>LSQX01162865.1_pt1 | contig 57286 bp, 40 predicted proteins | sample 654561 | NCBI WGS metagenome assembly LSQX01 (sample SAMN04489861, study PRJNA283612) | anaerobic digester metagenome | isolation source: 4 biogas reactors fed with cattle manure at either 37C or 55C with and... | place: Denmark: Kongens Lyngby | collected 2014 | reverse complement strand
GTTCGAGTTTTAAAAGTCGGAGTTTATTGGGAAATGAAATTAGGATAAAATCTAAATTATAAAAAACTTTAGCTAAGTATTTTTAAGAAAAACAGTTAAAACATTTGCTATATAAAAATAATTAGTAGCTTTGTAAAATAATACGCAATAAACTAGTAGAGCATTTAAGGATTGGGGTGTATAAGGGAGAGTTTAGAGCGTATAAGAGAGTTGTGCATCATATAATTAAAACAGAGAAAACGAATGTTCGTAGTTAATAAAGATAAAAATAGAATAACCCAGATTAAGTCTTGTAGCTTCTCAGAATTAGGCTTCAAGGAGAGAGAACACCTTCAAGAATGGTTAGAACATAATCCTGATGCTTTTGGCGAAGATCTACTTTTTATTCAAAAAGAATTTGATGGTTTTGACGATACAAGAGAACGATTGGATTTACTTGCTATTGACAAACAAGGAAATCTTGTAATTATAGAAAATAAATTAGATGATAGCGGACGAAATGTAACTTGGCAAGTTCTAAAATATGCTTCATACTGTTCGAGCTTGTCAAAACAACAAATAAAAGATATTTATCAAGCGTACTTAGTAAGAAATGGTTCAAGTGAAAATAGTGAGCAAAATATTTCTGAATTTTTAAATGCAGAAGACTTTGGAGAAATTCAATTAAACCAAAATCAAAGAATTATCCTTGTTTCAGGAAACTATCGAAAAGAAGTAACTTCAACGGTAATGTGGCTACTTACAAAATACAATTTAAAAATCCAGTGTTTTAAAGCAACACCGTACTCTTTTGACGACCAAATATTTTTAGACATTAAGCAGATTATTCCTGTCAAGGAAGCCGAAGAATATACAATAAGAATGGCTGAAAAAGCACAAGAAGAACAAAGTACGCAGGATGAGCTTAAAGGACGTTATCAAGTACGAATGGACTTTTGGAAACAACATTTGCAAAAATTCAATACAAAATCAAACTTATTCAGTAATATCAGTCCATCGAAAGACAATTGGCTTTCTGCAGGTTCAGGTTTGAGTGGTGTGGGATTTAATTTTACAATTTCAAAAAACTATGCACGGACTGAAGTTTATATGTCTAGAAGTGTAGCTGAAGAAAACAAGTTTATTTTTGACAAACTATTTGAATATAAGGAAACGATTGAACAAGAAACGGGAAAACTTGAATGGGAAAGATTAGACGATAAAAAGGCTTGCAGGATTAAACAAGAACTTTTAAATGTAAATCTTTATGAAAGAGATGATTGGGAAGAAATGTCGAGATATATGACAGAAAGTATGTTGAAACTTGAACCAGCATTTAAAAAACCACTTGCCAAAATCAATATCGAATTGAAGAAAGAATTTAAAGAATGAAATACGAACGCACAACAAAAAAATTGACAATAGAGCCGGTGAAGTACTCTATTGAACTTTTGTGCTAAAAATCCGTCACTTCGGCAAACTGTAAAAATGTTACCTACAAGAAAACCACCAGAATATCAACTAAATAACACAAGCCTAAATGGACAAATTTAAAGCAACATTTTATGCTGACTTATCAAGTTTGAAGGAGCTGATTCAAAGTGAAAAAGATCTCTTAATAAGTATCCCTACTCCTAGAAAGGATTACGATTTGTTTTGGGACCAAAATTATATTAACATTTCAATTCTTGATATTCTTAATTGGGCGGCGTTTGGGTTTTACGAATACTTTGAAACTGATAATATTTGTACAGAAATTCACAACGCAAAAAAAGAATTAATATCTAAAAAATGTATTAATCCGCAAAAATATTATTATCAAGTTATAGAATGTTTAGACTGGATTTGTTCAAAGTTTGAAATTAATAACTTTGAGATTAAGGATTTTTCTTCCTATAGATATCTACGACATTTTCTTTTTGATAACGAAGGATATCTTGATGAAGAAGACATTAAAGATGCTTTAAAAACAGGGTTTAGAAAAATAGATTTAGACTTAATTAATGCAGCAGAAATCGGGAACGGTATTGAATGTAATAGACTAATATCCGAAGGTGCTAACTACAAAATTGACCCACTAGATTTTACAGATGTTAGTTTGATAATAGAAATTTTAGACGGCGACTTGTATTTTCATACTTTAAATTTAATTTCATACTTATCAGAGATAAATAAATATGATAAAAATGACTATTACGAAATGCTTTCAAGTTTATATCAAGTGGGAGTCAGTAATTATATTTTAGACATTATTATTAAAGAGTAAAAAAGTAATAGTCCCTGCAACTAACAAGTCGTTTTGCTTCAGGCGGATTAACCGCTACGTTTTAAAATTTACGGCAATAATTCGTCAGGACATCACCACCCCCAATCCTCAAAATCCTACCTCCTTCTCTTAGTTTTTTGTTTAGTTTTTATATTTCTTTTTTCATGATAAGCACCGCCGCCTTTTGTAATATCAGGTGCTTTTGTAATTTGTTTATGCGTGAAAGATGGCTTTTCAAATTCTAATAAAGTTTTAATTTCAGGAATAGTTTTAGGAATGTTTTCTTCAATAATATTTTCGCCTGCAATTTGTTTGATTTCTTCAAAAGATTTTTCCTCGTAAGGCGAATACATTAAAATTGAAACTCCTGTCTTTCCAGCTCTTGCAGTCCTGCCAATTCTGTGAATATAGTCTGAAGCCTTTTCAGGAACAGAAAAGTTTATAACATGGCTGATATCAGAAAAATCTAATCCACGGGCAACAATATCAGTGGCTATAAGAGAACGTATTTTCTTTTTTTCAAAATTTTTAATTGTATTAAACCTATAATTTTGAGATTTATTAGAATGAATTATTCCAATATCGTCATACTCAGCACTTAACTTGTCAAAGACTAAATCTGCTTGTTTTTTATCGGCAACAAAAATCAAATTTTTAACAAACTCATCTTTTGGAGAAATTAATACTTTTAGAAATTCAATTTTCGTACTAAAATTTTGTACAGGAAAAAATATTTGTTTAATTTTTTCAACAGGCGTTGACTCTAAATCAACTTCTATTTTTTCTGGCGAATTAAAATATGACTTAATAAACTCTTCTACATCTTCGCTTAAAGTTGAAGAAAACATTAAATGCTGACGTTTTTTGGGAAGCATTTCAAAAATTTGCTCTAATTGTGGCCTAAATCCTAAAGATAACATTTCGTCAACCTCATCAATTACAATTTTTTTAATATTGCTAAACCTAATAATTCCGGTAACGGCAATATCGTAAAGTCTGCCCGGTGTTCCCACTAAAATATCAGCTCCTTGGTCAAAAACATAATCTTTTTGAGTATTTATATTAGCTCCACCAAAAACTCCTTTTATTCTTAGGCTTTTATATTTAGCAATTTTTTCGGCTTCTTCGCATACTTGGGTAACAAGTTCACGCGTAGGAACAACAATAAGTATTCTGGGTTGTTTTTGCGTAGAATATTCTAATTGGCTCAAAATTGGCAAGAGATAAGCTAAAGTTTTACCTGTACCTGTTTTTGCAATTCCAATAAGATCGATTCCTGAGCTAATTCTTCTAAAACTTTTTTGTTGAATTGGCGTTGGATAAACATAATCCAAATCTTCTAAGGCGTTTAATAATGGTTTGGAAACTCTTAAATCTTTAAAATTCATTTTCTTTTTTTCTTAATTTCTTATCTTAACAAATACATTTTTCCAATTTCTTTTTTAAAATATTTATCTGCTTCTGTATTTCTTAATTCAATATCTTTTCCATTTAATTTAATGCTTACTTGATAAAAATACACTCCATTTGCGAGCTGGTCGCCATACATATCTTTGCCGTCCCAAGCGTATTCGCTAATATTTTTTCCAATGCGTATGCTACCAAATTCTTCTAAGAAAATTGTTTTTACTAGTGTTCCTGTAATAGTAAAAATATCTATTCTTAATTCATCAGGAATTTCGCTTCCTGTAAGTTCAAAAACAAAACGCGTTGAACTTGAAAAAGGATTAGGATAATTTAATAAATGTGTAATTGTAGGTTTATTTACTATTTCAAATTCAATAATATAGTCATTTTTACCTGATTCATTTCCTGAAACATCAACAGCTTGAACTCTTAATTTATATATTCCATCATTTTTAAAAATTGGTTTATATAATATTTCGCATGAATTATCTGGCAAAATTGCGGGTGTCCACTCTATTGATTCTTCTGGATTTTCTTGTAAACCAAAATAAATCCGTTTTTCTACTCCTGTATTTAATTCGCTTATATAAATTCTAAATAAAGAAGTATCGTTTAGAGCTAAATATTTATTTTCATCTTTAAGTTTAATTAAAATTTCGGGTTTTGCAGAAATAATTTCTCCATTCATAATATACCTACCGTCAAAACTCACATCTAACAAAGGATTTATATTATCATTTTGTACAAAAAAATATTTATTTGCAATATTATTAAAATGGTGTTGCTCGGCTTGATAATAAATTCCGGTTTGCGGATTTATTGGATTAAATTCTACCCAAACCGAATACATTCCTTTCATTCCCAAACTTGAATAACTAAAAGTATCAATTAAAATATCTTGGGCAGGGTGAGGTCTAAGCTTTTTTCTTTTAGTATGAATTGTCTCATTATCAGCATTTTGAACCCAATAAATCACATCTAAGGAATCCATATCTAAGTCGCTAATATTTTTTGTTGCAATAGAAAATTTAAAATCATCTCCTTCTTGAATAGTGTCGCAACAAAAATAAAATCCAAATTTTGGGTCAATTGCCGTTTCAGGAACTCCTTTAAACTTTAATTGCCATTTTTCAAGTTGTGCCGAAGTTTTATTTATTTCATCTTTACTATAAAATTCTAATTTTAAATTAGGAAATTCTTGATAATTTATTGAATCTTGAAGTTGAAAAATTTCAAAATTATCTGGATTAATTGGCGACATTACCTGGGTTTCGTTACCAAAATTATCAATTCCAAAAACTTTTATATTTACAGAATCTTGCTCAGGGTTTTCAAGTGAAAAGTATTCCCAATTAAAAGATTTCCATTCTGCTGCTGGACCAATTTTCACACTTTTCATATTTCCATTGTCAAAATCTCTGTATAAATCAACATATAAATCAATTTTGGCTAAAGGAAATGTGCCATAAGTTTCAGTTGTTGAAGATATTGTGCCTTTTTTTGTAAAAAATATGTAAGGATTTCCGTCAGCTACATTATCAATTTGCAAGGAACCTAAATCATAAAATGTTTGTTTTAATTGTGTAGGCCAGTTAGAAAAATTTCCATTTCCCCATGAATATATTAGCAAATAATGTGCATCCGGCACATAATTATTAATCATATTATTCATAGAATCTAAGCTCACTTGGTCGGTGCTAAAACTAAAATAATAGTTTTCTTGAGCACTGGAAAAACATTTAGGGTAATTTCTATGTCCAAAATGTTGATAGTCTGAGGGCCAAGCTAAAATTGTTTCGGGGTCGATTACAACTACTAAGATTGCATCTGCTGTTCCACAATTTCCATTTGCACCCAAACCATTATTATAAGAATTATCAAGCGTCCACCTAACTATTGTAAAGCCATTTTCAGCATAATTACCTTGATTGTGGCAATGAAGTTTTTTTGGATAATTTACATATTTTAATTTTCGGGCAGGCCGGTCATAGTCCAAAAACAAAAAATCATTTTCTTTATATTGAAAAAAATGAGCTTGGGACCAACCTTCTTCACCTTCAATATATACAAAAGAAGATTCTTTCCAAAAAACACTATCTGAGTTTGCATGTTCGTGAGCAATTCGCCAAAAATAAACTCTGTTTTCCACAAGTTCGAAAGGCAAATCCCATTTTACTATTCCCCCCGAAGAATTAATTGTTTTGGTTTGAAGTATGGGGCTATTAAATAAATCTGTGCTATCAATTTGAAAAAGATAATTTATTGAACTTAAAAATGGATCTCCTGTAGAAGCAATTAAACTTGCATTTTTTGAAGGAATAATTGAATAATTATAAGGATAAATTGGGAATAAATCAGCAGTTTTTATTAAAAAATTAATATTTACTTGATTATTATTTTCGTTTAGCTCATCAATTTGGTTTCCTGAATCAACAAATAAGTGCAATTTATTTAATCCCGGTCCGACTAACCTATTTACAAGCAAATTAATATAAACAGTATCTTTATAATTACAACCATAGATAGGAATATTATACTCACTAACACTTCCGTTTGGTAATGTTCTGTTTATAGAAAGTAAAAATGTGTTACTCGTTGCTTTACCAATATTTTTAATCACAATTCTAAGCTCAAAGCTATCAACAAGTGTAGTAATTTCTTGAGGATTAAATTTTATTAAATCTGCTGTAATTGTTAAATCTGGTTTTTCATGAGAATTAATAACTAAAGCTGGGTCTCCATGCAGGGCAGTTTCGTGGCAAGTAACTTCTAAATATGTGTTTTGCGGATAATTTTCTATAATATTTTTAATTGTATTTTTAATTTGCAGACCAAGAGGTTTGTTATAATCTTTATAAGCAATATTTTTATATAATTCTGTTGAATAAATATTCAAATATGATGCTATACCATCTCCTATTGAGGCGAGAAATGCTATTGCTCCTTTTTGTTTTTCATTTATCCATATTTCACTTATACTTCCTTGATCTCTAAGATGTATGTCGCCTGCAAAACATGAATTTGCAATAATAAATGGATATTTTCCAGTATTATTATAATTTTGTGGCAAATCAATGTTTTGGTCGAAACCGCCTGCATGGGCATGTCCGAAAAATGTTAAAATTGTGGCTCCATTATTTATTAAATTTGTAATAGAATCTGATTGTGTTATTTGTATTGGTTCTGAAGAATTTTTCAAAAAAGTACTTACTTTTCCTCCAAATAATGTATCTTCAATAATATTTTTATAATTATTCAAATATCCTGCAAAAGCGGATTGTTCATTAACATTCATACCTCCTCCAAAATGTAAAACTGTTTTCATCCATTCTTCTGTTGGAGCAGATTCGTATTGCATTATTTTTTTTAAATATTCCTTTACATTATCTTGATTATAAGCCGCTAATCTTCCAATTGGATATATTGGATAATAATTATTGTCTTTAAAATTTAGAGTAAAAATATTATCACTTGATGGATTTCCTGCTGATGGCACCAAACATTCTTTATAATTAGCCGGAGAATTGCGAATTGTACGCGTATGTATTGATTTTCCAATTAAAAACACATATCTTTCCATATCGGAATAATCAAATAAGGTTTTTAGAAAATTTCTTATTGCAGCAGGATGTTTATTTACTCCCCAAGCGTATTGATTGTACAATTGGTCAATATCAATTAATGCAATATCATATCCTGTTGAACTGCGGTAATTTGCATATTCTTGTGCAGCAGCCCATAAAGACGAATGAGTAATTATAATAAAATTTGCATTTTTAATTTGTGTCTCGTAATCTATAAATTTATTTCCATTTCCAATTTTTGAAATTTTATCAACAGATTTCACACCTGTTTTATTTGTTAAGGCTAAAAATCTTTCTGTATCAGAATAATTTACAAGTGTTTTTAAAATAGATTCATCATTTATAAGAGAAATTCTTTCATAATTTGTTAAATCATACAAAATTACAGCTGAAGAAGTATTGAAGTTTGTAATTTCCAAATAATCTTTTTCAGCTGAATTGTTTTTTGGTAGATAAAATTCAAAATAATTTTGATTTTCAAAATTCCAAGTATGTGGATATTTTATATTTATATATGAAACGGCATTTCTATCAGCTATATTAGTTTGGGTAATATCATTAGAAGTAAATTTAAAGCTAATATTATTTGTAAGAAGAGAAGATTTTAAAACAATATTTTTCCTTACAAATTCGTAACCTGTATAAGTTTCATCAATTCTAATTTCATCAAGAAACTCTAGTTTTAAATGATGTGGAACGCTTGAGCTTACGGCACTTGCAGGCACTCCCGCCACAGCAATTTCAAAATATGTATCAATATTTCCGGAATAAAAATTTGGAATATTTATATTTTTTATTCTTGGAGTTTCTTCGTTAATAACAGCATTATCAAACCAACCTTCACCTTTTGAAAATAAATTTTGAGTTGAACCCCAATAAAAGGCTGATGTGTAATTATTCCTAATATTTTTATAACAATATTCTTGAGCATGAACAGAATAATCTTCAAAATTATTTTGAGAAACATTTTTAAACCTCTTATTGTTTATAGATGTATTCCAAGTCAAAAAATATGCAGAAGTGTCGCTGTGCATACTATAATCAGGATTTACGCAATTATCTGGATCATCATAAAAACCTAAGTCTAATTTTGATTTATTTCTTTTACCATAAAATTCAATATAAGAATTTGGATCAAATATCCCGGATGTGCCTTCGTTATGAATGTAAATATATTGCTCTTGACCTTGAAAAAATATTTGTATCCAACGAGGGTCAATATTATCAACAGGAATTCCGGCTTGTAGTAAATTTGCATAAGGAATACGATACAATCCGTCTTGACTAAGTTGAATTTTATAATATTGCTGGTTATAATTTATCCAACTTGTATGTGAGTCTTGTGAATAAACATAATTAGTGTAAACTAACAGAAAAAATAGTATTATATTAAAAATTTTCAAGTGAATTTTCATTATATATAATTTACAAAAATATAAAAAATATTAAACCACTAAAATACAACTTTTTAGATTATTTGTGGGGTAAATTTATATTTTCTCGTTATTCCCTTTCATTTTTAGAAATTTCACTTTTTTTCAGGCCTTGGAATGATAACACGAAATTGTTCTCCGTCAGTATCATTAATCAATTCTATATTGGGTTGTGCTGCTAACGAACGGGTAATACCTGAACCAAAACCACGATAAATCATTAATTTTGAACAATACGAAACTAGTAGGTTATTTCGCACAGTCGCATTTCCCATCTTTATATTTTCAACACTAAGACTGTTTGGCAAGGAACCCGGACTTACAATTTCAATTCTGTCATCAAAAATCATTACACGAACAGGCGAATTTTTTGAATAATCTCTGTGTACCAAGGCATTTTGAAGTAGTTCTTCTAATGCTATTTTTGAAACCTCAAGTTGTCCTACTGAATTAAAATTTTGTCCTGCTTGTATATGATGTAGATTGGTCGTAAAAAATCTCATTGTTTCTTCAAAAATTTCAGGAATTGTTCCTTCTATATCTTGATTGCTTCGATAGTCTGTGCTACCAATACTATTTCCAAAAAACGAAATGGCTTTTACACAAAATGCAGGTCTGTATTTTTGTGGATTATTTGCAAAAAACAACAATCCACCCAAAGTCAAGCGTCTATCTTTTAAGATATTTAAGTTAGTTAATAAGGTTTCTGAAATTTCGGTTTTTTCATCTGTTTCTCTTTTCTGAATTGCCTTAACATATTCTTCTACTTTTGAAAAGTTGATGTCGTCAACAGAAGTTTGCGGAACAATCATTTCATCTAAATACAAGATACCACTTTGTTGAAATAGCCTTATTTGCTCATTATTGTCGGTTAATCTTCTTTTATCAGAACCCTGTTTTATCCAAATTGCACCGTTTTTATCTTTGTAAGGCTTTGCAATTCCCTCTGAAACTTCTACAAGCAAAATTTTCTTTTCATCAGTTTCTGTAGGAATTGACACAACTTCTGTAAAAAGAAAAATTTGTGGTTTTACTTTATCATTGGCGATTGTTGCAATTCTGTTATTATAAGATTGCAACTTCTGATAATCTAGACCTAATACTGTTCCCTTTTTATCTTCGATTCCAAACAAAATCACTCCGCCTTTTGAGTTGGAAAAAGCAATCAATTCAGCTGCAATCGAATCGTCATTATCCATTTCTTTTTTAAATTGAACTCTGCTTGTTTCGCCTGAGCTTATGATATCTAATAGTTCTATTGCGTTCATTTTGTTCTCAATTTTTCAATGTTCCAAATACTGTAAATGTTTTTTCTACGGCTAAATGCTTCATCTCCCCCTTCCATAATATCAACAACATATCGTTGTGTTTGATGATGGTCGATAGAACCCGAATGAAGCGTTATTTTCTTTTCATCATAACTGCAAGCTACTACTTTTTCACTGTCGCCAAGTACAGGGATATTTGCATTATGAGTTGCAAAAATAAACTGCATATTGCCTTTTATCTTTTTTAATTCTTTGATGACTTCATCATAGATAGTTTGGTTATCTAAATCATCTTCGGGCTGGTCAATTATCAAAACATCATTTTCTTTTTGTGCCAACAAAAACAGTATTAATGCCGAAGCCCTTTGTCCCAAAGAATGTTTGTCTAACGACTTTCCATTGTATTGGATAACAATTTTATTATCTACTTTAAAAGTGAGTAAATCTTCCAAATTTTCGTTAAACCTCCTCTTAAAATCTACAACTTGATTTTCATTCAAAATAGTATTGAGTTTACTACTGTCTTTGTATATCTGAATAAAATCTTTGTAGTTATCTTCAACTTCTTGATATGCGGTTTCGCGAATGCCCGAACCTCTGAAAATTTGTTTCATCTTGTCAATAAATTTATCTCGTCTGCCTTTAAACTCAACAACAATAGAAAGTTTGCTTTCTGTCTCGTTTATTCGGTTTACTTCATTTTTCAAGAGTCGATATTCCTCTAACCAAAGATTATCAAGTTCTACTAATTTGTTCGACAATTCATCTTTCCATTTTTTTCTTTTCTTTTCAGATTTGTCAATTTCCAACAATTTCAATCTTGAAGTATTTATTTGCCTGTTCAAGCTAAGAAAATTGTCGGGGTTGATAGTATCCGTGCCGATTTCTCTTTTGATTTTGGCAAATTCTTCTTTCAATCCTTCCTTTTTTACATTAATTTTTCCAATGAGTTCTTTGTATTTTTCTTGAAATTGGACAGAGTTTTTTTGAATAGTTTTTAACTTTTCAAATTCTGATTTTAATTCTCTCAACAAATTCTTTGCTTCGTCAAAAAAAACTTGGTTTGCTTCTGAACCTGAAATTTCTTGTTGAAAAAAGTAATCGTGATTAGCAATTAGCGATTGTAATTCATTCAAATAGCTTCTTACCGAACCTTCCGATTGCGACAATTTGGAAACATCAGAATCAAAGAGTGTTTGTTGCTTTAATTTATCTTCGACTCCTTTTTCTCTAAAAAATTTAAGTTGGTGCTCTGCGTTTTTTATGACAATTTCTGTTTCTTTTTTCAACTCATTTAGGTTGCGAAGTTTTTTAATTTCAGAAATAATATTTCCAACTTCTCTTTTCTTTTGTTCAATCTTTGATTGAATATCTTTTAAACGAGTTCCTACTAAGCGTTGAATTAAATCAGCTTCAAAATCCACATCTTTGTTTGATAAATCTTTTTGTCCGAAATAAACAGGATAGTCAAACACAGCATTTACAGAAATGCCTGCTTGCAAAACATCTCCTTTGTAAATATCTTCTTTTTGTCCGTAAATTTTTTCGATACGGTATTCTTCTTTTTGCTTGTTTACAATAGTTAGGATTGCTTTTCCGCCACTTCTCAAAACATTTTCAATCAAACCCTCCTTGTATCTTGGGTCAACGGTAATAGGCGATAACGGAATGCCCAATGTGTAGCGCAAAATTTCTAAAATAGAAGATTTTCCGCTTCCTCTAATTCCTATGAGTGTATTAAGTTCGGGCGAAAAATCGATTTTTGTTTCGCCTAATAATCCCCCCTCAAAAGCAATGGATTTGATGTAAGAGTTTTTTATTTCGGGTTTTGAGTTATGCTTAACACGATAGTTGAAATCTGTTAGAGCATATCTTAATGCTTCAAAGTTAAAATCACCAATCTTTACATATGTTGTTTTGGCTTCGCCACTTTGCAGGTGTGGTCTTCCTATTTCTTCTATATTTTTACAATCTGAACCTTCAACAAATGCAGGCAATTTATCCCTGAACCAAGTCTTCCATATAGCGATTTTATCGAAAGTTCTCACCTTTTGGAATCCTAGCACAAAATGGCTAAATAATTCATTTGAAACAAGTTGTTGAATACGACCTCCGTCAAGTTCGTTGAAAAATCCACTGTTTTGTTCAACGTGTGCCAAAATAATAAATGAATCTCTTCCGTTATTTGCGTGTTCGTTTAATTTTTGCAATACAGTTTCAAAATTGTATTTGCATCTTGTATTTTCGTTTTCACGATTTGCAATGCCTTCAAATGCAGCGGTAAGAAATTGATTGATAAAATCTTCTCCGTTTATGCACCACTTCTCGTAATCAAAAACCAACAAACAATGAATACCGTTTGCTCCGTCATTAACGGAAAGCTCAACACCTGCAAACAATCCAATTCCTTCTTTGAGTGCTTTTTTTCTTAATGCAAGAAATTCATTTTTATCAAATTTATTATGATTCGTAATTACACCAACATTAATATTTTGCGATTTCAGTTGCTCAAGGTAGAGACGGCAAAAATCATTTTCCCCACCTGTGTAGGCAAATTCTTTGTCTGCTTTGGTATGCAAATGAAAATCAGCCCTTAGCCAACTTGCTCCATTTTCAAAAATAATTTTGCTTTCATTATTTATTTTTTCCATAATTTAGAGTAATTTTTGCTTGTCTGCTTTTATTCAGTAATATTTTTAATCAGATTCATAATTAAACTTATTTTGTATTCTACAAAAATAAGAAAAAACATTTAAATATCTAATATAAAAATGATTTAAGTAACTAAACTGCTTGATAAAATCGGGAATTTATATTTTCACAAATGAACTTGACAAAGATTTGTTCTTGCGAACAAATGCAAGTAAATATGAATAAGAAAAAAACTAGACTTATGGCTTTTGGTTTAAACATATTTTTGCAATTTAAAGCTAAAGGCTATATGGATTTCAAAATGGACTTTAGCCTGTGTTGAAATCCATATAGCTATGGTTTTTATTATTTTTAAATAATACTATTTAATTTTTTGTGCTCCATATCCATCAATTGCTCCAAAAAACAAAAGAGCTTCTTTCCAAGGATAGCGGTTAGCATACATACTGGCAGATGAAGTCATAGTTCCTGTCATATTCATTCCCATTGCTTGTCTAAATTGGTTAGCAGAAGAATTAGGATCATGGCTTGTAGTTTCTTTATAAGAAGCTGCTAAAAACCCGTTCAGATATGCTTCATTAATTATGCCTTTAAAAACTTTTGGGTCTGTTAAAGTTTTATTTCCATCAACTTCAGCAAGTTGTTCAACATCTTCAAAATCTTGTACCCAAATACGCATAAATTTACCACCACCTGGAATCGTTAAGTCTGCTTGTTTGTTAAGGAAGAAAATATTATGTTCAGCAGTAGTAATTCTTTGAGCTTCTTTATTTCTGTCACTATCAATTCTGCCTCTATCTAATCCTGCAAAAGTAGTTAATCCAATAATATTATTAGTAACATAGCTATTAATTCCTGTCATATATCTATATCCATATCCCATATCTTCCATATCTTTTAAGCGTGACCACATAAACAAAACTGTATTATAAGTAAAATGCACTTCTGCTTTTTCACTAATAGCACCACCTTTTGTAATTTCACAGGCAGCCATACGGTTATTTATAAATATACAATTATTAATAACAGCTTTTGTTCCACCAAACATTCCACGAATACCATAATTAGGAGCATTAATAAAAGCGCAATTATTTACAGTTAAGTTACATTTAGAATTGTCTAAATATATTTGTGCAGTTTGGGTTGTTAAAACTTGTTCTTGTGTTAAATTAGGTCCACCTAAACCTGCGCCACCAATTGGCTGCATCATTGCCGACTCAACTCCTGCAGGTTTACCCTCGCCTTTAGAATTATACGCAATGCTATTTCCTCTATCAAAAATAAGTCCATCGATTACAACTTCTGTATTTGCTGTTTTAACCTGAATTTGCATTGTTCCTTGCCCATTTTGAGTTCCGTTGCTCTCTGGACTTGGTTGCACCATTGTTAAATACTTTAATACGTCACGAGTAGAAAAATCAGTAGAATAACCTCCATAAATTTTTACAGGTTTAGTTATATTTATGTTTCCACTGTTCAACATTCCAAAATAATTTCCTTCTGCAACTAAAATTACCGCATTATCCGGTGCTTGATCAATAGCTTTTTGCAAATTTTTAAACGGAGCTTGTTTTGAGCCGTCGTTACGATTATTACCTGTTGTTTGCGAAACATAAAGTGTTGCACTACCATTAGGAATACGGGTTGATACAGTATTATCATCCGATTTATCCTTTCCTAATTTTGTTTTAGTATCAGTAATTTTATTACCAACAGATTTTAAATTAATCTGAGAAAATACTGGCGAAATAAACATTACTAATGCAAGAGTTGTTAAAAATGTAAATTTTTTCATAATATAAATTTATAAATGGTTAATAAATAATTTAAAAAATTTTCTATACAAATATAATGCTAAAAACTAAGTTAATGCCGTAAATGTGTTGAAGAGCATATTTTTAAATGGTGAATTTTATTCTTTCAAGTCAAGCATTAAAAACTTCCTGCAAAATTTGTAAGCTTTTAGTTTTTCCAAAATTAGGGATATGATGTTCGTAAAACAATAAAATTTTTTCTAATAAAATCCTTTTGTCCTTAGAGTTAAGTTTTATTAGCTCATTAGAATTTTTAGCAGATAATAAATTAAAAAGAATTTGACTTTCGTATAAATCTAATGACTCTGAACCACTTACATATACAGTAGAAAACAAACCTTCTCTAATATTAAAAAAAGGTGTTTCTTTACAATAATTATTTTGAATTTCAAAACCTGAGAGGGCTGCAAAATCTTTTAAAAAGAGCAAATGTATATTATTAGTGTTGCTTAAATTTGAATTTAATTTTATTACAAAATCTCTTATATAATTATAAATTTTTGGATTAGCTTCTTCTTCTTTTAAAGTTTTTAGGATAATTTCAGCAATAAATTGAGCTATAGTTAATTTATTAATATCAAATAAAATATTTTGAAGGTTTTCTATATTGTTACAATAATTTAGGGACTGGAGCTCTCTTGTATTTTTTAGTTTTACTTCGGTTTCAATTATATTTAAAGGAAAAAAAGATGATTGTTTTATATTAGATTTAGAAGTTTTTGAAATTCTTATTATTGTAGCAAATCGCCCGAAATCCTCACTTATCAAGTTGACAATAAAAGAGTTATCGCTATACTTAATTTTATTAAGGACTATGGCTTCAGTTTTTTTAATCATCACTCGTTTCCACTAATAAAAAGAATTTTAGTAACATCTTTTTTAGAGCCAGTTTCATTACTTGAGAAAACTAAATATACACCAGAGTGTACTCTACGTCCTCTTAAATCTTCGCCATACCAAATTGCTTGCCCACCTTCTGAGCGAGTTTCAAAGACTAAATTTCCTGAAATATCAGTAATTTTCACATATGAGCCTGCCACTAAGCCGGTAATTGTGATTGGACCTCTATAATCCGGTTTTACAGGATTAGGAAAAGTATAAACGCCCTTAAAATCTTCGCTACCTTCGGTTGAGGTATTTCTATATGAGATAACGCCAGCTGAAGTTCCAAAAAACACTTCTCCTGTATTTGGTATTATTTCTGTACAAATAATATTATTTGAAAGTAAGGGAGAGTTTTCTGTATTAAAATGAAAAATTTCTTCTAAGCCATCGGCACTAGTATAATATACTCCACCAGATTGGGTTCCAAACCATTTTTTATTGGCACCATCAACATTTATTGTAGTAACCACATCATTACCTAATAAAATATCTGCATTATCTGTTCCATCATTTCTAGGAATTTTTATTTGTCTTGCAGTAAAATTATTTGAACTAAACACATCTTGAGGATTATAATAAACTGCTAAGCCCTTACTAGTTCCTACCCAAATATACCCATTTTTATCTTCAGCAATTGAATAAATATCATTACTGATTAGTTCTCCATTTTCATTTAATACATTAAGTTGCCTTACTTTATCATCTGATCTATTGCTAGGCGTTCCGTTATCGTCAAATACTAATAAACCGCCACCTTGACCAATAATAAGCCATTTTATATTATCTTTAGTTACTAAAATTTTGCCAATATTTCTATTTCCAAGAAAAGAGTAATAGTCTATACCTGTCCATTTTCCACTTTTATCTAAAACATGAATGGGAGGAGTTGTTAAAGAATTTGTTACCCATAAATTTCCTTGTTTATCATAATCTAATCCACCAATTCTAATATATCCGCTACTTCCTACAACTTGTCTTAAACTACTATTTAAATGATCATGAGTTTTATAATATTTATTATTTCTATATTCCATTAAACCATTTACCCAAGAGCCAATAAAGAAATGATTAGGGTCATTAGGGTCTATAACTATTCGGGTTAAATCGAAAACGCCAGACAATCCATTTTCACTAGTATTTAAAAACGAAGTCCAAGTTTCATCTTTAAACTCATAATAATGTCCTGAAGTCCATTTTGGACCCCATGAGGCAGTCATTCCACCATTAATCCCAATAATTTTAGAATCAGCAACCGCAAAATCATAAAACTTTTCAGTTTCTGGTCCATTTATTTTGTATGACTTATATGACCAAAGTTCTGGGGTTCTAATCAAACCATTTTTTTGGTCGGCTATCCATAAAATATTATCATTTTCAAGAAATGCAGCAGCAGGACGCGGCGAATAGGTTATGTCATCTAATTTATAATGCCAGACCTCCCTTATTTCTTCAAAATTTTTATCAATAATTTTCACTTGATAATATGTAATTAAAAGCAATTTACCAGAGCTTGTGCTTACAGCTTTTATGTTGTTGTGTTGAGGGAAAATCTTTTGCCAATTCCCATTATCATAAACTAGCAAAGTATCAGCATTATCAATTGAAGGATTGTGGTAGTTAGCGATAATCTTTCCATCAAAAATTGTTAAAGTTGAAAAAGCTTTGCCTTGTAACCACAAAAAATCATTAGGTAAATTTTGTTCTGTAATTATTTCCCATTTAGAAAAATCTACTAATTGATTACCAAACTTTCCTTTGTAAATTCCTAAATCAGTAGCTGCATAAATATATTCTCCATCATTGTCTAAAGCATTAACCTTAAGATAAGAGCCATTATTGCCAATATACCAAGTTTCTTTTATCTCTTCACGATTAAGGTCTAACTCAATAATTCCAAACCCACAAGCTAAATACGCAAAATCATCATTTACACTAATATCATAAATTGTTTTATCTCCATTAATAAATTTTCGTTTTAAGTCTCCAATATTAATAATGGTTTTATTCTTAACTAAATCTATATTTCCATTTACATAGGCAATAATAAAAGCGTCAAGTTTTTCGCTATATTTCACTGTACTAACACCCGCATCACTATATCCGTTTATTTTGCCTAATTTTTCCAATTCATTAGTATTTCTGTCGTACCGCATTAATCCAACATCAGTACTCATATAAATTTGATTTTTGGAAACCGCTAAATTTGTTCCATGATTATAAGGTAGATGATCACGCCATTGTCCTACTGCTACTTGAGCTGGAGAGAAAAAAGATAATATTAACAGTAAAAAACAAATCCCTATATAGTTTAATTTATTCATTTTTTCAAGTAAGTATTTTAATATAAACAAAATTATCATGAATTTATTTTAAAAATCTAACTTATAATGTCTTAAAAAATAAAATAGCTTTTCAAAAGCTTGTGCTCTGTGCGAAATCATATTTTTTACTTCAGCAGGAAGTTCAGCAAAAGTTTCTTCCAATCCTAAAGGAATAAAAACAGGATCATATCCAAAGCCCTTATCTCCTTTTAATTCGTTGATAATTTTTCCTTGAATTATTCCTTCAAAAAAATATTCTTTTCCTTCTAATATTAAGGCAATTACAGTTCGAAACTGAGCCGAACGATTTGAGCAGTTTTCTAATTCTTGAAGTAATTTTTTGATATTATTTATAGAAAGTTTCTCATCTCCTGCATATCTTGCAGATAAAACTCCAGGGGCTCCTTTTAAGGCTTCAACTTCTAATCCTGTGTCGTCAGCAAAACAGTTTTTTCCAGTTTTTTCATACAAATATCTTGCTTTTTGAAGTGCATTTCCCTCCAAAGTATTTTGCGTTTCAGGAAGTTCTTCTGTAATTCCAAAATCACTAATCCCAAAAATTTCAAATTTGTTATTAGAAATATGTCTTACTTCTTCTAATTTATTTGGATTATTTGTAGCGAAAATAAAGCTTTTAGGCATTTTAAAAATTAATATTATGAATTATTTGTCGTATTAGCTCAGGAAAATACAATTCTACAAGTGTTTGTTTATCATCTAAATCAAAAGGAAATTTTGTAAGCCCAAAACTAGTGTGAATCATTTGTCCTTTAGTGTTAAATATAGAAAAATGAACTTTCAAGCTTCTTTCAGCTTTAGCATTACCACTTAAATAAGGGTCTCCATAATTTCCATGTATTTCAAATTGATTTATAAATAAAAACAAATCAATATTTCGTCTTTTAGCAATTTCTTCTAAGACTTGAGTTTGATGAAAAACTATATTTAAACTCATATCTTGGCTTGTTTGCCTTTTACTTACTATTTCACCTTTATGCAATTTCGCATTATAATCTTTTGTTTCTTCTAATCTTCTTTCTTTTTCTTTTTCTTCTTTTTTTCTAACAAAATACGACTTCTTTTTGTTCTCCTCTATCTTTTCTGGTGCATTTTCCATTGCCAAAACCAATTCATAAGAAATTAAAGAATATAAATTATTAATATCTTCTTGATCAACTCTAGTATTATCTGTAAACAAACTAACAACACTACAAGAATCAATTAAGGCATTATAAAGTTGCAAATTAAATTGATATCTAAAATATTGCATCAATTCATCTGGCTTAGACTTATCATTTCTCAACATGATAGCTGTAGCATCATTTAAATATATTCTAGGATCAAAAGGAACTAGCAAAATTCTTTTTTGTTGAGTTGAAGATTTAGTAAAATCTAAAAACTCTTGAGCATTGAGGCTTAAGAAACTTAAACTTAAAACTAAGAAAATAAATATTAGTTTTTTCATAATATTATTTTTTCAGCAAATACTTTGCCTTAATTTATTAATTTATAATTTTAGAATAAATTAATAATATCGTTTCCAATTACAAAAATCATTAAGGCTAGTAAAATTATCATTCCAATAACTTGTACAATTCCCATAAACTTATCAGACAACTTTCGTCTTGTAATAACTTCTATTACTAAGAATAATGCGTGTCCTCCATCTAATGCTGGAATAGGTAAAACATTTACAAAAGCTAAAATCATAGATATAATACCTGTAAGCCTCCAAAATTTAGACCAGTCCCAAACTGCTCCATAAACTTTAGCGATTCCAATTGGTCCTTGCAAGTTATCTTTAACTTTTTCTTTTCCTGAAAATATTAAACCATAACCTTTTATATTTGAATGTACAATTTCAAACGCATCCTTCCAGCCATAAAGTAAAGCAGTAAAAAAATTATAATTTGCAGTTTTAAATACTGGTGGGCTAGTAAATATACCAAGTTTACCTGTACTATCTATCAAAATATTTACGCTATCAATTTCTCCTAAATTGTCAAAAACAAAACTAAGTTCTCTATTTTTATTATAATTCAAAATTTCTCTTAGCTGTCCAAAGGATTTTATTTTTTCTCTATTTATTGACAAAATCTTACTGCCAATTTTTAAGTTCAAATCAGCTATAGGCATATTTTCAACACAAGAGTCAATGCTAAAATCATAATTATCTAAACTAATAAAAAGTCCACCATTTTTCAAATAAGAATAAAGAGTATCGGGTATTGCAATTTCTTTTATATTGCCATTTCTGTAAACTTCTATAGATTTAGCAAAATACAGTTTACTTGAAAACACGTCTTCGTATCTATGCGTTTTTTCTCCGTCTATTGCGATTATTTTATCTCCTGTTTCAAATCCTAAATATCTAGCATAAGGATAAGCATAAATTCCTTGTTCCACATTTTCAACCGGCAAATATTCTTTAGTAAACACAATATGTGAGAAGCTTAAAATTAAAATACCTGCAATAATATTCATAAAAACTCCTGCCAACATTACTATTAATCTTTGCCAAGCGGGTTTACTTCTAAATTCCCATTCCTTTGGTTCTTGTTTCATTTGTTCGGTATCCATTGATTCATCAATCATCCCGGCAATTTTTACATAACCACCAAGAGGCAACCAGCCAAAACCAAATTCAGTATCTCCGATTTTTTTACTCCATATTTTAAATCCTGCATCAAAAAATATAAAAAATTTTGTTACTTTAATGCCGAACATTCTTGCAGCTATAAAATGTCCAAATTCATGAATGACAACTAAAAGCGTTAAAGCTAAAATTAATTGTCCTGCCATTATTAATCCACCCATTATTTTATTTTTTTAGATAATTCAAACGATTTTTTTCTTGTTATATTGTCTATATATACACAATCCTCTAAACTTGGATTAGCAATAAAATCAATTTTTGCTAAACTTTCTTCAATTAAATCAGAAATTCCAAGAAAGGAGATTTTTTCTTGTAAAAATAACTCAACAGCAATCTCATTAGCAGCATTCATAACGCAAGGCGAAGAACCACCTGCATTTAGGCAATCTATAGCTATTTGTAAATTTTTAAAAGTTTTTAAATCAACTTGCTCAAAACTAAGGCTTTGTATTTCTTTAAACGAAAATCTATCTTTGTTTGACACAGTTCTATTTGGAAAATCTAAAGCATATTGAATTGGGATTCTCATACTTGGCACACCTAATTGAGCTTTTATAGACCCATCTATAAATTCAACTAATGAGTGAATTATTGATTGTGGATGAATAACAACTTCAATATTTTTGGCATCAATTCCAAAAAGCCAATGAGCCTCAATTAATTCTAAGCCTTTATTCATTAAACTTGCAGAGTCGATAGTAACTTTATTTCCCATATTCCAATTTGGGTGTTTAAGAGCTTGTTCTGGTTTAACAGTTTTAAGAAAATCTCTATTTTTCCCTCTAAAAGGTCCACCCGAGGCTGTTAAGATTAATTTATCTATGTTTTTCAGATTTTCGCCTAATAAACATTGAAAAATTGCCGAATGCTCTGAATCTACAGGTATAATTTGTGATTTATTATTTAATAATAAATTATTGATTATATGTCCTGCAACAACTAAAGTTTCTTTATTTGCTAAGGCTATTGTTTTATTTGCTTCAATAGCCTTAATAGTTGGTAACAGACCTGAAAAACCGACCATAGCAGTTAGCACAAGGTCAACACAATCCATTTGCACAACTTGTTGTATTGCTTTTGCTCCGGCAAAAACTTTAATTGGCAAATCCTTTAGAGAATTTTTTAAACTCTCATAATGTTTTTCTTGTCCAATAACAACAATATTTGGTTGATACTCTATAGCCTGTTTAATTAATAAATCAATATTATTATTTGCCACCAAAATTTCTGCTTGAAATTTATCAGGATAGTTTTTAATAATTTCTAAAGCTTGAGTCCCTATAGAACCTGTTGAGCCCAAAATTGCAATATTCTTTTGTTTTTTCATTAAAATTGAATATAATCTTCCGGATTTATAGACTTACCGTTTTTCCATAATTCGAAATGCAGGTGGGGACCTGAAGTATTTTCACCAGAATTTCCATAATTTGCAATAATTTGTCCTGTTTTAACTTTATCACCTGCTTTTACTAAGCTGGATTGTGCATGTTTATAAACCGAAATTATATTAGTCTTATGCTGAATAATTATTGTGTAACCGTTTTCTATAGTATAGTCTGATGAAATTACAGTTCCTCGATAAGTTGCTTTTATTAGCTCATCACTAACTGCTGCAATATCAACTCCAAAATGTTTTTGAGAAGGTAAATATTTTGAAACTATTATGCCCTTAAGTGGTTCAATAAAGTTTGGCATTTCTTCTCCTTTTGGTAAATAATAATCTGTGTCATCTTCAATTTTAATTCTTGGCTTTGTAGGATCGTTAAAATCAATAACTTGTTGTTCTGTTAAATTTTGAATAGGTACAACAAAATCCTCATCTATTGGAATGTCGTTAAATACTATGTCTTGTATCATTTTAAGATACTGGTCTTTCATTTCTAATTCATAAATTAAGCTATCGGTTTTAATAGCATTTTTATAAATTAATTCTCTTGTCTCTTTATCTGGATAGCCCGGTATCATTTGTTTAATGGGAGTATAAATTACAAAAAGTGATAATATAGTGAATAAAACTATAAAAATTCCAAAAAGAAAAACTAAAAAACCTAAACGATTAAATTTATATTTATTCACTGTATCATAGGTATTACCATGATATACCACTAATTGAAATTTTTTCCTAAGCCAGTTAGATATTTTGTTTTTTTTCTTATTCATTTTGTTTGCAAATATAGTTCATTTTTGTGAAAAGCTTATGCTTAAACGATGCCAAATTTTTAAAACAAATTTGTTAAATCTTTTGTATAAGGAAAAATGATATTAAAAATTTTCATAATAAATTTATATAAAATTGAATTATTCCATATTGTTATATCAAAAACATTTACTTTTTCATTTAATTGATTTATAAAAAATAATAAACCTCCTAGTATCAAACTAATTTTTAAAATTGCAAAAACGACCCCTCCAAGTTTGTTGAGCCATTGAAGTTTTATGAGTTTAATAAATTTATTTAACAGTTTTGCAAAAATAAAAACTAATACAATTGTAGCTATAAAAATAATCACAAAAGCTAATATTGGTAAATATTCTAGTCCAAAACTTGTTTTACCTTCAAGAATTGGTATTAAATAATCATAAAATCTAATAGCAAGAAAAACACCTAAAATTATAGCCAAAAGGCTTGCAAATTCTTTTATCAAGCCATTTTTTATGCCTTTAAAAATAAAATACGCATATACTATAAGAAATATAATATCAATAAAAATCATAATTAAAAAAAATTTTGATAAAATTAGAAAAATTTTTTATCTTCGCACTAATGTCATTAATAAATTCCATAGTAAGCTTAATTAATTATAGCCGCTTGACCGAAATAGACTATTTTCGTAAACATCCTTTTGAAGTACAAGAGAATGTGTTAAAAAGTTTGTTAGAAAATGGAGTTTTTACTGAAATAGGAAAAAAACATAATTTAAATGAGATTAAAAGCGGAATTGATTTTTCTAATAAAATGCCTTTGCATGATTATGAGTCTCTAAAATCTTATATTGAAAAAATTATGCATGGAGAAGAAAATGTTCTTTGGCCAGGAAAAATCAAGTGGTTTTCAAAATCTAGTGGTACGACTTCTGATAGGAGTAAATTTATTCCAATTTCAAAAGAATCTTTAGAAGATTGCCATTTTAGGAGTGGTAAAGATATTTTTATGCTTTATGCTGATAGGTATCCTGAATCAAAAGTTTTTATTGGCAAATCACTTGCTATTGGTGGTTCTACAGATATTAACATAAATAGTGAAGACTCTTATTATGGCGATTTGTCAGCTGTACTAATAAAAAACATGCCTTTTTGGACTTATTTTAACAGAATACCTAAAAACGATATAGCATTAATTGAAGATTGGAATATTAAACTAGAAAAAATTGTTGAAACCACTTATAATAAAAACGTTACTAATATTGTTGGAATTCCAACTTGGCTTTTAGTTTTAATAAAGAAAATTTTAAGCTACACAGAAAAAAATAATATACTCGAAGTTTGGCCAAATTTAGAGCTTTTTGTTCATGGTGCTGTTAGTTTTACACCTTATCGCGATACTTTCCGTAACTTAATTCCAAATCCCTCAATGATTTATATGGAAACATATAATGCTTCAGAAGGTTTTTTTGCCATTCAAGATGAAACAGCTAGTAACCCCCTGTTGAATAATGAAGGTCTATTATTAATGTTGGATTATGGTATTTATTACGAATTTATTGAACTTTCAGATTATTTAGCAGGAAACACAAATACTATTCCTTTAGAAGCTGTGAACTGCGATGTAAATTATGCAATGATAATAACAACTAACGCAGGATTATGGCGTTATGTTATTGGTGATACTGTTAGTTTTGTTTCAAAAAATCCATATAAAATTAAAATAACCGGTAGAACGAAACATTTTATAAATGCTTTTGGTGAAGAGGTAATTATTGATAATGCACAAGTTGCTATAGATTATGCATGTAAAATAACAAATGCACAAGTTAGAGAATTTACAGTTGCAACAATATTTTATCCCCAAAATTTTTCTTCTGAAGGAGCGCATCAATGGTTGTTTGAATTTGAACAAAAACCAAATGATTTAAAAGTATTTATTCAAAACCTTGACACTAAGTTAAAAATGATAAATTCAGATTATGATGCTAAACGCTTTAATAATCTTGCATTAGCAATGCCTGAAATATTCGTATTAGAAGATGGCAGTTTTTATTCTTGGATGGAAAGAAAAGGGAAACTTGGTGGTCAGCATAAAGTTCCTCGTTTATCAAACACACGCGAATATGTTGATGATTTATTGAAAAACAGTAAAATAATAGCTAAAATTGAAAATTTAAAGTTTTAGTTTAAAATTAATAAACTCAAAGCCATTATCGCCATACCTAACACAACTCCATAAGTTGGTATATGATGATTTCCATATTTTTGTGCTCCAGGCAATAACTCATCAAAAGAAATAAAAACCATAATCCCTGAAATTGCTGCAAAAGTTATTCCTAATACTATATTATTTATAAAAGGCATTAAAACTAAAAATGCAATTATTGCCCCTAGTGGTTCGGCTAAACCTGATAAAAAAGACAAACGCATTGCCTTGCGTTTTGAACCCGTTGCAAAATATATAGGTACAGCTACTGCAATCCCTTCGGGAATATTATGAATTGCAATAGCAATAGCCACGGGGATTCCCATTTCTAAATTTGAATAAGCAGCCACAAAAGTTGCTATTCCTTCCGGGAAATTATGAATAGTGATGGCAATTGCTGTAAGAATACCCATTCTATGAAGCTTGGATTTATCAATTTCTTTATTCATACTTTCAACAAATCTAACTTCGTGCGGATTTTCTTTTTCAGGCACAAGTTTATCAATTATTAAACTTAATATTATTCCTGTAAAAAAAGCAAAAACTGTGTACCAAGAGCCAGCTTTTTCAAACTCATTTTGAAGAAGCCTAAAAGATTGGGGAAGCATTTCAACAAAAGAAACATAAATCATTACGCCAGCCGAAATTCCTAAACTAAAAGAAAGCATTTTAGTATTAGTTTTTTTTGCGAAAAACGAAATTAAAGAACCTATACCCGTAGAGAGGCCAGCAATCAAAGTTAAAGCAAATGCTATTATAATTGTTTTATCCATAAATTCTTTTTAAAACAAATTTATTTAGCAAATTGTTCCCAAAATTCAAAGTTTGTGTTTTTTTCAACTCTTCTTTCTATTAGCCAAGGAAGTTTGTGCCAAAAATTTATACCTGTAATTTTTTCTAATTCACGTATTGATAAAGTATAGCTAAAAATATCATTGTCCTCAAGTTTAGCATTTGGAATTAAAAAAGCAATTCCTGAAATTAGAGTATCAGAACAATATAAAAGTGTTTTATAAAAATAATTTGGCACACTTACTTTATTTTCGCCAATATAATCTAAATTTTTCTCTAAAACCGGACCTGTAACAACATATACGCAAGCTAAATTTGTACTTATTGTTCTAACATAATTTTCAAGTTTTTTCCAAATTCCACGATTAAAAGAAGCCAATTGCGGACTTATATTACTATAATAAAAAGTTTCGTCCATTGCTTTTTTATCAAAACTCATGTCAGATGCAGGTAATAAATGCCCCTTATCATAACCCGAACCTTTATAATCTTTATCATTAGCAGTTTCTGTAATAACAAGGGGGTCAGGAATAAACTTATTTGAACGCTTAGCATTGCCTTGCAGCATATAATCTTCAAGAGCATAAGCTATCCATTTTGATTGTTCGTGTTCTTCGCTATAAACAAAACAGTAATGGGTATGACAAAGCTTAGCCTCATTTTTTTTAACCACAGGAATTTCAATATTTTTAATTTTACAATTCTGTGAATAAATATTAAAATCAATAAAAACTACAAGTAAAATTAGTATTAAAAGTTTAAGTCGAATTTTCATAAACATATAATTAAATTTATTCTTGATTTCTAATTGCTCCACCTACAATATCCTCAAAAGCTATATACATCATACAGGTAGTAGCAGGAAGTGTAAATAAAACTCCAATGCCACAAGCTAAAATTCCTGCCAAATTTATTAATAAAATCACTATAAAAAACCCAAAAATAGCCCACCAGTTTTTTGTTATAATTTTCCTGCTTAATTCCATTGCTGTCCAAAAGTCATAATTAAAAAATATTATAAACATATTTGCAAAAGAATACGAAACAGCAAGATATAAGCCCGGAATAATTAATAAAACCATTCCTAACAAAATAAATATTCCACTAATTATATTTAAAAGCAATAAAGGAAAGAAAAACTTAAAACCATTAAAAAAATCAACAAACTTAGGGTTATCACCTTTTATCACATCATTTGCTACAAGTAAAAATCCGGCAATAAGCGGAGCTTGTAATAGACTTAAAATATTTCCAACATTTCTTAGCTCAGGAGAACTTGCAATAATTGCAATTCCAAAAATAATTAAATATAAAGAAATAAAACCACTTGAATATTTCTTAAAAAGCTCAAAACCTTCCTGCACGTATTGTTTGGTTTTTACTTCGTAACCTTCATTTATTAATTTTTCAAAAACTTGTTTGTATTGCATAAAACTTAATATCTGTAAAACTTTATATTTTAGTTATTCATAAATTGCTGAGTTACCACTTGCCAGTCCTATATATTTTAATGAAGGAGATTCTACAAAATCAGTATTTGTATATTCACACCAAATTTTATTAATTTTTTCAATTGTTTTTTTATCAGTACAAACCGGGTTTGGCCAATCTCTTTTAAAATTATTGTTTTTCAAATTTTTAGAACTTGCATTTATCAATATATAATCCTCTTCAATTTGCACGTCATGATTTGGGTCGATATTACTAAGAATCAACCAAATTGCAGTATGATTATCTTTAATCTCTTCGGGTTTATCAAGAATTATATTTATTCCACTTAGCTTTTCGGTTTTATTAAATTCTTTGTTTTTAATAAATTTAATTTCTCTGTTTTCCACAGGTTTATTTTTTGGATTTGTTGCATCAATTAAAATTTTACCTCCAAAAGTAAATTTATAAGCAGAATGGTCTAAAACATCAGCTGGTCCTTTAGAAAAGACGGTCTGACTTTTAAAACTATCAAGTTTCATTAAAACATCAAAAACCCGCTTATCATCTTGAATATCAACATTTTCATTAAAGCAAATTATAATTTTTGAGAACATCATTTGTCCTGCACCAAGCAATGCGTTCATAATTTTGATAGCTTGTCCATGGTAAGTAGTTTTTGCTTTTACCAAAACTAAATTATGAGCTACACCATAATCCGGCAATCTTATGTCAATAATTTCTGGAGCAATTGCAATTTGTATAGGTTTTAAAAATATTCTTTCAGTAGCTTTACCAAGATAAAAATCTTCCATTGGTGGTATTCCAACAATTGTTGCAGGATAGATGGCATTTTTTCTATGTGTAATACAAGTTAGATGAAATTTAGGATAATAATCTGCAAGAGAATAAAATCCTGTATGGTCGCCAAATGGACCTTCAAGTGCGAAATCTTCGTTTGGGTCAATATATCCTTCAATTACAAAATCAGCATCTTCAGGCACATAAATATCATTGGTAATTGACTTTACCAATTTCACATTTTTATTTCTTAAAAAACCTGCCAGAATAAATTCATCAATATCTTGTGGCAGTGGTGCTGTAGCAGAATATGTTAATATCGGGTCTCCTCCCAAGACCACAGAAATTGGCATTATTTTTTTTAAGTTTTTATATTTTTCAAAATGCACAGCTCCTCCTTTATGCAAATGCCAATGCATACCTGCTGTTTTTTTATCAAAAATCTGCATTCTATACATTCCTATATTCCTAATTTTAGTATCAGGATCTTCGCTTATAACTAAAGGCAAAGTAATAAATTTACCTCCATCATATTGCCAGCACTTTAAAATTGGAAGTTTTGATAAATCAGGATTATCCATAATTACTTCTTGGCATTTTCCTTTTCCATTTATTTTTTTGGGTATCCAATTTTTGAAATTTTTAAGCTCAGACAAGGCTGACAACTTTGCAAAAAACGTTTGCGGAGGATTTATAATCTTTTTAAAAAGCAAATCTATTTTCTCAGCCGGCTCATTCCAGTTTTTTATTCCCAATATTGAAAACATTCTTTCTTCAGACCCAAAATGATTTATCAACAATGGAAATTCTGTACCTGTATTTTCAAAAAATAAAGCCTTGCCACCTTTTGGGGACTTCATCATTCTGTCAGCAAATTCGGTAATTTCAAGTTCAGGATTTACAAAATCTTTTATTTTCAGTAAATTATTTTGACTTTCAAATTCTGTAATTAATTTTTCTAAAGGACTTTTATTCATTAAATAAATTCAATTATAAAAATGCAATATAGTAAATATTTAAAATTCAAATGCTAAATTATCTTAAAAAACATTATTTTTATGCACTTAAATTTTTAAAACTAAATTTACAGAAAAACATAATTATGAGATATTCCTATTTTTTAAAAAAAGCTGTTTTTTTTTTATTTATTAAACCTATTNTAATCAAAGAAGCAGAATTAGATTACCTAAAAATTTTAGTTCCCGGCTGGTTTGAACCAGGACATTTATATTGTATAGATTATGCAATAAAAAACTTGAATTCTGATAAACCTATTTTAGAAATTGGAACTTTTGCAGGTCTTTCTACAAATATAATTTTACATTTTCTTAAAAAATACAATAAAAACAATTTGCTTTATACTACGGATTGGTATTTAAATAATATTAAAGATGAAGATAAAATATGCGATTTAAACAATGCACGTTTAGCTTGCGACTATCTAAAAGAGTCTTTTATTAGAAATGTAAAAACTTTTCATCCCAAAGCAAATATTTTATCCAGTGATTTAGCCTCTGATGATTTTTTTGCAGCTTGGGATAAAAATGAAATAAAAAATTTGCACGGAGGCAGTTTTAAGCCTAAAGGTGAAATATCTTTTGCATATATAGACGGGAATCATGCTTATGAGTTTGCAAAACGAGATTTTGAAAATGTTGATAAACTACTAATTTCTGGAGGTTTTTTACTTTTTGACGATTCGGCAGATTATACAAACTGGGGATCAAAAAAACTTGCAAAAGAGGTTGCAAAATCAGGAAATTATACGCTTATTAGAAAAAATCCACATTATTTTTTAAGAAAAAAATAGATTTAATTAAATTATTTTAGTTCTTTATTTTTTACAAGAAATTTGTGTAAAATTATTAATAGCCACAAACGGTTGTAAAGATAATCTTTGCCTAACCTAAACTCTTTTACCAATTTCTTAACTTCCGAAAACTCTACAATATTAAACTCGTTTATAACACTTTCATTCAAATAATCTTTAATTAAAAAAGCTAAGTCAGTATAGAGCCATTTTTTTAGTGGAATTGAGAATCCAGATTTTGGTCTGTCAAAAAACTCTTTTGGGATATATTCAAACAAGATTTCTTTTAATAAAAACTTAGAAACATTATTTGAAATTTTTAATTTTGGGTCTATGTTCAATGCTAATTCAACAATTCTATGATCTAAAAGTGGAACTCTTGTTTCTAATCCGTAACGCATTGAAGCTCTGTCTATTTTCACCAACAAGTCGTCTTTTAAATAATATCTTAAATCAAAAATTGCTTGAGCTTCTTCCGGTGTAAGTTTTCTAACAAAATTTGAATAATCTTGCTCTAGACTATTGTCAAAAATAAGGTCTGGATTTAAAATTTTTCCAAGTTCTTTTTCGCTAAAAAAGTATTGTTCTTGTGAAAAAATATGTGATTTTAGAGTATCTTTATTTTTGTATTTAAACAAATATGCTGCTCTTTTATCTCTATTATATGGAGATATTTCTAAAAATTTAGCAAAAACATTTTTAAAGTTTCTATAAGGGAATTTTTCTAGTCTTCTTGCCCAGATATATGAACCATAGCCATGAAAAAGCTCATCACCTCCATCACCTGACAGCACCATACCGACAGATTGTTTAGCAAATTTAGATAAAATCATTGTTGGAATAGCAGATGAATCGGCGAAAGGCTCATCGTAAAAATCTAACATATCAAGTATTATATTTTTAGCATCAGTTTCCGAAACGATGTATTCTTGATGATTTGTTCCTAAATATTCTGCTATTTTTTTCGCATATTTTGATTCGTCAAATTGTGGGTCTTCAAAGCCAATAGAAAAAGTATTTAATTTTTGGGTATGAGTTTTTGCAACAATTGCAGTAAGCAAACTTGAGTCTGTTCCTCCACTTAAAAAAGTTCCAAAAGGCACGTCGCTAAGCAAACTCATTGACACAGAAGATTTTATTAAGTTATGTAATCTTTCTTTTGCTTCTTGAAAGTCGCTTATTAAATTTCGTCTAATACTACCCTCTATATCCCAATATGATTCAAGTCTAAAACCATTTTGAGAAACTATTCCAATTTGTCCATTAGGAAATTTTCTGATATTTGAATATATTGTATTGGGTTCAGGGATATAACCTAAATGCAAAAACTCATAAATTGCAAAATTGTTAAGCTGTTTATCTTCGCGTATTTGTTTAACTTGGAGTAAAGATTTTATTTCTGAGGCAAAAGCAAAATTTTCTCCATCCCAGTAATAATATAAAGGTTTTATTCCTATTCTATCTCTAAAAATATATAAAATCTGTTCTTGTTTATCATAAATTCCAATGGAGAACATTCCATTTAATTTATTTATAAAAGTAATCCCCCATTCTGCAAAAGCTTCTATAATAACTTCAGTATCAGTATTGGTTTTAAATTCAATATTCAAATCATTTGCAATTTCTTTAAAATTATATACTTCGCCATTATAAACGCAAATATATCTCATAAAATGAGATTCCATTGGCTGATTTGCATCATCAGAAAGGTCTAAAATACTAAGTCTTTGATGACCAAGTCCAATTAAGTCGGTATAAAAACTACCTTTTGCGTCTGGTCCTCTGTGCACCAAACAAGAAGTCATAAGGTCAAGTTCTTGCTTACTTACAAAATCTGGATTATTTTTAGTATAAAAACCTGTAATTCCACACATTTCAATTAATTTAAAAACAAAATTAACATATTCTATGGAATTTATAATAAATATTCGTAAAAATTATATCATTTTACGTGGGTCAACTATATTGTCGAAGTCTTTTTCTGAAATTATGCCAATTTGCATTGCAGATTTTTTTAAGCTAATTCCTTTATTATGAGCATTTTTGGCAATTTCTGCTGCTTTATCGTATCCAATTGCAGTATTTAAAGCTGTTACAGTCATTAGAGATTTATTCAAATATTCTTGCACTTGTTTATCATTAATTTCAACTCCTGCAAGGCAGTTATCTAGGAAAGAATCACATGCTTCAGCCAAAATATTTGCAGATTCTAAAAAATTCTTAATCATTACAGGTCTAAAAACATTTAGTTCAAAATGTCCGTTCATTGCAGAAGTTGTAATGCTGAGGTCGTTACCAATAATTTGGGCGCACACCATTGTAATTGCCTCGATTTGGGTTGGATTAACTTTTCCTGGCATTATCGATGAGCCTGGTTCATTTTCAGGTATAAAAATTTCGTTTAAACCACATCTTGGTCCACTTGCCATTAACCTAAAATCGTTAGCAATTTTATATATTGCTGTTGCAATTTGTTTTAGTGCAGAATGAGTTTCTAAAATGGAGTCTTGGGCTGCTAAAGCTTCAAATTTATTATTTGCTGTTTTAAATTCAATTTTCGAATATTCTGACACATATTTACAAACTTCTTTATCATAGCCTTTGGGAGCATTTAGTCCTGTTCCTACAGCAGTTCCACCAATAGCAAGTTCAGAAAGATGGTCTAAACTTTTCTCTAAAGTTTTAATCCCATACTCTATTTGTGCGGCATATCCTGAAAACTCTTGACCAAAACTTATTGGTGTTGCATCCATCATATGAGTTCTGCCAGTTTTTATTTTATCAGAAAACTTTTTTGATAATTTTACAAATTCCTCGTAAAGTCGGCGAAGAGAAGGCAATGTTTTATTTACAATAAGAGTTTTTGCAGCAATATTCATTGCCGAAGGAAAAGTATCGTTGGAAGATTGACTTTTATTTACATCATCATTTGGGTGTAAGATTTTTTTTGAGTCGCTAAGTTTTCCTCCATTTATTACATGTGCACGATTTGCAATAACCTCGTTTAAGTTCATGTTTGTTTGAGTGCCAGAACCGGTTTGAAAAACGACTAATGGAAATTGCTCATCATGTTTAGCTTGACATATTTCATCACAAACCATAGCAATAAGTTTTGCTTTTTCTTCACTTAAAACGCCCTTAATTTGATTAGCCTTAGCACAAGATTTTTTTAAAATTGCCATAGCATAAATTACTTCTATTGGCATTTTTCCACCAATTTTAAAATTTTGGAGTGAACGTTGTGTTTGTGCTCCCCAATATTTATCAGCAGGGACTTCTACAAAACCCATACTATCTTTTTCTTGTCTAAATTTTGTCATAATTAATCAGATAAAAAATGAATAATTTTATTTGCAACTTCTTGTGGTTTTTCAAAATGTAACCAATGTCCGGTATTTTCTACTATTTCAATTTTAGAATTAGGAAAAATAAATTCTATAAGCTTAAAATCTTGATTAGTAATATAATTTGATAAACTTCCTTTTAAAAAAAGCGTTGGCAAAAGTATTTTTTTTTCAATAAAATCATCAGCATCCAAGCCTTTCATTATTTCTGGCAAGTTATCGGAGATTGCCTGTAAATTCAATTTCCAATACATTTTACCGTCTTTTTTAGTCAAATTTTTTAAGATAATATTTTTAATATTTTCTTCGTAATTTACAAGATTTTCCGCAACTTGCCTATAAGATTTATACTTTTCTGGTTCAAGTTTCAACATCATTGAAATTAAATTCAAATGGAAATTAATACTTGGAACATGTTGCATTAGATTAGAATAATTTCTGGGAGAGATGTCTGCAACAATAAGTTTATTTATATATTGTGAATACTTATTTGCAAAAAACATAGCAGTTTTTCCACCCATAGAATGACCTAAAAGATTAAATTTTTCAAGGCCTAAATAATCAGCCCAAGATTTTAAATCTTCAACAAGTTCTGGGTAAGTATGAGATGGATTATGGAAAGATTCGCCATGATTTCTTAAATCTGGTAAATAAATTTTAAATTTATCGCTTAACAAATTTGCTACTCTTGTCCAACTTTCACCACTTCCGTAAAGTCCGTGTAAGATTACAAGAATATTACTATTATTATTTCCAATTTCAATATGATTTAAAATCATTTTCTAAATTGCAGATATAAATTGGTTTAAAAATCTAATGTCATTTTCAAAAAATAGTCTTAAATCTTTTATTCCATATTTTAACATAGTAATTCTTTCTATTCCCATTCCAAAAGCAAAGCCTGACCAAATTTTTGAATTAATTCCACTTGCTTCGAGGACATTTGGATCAACCATTCCACAGCCCAAAATTTCTAACCAACCTGTATATTTACAAACTGTACAACCTTTTCCGCCGCAGAGGCTACAACTAACGTCAACTTCTGCCGAAGGTTCAGTAAAAGGGAAATATGATGGTCGTAATCTTATTTTTGTATGTTCACCAAACATTTCTTTAGCAAAAATCTCTAATGTTTGTTTAAGATCAGCAAAAGAAACATTTTTATCTATATATAAACCTTCTACTTGATGAAAAAGACAATGAGCCCGAGCTGAAATAGCTTCATTTCTATAAACTCTACCAGGCGATAAGCTACGTATAGGTGGTTTTTGTTCTGTCATTTCGTGAGCTTGAACAGATGAAGTATGAGTTCGTAAAAGAACATTCATATCCTCAGAAATAAAAAATGTATCTTGCATATCACGTGCAGGATGATGCTCAGGAAAATTCAATAAAGCAAAATTATGATTATCATCTTCAATTTCAGGTCCGTCTGAAACAGAAAAACCCAATTTTGTAAAAATTTCTATAATTTGATTATGCACAACAGAAAGTGGATGCCTTGCTCCTAATTTTATAGCTTCACTTGGTCTGGTTAAATCAATATCTACTTTACCAGTATTATCCACAAAAAGCTGTTCTTTAAGTTGATTTAACTTTTCTGTAGCTGTTTGTTTTAAAATATTTATTTTTACTCCAACTTCTCTTTTTTGCTCTGCATCAAGATTTCTAAACTCATCAAAAAGTGCAGAAATTTTTCCTTTTTTTGACAAATATTCTATTCTAAAAACTTCTATTTCTTGAATATCTTTAGGATTAAATTCTTGAACTTCTGAAAGTATTTTGTTTATTTTCTCAATCATTTTTTAATTTTTATATGCAAATTTACAATTTTTTGAATATTAATTAACTATTTCCCTCTAAAAACAAGAACTATAGGAACGCCTGTAAAATTAAAATTTTCTCTTAGCTTATTTTCCAAATATCTTTTATACGGCTCTTTTATATATTGAGGCAAGTTGGCAAAAAAGGCAAAAACCGGAGTTGGTGTTGGCAATTGAGTTACATATTTGATTTTTATATATTTACCTTTTATTGAAGGTGGGCTAAAATCCTCAATTGCTTGAAGCATAATTTCATTTAATTTAGCAGTAGGGATACGTTGCTTACGGTTTTCATAAACTGTCAATGCAGTTTCTATTACTTTATGTATTCTTTGTTTTGTTAAAGCCGAAATAAATAAAATTGGTATATCATTAAAAGGAGCAATTTTTTCCATTATAGATTTTTGATATTCTTTTAATGTATTAGTTGATTTTTCAATTAAATCCCATTTATTAACTAAAATTACTATTCCTTTTTTATTTTTACGAATAAGATTTAAAATATTTTGATCTTGGGCTTCAAATCCTTGTGTTGCATCTATCATTAGTAAACATAAATCAGAATTTTCTATAGCTCTAATTGATCTCATTACAGAATAGAACTCTAAATCCTCGCTCACTTTAGATTTTTTTCTAAGTCCGGCTGTATCAACAAGCATAAAGTCAAATCCAAATTTATTATATCTTGTATTTATAGCATCGCGAGTGGTACCTGGTATATCTGTTACTATATTTCTTTCTTCACCAATAAGCACATTAGTCAAAGATGATTTTCCAACATTTGGGCGACCTACTATTGTAATTCGGGGAAGCTCATCTTCTTCAATATTAGCATCTTCGGGCAAAACTTTAACAACTTCGTCTAAAAGTTCACCTGTTCCTAAACCGTTTATAGCTGATACAGAAAAAATCTCACCTAAGCCTAAATTATAAAATTCATAAGTATCAATTAGTCTGGCATTTATATCAACTTTATTTGCTGTAAGTATCACTGGTTTTTGCGATTTTCTTAATAATTCAGCCACGGAAGCATCTAAGTCGGTTAATCCTGCAAGAACATCAACCATAAAAATTATTACATCTGCTTCTTCAACAGCTATTATAACTTGTCGTGCAATTTCCTTTTCAAAAACATCTTCTGAGTTTTTAATATATCCACCAGTATCAACAACTGAAAATATTTTTCCATTCCATTCACAGTGTCCATAAAGTCTATCTCTAGTTACACCGCTAATATCATCAACAATAGCTTCTCGTCTTTCAATTAACCTGTTAAAAAGTGTTGATTTTCCAACATTTGGACGGCCTACTATTGCAACAATGTTTCCCATAATGTAAAATTTCTGCAAAGATAAAAAAAATACACTTGTTTTTATTAGCTTTATCCTTGTTTTGGTATTATAAATTGAAAAATTATGCAAAAATTTATTTTATTAGAAAATAATTTTAATTTTACAAAATGATTAGTTTTCCTAATAGCAAAATTAATATAGGTTTAAATATTGTTTCTAAACGGCAGGATGGTTTCCACAATATTGAGACAGTATTTTATCCTATTCCCTATAAAGATATTTTAGAAATTATTCCAGCAGAAAATTTTGAATTAATTAATTTAGGAAAAAAAATTGATTGCAAATACGAAGATAACTTGTGCTATAAGGCTTATAAGCTTTTAAAAAATGAATATAATCTAAGTCCTGTAAAAATTATTTTATACAAAAACGTTGTTTATGGAAGTGGCTTAGGTTCAGGCTCTTCAGATGCTGCACACAGTTTAATTTTATTAAACAAATTATTTAATTTGAGCTTATCAGAAGATGAGTTGGAGTTTTATGCTTCAAAATTAGGAGCTGATTGTGCATTTTTTATTAAAAATAAAGCAGTTTTTGCCCAAGGTTTAGGGAATAAATTTTCCGAAATTTCTTTAAATTTAAGTGGGAAACACTTAGTTTTATGTTTGCCAGATGTACATATTAATACTGCTCAGGCCTACAAAAACTGTAAACCTAAGGCTTGGGAACAAAGTTTAAAATCTTTGATTAAATTACCCTTAAATCAATGGAAAAGTTGTATTAGCAACGATTTTGAAAAAAACTTATTCATAGAATTTCCAAATTTAGGAGCAATAAAAGAAGAATTATACGAAAAAGGGGCTGTTTATGCACAAATGTCTGGTTCTGGTTCTGCAATTTTTGGAATTTATGAAAAATTACCAAATTTAAGTTTTAAAACATGTAATAAAATTAAAAGCTTTGTTTTATAAAAAGTATCAATATTTTTTTTATTTTTGAAAATCAAAGTATTGTTATTAATTATTTTAATTAATAGCTTGATAAAAGGTTCTAAAATTTATTTTTATGTCAAATCAAAAAAGGGATAGTTTTTCAGGTAAATTTGGAGTTATAGTTGCAGCTGTTGGCTCTGCTGTTGGTTTAGGGAACATATGGCGTTTTCCATATATAGCAGGTGAAAATGGCGGTGGAGCATTTTTATTAATTTATATTTTCTTTGTTATCATTATTGGTATTCCAGTAATGATGTCGGAGTTTGTTATAGGAAGACGTTCTGGCTCAAATGCTATGGGTTCGTTTCGCAAACTTGCTCCTAAAACCTCTTGGTGGCTTGTTGGTTTAATGGGCATAATTGCAGCTTTTGTAATTTTAGCATTTTATAGCACAGTTTCCGGCTGGACTTTAGAGTATATTTTTCAAGCTTTTAAAAATTCATTTTCAGGCAAAACACATGGGCAATTAAGTAATGACTTCAATAATTTTACTGCAAGTTCTTTTCATCCAATTTTATGGCAAATTGTAGTTATGGCGATAACAGCTTTTATTGTTTTTAGAGGCGTTAGTAAAGGAATAGAAAAAGCCAGTAAAATTTTAATGCCTTTACTTTTAGTTTTAATAATTGCAGTTTGTGTTAGAAGTCTAACTTTGCCTGGAGCATCAAAAGGATTAGAATTTTTATTTAAGCCTGATTTTAGTAAAATCACTTTTAAAGTTGTTTTAATGGCTTTAGGACAAGCGGCTTTTTCTCTTAGTATAGGAATGGGTGCCTTAATTACATATGGCTCATATATTCGCAAAGATACTCCATTGTTAGGGACCTCTTTCCAAGTTGCAGCAGCAGATACAATAATTGCAATTTTAAGCGGAGTTATGGTTTTTCCAGCTTTATTTGCATTAGGAGGCGAAAGCACTGGCGGCCCGGGTTTAGTATTTATAACTTTACCTGGAATTTTTCAATCTATGCCTGGAGGTTATGTTTTTGGAATTTTATTTTTTGTTCTAATATTTTTGGCAGCCTTAACCAGCACTATTTCTGTTTTAGAAGTTGTTGTTGCTTATTTTAAAGAAGATTTTAAAATTTCTAGACTTAAAGCAACATTAATTGCGACTATTTCCATAAGCATTCTTGGAATATTTTGCACTTTATCCTTTGGTCCATTAAAAAATGTTAAATTATTCGATAAAACTATTTTTGGATTGGCAGATTATGTTTCAGCCAATATTTTATTAACTTTTGGTGCTTTATTAATAGTTATTTTCACAGGCTGGTATCTTGGTAAATCTAAATTTATAGACGAAGTAAAATTATCCTGTAAAGTAAATCCTATTGTTTTAAATTCTATTGTTTTTATTATTAAGTGGGTGGCTCCTATTGCTATTGGTGCAGTTGCTATTGGTGCATTTTTTATTAAAGATTTAATGTAAATGTTATGGACTTTTTAAACACTATATTAAAAGCATATAATGAATATATAGGAGGCTATGCAATTTTATTAATATTGATTCCAACTGGTTTATTTTTCACATTTTATTTAAAATTTTTACAAGTATCAAAATTTGGGCATGCCCTAAAAATTGTTTCAGGAAAATACTCTACTAAAAAAACAAAAGGAGATGTTTCTTCTTTTAAAGCATTAACAACAGCATTGTCGGCAACCGTTGGCACAGGCAATATTGTTGGAGTTGCTTTAGCTATACATTGGGGTGGACCTGGTGCAATTTTTTGGATTTGGGTTGTTGGTTTTCTTGGAATGATGATAAAACTAGTTGAATGTACTTTAGCATTAAAATATAGAATAACAAACGCTGATGGCTCGGTTTCGGGCGGACCAATGTATTATATGGAGTACGGTCTTAAAGATAAATTAGGAAAATACTCAAAATATTTTGCTGTGATTTTTGCTTTTGCCGCAGTTTTATGCTCTTTTGGTACAGGAAATTTAGCACAAGCTAACTCAATAGCAGATTCTATGCAATCAAGTTATAATATTCCTGAATATATAACAGGAATTATTATAGCACTTTTGGTTTTATTAATTATTGTTGGAGGTTTAAAAAGAATAGCAGAAGTAACGGTTAGGTTAGTACCAATAATGGCAGTTTTTTATTTTTTATCTGCTATTATAGTTCTTGTAGTTTTTTATAAATCAATTCCAGATGCTTTTTCAATGATTCTTAAAGATGCATTTACCGGAACTGCTGCAACAGGAGGATTTTTGGGTTCTTCTTTTATCTTAACTATAACAATGGGAGTTAAACGAGGCTTGTTTTCAAATGAAGCAGGGCAGGGTTCTGCTCCTATGGCTCATGCTGCCGCCAAAACCGAACACCCCATGCAAGAAGGACTTGTTGCATCGTTAGAGCCATTAGTTGATACAATTATTATTTGCACACTTACTGCTTTAGTAATTGTTGTAACAGGAGCTTGGACTAGTAATGATACGCAAGGGGTAAATATGACTATTTTAGGCTTTGAAAGAGGATTTGATCATATTGGTTTAAGTTGGCTTGCCAAACATATTATAAGTATTGGTTTATTTCTATTTGCGTTTTCAACTATAATTGCTTGGGCATACTATGGCTCAAGAGCAATTCAATATTTATGGGGAGATAAAGCAATTAAACCTTATTATTATATTTTTAGTATTTTTGTGTTTTTAGGTTGTATTTGGGGCATAGACTTAGTTTGGAATTTTGTAGATACAGTAATTTCATTTATGACAATTCCAAACTTAATAGCTATATTATTATTAGCACCGGTTATGAAAAAAGAGGTTAAATCTTATTTTGAGTATATTAAAACTATAAAAAAATGAAGTCGTTTTGGTCAAAATTTGTAAAAGAATATTTTAATTTCTCAAAAAGAGAAAGAAATGGAATTTTGGTTTTATGTATTATCCTTTTTGTAATAATAGGATTGCGCATTTATGTAAATAATTATGCAAAACCAAAAACACTTGATTTTTCGAAATATGAAACTGAAATTGATGAGTTTTTATCCTATTCTTTACCAGATTTGGAAAATGGAGTAAGATACAATTTTGACCCTAACTTAATTTCTAAAGAAGAACTTCTTTTTATGGGTTTATCAAGAAAAACTGTAGATGGAATAATTGCTTATCGTGAAAAAGCTTATAAATTTTGGAAAACAGAGGATTTAATGAAAGTTTATGGTATTACAGACGAAGAATATAATGCAATTAAAGATTATGTACAAATAGAGAAAAAAACTTATTCTTATAATAAATCTTACAAAAATTTTGACAAACAACCAGATTATGAGCTATTTAGCTTTGACCCAAATACTGTTAGCTATTCGGATTTACTTAAATTAGGTTTTACTAATAAACAAGCAAATAATATAATTAATTATCGTAATAAAGGAGGTGATTTTTTTGAGGCTGAAGATATGTTAAAGCTATATACAATTGATGAACAATGTTTTAACAGAATAAAACCATATATTCAAATAGGCGATAATATTCAAGGGAAGGAGATAAATTTCAAAAATGAAGAAATCAAAATATATATTAATTCTGCGGATGCTTTAGAATTTCAAAAATTAAAAGGAATTGGACCGTATTATTCTAAAAATATTGTTACTTATCGTGAAAAATTAGGTGGTTTTATTAGTAAAGAACAAATTCAAGAGGTTAAAGATTTTTCTCCAGAACTATATGAAAGTATTGAGGCTCAATTAGTTTTGGATATAAGACCAATTAAAAAAATAAATATTAATAAAGCAGATTATAAAGAATTAATTTCTCACCCTTATATTAATAAAGAAATTACTTTAAATATTTTAAATTATCGGGAGTTTAAGGGTGAAATCACAAGCTTTGATGAATTGATAAAACAAAAAGCACTGAGTCAAGAAGTATTTGATAGAATTTCTAATTATATCTGCTTAGAATAAAAAAAACCGGACAAAGCCGGTTTTTTAATATTTTATATTAGAGAAGTTTTTTATAAAGTTATTCTAGCTCCAAAAGTATGTACCCCTTGGAAAGGATTAGTAAATCTATAAGAGTAATCAATAGCTAAAACAGATTTATTTTCTTTATTCACAGGTACTTGCAAAGTAATACCTGCAGTTGGACCAGTAAATACAGTAGTTCTTTTATCAGGATTTGGGTCTAATAAACCACTTTGATAAATATAACCACCTCTTAAGAAGAATAATTCTTTAAAGCCATATTCTAAACCAAAATGCAACTGGTCTTTATCGTAAGAATTAGCAGTAAAATTACCAGCTATAACTAAATTATGATCTGAACTAACAGTTTCATTAAACTCATCAACTTTAGAAGCTAATCTAATGGAGTAAGAAAAACCAATTTTAATCAAAGAAGGTAATTCAAATTCTTGGCTTCTATTTTCAACAGTCATATTAGTTCCGTCAGGTGAGAAACCCATAAAACTCATACCGTCTCCGGTATATTTCATTGTACTACCAACATTTTTCATAGTAATTCCAAATTTTAGATTATCTCTATTTCTATTACCTGCTTTATCTTTTCCAAGTCCGGTAACATATTGGATTCCTGCATCGATAGCAAAGCCACTAGCATTTAAGTTAAAAATACTTTCATTAAGCATTTTTACAGTAACTCCACCAAAAATACTATTAGAGAACTCACGTGCATATGATAAACCAATGGTTGTATAAGTTGGCGAGTAAGAACCAACACCACCTTCAGGAAGAGCGTCAGTAGTAATTTCTATATCACCCCAGTTTATATTCATCACACTTAAACCTAAGACACCTGTTTCACCAACTTTAGTTGCAAAACCTCCGTTATTAATTACCACACCTGTTCCCACTAACCATTGAGTATTTGTGAAAACTAATTCTGTTCTACGTGTCATTGCAAGTCCGGCTATATTTTGATACATTGCTTCTACTCCAGTAACACATGCGACATTAGCGTCTCCCCATCCAGAACTACGCGACCATGGATTTATTTGTAATTCTGAAGTTCCGTTGGATGCGGCACGTTGTTCGTTACCTGCATATACAAGTGAACTAAAAAACCCCGCCATTAAAATCGTCAGAACTGATATTAAATATATATTTTTCATACTATTTTATTTATTATATTTTAATATTTTAGAAATTATTTAAATCTATTGGACGTAAAGCACCAAACCACTTCACAACTTTTTCTCCAATTCCTGGTGCATTAATATGTACAATATATACTCCACTAGCAATAGTAATACCATAAGTATTCTTCATATCCCACTCAAGGAATGGGTCATTATTATCTTTATCTAGTTTTCTTACTAGAATGCCAGCAGAATTATAAATAGAAATCACGCATTTTTGTGGTAAATTAGTTATTCTCACGTAATTATCTAACTGATTATGTTCGTAATAAGAGGAACCATAATATGGGTTAGGCACTACTTTAATAAGGTCTAGAGCATTTACGGCGGTTTCATTATGATTTTTTATAGTTTTAACATTCTCTGTAGTAAATGAGAAATAAGGTAGATTATCATTTTCAGGATTTTCAACTTCAAAATCATTCATCCCTTTGTGATAAGGAGTACCAACCCTAAGTTTAATTCTTACATCAGTTGCTAAGAAATCATAATTAGGATTTGTGATAGGTATTGCCGTCCACATTGCCGAAGCCCAAGCTTTATTAAGTACTTGTTTTGCCATACTGGCTGAAGAGGTTTGTTCATATTCAAGTAACTTATTATAAAACCACTGACAAGAATCATAAGCAGGAGCAACGTTTTGAGCAGTCGGATTTTGACTATGTCCCATAATATATATATAATGTTTCCCACCAAATACTGGGCCTCTCTCTGAGTATAACCCAGATGAAGGATTCCATATCATATCTGTACCATTATCATCTGCTAACCAAGAGTCTTCACTAAAGACTATATTTAGTCTTTCACCTGTTCTGTGGTCAATAGCATAACCAGGGAACCAACTTAAGCCATAAGTCCCATCATCAAGAGGTTTACCCTCTTTGTCAACAGAAGGAGATTTTCTTAAAGTAAATTTATGTGCATTACCGATAGATTGATAATTTAACCATGGCACTAATGCTGATGTTATTTCTACAGGGAAACCACAATTATCCTCTCTATATTCGTTTTCATGCATTTCAACCACACAAGATCTAGTCCATTTTGATTTATCCTTTGTAATTACTAAATCAACACTTGATAGAGGTTCATATTTTCCTAAATCAGAATTCCCTATTGCACCTTTTAATGATAAACCATACTGCCCAGAATGGGTAAATACGTAAGGTGCCCAAGTTCCATCTAAAATTTTACCAAAATGTTTATCATTATCTTTATTTAGATAGTCATCATAACGCTTATCAATACAACCACCAAACTCCTGAGGATTTGTATAAGTTCCAACTCTAATCCAATTTAGAGCATCAAAATTATCACCATCAGGCAAGAACAATAACCATGGTTTTGTTTCATCTTCAAAAATCATTTTAGCATCTAAAAATCCATTGTGATAAGTGTTTTTATCATTAATTCCTGAGAAGTTATCTTGAGCAATAGTAATTGATAAACCTAAATCCATTAATAATTGCTCGTCACCAATACCATACTGTACATCAAGGTCTGAAGATATTTCTCTACCATCCTCTAAGGTGATAGTAAATCCAAACGGTTTATATTCTATATCTATTAAAGATGTTCTAGTTGTTCCCAACAAACCATAAGAGTTCATTGCAACATCTTGATTAAACTTCAAATAATAAGTACCTTCTGGAACATTTAGTGGATCGATAATTTTCACATTGATAGGACCTTTTCCTTGTTTGTAAACTCTCTTTGAAACTTTCCATGGATAGCCACTCATAATTTCATCAATAGTTTCATCAGTTAACTCAATTATATTGTTAGCATTTCCATGTCCTTCGTACATTGTTATTTCTAAGCCATCACCATACTCTGACTGCATAATTGTACCATTATTTTCAGCATGGTTCATATGAGGTATAGCCATATATCTCTTTATATTATTTCTACCTGCCAAATATGGTTTCTTTTGTCCATTAAATGTTTCTTGAATTGATTGATTATAAAGTAGTGAGTTGTTATAACCATAAGCAATAGCACTAAAATAGTATTCTCTATTATTTATAAGCTTAGAATCACCCGTAGCAAACATATCCTTTTCAACAACAAAGGTATGTTTAATACCTGTATTTTGTCCATTAACTTCTTCTACAGGTACGTTTGCTTTTAGCTCATCCGACCAAGTATAATTTACTATTTGCGATACATCATCTTTAAGGTCGCATTGGAATATAGTTCTAACTTTAGCATTATTATATCTATCAGAAATACTTACAGAACCATCTTTATATTGGAAAACTTGATAACCTTGGAAACGATAATATTCATCACAAGGGTCTATGTCGGCATGACAAACAATTCCAGGGTCTTTTTCCACATAGGCCTCAAGATAGTTATTACTACCTGGTCTATTGTAAATATGGAAAATAAATTTCTTATCTAATTCTATAATTTTTAATTCAGGAGCATCTGGTCCGTCAAGAACGCGGAAACAATTCTCGAATAAAATTTGTGCTTTATCATCAGCTCTACGAACAGCTTCTACTGAAGCCCAAGGACCTCCGGAGGCAGCTCTGGCATAAACAGCACCAATTGTAATATCATTAACATGTCCAGGTTTTAGAGTAAAAGGACCAGCAGATTGTACGAAACGTCTATCATCAGGAGGGTTATTTTCAGTTTCTTCTGACCAAGGTTCGTTTTGTGGCACACCGCCTAATCCCCAACCACATGGGTCAGTTGATGGGTTACCGGGGAACATAAAGTTTGTAGGGTTATTTGGATCTCCACCACCAGATTTATGTCCTGTTCCACCATAACAAAGAGGGGAATTGTCTAACCAATATCCAGTTAGATAATTATAATGTTCTTGTGCAGTATGAGGATCCTGAGTATATGGATTACCTCCAGTATTATTATTAAAATATAAGAATCTTCTCATACCCCATCTTTCATTATCTACTTCACCATCTTGGAAATTTAAACCATTGATATTACCATTCATAATATCACCTTTATTACAATTTAATATTTTCACACCATTAATTGTATCATAAGAAGTTGAATTATCTTTACCGTCAGGATCTTGATAAGGCCCTTCAAAGAAATCAATTCCAATTGCTGGTGGTTGAGAACCGTATCCATTGTGTCCACTAGCAGATTCATCAAAATCATCACCATTATACATATATCCTAAACCACGTTGAACATCACAACCTGTATAGTCATCATTAGGATAACCTAAATCGGCATCTGTCCAAACTCCAAAGTAAGTATCTGTTAAAATATATGTTGAACGGTTTATAATATTATAATTAGCGAATGTCATGTCATTAAGCTCGTCATTTGTTGAGAAAGCAAAATATTGAGCTCTAAATTCCATTCCAATAGCAGCACCGCCAGTTTCGGTATGAATATTTCCTTTATCATTATAAACCCACCATAAGGTATGGTCTCCGAATAATCTCGAAGCCTGTCCGCGTGGGCGATGGCAATCCGGGTCATTAGTAATTCCTTCGCTAGGGAACTCATAATATGGGAAATCACCATTAAGAGGATTATACACACCATCACCATCTACGTCCCACCAAGGAGCAAGATTATAGGCGTATCCACCTTCAGGACCATGTGCAGGCCAATTTAAAATAATCTCTGGGATTTGATACTCTGCAAAATCAATAGTTTCATCACATTCCGGATCTTGAGTACATTTCCACCACTCTCTAAATTCTTTTACAATTGCTTTTGTTATATAAAAATGTCTATCATATTCTGTACAAATTTCTGGACTTACATAAGCCAATCCATCTGTTGTAAGGGGACCAGGCCAATAATCAATTCCATCTTGACGAAATCGCTGTGCAGCAAGTTTTAATTGTCCATTAGCGTCTTTTCCACCAACCCAAATAGCTCCGGCAAATAAAGCATGACAACCACTACCTGCAGGAACTTCGTATGCAGCATTTCTAGTTCCAAAAATATCCCACCACATATCTCCACCGGTATGGATTAAAGCTCTAACATTATTTATAGCCATTTCTGTCGATACTTTTGCAGGTTCGCAACCTGCAATTGCTCTTTGATTTTCATTCTTGTGAGCAGGTCTTGGTTCACCTTTCCACTTGTCGGCTAACATGATGTTAGAAATCGTTATCAGAAGAGCTAAAATTAGTATTTTTCTAAGATTTTTCATATCTATTTTTTATAATCTAAAATTTAACAATTAAAAACTGAATTGAACACCTAATCTTATAGTTCTAGGCATACTATAGTTATAAGGAGAATTAATATACATTGAATAATAGTTTCTAAATGCCTCAACATCGTTTTGTGTAGCAATAGATGTTTGATAGTCAGCAAAATTCAAGAAACCATCGTCATCTGGATTACCTGTATATGAATAAACGCCAAGTACATTTTTAGTGTTCAATAAGTTAGATATTTCTAAATATGCGTTCAAATAGCTATATTTTTCTTTAGAACCATCCTCTTTTTTATCGGCTAGTTTTATTCTAAAATCTCTGTCTAAACGCATATTTATTGTTGTACGCCAAGGTTTACGCGAACCATTTAAGTTACCAACAACAACACCATTATTAGGTCTATTTCGTTTTGTATAAGGCGAACCGGAACCACTATTTATAACAAAGTTAACACCAGTGTTTGCTAAAATACTTTTTCCAGCAATTTTTGGTCCATTATAAGGTACACCAGAAATTTTACCTCCGTATCTATAGTCTATAGTTACAGCTAAATTATGTCTTTGGTCAAAATCTAAAGGTAAAGTAGTTCTTAAATTTGGTTTATCAGACTGTACAATTGCAGCACCTGATTCGTAGCTTGAACCAGTTCCATTTGCAAATTGTAAAGTATATGAGGCTCTTAAAGTTACATTTCCTGTACGTCTCATATCATAACTAATACCAAAGCCCTTAACTGTTCCAAAGTCAATATTACCATATGTGTAATAAGTTGCAGGATAAGCACCATAAACAGCAATTGCCTGTTGCATATCACGCATTTCACGATAGAATGCTGAAAGTTTTAATGCAGAAGTGTTTCCTAATTTTTGTTGGAAACCTAATTCATAATCTATTGTTCTTTCTGTTTTCAAATTTGGATTATTTAATAAACCAGCATTCATTTGTCTAATATATAAATATTCAATTGGATTTAATCTATTTGCATATGAAGGACGCTTTGATAAGATATCATAGTGAGCAAAAAATAAAGCTTCGTCAGATATTGGGAAAGAGAAAGAAACACGTGGCATAACAACTATTTGTGGTTTATAGTCTTCAAAAGCTTTTGAGTTTAATTCCTCTTTAGGATTTATTAAATAAGGAGCAATACCGTTTGGTGATGCAATAACATTTGGATTTTCAATTTCTGAACCAATTGCATTATACCAAATATTTCCAACACGATAACCATTAACTGCTGTTGGATTTGATAAATCATTAACATAAACAACAGCATTATCAGGAATATTATCAGGATGAACTGTATTTGCCAACAATCCTTTTTCATCAGTATCACTTAGTCTATAAGCATCATGTAATAAATATTGGTCTTTTAAAACCATTTGATTAGCATCATAACGGTCAACACGTACACCTATATTAAATATAAGATCTTTAAAAGCAAACTTATCTTGAATATAACCTGCTACATAAGATGGTTCAAATGGAGCGATAGGACGAGTTTTATAACCTCTACTGTCTGTTTGATTAAAGAAATCATCAAATGTTGGTTTATTATGTATTTTATTTCCTTTAAAATCATATCCATAATATGCAACTACAGGACTTCCTTGGTTAAACAACTCTTCTGCACTAAACCAAGAAATATCAAAAGTAGATGGGTCATAAGAATCAACGTCTAACCATGTTAAATCATTTATTTCTAAACCTAAATGCTCTCTAAAGTTTTTATCAAACAAAGATTGACCCTTAGCGTTATATAATCGTGGATAATCAATAGTATCTAAAAAGTTTCCTTGATCATCATAATATATTATTGGTTTAGTAACGTCTTTCTCAATAATATGATTATTAGTTAACCTACGAGCCAAAGTCCATAAACCAAAAGGTGCTACAGCAAAATAAGAATCGTTTCTTTGTTCAAATTCAAAACCTAAACTTATCTCGTGCGAACCAACGTCAGCTGTTCCTGAAGCAGATACTCTAAATTGAGTAGCTTCTGATTTATTATAACTAGCATAAGGATTACCAGGGCTTGCATACATTCCATAAATTGAAGGAGCCCCCATACCATTTAATAAGCCACCATAACTCAACATATGGTCTTCGTCTTTATAATAATAATCCGAGAAATAGTCAAAATATTGTTCTGTATATCTAGCTAAATCTTTATGCTGAGCGTCTGCTGTAAAATCAGTAATTCTGTAAAAATATGTTTCAAACAAATTACCTGTTAAACCTGTAGCAGAGTCAGTATCCCAAATATAATATTTCTCTGGCACTGTATTAAAAGTCCCTATATGACCGTATTCAAAATAATTATCTTTAAATGCATCATTAAATTGATTACTTGCAGTTCCTGAATAGTCAAATTGTATTGTATAATATGGATTTTTAATTAAAGATTGTTTTTCTCCACTATCATCAGTTCTAAACTTTTGGGTAATACGTGCATAAGTATTCCAAGCGCTAGATTTGTAATTCCCATTATTATGCGAATTAAATAGCTGATTTCCATAGCTATATACTCTACCCATGCTATAATCTAGAGTTCCTCCAATTGTAAAGTTTAAATCTCTAACAGGAGAAATGTCGATTTTTGCAGCAACGTTAGCACCTTTACCTCCTGCATTAGCTCTTGTTTTATAATTTTGAAAAGCGTCTTTTTGCAAGTAGTCTGAATTTTGATAAATAATATTACCACTTTGAGACTCTACTAAACGTAAAGGATTATTTCTAATATCCTCTAAAACATCAGCATTTGCTCTCCACTCACCAACCGTTGATGGTCCACCATCTTTAATTAATTTACCTTCAGCTGCAAGTAAAAATCCTGCTACTGTTCTTTTTCTATTTGACTCGCCTTTTTCAGTAACAGTCCAAATTGGTCCTGATACCATAATAGCAGCAAGATTATAACCATATGGATCTAAATACTGTGAGGTAACAACTTCACCACCACCATAAAACTGAGAAGTAGGGCCCTTAGTTGTTGCACTAATAACACCTCCAGTAACGTCACCATATTGAGCTGGCAAACCACCAGTAATAACTGTTACTTGCTCTATAGCAGATTTTGGAACTGCGGAACTACCTCTAACTTTAACTCCGTCAACATAGTAAACTGTTCCTTCTGAACGAGCTCCACGAATACTACCAACTTCACCGTCTTCGGTATAAACACCTCCAACAGTAGTAGCAACGGCAGCAGCTGAACGTCCAGGCATTTTTGCAATATCCTCCGAAGTTACAGTTCCACCCGAACTTGTTTGGTCTTTAGAAATCAAGGGAACTTTATATTCTTTAATTTCTACTTCAGCCAAAATCTCTGCCGAGGGACTTAAATCAAAATTTTGATAAACTATCTTACCCGCAATGATTTGCACATTTGTATATTGCAAAGTTGCATAACCAACATAAGAAGCAGAAACTGTAAATCTTCCTGCGGGAATTGGCTTAATAGAATAGTTTCCATCGAAATCTGTCATACCACCAGTAATAACATTTCCGCTTTCTTCAATCGACACGTTCGCAAACGGGATTGGCTCACCTGTTGATGCATCAGTAATTTTACCACTCAAGGTACCCGCTGACTGTGCATACAACCCTGCACTCGTAACAAGTGCAATCAAAATAAACAGTAATTTTCGTATCATAATAAAGTTTTACTTTAAACAATCTTTACACTAATTAAGAAAAAGCGTAAAAATAGAATAGTTTTTTTTATTCACCAAAATTTTCACAACTAAAATAATTTATTTTTTTAAAAGATATACATAAGCACTTAAAAACAAGATAAATTACATGTTTTATCACTTAGTATATTTTGCCGCTTTTCGAGATTTTTTCATCCTTTTATATGTTCGTTTGCCATTTACCAAATCTTTTCCACCTCCATTTATTAGTTTGTTGTGCTTTTTTACAGCTTTTTTATGTAAGCGAGCATCTCTTTTCTTTTTTTTTGCTTCCTTTTTTTTAACAGCTTTTTCTATTTGCATAACACGCTTTTCTTCTCGCGAAGGGCGATAACGCTTAGTTTGTATTGACTTCATATATTTTTCATTGTCAATACTGCGTCCATTTTGACTAAAACTTGTTAATGATGTTAAAACAAAAGAAATTATTAATAGATGTTTTATTATTTTGCTTAACTTTGCCATAAATATTAAAATTAAAAATGAAAGTAATTTTTACAAAAATAATAATTTTTTTCACATTTGTTAGTTTTTTAACAATAATTCCTGCCTGCAATCACGAAGAACGTATCCCATATGCTTACGTGGACTTTACTATTTACTTAGATATGCCACAATATTTCGAAGTAAAAACTCCCGGTAATTTTCTTTACCTTACTGGTGGTGTAAAAGGAATTATTCTATATTGTGAATACGCAGATTCTTATAGAGCATATGAAAGAAACTGCCCTTACGAACCGTCAAATCCAAGTTCTATTTTAGACGTGGACTCAACAGGCTTATTTTTAGTTTGCCGACATTGTGAATCTAAATTCTTGCTAATGGACGGGAGTGTTGTAAATGGTCCTTCAAAATATCCTGTGCTACAATATGCAACTTATTTAGAATTTGGAAATAAATTAAGCGTTTTTAATACTTTTTAAACAAAAAAAGACCAATTTTTAAATCAGTCTTTTTTGTAAATATCAATTGTTTTTTTAATATCTATAATGCTCGGGTTTAAATGGTCCTTCAACAGGAACACCAATATAATCTGCCTGCTCTTGCGTAAGTTTGGTTAGCTTCACTCCTATTTGTTCTAAATGCAAACGAGCAACTTCCTCATCAAGATGTTTTGCTAATCTATAAACACCAATTTCATATTTATTTTTCCATAAATCTAATTGTGCTAATGTTTGGTTAGAAAATGAATTGCTCATAACAAAAGAAGGATGACCGGTAGCACAGCCTAAATTTACTAAACGCCCTTCTGCTAATAAAAATATAGAATTTCCAGTTTCAAAAGTATATTTATCAACTTGTGGTTTTATTGTTGTTCTTTTTGCACCTGAATATTCATTTAGTTTATCTACTTGAATCTCATTATCAAAATGACCAATATTACATACTATAGCTTGGTCTTTCATTTGTTTCATATGCTCAAGAGTAATAACATCTTTATTACCTGTAGTTGTAACATAAATATTTCCTTCAGCAAATGTATCCTCTACCCTTGCCACCTCAAAACCTTCCATTGCTGCCTGCAAAGCACAAATTGGGTCTATCTCTGTAACAATTACTCTTGCTCCATAACCCTTCATAGAGCGTGCACAACCTTTTCCAACATCACCAAAACCTAAGACTACAACTACCTTGCCTGCAATCATAACATCAGTAGCTCTTTTTATTCCGTCTGCCAAAGATTCTTGACAACCATAAAGATTATCAAATTTTGATTTTGTTACAGAATCGTTTACGTTAATGGTTGGAACTAAAAGCTCGCCTTTTTCCATCATTTGATATAAACGATGAACTCCTGTTGTTGTTTCTTCAGAAATTCCTTTCAAATCTTTTACAGTTCTAGCCCATTTAGAATTATCATGAGCTAAAACTTTTTTTAAGGTTTCTAAAATTATTTTTTCTTCATTACTCTCTGGTGTTTTATCCAAAATTCTTGCATCTTTCTCAGCAAAATATCCTTTATGTACCATTAAAGTTGCATCACCACCATCATCTACTATCAAATTTGGACCTAAACCGCCCGGAAAAGAAAGTGCTTGTAAAGTACACCACCAATATTCTTCTAAAGTTTCACCTTTCCATGCAAAAACAGGAACACCAACTTGAGCTATTGCTGCTGCCGCATGATCTTGAGTAGAAAAAATATTGCAACTTGCCCACCTTACATCTGCTCCAAGTTCTTTTAAAGTTTCTATTAAAACCGCTGTTTGAATAGTCATATGCAAAGAACCTGTAATGCGAGCTCCTTTCAATGGCTTTTCATCTGCATACTTTTTGCGAATGCTCATTAAACCTGGCATTTCTTTTTCTGCAATTTCTATCTCTTTACGACCCCAATCGGCTAAGTTAATATCTTTAATTTTGTATGCTAATGAGCTAACTAATTCGTCCATGATTATATTTTATTTTTTTTAATTGAAATGCAAAATTATATGTTTTTATTTAAACTCACAAATTTTTTGAAAAATAGTCTAAAGTTTCTATTTGATCTTTTTTAATTTGTGCTATCAAATCTTCAATATTTTCATATTTTTCTTCGTCTCTTATTTTCTTAAAAAATTCAAGTTCAACTAGTTTTCCATATAAATCGCCCTGAAAATTCGGAATATGAAACTCCAAACTCAATTCTTTGCCATCAAAACTCGGACGCATACCTTTGCTAAACATTGCAGGAAAAAAATTCCCATCAAAATGAGCTTTAGCAATATAAACTCCATTTGCAGGTTGTATTTTGTCATAATCAGAAAGCTCTAAATTTGCTGTAGGAAATCCAAGCTTGCGACCAATTTTATAACCACTGATTATTTTTCCATCTATCTTATAATTATAACCCAACATTTCTTTAGCTCGCTCCATATTTCCTTTGCTTATACATTCCCGAATTTGTGAAGAATTAATATTATTAAAATCTCCAAACTCAAACTTATCCAAGCGTTTAACAGGTATTGCAAATTCACTTTCAGGTTTTGAAACTAATGTTTTATTTCCGATACTATTGTTGTAGCCCATAAGAATGTACGAACATGAAAGTTTATTCAGTAAAATTTTTTCTACAAATTTATCTGCTGATAAAGATGCTAATTCTGAATTAAAATCTAAAATTAAAACATTTCTAATCCCAAGATTTTCAATAAGTTTAAGTTTTTCATCAAGACTATTTAATAAACTTAAACTTTTGCCAAAATATTTTGCAGGGTGAGGCCAAAGCGTTATTACAAGCTCTTCTTGATTCTTTAAATTTGCTTCGTTTATTAGCTGTTTCAACAAATAAACATGACCTTTATGAACTCCATCAAAAAATCCTATGCTTACAACACTATTCTTTGGAATATTTTCGTTTATATTTGTAAAAACTTTCAAAACATTTTTTTTGCAAAAATATAAAATGAAAACTAATAACACATACTTATTTAATAAATCTCTAAGATTTATAGCAATGGCTCTTGTTTTTTTAATGCCTTTTATTAATTCATGTAATAATAAAAATAAACAAAAAGTTGAAATTTTTGGTAAAATCACAAATGCTGAAAACCAAGAAATTTCTTTAGAAATGTTATTGCCTGGTCAAGTAACTACTGTTGCAGCAAGCAACACAAATAAAAATGGAGAGTTTAATTTCAAAATTGATTCTTTACAAACTTGTTTTTATAGATTAAAAATTGATGAGAAAAACTTTATTTATTTAAGACTAAAACCAAATGATAAAATTGAAATTAATGCAAATTATCCTGATATATTAACAAGCTACACTATACAAGGTTCTGAAGAAAGCGGATTTCTAAAAGATTTGAATATGCACTTAATGAAAAGCACAAAAAGATTAAATGAAATAAACGACCTCTTAGTTTCAGCTTATAAAACTCCTAACTATAATGTGGACTCCCTAAGTAACATATTAAATACTGAAGCAAGAGAAATGTACGAAAATGACAAAGATTTTTTAATTAATTTTATTAAAACACATCACAAATCTGTAATTATTTATTTTGCTTTGTATCAATATGTTAGCATTTCTCCAATTTTAATAATAGAAAATGATTTAGAAATTTTCCAATTTGTATTAGATGAATTAAAAAAACACAACCCTGATTTTCAGCAAATTGCACTATTAAAATCCGAAATTTCAAAAGAAAGTTTACGCCAACAACAATTTAATAGAGAATATGCAAAATTAGAGATTGGAAAACCTGTTTTAGATTTCGATTTACCTGATATAAACGGAAATAGAGTTTCATTATCTGATTTTAAAAATAAAAATATTGTGCTTGCTTTTTGGTCATCATGGAATAAGTTATCACTAAAAGCCATTATTAATCTTAGCGAAAAATTAAAAAATAATGAAGTGGTTTTGATTTTAATAGCCTTGGACAATACAAAAGAAAAATGGGAAGCTATAGTAAAAAACAATGCTTTGGAAAAATATATAAATTTATCAGATTTAAAAGCTTGGGAAAGTCCTGTTACTAAAATATATGCCATAAAATCAATTCCAAGCTTTATATTAATAGATACAAATAGAAATCTTGTAATAAATACAGATGATTATAGTGAAATTTTAGATAAATTAAATTAAAATTAAAATCTCAAAACATTTTAACTTATCTTTGAAGCGATTTTTTAAATTTTCTTAGTATTAGTTTGAAAGAAAAAAATAAAATATATTTTGTTTCTGATTCGCATTTTGGAATTGATTATGATAAATACACTTCCTCTTATCGCGAAAAACTAATGATATCATGGTTGGACGAGATTAAAAATGATGCCTGCCAATTACATTTATGTGGTGATATTTTTGATTTCTGGTTTGAATATAAAAAAGTGGTGCCGCGCGGATTTACGCGTGTGATAGGAAGACTTGCCGATATGGCCGACAACGGTGTGAAAATTCATTATTTTACAGGAAATCATGATGTGTGGGTGTTTGATTACCTTCCGAAGGAAATAGGTATGACACTGCACCGCAAAGAGCTGATAACGGATATTATGGGAAAGAAATTCTTTCTTGCCCATGGTGACGGATATGATGAAAATGACAGGGCATATCTGTTTTTGAAAAAAATATTCAGTAACAAAAGGTTACAGTGGTGTTTTGCAAGACTGCATCCCAACCTCGCATTTTATCTGGCTCATAAGTGGTCAAAATCAAGTCGTTTGTCGAAAAAAGAGGCCGATCAGAAAGAATTTAAGGTTAAGAATGAAGCTATATACCGTTATGCTCAAAATTATTTAAGCAACGAGTGGATAGATTATTTTATCTTTGGGCACAGGCATAGAATAGCAGATGTTGAAATAAAAAAGGATTCGAGGTTTATTTTGCTTGGAGACTGGATAACAAATTTTTCTTATGGGGTTTTCGATGGAGAATCATTTAAGCTGCTTAATTTCAGGTAAAAAGTATTTTCCTTTTGAAAAATATAAGAACAAGCACAATAAACAAAAATTATAAGCCAACATTCAGTAAATTGATATAAGAAAGAGTTTCAAAAATTAGATGATTTACTTTAAGTCGAGAGTTATTGAAGATTATGACGAGAAAAATTTACACAAAAATTATAGGAACAGGAAGTTACCTGCCACCGATTGTTATAGATAACGACCATTTTTTGAATTATCAATTCTACGATCCTGGTAAAAAGGAGATAATTGATAAAAGTAATGAAGAAATTATAAGGAAGTTCAGGGAAATAACAAATATTGAAAAGCGACGCTATGTTTCAAAAAATCAGGTTACTTCTGATTTAGCGGCAAAGGCAATTGAAGATGCCTGTCATTCTGCAGGAGTGGATAAGGAGCAGCTTGAATTTATTATAATCGGTCATAATTTTGGAGATATTCCTGATGGTAACGTCAGAAGTGACATGTTGCCCGGATTGGCGAATAAAGTGAAAATGAAGCTTCATATAAAGAACCCTTCATGTATTTGCCACGATGTAGTCTCAGGATGCCCGGGTTGGACCCAGTCAATGGTAATAGCTGATGCATATATTAAATCAGGGTTTATGAAGCTGGGAGCAGTGGTGGGAGCAGATGTCCTTTCGAGAATTTCAGACCCCCATGACCGTGATTCCATGATCTATGCTGATGGTGCAGGCGCTACAATTGTTAAAGCCGTTGAAAGTGAAACTCCTACAGGAATTTTATCATATGCACTCAGGTCTGATTCAGTCAGCTATGCCAATCTTCTTACATTGGGATATTCCTCAAATCCCCAACTGGATGGAAACGAACTGTGGATTAAGATGTTTGGGCATAAGCTTTATATTTATGCAATCAAAAAAGTACCCGGCGTTGTAAAGGAGAGTATCGAGAAAGCCGGCCTGGGCCTGAATGATATTAAAAAGATACTGATACATCAGGCTAATGAAAAAATGGATGAAGCTATTCTGAGCGGTATCTTTAAACTTTACGGCGAAAAACATATTCCTAATGGAATAATGCCAATGAGTATAAGGGAATTAGGTAATTCCTCGACTGCTACCGTTCCTACACTTCTTGATTTGATTGTTAAAGGGAAAATTGAAGGACAACAGATAAATAAAGATGATTATGTAGTGCTCTGTTCAGTCGGGGCCGGAATGAATATAAACTCTATTGTTTATAAATGGTGAAACTTTACCATGGGAAATTAGTTATAAATTATATGTTTTAGCTAATTTAGATCTTTATTTGACACTTAGTTTTCCTCATGGATGAAAAAATATTTCTTCTTCTATTGGCAGTTGCTGTTGTTGTTTTTATAGCATTCCTGTTTTATCTTCATTATAAACATCAGCAAAAAATTATTTCTCTGAACAGTGATTTTCGTAATATCGAGAAACATCTGGAATCTGAAAAAGGAGAAGCTGAGAAAAGGATGCTCGTATGGGCAGAAAAATTCAATGTACTGAGCACAGGGTATGAGATCATGAAAGCTGAACTGGAGAAAATCAGAAAGGATAATTTATTTTTAACAGGTCAGATAGAAAAAGAAAAGACAGACAACCTAAATCTTCAGGATAAAATTAACAACCAAAAAGCAGAACTAGAGGATATTCAGAAAAAATTCACCGTTGAGTTTGAAAATATTGCAGGTAAGATACTCAAGAAAAACAGCGAAGAGTTCACACTGGTCAACCTTAAAAATTTAGGGGATGTCTTAAATCCCTTAAAAGATAAAATAAACATATTTGAGAAGAAGGTAGAGGATACATATCAGAAGGGTTTGAGGGACCAGACGGATCTGCGGGCAGAATTAAAAAAGCTTTATGAACTGAACCAGAGAATGAGTGAGGAGGCCGGAAATCTCACAAGGGCTCTTAAAGGTGATGTAAAGAAACAGGGAAACTGGGGGGAAGTTGTCCTTGAACGTATATTGGAAAGGTCTGGCCTCAATGAAGGTGAACAGGGATATCATATCCAGTATAGTGATAACTCA
>LSQX01344449.1_pt1 | contig 57289 bp, 45 predicted proteins | sample 654561 | NCBI WGS metagenome assembly LSQX01 (sample SAMN04489861, study PRJNA283612) | anaerobic digester metagenome | isolation source: 4 biogas reactors fed with cattle manure at either 37C or 55C with and... | place: Denmark: Kongens Lyngby | collected 2014 | reverse complement strand
CCATCGGGGATGTCAATGATGTCGGGCTTGATTCCTGGAACACGACCCCGCCTACCCCGCCGGATCCAGGGGACGACGACAAAATATTTATTGCCGGGTATCTTCCGACCTATCAGGTAAACGATATGACGGATTGGGGATTCATACCCCATGTTGACAGGGTTTACTTCAACGGTCTGTGCCCGAATCCGGAGGGTGTGTTCGATCCCGTAGCGGGCTACACGGAGAACCTTTTGACGACCTTGGGGAAAATACAAGGCAGATGCGAGGTTTACCTCTCGATTGGAGGCGGCCGGGGATTCCGTCCCGATGCGATGGCCGAACTTTGTCTCAATCCCGAAAAAATACCTCCCTTTCTTGACGCTTTCGATGTCTTTCTAAAAGAGAACGGGATATACGGCGCTGTTGACGGAATCGACATAGACTGGGAGGGTTCGCGCGTGGACGAAGACGCCTATTTGGTCTTTCTGCAAGCGATCAAGGAGCGCTTCCCCGACAAGGGTCTCACCGCTGCGATCAGTTCCCGTCACCCCAGCCGCGCCGGCAATCTCATAGGGGCGCTGGACGAGATAAACATGATGTGTTACACGCGATTCGAGAACGGAGAACATGTTCCGATGTCGATCTTCACAAGGGCGATAGACGAATATCTGGAAGTGGGCGTTCCGAAGGAGAAACTGCTCGTCGGAGTGCCTTTCTACGGGCGAACCGATAATTTGAAGGATACGGAGGCCGTGACATACCGGGAGGTGTATGAAAGTGTTCCAAACCTTTCTCCCGATGTGAACTCTTTCGTCAAAGGGGGCAAGACCTTCCTATATAACGGATACACTCTGATTTCGCAGAAGGGGGAGTATCTTCGGAGAAAGAAGATCAAAGGGGTTATGGTGTGGGAGCTTGCTCAGGACATCTCGTATTCCAACCCGCTCTCCCTACTGCGGGCTTTGACGATGGCCAACGCAGGTTCCTTGGTCGAGGCAGGGGTTGCCATCGAGGATGTCGATGATATAGTGTTGGATGATTAACTGTAAAAAACAAAATATGAAAAATCGTATCTTGTTTTTTATGTCGTTGTTCCTCACGGGCATGGTATCGTGTTCGGAACAGTACGAGAATGAAATAAAAGATCCGACGGAAGGCAATCCGTCGGAATGGAAGATCGGTCTTGGCCTCGGCTCAACCACCCGGGCGCTGATCGGTGATGCGGTCAACGGCAAAAGGCCCGTTACGTGGGAACTCTACGATGAAATAACGGTATTCAACAATACCGTCAGCGCCGTTTTCTCTTTGGACGAAGGAGCGGGAACCTCTACCGGCCTTTTTAAAACGGTGTCGTCGGACTTCGAAAATCAGGTGGATTATTATGCTGTCTATGCGCCACGTGATTCCGTCTCTTTTACCGCCGGTACGGGTCTGGCGGTCAATTTCGGGCCGAACTTTTCGATGACCGGCACTGCCGACCGATTTGTCGGCGACAATATGATCATGTCCTCCTCGCAGGCTTTCCAATTTACCAATAATCAGGCCGCGGCTTCCTCCATATCGGTAAGCACATCGGTGTTGGAGTTGCCCCTTACGCTCTCTTTCAGCGAGCAGCTCAATATATCCGCGATAAAATTGATCGCTCCCGTAGCCGACTATTTCGTAACGCGGGCGGTGTTCGACGGAGCAGGCAATGTTTCGTACACCGAAAAGTCGAGCAGCATAACGTTGAATTTCGATCCTGCCATAGTCGTTTCGGCCTCGGACACCACTGTCGTGAAGTTGGTACTGTGGATGAATCCGGCGATAACGGGAGCGAGCCTTGCGGACAAGGAGATGGTATTCGAATTCTACGATGGAGGGGCGGTGGCTTACGAAACCCAAAAACCGGCCATACCGTTTGAAGCGGGCAAGTATTACAGGATGCTCCAATTCCCTTGCGAGAGTATTGCCGAGGCGGGGGTCACCATCGGGGACGTCAATGATCTCGGGCTTGATTCCTGGAATACGACTACTCCGCCGGAGGGAGGGGACGACAAAATACTTATTACCGGGTATCTTCCGACCTATCAGGTAAACGATATGACGGATTGGGGATTCGTTCCCCATGTTGACAGGGTTTACTTCAACGGCCTGTGCCCGAATCCGGAGGGCGTGTTCGCTATCCTGGAGGGCTACACGGAGAACCTTTTGACGACCTTGGGGAAAATACAAGGCAGATGCGAGGTTTACCTCTCGATTGGAGGCGGCCGGGGATTCCGTCCCGATGCGATGGCCGAACTTTGTCTTAATCCCGAAAAAATACCTCCCTATCTTGACGCTTTCGATGCCTATCTGGAAGAGAACGGTATATACGGCGCTGTTGACGGGATCGACATAGACTGGGAGGGTCCGCGCGTGGACGACGCCGCTTATTTGGTCTTTCTGCAAGCGATCAAGGAGCGCTTCCCCGACAAAGGTCTCACCGCTGCGATCAGTTCCCGTCACCCCAGCCGCGCCGGCAATCTCATAGGGGCGCTGGACGAGATAAACATGATGTGTTACACGCGATTCGAGAACGGAGAACATGTTCCGATGTCGATCTTCACAAGGGCGATAGACGAATATCTGGAAGTGGGCGTTCCGAAGGAGAAACTGCTCGTCGGAGTGCCTTTCTACGGGCGAACCGATAATTTGCAGGATACGGAGGCCGTGACATACCGGGAGGTGTACGAAAGTGTTCCAAACCTTTCTCCCGATGTGAACTCTTTCGTCAAAGGGGGCAAGACCTTCCTATATAACGGATACACTCTGATTTCGCAGAAGGGGGAGTATCTTCGGAGAAAGAAGATCAAAGGGGTTATGGTGTGGGAGCTTGCTCAGGACATCTCGTATTCCAACCCACTCTCCCTACTGCGGGCTTTGACGATGGCCAACGCAGGTTCCTTGGTCGAGGCAGGGGTTGCCATCGAAGATGTCAATGATATGATGTTGGATAATTGGATTATTAACCCTTAAAAATCAAAATATGAAAAATCGTATCTTGTTTTTTATGTCGTTGTTCCTCGCGGGCATGGTATCGTGTTCGGAACAGTACGAGAATGAAATAAAAGATCCGACGGAAGGCAATCCGTCGGAATGGAAGATCGGTCTTGGTCTCGGCTCAACCACCCGGGCGCTGATCGGTGATGCGGTCAACGGCAAAAGGCCCGTTACGTGGGAACTCTCCGATAAAATAACGGTATTCAACAATACCGTCAGCGCCATTTTCACTTTGGACGAGGGAGCGGGAACCTCTGTCGGCCTTTTTAAAACGGTGTCGTCGGACTTCGAAAATCAGGTGGATTATTATGCTGTCTATGCGCCACGTGATTCCGTCTCTTTTACCTCCGGTACGGGTCTGGCGGTCAATTTCGGGCCGAACTTTTCGATGACCGGCACTGCCGACCGATTTGTCGGCGACAATATGATCATGTCCTCCTCGCAGGCTTTCCAATTTACCAATAATCAGGCCGCGGCTTCCTCCATATCGGTAAGCACATCGGTGTTGGAGTTGCCCCTTACGCTCTCTTTCAGCGAGCAGCTCAATATATCCGCGATAAAATTGATCGCTCCCGTAGCCGACTATTTCGTGACGCGGGCGGTGTTCGACGGAGCAGGCAATGTTTCGTACACCGAAAAGTCGGACAGCATTACGTTGAATTTCAACCCGGCCATAGTCGTTTCTGCCTCGGACACCACTGTCGTGAAGTTGGTACTGTGGATGAATCCGGCGATAACGGGAACGAGCCTTGCGGAGAAGGAGACGGTATTCAAATTTTACGATGGCGGTGTGGTGGCTTACGAAACCCAAAAACCGGCCAGGCTGTTTGAAGCGGGCAAGTATTACAGGATGCTCCAATTCCCTTGCGAGAGTATTGCCGAGGCGGGGGTCACCATCGGGGACGTCAATGATGTCGGGCTTGATTCCTGGAATACGACTACCCCGCCGGAGGCGGGGGTTACCATCGAGGATGTCGATGATATAATTTGTTGGGCTATTAACCCTTAAAAATCAAAAATATGAAAAAGCGTATCTTATTTTTTATGTCGTTGTTCCTCGCGGGCATGGTATCGTGTTCGGAACAGTACGAGAATGAAATGAATGATCCGACGGAAGACAATCCGACGGAATGGAAGGTCGGTCTTGGCCTCGGCTCAACCACCCGCGCGCTGATCGGTGATGCGGACAATGGCAAAAGGCCCGTTACGTGGGAACTCTACGATGAAATAACGGTATTCAACAATACCGTCAGCGCCACTTTCTCTTTGGACGAAGGAGTGGGAACCTCTACCGGCCTTTTTAAAACGGTGTCGTCGGACTTCGAGAATCAAGTGAATTATTATGCTGTCTATGCACCACGTGATTCCGTCTCTTTTACCAGTGGTACAGGTCTGGCGGTCAATTTCGGGTCGAATTTTTTGATGGACGGCACTGCCGACGAATTTGTCAGCGACAATATGATTATGTCCTCTCCGGCTTTCCAATTTACCGACAATCAGGCCACGGCTGCTACCATATCGGTAAGCACATCGGTGTTGGAGTTGCCCCTTACGCTCTCTTCCGGCGAACCACTCAACATAAACGCGATAAAATTGATCGCTCCCGTAGCCGACTATTTCGTAACGCGGGCGGTATTCGACGGGGAAGGCAATGTTTCGTACACCGAAAAGTCGAGCAGCATAACGTTGAATATCTACCCGACTATAATCCTTTCGGCCTCAGAGACCACTGTCGTGAAGTTCGTACTGTGGACGAATCCGGCGATAACGGAAGCGAGCCTTGCGGGTCAGGAGATGGTATTCGAATTCTACGAAGTTCAGGATGTGGTCTGCGAAATCAGAAAACCGGCCATACTGTTTGAAGCGGGCAACTATTACAGTGTAAACGAATTTCCTTGCGAGGGTATTGAGGACATTGAGGTCGTGCCACTTGCCAACTGCTATATGATAGCGCCCGGGGACTCCGTAATTTTCAGCACGCTGCAGGCCAATGCCGACGGAACTACCAGAATATCACCCGCGGATGTACTTACCGTGGAATATCTGTGGGGAGACCAGCCGGGCGCGCTCAAAACCGCATCCGGAGCTACGGATGCGCTTATTGACGCTTTGTCGCTGGTTGAACTTGAAAATGGTCCGGGAATATCGGTAACGGCAGGCAGCCTTACGGGGAATGCTGTGATAGCTGTCAAGAAGAACGATGTCATCTGTTGGTCGTGGCATATCTGGGTTACGGATTATGCCCCGTCCGGAGCACAGCCCGGGCAGGCCGACGGCAATTACAATGTCCCCGGAGGCATCATTCAGAAATACACGAACGTAGATGGTGCCGTTACAAATGTATTTATGGATAGGAATATTGGAGCAACCACGGCTGCAGCCGGACTGAATACATCCAAGGGGCTTCAGTATCAGTGGGGAAGGAAAGATCCCTTCCGGTCGCACTGGCAAGACTTTGAAAACAATACGGAGGAGCCTCCCGTTTACGATAAGGCGGGAACGCCCATAACCACATTCGAGACGGTAAAGACAACCGATGCGGGTATGGCGGCCGGCGCGGGGTTCAACAACGTGGAATACACTGTACAAAACCCCGACGTGTTCATAACAGCGGGAAACAACATCAATAAAGGAGACTGGTATTCGCAGACGAACGAGGTTGCCGACGATGCTTTATGGAAACCTGCGGGCGGTGGAAAAAGCCCGTACGATCCGTGTCCGGCGGGTTGGCGGGTACCGTCCAACCTGAACAGCGGAGATGTTAGTAACAATGCCTCTGGCGCGTTCGGCGGTTTGGGTGCTACTGGAGCGGACTTCACGGCTACTTACACTGTCAATGCGGACACAACTACAGTTTCGCACAAAACCCTGGGATTTGTATTTGTGCTCTCGCCTCAAAGGAGGAACACTGGCGTGTTCCTCACGACTCGCATCCTTAATCTCTGGACGAACGGTCAGCCGTATAATCCTACGAATTCGGCGAATGGTTCGATTACACAGGTTGCTACAGACGGATTTTACGCGAACAGCGGTACTGGTCAGAGAAGAGCATGCGCACTGCATGTCAGATGTGTGAAAGACGACTGACGCTCTTCCGGGCTGGCGGGATACCTTTCTCGGGTATCCCGCGGTCCCGGATGATTTAGAAAGCGGCGCGTAACTTTTGTATCGGGATATTTACATGGGATATCGTTTATAAGAAATATTCTAACCGATTTATAATAATGTAATCTTAATATATGAGAAGAATGCTTAAAATGTTGTTCATGATTGTTATATATGCGGCATTGCCCGGATGCAGCTTTAACAACAGTGAAAACAGTATTACATATCCCGATTTCGACCTTTACACCACGCTCAAAGTCCTTAAAGAGAAGGGGGTGTCCGTTCAAGGTATCGAAAGCGATAAGCGCGGCGGCAATACAGTGACATTGAGCAACGGCGATGTTGTTCGGTTCGTGTACGCATCCTCGTGCTATGTAAGTCGCGAGAACGATCTGTTGTGGATGGTGAACGGCAATCCCGTCGCCGGGATAGCGGAATCAGTCGGCAAATATCCCGACGTCGAAGTTGGGAAGGGAGGAAACTGGTTCGTGAATTCCTCCGACACGGGGCTCTCCTCGCACATAATGGGCGGCAATAGATTGTTGGCCATTGAGGTGCAGGGGACGGAAACGGATCCGGATTATGTGGCATTTACCTTCTCGGACGGAAGCGAACTGCAATTGGCCACACTCCGTACTGCCGTCATCGTATGTTTTGGAGACAGTGTTACCGAATTCGGTACCTATCCCCAGGAGATGGGCGCCTACACAGGCACAACGGCCTATAATGTGGGTTTTGGAGGATGTCGTATGGGGCACGATCAACGTGCCGCATATTCCTATTATGACCAGATGTCCATGTACAAACTTGCCTATACCCTGATGACGGGGAATTTCGACGCTTTGGAACAAGCCGTTGCCCAAGCCAAGAAACCGACTGCGCAAGGAGGGAACAACGATGACAATACGTCACAAATGGAAACGCTTCGCGGCCTGGATTTCCCGAATGTCGACATAGCCGTAATATTTTACGGAACGAATGATTTTTCAAGTAATTACATAGATTTGGGAGCGGCAGGCAGTCGGGACAGCAGCACGATCAAAGGTGCGATGAATTTGAGCATAGAGAGATTGAAAAAGGCCAACCCCGCCATCAATATAGTTTTCGTAACGCCGACATATCGTTTCTGGAAAGGAGGAACGTTGGATGCGGACACCAATCCGAATGGGTTGGGACACTATCTGGTCGATTATTGCGACGCGATACAAGAAGAGGCGGAAAGGAACGGATTGCCTTGCCTGCATATGTATTACGACAGCGGTATCAGGAATAACTTCAGCACTTACATAAAACCGGATGGAGTGCATCCCACAGAGGCGGGTGCCGCATATCTGGCCAAAACAATAGGGGACTTCCTTATAAGTTCAGGGCTGATAGACGAGGACGGCATGTCGGTAAATTAACATTACTACGAGATGAAAATAGGATTGGCTAGTGATCACGCAGGATACGGGCTTAAAACGATGATCAGTACATATCTCTCCGGAATGGGCCTGGAGATTGAAGATTACGGTTCTTACAGCGAAGAGAGTTGCGATTATCCGGACTTCGCTCACCGACTGGCTCGCGCCGTAGAGAGTGGGGAAGTAGATTCGGGTATCGCCGCTTGCGGAAGTGGGAACGGGATATCCATTACGCTGAATAAACATAGTGGTGTGCGTGCCGCGCTATGCTGGAATCCCGAAATTGCACGCCTTGCCAGAGCGCATAACGATGCGAACGTACTCTCTCTCCCCGCACGATTCATAGATGAATTGAGTGCATTGGAAACGGTGAATGAGTTTTTGTCAGCGGAGTTCGAGGGCGGTAGACACCAAAAACGAATAGATAAAATAGTTATTGCTGAATAAATGATTGACAATGGATAGAAAAGAATTCTTGAAAAGCATAGGGTGTATGGCAGCGTTGACAACGCTCCCTGCCATCCCTTCGCTGGCAAAAATCGTTTCTTCGCCGGAGGGCGATGAAGAGAAATTGACAAGCGATGACAGCGATGTCGACGCGAAGCTCGACAAACCTGTTACGGTAATCATTATCGGAGCGGGTTCGAGAGGGAAGATCTACGCGAGTTACGCGGAGAAATTTCCCGGCAGCATGAAGGTCGTGGGAGTGGCCGACATCAATGAATTCCGCAGAGATTTTATGGCTGATAAGTACGCAATACCGCAAGAGAACAGGATGGGAGACTGGAGTGAAGTGTTCCGGCGTCCGCGATTTGCCGATGCGGTCGTGATAGCCACACCCGACAGGCTCCATTACGAGCCTTATCTGGAAGCCATAAAAGCGGGTTATCATATTCTTCTCGAAAAGCCTATGGCTCCTACCGAGAAAGAGTGCAAGGACATCGTCCGCAAGGCTATGGCCAGCCCGTCCGTTGTGGCCGTATGCCATGTGTTGCGCTATTCGCCCTATTTCAAGGCGATGCGCGATGTAATAATGTCCGGAAAGATCGGCAATGTGGTAAGCATGCAACACTTGGAGCCTATCGGGGCCGTGCGCTTCGCCCACTCATATGCTCGGGGCAAATATGGGAATTCCCAGACCTCGTCGCCTATCATCCTCGCCAAATCGTGCCATGATCTCGACCTGCTCTATTGGATGACGGGAAAGCGCACCAAGGAGGTGGCGGCATTTGGCGACCTGAGTTTTTTCCGGCGCGAGAACCTTCCTGAGGGAGCCGGCGAACGCTGCTTGGAGTGCGCTGTCGAGAAGAAATGCGCCTACTCGGCCAAAAGGCTATATTATGACCTGCGTCAACGTACCGGTGTGTTTGACCTCACGGGTAACAGGGCGGAGCGAGGAGAGCAGATACTCGAATATCTGCGCACGACAAACTATGGAAAATGCGCGTTCAGGCTCGATAACGATCAGTGTGATCACTACACGATGATCCTGAAATTCCAGGACGATACCACGGCTTCTTTCTCTATGGAGGGAATGACCTCCTACAACCAAGGCCGCATCACGCGGATTATGGGAACGCAGGGCGATATTGTGGGCGATATGGTAAACTTTACCGTTACCGACTACCTTACGGGCAACACGCTGAAGTATGAATCCGGTATCCGTGACGAACATGCCGGGGGCGATATGAGAATAGTCAGGGATTTCGTTTCCGCAGTTTCCAAGGGAGACAAATCGTTGGTTTCGAGCCTTATCCAAGATTCGCTGGAGAGCCATATGATGGGCTTCAATGCCGAAAAATCGCGAAAGACAGGTAAACTGATAAAAATGTAATTATATGAAAAAGATTTTGTTATCAATCGCAGTCCTTGCCGGCAGTATTTTGAGTTTGCGCGCGCAGGATAAAATAATGATCACGGCCTATCTTCCGACCTATCGGATAAGCGATATGACGGATTGGGGATTCGTGCCCTATGTGGACAGGATTTACTTCAACGGGCTGTCCCCGAATCCGGAGGGCGTGTTCGAGCCCGTAGCGGGCTACACGGAGAACCTTTTGACGACCGTGAGGAAAATAAAAGGCAGGTGTGAGATTTACCTCTCGATTGGAGGCGGCCGGGGATTCCGTCCCGAAGCGATGGCCGAACTTTGTCTCAATCCCGAAAAAATACCTCCCTTTCTTGAAGCCTTTGATGTCTTTCTAAAAGAGAACAAGATATACGACGCTATTGATGGAATCGACATAGACTGGGAGGGGCGGCGTGTGGACGAAGACGCCTATTTGGTCTTTCTGCAAGCGATCAAAAAGCGCTTCCCCGACAAAGGTCTCACCGCTGCGATCAGTTCCCGGCACGTCAGCCGCGCGGGCAGGCTCATAGGGGCGCTGGACCAGATAAATATGATGTGTTACACGCGATTCGAGAACGGAGAACATGTTCCGATGTCGATGTTCACAAGGGCGATAGACGAGTATCTGGAAGAGGGCGTTCCGAAGGAGAAGCTGCTTGTCGGAGTGCCTTTCTACGGACGGACGGATGACTTGCATAACACTTCGGCCCTGACCTATGCGGATATATACTCCCGGACGGGGGCTAAACTCTCACCTGATTCGAACTCGCACAGGAGAGGCGATGATGTGTATCTCTACAACGGGCCCTCCCTGATGTATGAAAAGGGCGCATACCTGAGAAGCCACAACATCAAAGGGATAATGATATGGGAGATTGCGCAGGATATCCCCTACAAAAATGAACTCTCCCTTTTGCGCGCCATCGTAAAGTCGAATAACGATTGACCCCTTAAATCTTTATAATTAATAAAATTAATAAAATGAAACGTATTCAATTATTGTTAATAGCGGTATTGGCCGCTTTATCGTTGACTCCGTGCGAGATTGCCGCACAAGATTTTACAGTGTCGGGGTATGTGCTCCGCAGAAGGGCCTCGATGCCGAAAGATCTATCTTTTTTGCAGCACGTCGACAGGGTCGAAGCGTTTGTGGTGCTTCCCGACGAGGACGGAGTGTTGATTCCCAACAGCTCTTTCATCAAAAATGCCGCGAAACTGCAATCGCAGATGAGCCAAGAGCAGGAGCTGTTTCTTTCGGTAGGCAGAATATCGGGGACGAGCGCCCGTAATATGGAAGTTATGCTCTCCAATGCAAAAAAACGCAAGGCTTTCGTGCGCGACCTTGTAACTTGTGTCGACAGGACCAAGGCGGTTGGTATCGGCATCTGCTGGTATCAGACAGCACCTGCTTCCGTTACTGAGGACTCGAAAAAACAACTGAGCGCGTTTGTCAAAGAACTGAAAGATGCAATGCCCTCTTTAAAGTTGTCGTTGACGCTGAACCCGAGGATGGTGGATCTGGCAGTCTGGGCCGTAGATCTGGTGGACGATGTTACCATCCTCTCTTTTAGCGGTGTTGCAAAAAATGGAGAGCTTGAGCCGATGTCGATGTTCAGGAGTCGGCTTAAAGAATTCTCGGATGCGGGATTTCCGAACGACCGGCTGATCGTAGGAGTGCCTTTCTACGGACGCGATGATCTGAAAAAGACCACTCTCAATTATGACCAGATAGTGGCGGCAAAGACGGACATGACATCTGCCGAGAATTGGTACGGCGATTATTCGTACAACGGACCCGACCTCATACAAATGAAGACGCAATATCTTAAACAGAACGGGTACAAAGGGATTTTTGTCAGCGAATTCACTCAGGATGTACCTTATTCCAACCCTTTGTCGCTTTTGAGAGCCATCACGGGCGAATAGCCCTGTACAGGATTTCCGATACAACCATATTAAAATATTACCGTTGAAACAGTCATCGAAATACAGATACATCCTTTTCGGAGTTGTCGCAATACTTTCGTTCGGGGAAGCGGCGGCTCAACGAGACGGGGACGATATCTTTCCCGACACCATTGAAAAAAACACTTCCATGGTCGTGCAGGAGCTTATCAGAGGGCAGGACCCAGGCGTTGCAGTCATATCGTCCGATGCTTCTCCTTTCAGCCTTTTCAATATGGTTATTCGGGGAGTCAATGCTTTTCGCCAAGGCAGCGAGCCGTTGTGGATCGTGGATGGAGTGATCCTTAACCACGCTTTCCTGGACACGGACAATGCCCGTTACAGGCCTCCCGCAAGCGGCAGCGGAGGAGCAGGCCTTATCGATACGCAAACTTATTACGATGATTATTATCACGTTGTGGAGAACAGTCTTGCGGCGATAAACCCGGCCGATGTGGAGAAAATCGAGATATTGAAAGACCTTTCCGCAGCGGCGATTTACGGTGTCAGAGGTGCCAATGGAGTGATAATAATCACGACAAAGAAAGGCGCTTCCTCCAACCCGGTGGTTTCGTTCAGCTCTACGGCCGCGTTGTCTTTTGCAAAAAAGAGGATCGATATGCTGGATCCTATGGGGTATCTTCAATATATGTTCGAGAGGGAGGGAGATGGTTTTCGACCTTCTATCTCCCCCCCTGTCGACTGGCAGGAGAATGAGCTGTCCAGACCTGCGTTCAGCCATATCCAGAATCTCTCTTTAGACGGAATGGATGGCAGTACGAGTTATTTCATCTCCGCAGGTCTGCGAAAGAACGACGGAATATTGAAGGGCAGCGACGGCCTGGCTGCCTCGTTGCGGATCAATCTCGACAAGAAGGTGAGCCACCTGTTCAGTTTCGGCAGCAATGTCATGATATACAAAGGAAACGGCAATCGTATTCTGGGAAGCGGCAATATCGGTAATGCCACTCTGCTTACGACCGGCGTTCCGATGCGGGAAGCTCCGGGAGAGGATTACGGGGATTACAGGTACGAGTACGATGATATTTCCTCGGAGTACAGAATACTTCCCGGAGTATGGTTTGACTTCGTACTTCCCTTTGGCTTTGGCTTGAAAATAAATGGAGGCGTGGACTATCGTTCCAAGGAGCGCTCCATATGGTACGGCCCCGCCACCATGCTGGGCGCTTCGCTTCAAAACGCTGATGGTATCGGCGGACTGGCCTCCGTAGGACATGTTTCCGCGTTGCAGTTCAACGGGGATGCGGTCGCTTCCTATTCGTTGCATAAAGGAGGACATGACCTCAAAATAAATGCAGGCGTGGAGATCTCAGGCTACAAGCGCAGTTTTTCCAACGTAGCCCGCGCCAATTTCTTTACTGCCGACATGAGGGCTAAAAGCGTTGCATTGGGAGGAACGGAGATGGGTGTACACAAAATAAAGGCCAAGGAGTGGGTGGTGTCGCCGCTGGCGCTTTTTTCTTACAGTTATAAGAATGCCGTCTCGGTCTATGCGAGCGCCAGAATCGACAATGCATACATGGACGGACTGGAGCACGGCTCTCTTTATCCGGCCGTAGAATTGGAATGGGATCTCGTGCGAACATTTTCTATCAAAAGCAGCGCGCTCAATTCCATTAAATTGAAGGGTGGCAAAGGTAATGCCGGTTTCCGGAACATCGGCCCGTTTGATAAATTCCCGTCGGTATATGTCGGCAGCGACTATCTGGATTATCCCCGGGAAGTGGTTCCGCGTTTGCAGGATCCGGCCATTCCTCCCACTGTATATCCCGGAGCAGGAGCGTTCGTGAACTATGTATGGGAACTTGCGAGCAGCGAATGGAATGCAGGCATTGCCGCCGCTCTCTTCGGAGACAAACTCGAATTTGAGCTTACCTATTACGATAAACGGACCGATGACCGTCTGTGGCTTATGAACCGGGGAGAGGTTCAGCGACGTCCTATGTTCTCTACCCCCATCATCGGTTTCAGCGATTGGAAAACCGACCTGTACAAAACCAACAGGCTTTCCAATAAAGGATTTGAGGTTTATCTGCGGGCAGCTGCGATAGACAAAAAAGAGATTTCGTGGAACATCGCCTTTACCGGTGCTTTTAACAGGAACGAGGTTCTGAGAACAGACGAACCTTGGGGACAGGGAAGCGTACCTACGAATGTCAATATGCCCGGCTTTCCGCTCTATTCTTTATCCGGATTCCAATACCTCGGGGTCATAACGCCCGAGAATATTCAGGGCGCGCCCTCGTATATGGGACAACTTCCCCAGGTGGGCAACCCGCTCTACGCAGATACCGACTCCGACGGGAATATCACGGCGTCCGATGCCGTTGTCATAGGCAATCCGCATCCTAAATTCACAGGCAGCATCATCTCCACGGTAAGATATAAGAGATTTGAGCTGGGTCTCCATTTCAACGCCGTGTCGGGCAACGACATCCTTAATTATACTAGGCTGCTCGAAGAAGATGTTTCGGGCAGCGGGAATATCCGTGCGGAAGCATATGCGAATGCGTACAGGTCAGCAACCTCCATTGGAGATTATCCCTCCTTGGGTGCTGCCGGAACCACGGCGATTTCAGACAGATTCATAGAGGACGGCAGCTACCTGCGACTTTCCCGCGTGGCTGTGTCCTGGAATGTACCTTTGAAGAGCCGCTGGCTGAAATCACTGAATTTGAATTTATCGGGCAACAACCTTTTTGTGATGAGCGGCTATTCGGGCTGGGATCCGGAAGTGAACAGTTTCGGCGCCGACATATCTCGAATAGGAATAGACTACGGTTCATATCCCTCTTACAGGACATTTCTGCTGGGCATAAACGCGACTTTCTGATATGACAACACAGAAACACATGAGAAACAAGCTATATATCAAGACCTTTTGCATCTCGTTAGCGATGGCCTTGCTCTCTGTAGGAGGGCATGCGCAGCAGACCATAAGGGGCAGTGTGAAGGATTCGGCCGGAGAGCCCCTGGCGGGCGTTTCCGTTGTGGTAAAGGGGACCGGTTCCGGAACGGTTAGCAGCAGCGAGGGAGATTTTTCGATTTCGGTGCCGGAACCGGTATTGGGAAAGACCCTGATATTTTCGTTCATCGGATTTCGGACCGACAGTGTCGTGCTGTCGGGACAAGCGCGTTTAAATGTAATTTTGAATGAAGAGTCCGAGCTACTGGAGGAGGTGGTCGCCATCGGGTATCAAACGGTTCGCAAGAGCGACCTTACGGGGGCCGTGTCCTCGGTCAATATAGACAAGACCGAGGCCCTGCAAATATCTACATTCGACCAACTGTTGCAGGGAAAGGCGGCGGGAGTGCAGGTTACTTCGGGAAATTCCGCTCCCGGCGGGGCAGTTTCGGTGGTTATACGGGGCAACTCGTCTTTCAGCGGCGGAGGGGAACCGCTTTATGTCGTGGACGGAGTGATATTAAACTCGCCGACAAGGGATGTGTCTTCGACAATGGGCCAGTCCGGAGGTTCCGCCCAGGATGCACAGTCGGGCTTGGAGGGCATCTCTCCGGCGGATATAGCCAGTATGGAGATACTTAAAGATGCTTCCGCTACCGCTATTTACGGCTCGCTCGGCGCGAACGGAGTGGTGCTTATCACCACGAAAAGAGGGGTTTCGGAGAGGCCTCAGATAGAGGTAAATTCGAGTTCGCAGGTGTCGTGGGCATACAAACAGATTCCGATTATCGATGCCGCGGAATATTTCCAGTGGAGAAAGACCCTTGCCCCCACGACATTCTCACCCGCGTTTAATTCGTGGAAACAGTGGGTCTATAACAACGTGGACGGGGTGTTCGACGATTCTTACGAGCCTGTGTACTGGCAGGATTACATCATGCGTGCCTCCGTTAGCCAGAGGCATCGTGTTACGATCAGTGGACGTTCGAAAACCACGGACTACTATGTCGCGGCGGGCTACCGTGACGAACAAGGCATTATAAAAGGTACTTACGCAAGGTCGGCCGATGTGCGCATGAACCTTACCAAGACCATCAACAAATTCATTAAGATAGGCACCAACACGTCCTATTCATACGGCAATTACAGTATGACACAGGGGTTATCGCTTGCTCAGGCATCTACCTCGAGTATGATATCGTCGATGCTCTATTTCGTGCCGAGATATAATTTCAGACTTTTGGGCGTTTACGATGAGATCACCGATGAAGCAGAGATTGAGTACGGTCTTGCCAACGGGCCTCCTATGTGGCTGAACGATTATAGCGACAAATCCTACGATTACCGCTTGTCACCTTCGCTAAACGCAGAGGTGACCCTGCACAAGAGGTTGGGCTTGACATATAACTTTCTGGCCGGTATGGATTACCGCTACAAAACACGGGAAAGGTGGCGTGGGAAACTCGCTTCACGCAACTACGGCGGTGTGGTGTCGGTGGCCGATATGGAAAGTTACAGGTACAACATCGACAATACGATAAATCTGAATAGGAATTTCGGCGCCCACAGGATAAACGCCATGCTCGGGTTCACGATTTCCGAGAACGGCAGGACCAATACTACGGCTCAGGTTGAAGGAATTTCAGTGGAGGATGCGCGCGAACTGGCCATTGACAACGGCACGCTTGTAACGACGAACAATTATGCGATCGAAATGGATAGGCTTGCATCATTATTCGGTCGGGGCATCTATACTTTCAAAAATCGTTACTCCCTGACGATGACATACCGCGCCGATGGCAGCAGTAAATTCGCGCGTGGTAATAAATTCAGCTACTTTCCCTCCATGGCATTTGCATGGAGTATAGACAGGGAGAATTTCATGTCATCGCTTCGTCGGAGAATATCGACGCTCAAGTTGCGGGCCGGTTGGGGTAAGGTCGGGAACCAGGCTGTTGCCAATTATGCCACCTTGTCGACTTACGGGGGAGGTATGGTCTACGGCGACCATTATGTGCCGGCACTCAAAGTTACCGGAGTCAGGGCTTCGCGAATGCCCACTCCGGAACTCATGTGGGAAACTTCTGAGCAGTACAATCTGGGACTCGACTTGGGTTTATTCAGAAACAGGTTCTCCCTTACGGTAGAAACTTATTACAAGACCACTGACAATCTGTTGCAGAGCCTGGGTCTGGCTCCCTCCTCGGGTTGGACATCGATGCTGGTCAACAGAGGAAAGATCCTTAACAAGGGGCTCGAGATCACGTTGGATGCCAGGGTGGTCTCGACGCGTGATTTCGTCCTGCGCCTAGGAGGAAATCTCTCTTTCAACAGGAACACCATTCTGGATATAGGACTGCCTCCGGACGAGAACGGCAATCCGGCGACATCGCTGGGAAGCATCGTAACAGCCAACGGGATTTCTCTTTTCGGCCAGCCGGCGAATATCTTCATACAAGGGAAGCCCATGGCCGTATTCTGGGGCTTTAAGACGGATGGAATCGTACAGATAGGTGAGCCGAACGGACCCGATTTCAGTTTCAACGCGTCGAATCCCGAATCGACCCCGGGAAGTATTAGATATGTGGACATCGACGGCGACAATGTGATAACCATGGCCGATCGACAGATCATAGGAAGTCCATTTCCGAAGTTCAGCGGCGGTTTCGATATCCGGATAACCTATAAAAACCTCTCGATGGTGACCACGTTCTACGGAGTGTACGGGAATCAAATCGCAAACGGTAATCTGATGGCCCAACAAAATACTTCACGCGTAGGAGCCGCTCCCCGTAGGGAAGTCTTCTACGACACCTGGTCGGACGGAACGTCTTATGCTCCGAATCCGGCATCCGCGACTTTCGGCTCTTCCGGCTTCGTTTCCTACGGAGAACCGAACTTTGATGCCAAATATCCGCGTTTGACCGACGGCAAGGCCGAGGAAGTAAGGATGTTCTCCGACAGGATAATAGAGGACGGCAGTTTTCTGAGGTTATCAAGCCTGCGGCTGGCGTACAATTTCCCGGTGAAAAACTCCAAGTGGATAAAAAGCGCGAGAATAAACGTTACCGGCAATAATCTGTTCGTCTTCACAAAATATTCGGGTTGGGATCCGGAAGTGGACAGTTTCGTATGGGACGTTCGCCGGAAAGGCATAGACTGGAACTCCTACCCCAGAGCCAAGAGTGTAACTATCGGATTATCCATTATTATGTAAAACGGGTAAAATGAACGATTATGAGCCTTAAATCCATCCTATACACCATTATCTTGTCTTTCGCCATAGCCGCCTTGGTTTCATGTACCGACTGGCTGACCGAAAAGCCGAAAACGCTTCTCTCTCCCGGACAGGTTTATGCTTCTCCCGAAAGCGCGGATGCTGCCGTTATAGGCTGTTATGCGAGATTCTCTACCAACCCTACCCAAAACTATATGTACGAGGGTCTGAACAACTGTTCGGGAATTATGAGTCCTATCCCTCCGGGACTGACGGAAGATCATCAGATAGGCTGGCAATTGAGATGGAAATCCAACTCGGGTTCGTGGCGTACTTGCTGGACTCATATTTACGAGGCTGTCGGCAAATGCAATGATGTGATATACAATCTGGAAACTTCCGAACTACCGCAGGAAATAATCGAACAATATTCCGGCGAAGTACGCTTCTTGCGCGCGAACCTCTATTTTCTGTTGGTGCGTATGTATGGAAGGATTCCGCTGGTAACGGTTCCTCCAAAAACATTGGAAGAGGTTTACGCGCCGAGGGCAAAGGTCAATATCGTGTACAAACAGATATTGGACGATCTTGATTATGCCGAGATGTATATGCGCGGCCCGGGACGCACCCCGCAACGTAAAGGCAGGCCGAACTATTGGGCAGCGACAGCCCTCAAAGGAAAGGTGTATGCGCAAATTGGGGATATCTTGGATAACCTGGCCAGGGATGCCGCCGAGCCCGGATCCGGAGGGCCATTTACGAACGAAGGCCCGTACCCGGATTTCGACCTTTCCGGTGGAAGCGAGTTCGCCAACTGCGGTATTCAGAACCGCATCGACGCCTGGACTCTCGCTTACGAAATCAATAAAAACGTATATGACAACGGCCCTTATGAACTCGTGCCGAATTACGCCAATCTTTTTTACTGGAAAGACCCGGCGGGCGAGTTCGTGAATGGAGTGGAAAGCATCTTCGATCTTCAGAATACTGAAAAGTCTACGGCAAATTTCTGCAATTATCGCACGACTCCTACGACATGGGCCGAAATACCCAATCTTTCCGGTACGCAAACGGAAGGTCGAATTCGCCCGCATGGCTGGGCCTTCTTATATTTCAGAGATAAATACACCTCTACAATTGAGGGTAAAACGTATACGGATCCGCGTATTGACATAAGTTTCGTCCATTCTCGCTACACCTATAATGCGTTCGGTGTCAATCCCGGCGCAAGCGTTACGATCTTCCCGACGGTATGGATCGCCAACAGACACCGATTCGCCCCTTATTTGCGTAAGTTTGTCGATGAGAACCGAACTACGAATGCTTCTAATGCAAATATGCACTTTATGCGTTTCGGGGAAGTGGTGCTGACGCTCGCCGAAGCGGCGGCCGAGTTGGATAAAACTCAAGAGTCGCTAGGCTACATCAATGAACTCATGTACAGAGCGCGCCACTCTTCGCTCAATTTAAGGGGAACCAATACCGTACCCAAGGAGTCGCCTGTGCCGGCCGATTGGAAGGTAGAGGATTTTGCCGACAGCAGGGCGCTGGTGGATGCTATTGTTATGGAGCGATGTTTCGAATTGATGGGAGAAGCCCTCGACGGATGGTTCAATGTCAGGCGTAAAGGAGCGAAGTGGTTCAAACAGTATATAAGCGGTCCTTTCAATCGGTTTATGTGGGATGATCCCGACAGCCCTGCCGTAATAAACGGCTATAATGTGATAATGCCCAATGATACCTATCGTTGGCCGGAAACATATTCGGATATAAGGCGTATCATGTTGCAACCGATACCCAACGAAGAGACCGACAACAATCCCAATATCCCTGCCGAGGATAATAACGATTATTAGAAAAAATACCCGCAAAGATGAAAACGTCCGTATGGTACTGCTGCATATTCATGTCCGTTCTGCTGGCTTTGTCGTGCAATAACGAACAATCCGCGATAGACCCTTTCAGTGTGGAGATCAATGCTTCGAACTTCGAGGTGGAGTTTCTGTGGAAAGAGGGCAATCATGTATATGTTTACAATGATACACAAGCGCATGAATTTTACCTTGTTGATGGAAGTGACTCCTCCTGTGGGGTTTTCTCCTCGACTTCGTTGATACTGGAAAACCAGACGGAATATTTCGGCATTTACGCTCCCGCGCGATTCAAGTCATTTATGTACAAAGAGGGCATATCGTTGGAGATACCTCAGGAACAGACATATTTGGGTTCGAGGGATGATTACCTTAATCTTAATTCCGTATTTAAGACGCAAGGCTTTTATTTTGACGATAACAAGGCGACGGTCGGTGCCCCGGAGATGTTGAGCAGCGGAATAACGATCCCCGTAAAACTCGACACGAACGATGAAGGATACGGTCTCGGAACAAGGAAAATCACAAAAATCGACTTTACCTCATCCATAGATGGTTTTTTCGTGGGGCGGGCGCTTTTGGACGGGCGGAGCGGAATTCAGTGTACACCAATGGCCAGGGATACGGTCACGGTGTTTTTTAGCGGAGAGGAGATTTCCAATACCGATGTTTTGGAGATAAACCTGCTGATGTGGATAATGCCCGACGTGGCTTTGGCTGGAGAAACTTTCGACATTGTTTTGTATGATAACGCAGGCAGGAAAAGCACTGTTTCAACAACGGCGATGGAATTGGCGCCGGGCAAATGGACCCGCCTTCCGGAATTGACCACCGGCGAGTGGGAGAGGGTTGTAGAGGGTGAAGATATTGGCGAGGGATTGGCCAACTGTTATATCGTGGCCCCCAATGCTATTCTGGAGTTCGATACGGCCATAGCCAACGCCGACGGAACCGTCCGCGTGCAGTTTGCCGATGATGTCGAAGCGCGCCTTTTATGGACGGATAACCCCGGAGGGTTGAAATCCGTATCGGGAGCCGAAAATGCTTCGATTAACAACTTGGCGGTTGTAAGGCGAGGGGCCGATTTGATGATAATCGTCGAGAGCGGAACCCGGCCCGGGAACGCCGTAGTGGCCCTTTTCAATAATACCACTTCGAAGATCGTATGGAGCTGGCATATATGGGTAACGGATTATGCTCCCGACGACGCTGACGTCGGAGCATCCGACGGCCGTTACGACACCCCGGACGGAGGGTTCATTGCAAAGTATACGAGCGAAGGGACAGGCGCAGCGACCAATGTCTTTATGGACAGGAATCTGGGCGCGTTGAGCAACTCTGCCGGCGATCTCTCGTCCAAAGGTTTATGCTATCAGTGGGGCAGGAAGGATCCGTTCCCGACGCACTGGCAGAACTGGACCTATGATACGGAGGAGCCTACCTTATACGATGCTTCCGGAACCCCCTCCACATCGTTGATCTCGATGACAGTTGTAACTTCGTTGACCGGCGACAACAATCTGGAGTACTCGATAAACAATCCCGCGACATACCTCACGGTTGCCGGCACAGGCGCTGCCGACAATTACGGGGATTGGTATTCGGCGACGGCCGGCAATCAGAATAATTCGCTATGGGGAGCAGGAAGTACGAAATCGCCCTACGATCCCTGTCCTGCCGGCTGGAGATTGCCTTCAAATAACAACAATAATACGGGGCTGGGAGGCGCATGGGCCGGTATACAAGCTCACGCTACCACTACGGAAGGAAAATTCCCTGCGACTGACAACGGCCGCCAGCACATTATTCTGGGTTATTATCCCTTCACTTCGGGAAGGACACAATCCGGGATATTCAATACGGCTGTAGTCGGAAATTACTGGTATGATAATGTCCCGCCCAGGAACACATACCACGGCGGTTTTATGCAGGTTAAGGAAGGAACGGGAACCGCCAACTACGCATTCTCCAATTCCAATGCGGGGCGAATGCGGGCTGTGGCGTATGCTGTAAGGTGCGTAAAGGAGATATAATATATTAACCGATTTAGATAGCATCTTGACTAAAATCTGAAATAATTTTATAATTTTGTGTCGAAATTGCCGATCATGGGAAAAAACGTTAAACTTAAGGACATTGCAAGAGAATTGAATCTGTCGAAAACGACGGTTTCTTTCGTGTTGTCCGGAATAGGTGACGAAAAAGGCATAAGCAAGGCTACTCAGGCCAAGATATTGGATTATAGCCAGGCTATTAACTACAGGCCCAATCAGTTGGCGCAAAGCCTTACCAGCGGCATTACCAATACGATAGGCCTGATAGTTCCTTCCATTGGCGACGCTTTTTACGCAAAACTTGTCAAGGAGATTGAGAAAGAGGCTGAAAAACGAGGATATGTTATACTTATCAGCAGTTCGGAGCGGGATTCCCGAAGGGAGATGAACCTGATATACACCATGAGGGCAAAACAAGTGGACGGATTGGTGATTGCTCCGACAGACAATTGCAAAAAAGAGGTGGAGAAACTTCTGGAAGATAATTTTCCGTTCGTACTTGTCGACCGTATCTGCTTGGAACTGGATACCAATTATGTTATAATCGACGACGAAGAGTCGAGTTATAAGTTGGTGCGCAATCTGATTGACAAAGGCCGTAGGAAAATAGCATTCCTAACGACCGATACAAAAGGTTCGGCTATACTGAACCGGGCCAAAGGCTATCACAGGGCGCTGGAAGATACCGGAACAAAGCTCGACAGATCGCTAGTCAAAGAGGTGCCGAGAGAGAATTACTCCGCTTATACAGGCGATATTCTCAGGGAACTCTTCGAGAACCATCCCGATATCGACGGATTCTTCTTCGCGGCACATTATCTGGCATCCGAAACGATGTTGTATATGTATAAAAACGGTATGGACATCAGTTCGTTCGGCCTTGCGACGATACACGATAATCCTGTCGTGGAAGCGCTGGCCCCGAATATGAGTGTTGCCAAAATACCGCTGGATGTTATGGCCGGCAAAGCGGTAAACATACTCTGGACTAATATGAAGAAAAAAGGCGTCAATGAAATGTCGGGAACGGTCATTCCCGCAAAAATAGTCATCAAAGACTGACTATTTTTTTAACCAACTTACTAAACCGGTTAACTAAATATAAACCATAAAATATGTTAATTTATCATGGAAACGAAAGAATTGAATTTTTTGGAGAACAAGGCCGATGAGATACGCCGTAAGACCATCGACACCATCGGTTATCTTGGTGTAGGTCATATCGGCGGGGCATTATCGGTGGTCGATGTACTGACTCTTCTGTATTACAGACACATGGATGTATCGCCCCATGACCCGAAAAAGAAAAACCGCGATAAACTGGTTCTATCCAAAGGCCATGCAGGACCAACTCTGTACAGTATATTGGCTGATAAGGGATTTTTTCCGGAAGAATGGTTGCATACGTTGAACAAATGCGGTACGAACCTGCCGAGCCATTGCGATATGAATCGCACTCCGGGTATAGATATGACAACGGGATCGCTCGGCCAAGGCATCTCTGCGGCTGTGGGACTCGCGCTGGCCAACCGTCTAGACGGAATTGATAAAAAGGTGTATCTGATAATCGGAGATGGCGAAAGTCAGGAAGGACAGGTATGGGAAGGCGCTATGTCCGCTGCCCAATTCGGGTTGAACAACCTTATAGCCTTCACCGATTTCAACAAAATGCAAATAGACGGTTACATTTGCGACATTATGAATTTGGAAGACCTCGGAGCCAAATGGGAATCGTTCGGATGGGCAGTGCAGCGTGTAGACGGACATGACCTGCAAATGATGGACAAGGCCATAGCCGAGGCTCAAAAAGAACAGAGTCGCCCTTCGATGATTATTCTCGATACAGTAAAAGGAAAAGGGGCCTTCTTCGCCGAGGGGAAACTTGAAAGCCACAATATGAACTTTACTTACGAAATGGCAAGAGAGGCATGCGAGAGGCTTAACAATAATATCACATTTAAAACAAATAGATAATGGCAAAGCAGGAGATGAGGGCTGTGTATGCCCAGACATTGGTTGAGTTGGGGCAAAAGGACGACCGTATTGTCGTACTTGAAGCCGATCTTATGAAATCTTCGGGAACAGGAGCCTTTAAGGCGGTATTCCCGAACAGGGTATTCAATGTTGGAGTTGCCGAAGCAAATATGGTGGGAATCGCCTGCGGGCTTTCTGCCGGAGGCAAGATTCCTTTTGCGGCATCTTTTGGATGTTTTGCAAGCCGAAGGACTTACGACCAGTTCTTTCTTTCGGGTAATTATGCCCGCCAGAATGTAAAACTCGTAGGTACTGATCCGGGTGTTACGGCCGCGTTCAACGGAGGCACGCATATGCCTTTTGAAGATGCGGGTATCATGCGTAACATCCCTGGATTGGTGGTTTTCGAACCGTCCGACCCGATATCATTAAAAAAGTTGATAGAAAAGAGTGCATACTATAGCGGATGTACCTATATGAGGCTGCATCGCAAGTCCGTAGAAGAGATATATGCTGAAGACGAAGAATTTGAGCTCGGCAAAGGAAAGGTTCTGCGTGAGGGAGGAGATGTGAGCATAATCGCCACGGGAGCGATCATGGTGTCACAGGCTTTGAAGGCGGCGCAGTTGCTTGTCTCGGAAGGAATAGAGGCAACAGTGATAGATATGCACACCATAAAACCCATAGACAAGGAACTCGTTTTGAAATATGCGCGTAAAACAGGTGCGATGGTAACATGCGAGAACCATCAGATCGTGAATGGACTGGGTTCGGCGGTAGCCGAGGTGTTGTCGGAAAATTATCCGGTAAAACTCAAACGTATCGGCGTGAACGAACAGTTCGGAGAGGTCGGTACACTCGAGGAGTTGATCGCCCGATTCCGGTTCACCCCCGAGGATATTGCAAGCGATGTTAAACAATTCTTAAAAAAATAAATTATGAAAAAGATAGTTATAGGCTGTACGCGTGCCGGGCTTACACTGAAAAAAGCGTTGATCTCATTCCTTGAAAACAAAGGATTCGCGGTAGAAGACGTCGGTATGAAGGAGGGGGGCGAGTTCGTCCCCTATCACAAAGCTGCCATGGCAGTGGCGGAAAAGATTTCTTGTGGAGAGTACGACAAAGGCATAATCATATGCGGTACCGGAGCAGGCAGCGTAATTACTGCTGCTAAATTCAAAGGCGTCTATCCAGTACATGTAACCAATACGATGATGGCGCAAAAGGCTAAGGTGGTCAATGATTGCAATGCCTTGGTCTTCGGCGAGTGGTTCACTCCGCCACAGCACGCTTTCCCATTGGTCGACGCGTGGCTCGAGACGATGCCCGGAGATGGCGAAACGCCCGAATGGAAGGAATTTCTCGCTGGCTGCCGTAGCGATATCGCCCGGCTCGAAGAGGAAAAATTCAAGTAATTCAATAACGAAATTGTAGATGATGATCCTTACGGGAGTCGTTTGTCGCGGCTCTAAGGACGCTTAATAAAACGATAGAATTATGTTGGAAAAAGTGATGACCACGACGAAGATCGTTCAAATGGACTCTCTTAGTGCCAGGGAATTGGAGCGGTTGATATTTTATTGCGGAGGTTCCGGTGCGAAAGTTGCGGTCATAGAAGACAACCGCGCTTTCGAATTGCGGGACAGGATGCTGGATGAGTTGAACTCGATAAAGGAGATTATTCGGCTCAACAAGGTCTTTCCCGATCCGAAAGTTGCCGATATTATGGAAATGGCTGACTCTATTGCAGGAAAGGGCATCAATATTATAATCGGTATCGGTGGGGGCAGCACGATGGATTCTGCCAAAGGCGTGGCCGCGGTACTGAGCAATGGCGGTGATTTGGAGGATTACCTCGGGAACACTCCTTTGCGTAAAATAGAGAAGAAGAGTATCAAGCTGATACTGATTCCCACTACGGCCGGAACCGGAGCCGAGGTGACAAAGTTCGGGGTGTATACAGCTAGGACAGGCCGGAAGTACACGCTCAACAATACTCTGCTGCAAGCCGATATTGCGCTGCTTGTGAGCGAATACACTTATAATCTTCCCGCACCGTTAACCGCGGCTACTACTTTCGATGCTTTGTCGCACGCTCTCGAAACTCTCTGGAACAGGAACGCCACCGAAGTCTCTGACAGATTGGCTATCGAAGCAGCCATATATATCCTCCGATGGATGGAAGTAGCATACGATAACCCCGTTGAGGGGAGGCGGGAGATGCTTCAGGGCGCATGCACCGCAGGCATAGCTTTTAATATGACGGGAACGGCTGCGGTGCATGCCCTTTCGTTCATCCTTTCTGAGGAGTGGCATATACCCCACGGAGTGGCCTGTGCCTTTACGCTGGAAGACGTGATGAGGTTGAATATGCAGGATGAGAATACCCGTCGGAAGTTATTGGCAGTAGCGCATGGCGTATTCGGGGAGGGCGCGGAAGAGCCTTTGTTGGAAGGACTGTTCCACAGGATAGTGGAACTGAAACGCAAATTCAGACTACCGTTCACTTTTGCCGACATTAACGTTGGCCTGAGCGCTGCGGAGTTGAGCCCCCTTTTTGAAAAGTCGTTGGACGATCCCAAAATGAGCAACAACATTGTTCCCGTCGATATGAAGATCGTCAAAGAGATAATCGCTGCAAAAAGTCTATGATTGAAACATTGTTGCTGTTGAGCCTTATCGTGTTCGTCACGCACGGGCTGGAGGCGGTTACAGGATTCGGTTGCACCGTTTTGGCTTTCCCTTTCGTGATAGCCGTAACAGGCGATATTGTATTCTCTAAAATTATCCTGACGATATTGGCCTGGGTATTGGCCTTGTTTTTTGTCATCACTAATTTCAAGAAGATCAATTGGCGCCAGTTCATTCTTATCGCGGCATTGGCAGGAGTAGGTATTCCCGTCGGTATATTGGCATTTAAGAACCTCAATTCGGCTCTGCTTACCAAAATACTGGGAGGATTCATCGTATTGTCAGCCGGAATACAGATCTATAAACTATATTTCCAGACGACGGTACAAAAAATTTCTTTCAGTCCGTTCAATTACCTCTATTTGATATTGGGAGGAGTAGTTCACGGGGCGTTTGCCACGGGAGGCCCCCTAATAGTGCTTTATTCCACAAAAAAGCTTATCGACAAGGGAGAGTTTCGTGTTACGATGTGTTTACTTTGGACTGTACTGAATGCTATACTTATCGTACATTATCTGATTGACGGAAAACTTACGGAAGAAGTAGGTATATCGCTCCTTGCTCTTTTGCCGGCGCTTGTGCTGGGCATCGTTGCAGGGGGGTTCGTACACAACAGGGTTAATGAGTTGCTATTCAAGAAAATAGTATTTATAACCCTCTTTGTCGTAGGTGTGTTCATGTTATTAACGTAAGACACATAAAATGAATAAAACTCAAAAAACGCTTCTCGTACCGATGATGATTATGATCGGTATGTTCTCTGTTCTTGGCTTCGCCGTAGGAATAGATGCCTTTTTCATTCCCTTCGTCAAGAAGGCCTTCGGTATTTCGAACACGATGTCGTATCTAGTGCTGACGGCCACTTATTCCTCGTTTGTCATATTCAGTGTTCCCTCGGGAGTGTTGATAAAGAGAGTGGGGTATAAAGGCGGTATGGTTTCGGCCTTCGGCCTGTTGGCTGTCAGTTTTTTCCTTGTAGGACTTGCTGCCAACATGCACAACTATCCGTTATTTCTGGGCGCGTTGTTTGTTAACGGAATGGGGCGTGTTCTGCTGAATGCGGCGGTCAATCCCTACATTACCATCCTGGGGCCTACCGAGAGCGCTGCCAAGCGGATCAGCATAATGGGGATAAGCAACAAAATATCCTACGCGGTGGCCTCCCTGATACTCGCAATGTTCCTTAATTTGTCGGATGTGAGGATGGAAGATACTACTGTACCTTTCTATATCATAGCGGCGATCGTTCTTGTGATGGGTCTGGCTTCGTTTTTTGCTCCGCTTCCCGATATAAAGGCAGAAGGTGAAGATGCCAGCGCAGACGAAACCGTGTCGAAAAATGTTGCTGTGGCGAACTCCAAGAAAAGTATCTTACAACTGCCGCATTTGGTCTTGGGAGTATTGGCCTATTTCTTCTATACCGGGGTTGAGGTTACTGCGCTCAGTTCGATAAACCATTATGCCAGCGAGTTGGGTCTGTCCAATCCGCAGAATTATGTATGGTATGCCTCCGGCTCCATGATTATAGGCTATATCTTGGGTGTGATTCTTATCCCGAAGAGATTGAGTCAGATCATGGCCCTACGGCTATCCGCGGCGTTGGGAATCGTTCTTTGCATCGTCATACTTCTCGTTCCGTCAAATATATCCATCTATTTCGTGGCGTTGTTCGGTCTGGCTAACGCATTGATACTACCTGCGATATGGCCTCTTTCACTGGCGGATCTCGGCAAATTTACAAAATTGGGTTCAGGCTTGCTGGTCACGGGTGGTCTCGGAGGTGGAATAATCCCCCTGGTATACGGAATGGCGGTAGACGCCATCTCCTCTTCACAACTCGCCTATATTGTTTGTCTGTTACCATATGTATTTATATTATATTTCGGCCTTCACGGCTATAAACTCAGAGCAAAATGATTAAAAAATTCCAAAACCGCCGGGAAGAGGTACGTTATCTGAACGGCCTCACTGTAGATGAAGTGAAAAATTTGGCAGGAGACAAGCTCCTGGTTATGAATAATCTGGACGAGATGCACAGGTTCTTTGCCCGACACATGTGCGACCTTATCCTCGAAAACAATGCGGCAGGCCGTTCTACGGCGGGGATATTCCCTGTCGGGCCCGTAGGACAATACCCCTATTTCATAGAGGAAGTAAACCGCCGGAACATATCGCTGAAGGATGTTACCTTCTTCTTTATGGATGAGTATGCCGACGAGTACGGAGTTGAGATATCGGCCGACCATCATCTCAGTTTCCGGGGGAAATTATTCTCTCTTTTCAAGCAAATAGACCGCTCGCTTCTTCCCGATATGTCGAAGATAATCTTTCCTTCGGCCGATAATCTGTCTCGGCTTAAAGGGTTAATAGAAGACAGCGGCCTTTGCATAACCTACGGGGGCGTGGGAATACACGGACACCTTGCCTTCAATGAACCCGAGCCCGGAGTGAGGAATAGCGATCCGCGTGTCGTGGAGTTGAACGATTTTACGGTTACCATAAACGCCGTTAGAGAGGGGATTGGCGGGAATCTCGAAAATTTTCCGCGCAAGGCCATTACCCTTGGAATGAATCAACTGTTTTCTGCGAAAAAAATGGTATTTTTCTGCCGTAACGGAGTTGATTCTATAGATTGGGCCAATACCGTGCTTCGCCTCGCCTTGTTGGGGACTCCCGGGGACGACTATCCGGTAACATACCTTAAAGAGCATCCCGACTGGCTGCTCGTAACGGACCACGACACACTGAAAACTCCTATAAACATTTAGGTTATGAGAATACTTGTATCGGCGCTGATCCCATTCCTGCTCTTCTCTCTGCCGGGGCACGCCCGGAATAGCATTACCTTATCTGCCAAGGGTAAGACCGGTTACAGTATACTCTCTCCAAAGGATGCCTCGAAGATTGAGCAATTTGCCGCCTCGGAACTGGCACATTATCTCGGTAGAATTAGTGGAGCCGAGTTCATCGTCGACAGCCGTCCCGGGAAACGGCGGATAACAATGACCTTGGACGATTCGCTTGAAAGTGAACAGTCGGAGATTTCAGTAGAGGGAAACTCCATAATGCTCAAGGGGGGAGACGAGCGGGGATTGCTCTACGCTGTCTACGATTTTCTCGGCCGACTGGGGTGCCGTTGGGTGGCTCCCGAATTTTCTTTCTTCGAAGGAACCTCGACCTTTATCCCGGAAATTGCGAAAATAACGTATGCGGCAGATGCGGATGTGTCTGCCAGGCCTGAGATGAAATACCGTAAGCTGTATGTGGAGGAGGGCCTGACACACTCCGAAGAGAGCCTGTTGCAACTTATCGACTGGATGCCGAAACTGAAATACAACACACTCGTCATACCGCTGAATTATCTGGGCATGGGCATCGTGAAATGGGATAACTGGCGGGAACGACTCACTCCCGAACTCGAAAAAAGGGGTATTATGATAGAGGTGGGCGGTCACGGCTACAATAATTTCCTGAACGCTGAGATGGAAAACGGTCGCCTCTTCGAGCAACATCCGGAATGGTTCGGTATGGACGCTGAAGGCAATCGGTCGAGATCGCATAAAGTTGTGTTCTGTACATCGAATCGGGATGCGGTCGACTATCTGCTGAAGAACCTGTTATCGTACCTGAAAGGTCATCCGGAAATAGACATATTCGATTTCTGGCCTCCCGACGGCGATAGATGGTGTACGTGCGAGGAGTGCCGCGACGAAAGTGCCACAGACCGCCATTGCCGTTTGGTGGCTCTGACGGCGGAGTTTCTGAAAAAAGAGTTGCCGAACCTGAAATTGGAGTGCCTGGCATACAACAGATATGTCGATCCGCCGTTCCGTGAAAAACTGCCGGATTATGTTTTGCTTGATTTTTGTGCTTATAGACAAAATTTCGAATATCAGTTCTACCAGAGAGAGGATAAAAACAACGCAATGTACGCTGACGCGCTCGGCCGGTGGAGAGAGGTGTTCGACGGCGAAATGAGTATCTATTCATATTACAGGAAATATATTTGGTTGAGTCTTCCCAATATTTTTCCGCATTATATGCAGAAAGATCTCAAATACTACCGGGATGTCGGTGTAACGGGAATCTCGATCTACTCCGAACCCGGCGACTGGTTTACATACGGCCCGAATTATTATGTTCTTGGGCACTTGGCACAGGATCCTGACGCCGATGTGGAAAAAATAATGGAAGAGTATTCGAAGCAAGTATTCGGACCTGCATGGGAAACGGCGCTCTCCGTGTATTCAGACCTGGAGAATGTAGTGCGGTTCGGGACACGTTTTCCGCACTCCACTACGAAGAGGCCGGAGCAATACGACGAATACGAGGCCGTTATGCGTAGGGCGTTCGAATGTGTCGTCGCTGAAAAAGCAAAGTATGTTTCTTCCGAAACCGTGCATCATCATCTAGAGCGTCTTGCATTGATGGTCGAATATACCATAATGAGTATCGGAGAAATGAAACAGGAGGCTATTAGAAACTCCTCCATTAGATGGGCTAAAATGAGCGACGAGGTCAAAGCCTTTTTCTTGAAAAATAAAGACAAGGGATTGTTTGTATTGCGCGATCCGGAACTTTACTCATACTGATCGACCATGCGCTACAACATAAAAAATATTGTGAATCACGACGGCAAGATAAAGAATTGCACGCTTGCTGTCGGGAACGGGATCGTGTCGGACATAAGGCCGGGCTATATATCCGATGCGGAGACATTCCATTATGCCATCCCCGGATTTATCGATATCCATACCCATGGCGGAGACGGATTCGAACTGATGGACAACTCTCCCCGAGCGTTGGATGCTATCAGTCGCTTTTATCTTCGCAACGGGACCACGTCGTTTCTGACATCCACCGTAACCGATTCGCTCGATAAAACTGCTGCCGTGCTGGAAACGGTTCGAGCGTTTCTCCCTCATAACCGAGAACTTTCGCGTAAAGCGGAACAGGCGGAATGCCTTGGAGTTCATTTGGAAGGTCCCTGGCTGTCGATGAAAAATCTCGGGGCGCAAAATCCCGAATATTGCATTGTTCCGGGAACAGAAAGCCTCGCATTGATAGAAAAGTTCAGGGATATCGTGAAAATGGTAACTTTTTCATACCATACTCTCGAGGCGCAGACATTGCTTGAATTCCTTAACGATCGCGGTATTGTGGCGGCTTGCGGTCATGATGAAACGATAGACGAGCGGATCACGGAAGGTTTTCAGAAAGGCATAAAAGTGGTTACGCACATTTATTGTGTTTGCTCTTCTTTTCAGAGAGTGAACGGATTAAAGCATCTCGGCACGGTGGAGGTTGCGTTGATGACCGATGGAGTAAAGGTCGAGGTTATTTCCGACGGCCACCATATAACCAAATATTTTTGGGATTTCATCGTTCATAATAAGAGCTACGACGACATACTTATCGTGTCTGATTCCATGCGTTGTGCAGGAATGCCGGAAGACCCCGAAAAAACATATAAGCTGGGTGAAATAGATGTGATAGTGGACAATGGGGTAGCGTGGCTCAAAGACAAGAGCGCGTTTGCCGGTAGTGTGGCCACCATGTACAGTAATTTCCGCAACCTTGTTCAAAACTGGGGCGTAGATATCAGCGATGCGGTAAAGATAACATCCTATAACCAGTCCCGGCTGTTCAATCTCGACCATCTCGGGGAGATAAAAGCGGGTCGGAAAGCCGACATACTTCTTCTGGATAAGAATTTATCCGTCTGTAAAATAATTAAAAATGGAATCGAAGTGCCCGGTACTGTTTCAAAAAGTGTGTCCGGTTCCGGTCTATCAACTTTGTAAGATTTGTAAATATATCAATATGTCGGGGGGAGACCAACTTTGAGTCTCCCTCCTTTTTTATGGGGAAATGCGTATCTTTGCGTGGTTAAAGTCAGTATTATGGAATCACTGAAAGAATTATTTAGAATCGGGAAAGGGCCTTCCAGCAGCCATACCATCGCGCCTCAGCGCGCAGCCCGGCGTTTCCTCGAGATGGTTTCGGATCCCGCCTCCTTCGAGGTGACCCTGTACGGCAGCCTGGCTGCTACGGGAAAGGGCCATATGACTGATGTCGCGATCCAAGAGGTGCTTGAACCCGTCGCCCCGGTCTCGATCGTGTGGCAGTCGGACATATTCCTCCCTTTTCACCCGAACGGTATGCGCTTCACCGCCAAGGACGGGGACGGCAAGGTGATGAAGGACTGGACGGTGTACAGCGTCGGGGGAGGAGCCATCTCCGAAGGGAAGGACGGTAAGCGCAACGAAGCGCCGTCCATCTATCCGATGAGTTACATGACGGAGATTATGCGCTGGTGCGAGAAAAACGGGCGCGGATACTGGGAATATGTCGGTGAATGCGAAGAACCTGATATCTGGGATTATCTCCGGGAATGCTGGACGGCGATGAAGGAATGCATAGAACGCGGATTAAATACCGAAGGCGCGCTTCCGGGACCGCTCAAACTTCCCCGCAAGGCAACCACCTATTTCGTGAAGGCTACCGGGTACAAGCAGAATTTGCAGACCCGCGGACTCGTATTTTCCTACGCATTGGCGACCAGCGAGGAGAATGCATCCGGAGGAATCGTGGTGACCGCTCCAACCTGCGGAGCGAGCGGGGTGCTCCCTGCCGTCCTCTACCATTTGTCGAAGGGGCATAATTTCAGTGACGTGCGGATCCTGCATGCCATGGCGACCGCCGGTCTCGTCGGAAACATCGCAAAGACGAACGCCTCCATCTCCGGGGCGGAAGTGGGCTGCCAAGGGGAGGTCGGCGTGGCTTGCGCCATGGCTGCCGCCGCGGCCTGCCAGCTTTTCGGCGGAAGCCCTTCTCAAATTGAATATGCAGCCGAGATGGCGCTTGAACACCATCTGGGCATGACCTGCGATCCCATCTGCGGGCTGGTGCAGATTCCCTGCATCGAACGGAACGCTTTCGCTGCGGCGCGCGCGCTGGATTCCAATATTTATGCTTCCTTCTCGGACGGCAGGCACCGGGTGTCTTACGACCATGTCGTGAAAGTGATGAACGAGACGGGCAAGAACATTCCCTCGCTCTACAAGGAGACTTCCACCGGCGGGCTTGCGCGCGACTTCAACGACTTCGAGTAGCAGTTGTCGCCGCTATTCGATTCTCATAAGATTGAGATCGACACGTCCGGGGACGCCCGCGACCACGGCTTTGTCGGTGCACTGCCACCAGGTCCAGCCTTCGAAGTCAGGAGAATCCTTTTCATAATGGGCGATCCAGATCGGGTAGCGCTCGGTGATCTCCGTGGAGAGGTAGTTTTTCAGAAAAGACGCCCCGGTATAGACAATCGGTTTCTTCCGATAGTGGTTTTCAATGGTTTCGAGCCATTGCAAGGCTCTTTCATTCAAGAGTTTTCGACTTCCTCCGCGGTGGAGGGTCTCGATATCCAGCACGGGAGGGAGATCCTCGAAGCGCAGGTCTCCCACGGTCGCGATAAAATGTTTTGCCTGGACTTCTCCGTCCTTTGACGAACGGAAAAAGTGGTAGGCTCCCCGGCGCAATCCGGAGCGGCCGGCGTTTTTCCAGTTTTCGGCGAAATCCCGATCTTTGAAAGTAGCTCCTTCCGTCGCTTTGATGAATACGAAACTGACGGGTTTGATCTCCTTGGCCTTGTACGGGTCGCGGACGGTTCTCCTCCGTCTGTCGGTCATAACCCAGAGGGAGTCCCAGATGATCGTTCCGTCGTTGTTGTGGGAAATATCGATTCCGTATCGCCAGTTGCCGGCGGGGATTTTCGCTCCGGATTCGGCGGAGCCTTCCTTCCGGAACAGCGGGAAAAGGATCAGCGACAGCAGGAGCGCCAACGCTGTGGCGAGGACGAACCCGACCCTCATTTTTACCACTTTCTTGCGCGGCTTTTTCCGCTTTCCAGATTTGGAATATCGTTTCTTCCCGCTTCCTGTCGGTGTTTTCCGGGTCGGCGGCATATTCATTCGGTTTAATAATGCAAATTTAATCTATTTTTCGCTATATTTGTCGAACGCGCTTATGGGCGCGGTATCAATGTCTTCATAATTTTTTCATATGGAACTAAAAGGATCAAAGACCTGGGAGAATCTTCAAGCTGCGTTCGCAGGGGAGTCACAGGCGCACACCAAGTATTTGTACTATGCCTCCAAGGCGAAAAAAGACGGCTATGTCCAGATCGCCCAGTTGTTCGAGGATACGGCGAGAAATGAGAAAGAACATGCTAAAATATGGTTCAAACTCTTGCATGACGGGGAGGTCCCTTCCACTGACGTCAATCTGGTAGATGCCGCCGAGGGCGAAAACTACGAGTGGACGGACATGTATCCCGAATTCGCCAGGGTCGCCAAAGAAGAAGGTTTCGATGAGATCGCGTTCCTGTTCGAAAAGGTCGCGGCGATCGAGAAACTTCACGAAGAACGCTATAAGAAACTCCTGAATAACATTCAGGACGGGGTCGTCTTCTCGCGGGACGACGACATGTTCTGGGAATGCATCAATTGCGGCCACATTGTCATCGGCAAAAAGGCTCCCGAACTATGCCCGGTTTGCAAGCATCCGAAAAGTTATTTCCAACTCAAGGCTTCAAATTATTAACAGCGTATGAGAAAGCGTATTGTTTTCGCGGCATCTGTCATGATGCTCGCCTCTGTCCTTGTCTTTGGGCAACCCCAGCAGCAATCGGCAGTTTCGGAACCGGAGTACACGTTCACGGTCATCAAGGAGAATCCCATCACCTCGATCAAAAACCAGAGTCGTTCCAGTACCTGCTGGAGTTTTTCAACCCTTGCTTATCTGGAGTCTGAGGCGATCCGGATCAAGGGGCTCAAAGACCCGGCTGACTATCCTGATTTTTCCGAGATGTTCGTGGTGGGCCAATCCTACAAGGAGCGTGCTGTGAAATACATCCGGACCGACGGACACATTAGTTTCAGCCCCGGATCCGAATCGGGCGATGTTCTGCATGTGATCGAGGATTGGGGACTTGTTCCGCAGTCCGCCATGCCGGGATTGCAGCCGCTTCCCGTCCACGGGGAACTGGATGCGACCACGAAGGCCTATGTGGATGCGATCCTCCGGAATCCGAACCGGACGCTTTCCGACAACTGGAAGAAAGGGTTCGATGCGATAGTGGACACGTATCTCGGGGAGCCGCCTGTCTCGTTTGAGGTGAACGGGAAGACGTACACGCCGGCGGAGTACCGGGATGAAATGGGTATCGTTCCCTCCGACTATGTGGCGATCACCTCCTTTACGCACCATCCTTTCTACTCCTCTTTTGTGATCGAACTCGGTGACAACTGGAGATGGGATCCTTCATACAACGTTCCCTTGGATGAGTTTATGCAGATTCTGTACGATGCCGTCGAGAATGGATACACGGTCGCCTGGGGGACGGATGTGAGCGAGACGGGCTTCACGCGGAACGGAATAGGCGTACTGCTGGATGAATCCGCCAATTCCACAGCCGGTTCCGATCAGGCCCGCTGGGTGGGCGCGGAAGATGCGGCCAAACAAGCGGCGCGGAAGGAACTGCCTCGGGAAAAGGTTGTGACGCAGGAATCCCGTCAAAAGGAGTTCGACAACAAGTTGACGACGGATGACCACGGAATGCAGATCTTCGGACTGGCAACCGACCAGAACGGAACCAAATATTTCATGGTCAAGAACTCCTGGGGTGAAACCGGCAAGTACAAGGGGATCTGGTATTGTTCGGACGCTTTTGTACGCGCGAAGTCAGTGGAATTCACGGTTCACAAGGATGCCTTGTCCAAAGACTTGAAGAAGAAACTCGGAATCAAATAAATGAATCCGGTCAAGCACATTCCGAACATCATCACCTCCATGAACCTGCTCTGCGGGGTTATGGGGGTGATTTTTACAATGGCCGATCGGCTGGACACCGCTTTCCTGTGCATGCTGGCAGCGGCCGTCTTCGATTTTTGCGACGGACTCGCCGCCAGGCTCCTGAAAGCCTATTCGGACATCGGGAAGGAGTTGGATTCCCTTTGTGATGTCGTCAGTTTTGGTGTGCTGCCCGCCTTGATGCTCTTCAAGCTTTATACCCCGGATTCCGCATCCGCGTTCTTCGGTCAGCCCGTCTGGAGGATCGTTCTTTCCTTTTTTCCGCTGTTGATTGCCGTTTTTTCGGCGCTTCGTCTGGCGAAGTTCAACCTGGATGAACGGCAGCAGGATGCTTTCCTCGGTCTTCCGACCCCTGCCGCGGCGATGATCTGCGGTTCTCTGGCCTGCTTTGTGGCCCGAAGCCCGGAGTCTTTTCTGGCAGCCTGGTCTGCAGGCCCGGTCTTCATCCCCTTGCTTTCCCTCTGCATTTGCGCCTTGCTGGTCAGCGAGATTCCGATGTTCGCCATGAAATTCGGAGGAGGAGAACAAGCCGATTTCAAGACCACCGCCCAACGGATTGCGTTTTTGACCCTCGTGGTGTTGGCAGTGATCTTTGTCGCCTTGCTGCGGCTTGACGGATCACTTGTCTTTCTCCTTTCGTTCACGGCCTATGTGGTCATGAATCTTCTGTTTCTTTTCGCGCCTTCCGACAAGTCCCGTGCCTGAAATCCGCAAGATTCTCTATGTACACGGGATGGGTGGCGGAGGCGATAGCCGAATCCCTTCCATCCTGCGTGAGCGTTTGAACGCTGAATATGCCTTTCAGGTGATTTGCCGGACGTATGACTTTGACCCGGAGATCGCGCAAAGACAGCTTGCCGGCTGGGCTCAGGAGGTACATCCCGATCTTGTGATCGGGGAGAGCATGGGGGCCGTCCACGCCATCGCGCTCCGCGGGTATCCTCACATCTTTGTCTCTCCTTCCCTGAATGCGCCGTTCTTTTTCCGCGTAATGGCCGGGTTGGCGCGTATTCCCGGAATGACCCGGTTCTTCGACTGGCGCTACCGTCCGAAAGAGGGTGACCGGCAGAGGTTGCATTTTTCACCGGGGGTGCTGCGGAAATGGCTCAAGGTGCGCGCGCTTGCGTTGCAGAATACGACCCGGAACGGGAGCGAGGACTATTTTCATGCATTTTTCGGCTCGCGGGATCACTATCGCCGTAGCGGAGTCGTCCTGATCCGCACTTGGCGCAAATATTTCGGCCCTGGAACTTGGACCGTGTACCGCGGTTCCCACTTCATGGAAGAGGAATACGTAGTCTCGCTGCTGATTCCGAAGATCTATTCGGTGTTAGGCTTGCCGGTCGGCTCCTGAGGCGAGCCGGGCAACGGTCGCGCGTAGGTTTGCTGCCGCGGTGGCCGGGTCGAGTGCTTCCGCAAGGGTTGTTCCCGGAGGATTGATCGAATAAACCGCGTCGAAGCCGGCTTCCAGCAGCCTTTCCCGGTCGGAGACCTGACCGGCTACCAAGATGACTTTCGTATGCCTCCCGCCTCCGCAGGCGGCATCGTACCGGCGCGCATATTCCAGCACGCCCATCGGAACCTTTCCGCGGAGCGTTTGATCGTCCGCATGTCCCTCTCCGGTGATCACAAGATCGCAGGTCTCCAGAGCGCGGTCCATTCCGGCGATGTCCAGCACATGGCCGATGCCCGGACTCATGGCCGCCCCGAGGACTGCTCGGATCGCGCCCCCGATGCCGCCGGCGGATCCGGAGCCCGGAGCATTCCGTATCTCCCGTCCTGAAAAAGCGGAATAGATGGAGCAGAGGCGGGCCATCCAACTGTCCAGGGCGTCCACCATTTCGGGGCCGGCTCCTTTCTGGGGAGCAAACATCCGCGCGGCGCCGCCGGCTCCGAAGAAGGGAACGGACACATCGTAGAAACCGGTTACCCGGCAATTTTGAAGTCGGTTGTCGCGGCGGGAAGAATCGATTTTCAGAATGTTCCCGAGCACCGTGCGCCCGGGTTCAAGGACGCCCTTAGGCGTTTCAAAGCGGTAGCCGAGCGCTTGCAGGAGTCCGGTCCCCCCGTCGTTGGTCGCGCTGCCGCCCAGCCCGAGCCAGATTTCTTCTACTTCTTCGTCAAGCGCTCTGGATATCAATTGACCGGTTCCGTAGGAAGAGGCAACCAGGGGGTTGTATTCACTGCGGGAAAGCAGGCCGATTCCGCTGGCTGCAGCCGTATCGATCACGGCGATCCTCCCGTTCCGGACCAGACCGAAAGCGGCTTCGATGCGTCGGCCGAGCGGATCCGATACGATTGCGGTACGGGTTGCGCCGCTCAGCAAGTCTGTGATGATCCCGGCAAATCCTTCTCCTCCGTCCGAGACCGGAATACTGATGGAATTCCCGTCCAACACCGAAAAGGCTGCCTGTTCGGCTTGCGCCGAAGTCAGACAGCCTTTGAAAGAATCGATGGCCAGGATCGCTTTCATCGTATCCGGCCGGGATAGGTCTTCAGGCCTTCAGCCAGGATGTGCATGGCTTTCTTGAGTTCCGGGACTTCAAGGATGTAGGCAACGCGGATTTGGTTGACTCCGCAGCCGGGCGTGCTGTAGAATGACATCGCCGGCGTGACCATCGTCGTCTCCCCGTCGATCCTGAAATCCGTAAGCAACCACTTTGCGAAATTGTCCGCATCGTCCACCGGCATTTCCGCAACTGTGTAGAAGGCTCCCATCGGGAGCGGGGAATAGACTCCGGGCATCCGGTTCAGCGTGTCTACCGTGAAATCTCGGCGGCGGATGTATTCTTCACGGACGTCCTTGAAATAGCTTTGCGGAGTGTCCAGGGCACCGATCGTGGCCAGTTGTCCCAAGACGGGCGGACAGAGCCGGGATTGGGCATATTTCAGAGCGGCTTTCATCACAGCTTCGTTGTGGGAAATGATGCAGCCGATCCGTGCGCCGCAAAGGTTGTAGCGCTTGGAGACGGAGTCCACAAGAATGACATTCTGCTCAAGTCCCGCAATGTTCATGGCGGAGAAATACGGCTCGTCCGTATAGCAGAACTCGCGGTACACCTCGTCGGAAATCAGGAACAGATCATGCTTCCGGGCGATTTCCCCGAGGGCGAGCATGTCTTCCTTGGAATATAGTGTGCCGGTCGGATTGCCGGGGTTGCTGACGAGGATGGCTTTGGTCCGGGGCGTAATCAAGGTTTCGAAGGCCTCCATCGGGGGAACCTGGAAACCGGTTTTGATGTCGGTGTGAACGGCTTTCAAGGTAATGCCGTTCATGAAGCAGAAGGTGTTGTAGTTCGTATAGTAAGGCTCCATCACGATCAGTTCGTCACCATCGTCGCAGGTGATCTGGAGAGCTATGTCCAGAGCCTCGCTCCCGGCTACGCAGAGGATGAGTTCCGGCACGCTGATCTCGATTCCGAGGGGTTTGTAATATTTCTCCACCAACCCCTTGCGCAGTTCGAGCAACCCGGCGGAATGGGAATAGGACACATGGTCGAGGGTGTTGGTTTTCACGGCGTCCAGCGCGCACTGGGGAGACTTGATGTCCGGAGCGCCCATGTTCAGGTGATAAACTTTGATTCCTTCCGACTTCGCTGTCTCCGCGAACGGCACCAGTTTGCGGATGGCGGATGCGGGCATCGTTTCCGCTTTGTGAGAGATAGTTGCCATAATTTGTTTTTTGTTTTATATACTGCTAACCATCAAAGGTAGTGATTATTTTCCTACCTTTGCAGTTGAACTTGACAAATTATTCCGATTCTATGGCCACATTCAGACAGAGAGCATTGGACGAGGCAGCCTCCCGCACTCCGGTACGCTGCTGCGAAGAGGATCGCCCCATATCCTCTTTCTTTGGAGAGAAAGTCTTCGATCTGAAAAAAATGCGCCGATACATGTCGAAGCCCGCCTACGAGGCTGTCCTTTCCGCAATCGACTACGGCGCGAAAATCGACCGGGAAATCGCCAATGAGATCGCTACAGGTATGAAAACCTGGGCCATCGAGATGGGCGCGACCCATTATACACACATCTTCCAGCCTCTCACCGGACTTACCGCCGAAAAGCACGAGGCATTCGTGGCGGGAAAAGGGGAAGATGTCTTTGAATGTTTCAGCGGCACCGCTTTGGTCCAGCAGGAACCGGACGGTTCGAGTTTTCCGAGCGGTGGCATGCGGAGCACCTTTGAAGCCCGCGGATATTCTGCCTGGGATCCCACTTCGCCGGTGTATGTGTTCGACCGGACGCTGTGGATTCCCTCTGTCTTTGTGGCTTACACGGGAGAGGCCCTTGACATGAAATTCCCCAATCTGAAAGCGTATCAAGCCTTGAACAGTGCCGCCGTTTCCGTCGCGGAATTGTTTGACGAGGGGGTAAAGAAGGTCTATGTCGATTTGGGACTGGAGCAGGAGTATTTTCTGGTGGACGAGTCCCTGTACAAATCCCGTCCGGATCTCGCGCTTTGCGACAGGACTGTTATCGGTCACACGTCCGCAAAAGACCAACAGCTTTCGGACCATTATCAGGGGACGATTCCCGCTCGGGTCATGGCGTTCATGAAGGACTTCGAGACGGAGTCCTACAAATTGGGCATCGAACTTTGCACGCGGCACAACGAAGTGGCTCCAAACCAGTTCGAATGCGCGCCGAAATATTGCGAGATGACCAAGGCAATCGACCAGAACCTCCTGCTAATGACGATTATGCAGAGAGTCGCGCGGCAGCATCATCTAAAGGTGATCTTCCATGAAAAGCCTTTCGCGGGCGTCAACGGGAGCGGAAAGCATTGCAATTGGTCTCTCCGTACGGACACGGGCGCGAAACTGCTTTCTCCCGGCAAGACCCCGATGACGAATCTGCAGTTCCTGGCCTTTTATTCTTCCGTGCTCAAGGCGGTTTACAAGCACCATTACCTGCTGATGGCATCCGTCTGTACCTATGGCAACAGTTTCCGCCTTGGAGGGAACGAGGCGCCGCCGCCGGTGATGTCCGTGTTCTCGGGGTCAACCCTCGCCAAGATCTTCGATTCGATTCTCAATCCCGACAACCTCGGTAATCCGCAGTCGACCAACGGGACGCTGAAGATGGTCAGTTCCATTCCGGAGATCCTCACGGACAACACGGACCGGAACCGGACTTCTCCTTTCGCTTTCACCGGCAACCGGTTTGAATTCCGCGCGGTCGGCTCCTCCGTCAACGCGGCTTCCGTCACCTACATCCTCAATTCCATCATGGCGGAGAGCCTGGTGGAATTCCGATCCCGCGTGGATGAACGGATGGAGAAAGGGGAAGTCCTGCAGGAAGCGGTTATGGCGGTTGTCAAAGAATTCTTGATGGAGTCCAAAGACATCCGGTTCGAAGGGAACGGCTATAGCCCCGAATGGCGTCAGGAAGCCGAGAAACGGGGACTTCTCGCCGTTTCCAACTTCCCCGAGGCTTACGAGTCCTACCTTTCCAAGGGCTCCGTCTCGCTTTTCACCCGGTTGGGTGTCTTGTCGAAATCGGAAATCCAGGCGCGCTACGAAGTCCTGAATGAAACCTATGTCAAGAAACTGCAGATCGAGGCTCGCGTGATCGGGGACATCTGTCTCAACCATGTGATCCCTGCCGCCGTAAACTATCAAAACGTACTGATCCGCAGCATTCAAGGCTGCAAGGAAGTGTTCGAAGCTGATTACGTAAACCTCTGTGAAGCAGAGATTGCGACTTACAAGAAAATCGCCGGTCTCATCAACAATCTGTTCAGCGATGTGGAGAAGCTGGTGGCTGCCCGCAAAAAGGCGAATGCCGTGGAGGACATCGCGAAACGCGCGAAACTGTATTCCACGGAGGTCATGGGCTGGATGGAAAAGATCCGCCACAATGCCGATCTTCTGGAAATGTTGGTGGACGACGAACTTTGGCCGATGCCGAAGTACCGGGAACTCTTATTTTTTTAATTGACACGAAGTGACCAAGATTGTTTTCAGAATCCTTTTGCCGGTCGCGATGGTTGCCGCTTTCTCCTGCGCGCGCCGCGTAGAGGGCGGATATGCTTCCATCAAACTGGTGGACGACTTGCTGGCGGACTCGCTTTCTTACCTGCAGGATCTTGCAGACCATTCCGGAAAGGCTTCCGGATCGATCGCGTTGATCGGAGATCCGTTCCGATGCTTGGAAATCAGCGAACTTCTGATGACCGCCGATGATTTCGACAATGTGGATGGCCGGCCGGTTCCCGACGGCTTGCCGGACTTCGCCGGGGAAACGATCATGCCGATCCTTGAATTTTCGAATCCGTTCTATTCCGGTGAGACTCTGCCGAAAGATTCGCTCTCCTTTCGGGAAGCGGCGGTCCGCAGTGCCCTCTTTGCCTTGGAACAGTCCTGCCTGGTCAGTCCCTACGATCCGGACAGCACCTTTGACAAGTCCTCGCCGAAGGCGCTCCTGCTTTGTTCCGGCGATTTGGCACGTTTTGGAATCGCGGATATTCAAGATCTTTTCAACCGTCTGGATTGCAGGCTGCCGATACTATCTTCTCCGGACACGGCTTACTCGTTTTCCCGGGAATGCTATCGTCTTTTTCGGGAGAAGAATTTGTTCACCCACCTCGTTGCCTATCCAAAAGCGAAATTATATATGACAGTCCCTGCGGGATCCGGCCGTCCCGGATCCGCTCTCATTGAATTTTCGGATCGGTATGTTCTTGAAAATTTTAGAGATACAATGCAGGTTCTTGCCCCGAAAACCATGGAATCTTATGTACAAAGTCAGTATCAGCCCTGAGGAAATGGAGAAACTGCCTCTGGCCAGTTTCCCGGGAAAAATCACAGTGATCGACAGGGTTGGTCTGGATTTCTTCAAAGCGATCGGTTATCTGATGCGACAGAAGGTGATTGGCTTTGACACGGAATCACGTCCTTGCTTTTCTCCCAACCAGCCCCAATACGGAGTCTCCCTGCTTCAACTTTCCGGGGAAGATCAGGCCTTCCTTTTCAGGATCAAGCTCATGGGTGGCATTCCCAGACTGCTTTGCCGCATCCTTGCCGACGGTCGGATCCTCAAGATCGGCGCGGCCGTACGGGACGATGTGCTCGGTCTGGAGAAACACCACAATTTCACGCCGAGAGGCTTTGTGGATCTTCAGAAAATTGTCTGGGAATATGGCATCAAGGACAAAAGCGTGAAAAAGATGGGGGCCATCATCCTGGGCTTCCGGATTTCCAAGACACAGCAACTGTCAAATTGGGAAGCGGAAACACTTTCCCAAGCGCAGCAGGTCTACGCAGCCACAGACGCCTGGATTTGCCGCGAGATGTACCTGCGGCTTCTCAAATCCGAAAAACATCCCTTGACGGCGGAGCAAATGGCTCCTCCGCCATCGAAAAACGCGGAAAGGTCATGACGAAGATCTATTTGAAAAAAGGCCGGGATGAGTCGATCCTGCGTTTCCATCCCTGGGTGTTTTCCGGCGCGATCGCGCAGGTTGTCGGGGAGCCGGCTGAGGGAGATGTGGTTGGCGTCTATGCCGGCGATGGTACCTTTCTGGCCCATGGGCACTACCAGATCGGTTCGATAGCCGTGCGGATTCTCAGCTTCGCCGGCGAAGATGTGCTGAAACCGGATTTCTGGACAAAGATGATCCGCCGGGCCCTTCGCGTCCGGGAAGCGTCCGGACTGACTTCCCGCCCGTCGGAGACCGATTGCTATCGGCTGGTGCACGGTGAGGGAGACGGACTTCCGGGGTTGATCATCGACTATTACGGTGGTGTCTGTGTGATGCAGGCGCATTCCGTCGGAATGTTCCGGTCGAAATCGGCGATTTGCGAGGCGCTGAAGGAGGTTTACGGGGATGCCCTGAAGGCTGTCTACGACAAGAGTTCCGGAACCGCTCCCTTCAAAGCGAGGCTGGATCTGGTGGACGGCTACCTCTACAAGGCGGATCATTTTTCCGATTCAGAGTATCGGGTGCTTGAGAATGGCTGTAAGTTCTTGGTGGACTGGACCCAAGGACAGAAGACGGGTTTTTTCCTGGATCAGCGGGAGAATCGGGCGCTGGTCGGAAAATATTCCGCAGGGCGCAACGTCTTGAATCTGTTCTGCTATACCGGTAGTTTTTCGGTATACGCCCTTCGGGCGGGAGCTGTCCATGTCGATTCCGTGGACAGTTCCAAGAGGGCCGTCGAACTGGTCGGGGAGAATATCTCGCTGAATGGTTTCGATTCTTCCCTGCACGAGGAGTTCTGCGCCGATGCCATGGATTTCCTCCGGGATGTCCCGGAAGGCAAGTACGATTTGATGATCGTAGACCCTCCTGCTTTCGCCAAGCACCGCGGCGCGCTGAACAATGCCCTCCGGGCCTATCAGCGCTTGAATGCAACCGCTATCGCCAAGATCGCGCCCGGGGGAATCCTTTTCACTTTCAGTTGCTCCCAAGTGATCGACAAGGAGGCGTTCGCCCTCGCGGTGTTCTCCGCCGCTGCGCAGACGGGCCGTTCTGTGCGGATTCTCGACCGGTTGAACCAGCCGGCTGACCATGCGGTGAACATCTATCATCCGGAAGGGGAGTATCTGAAGGGGCTGGTTCTCTTCGTGGAGTAAGGATTCCGTCTGACAGGAATATTTGTTGATCGGGGATTTTTCGTTATATTTGCAATCCGCAAAACACTGGTGCCTTGGCCGAGTGGTTAGGCACAGGTCTGCAAAACCTGGGACAGCGGTTCGAATCTGCTAGGCACCTCTGAAAATGCCTCTACAGAGAACTGTAGGGGCTTTTCTTTTCAAACAGGCGTCCCCTGATCCTCTTTCAAGCGCCCTTTTCAGTCCGTGACCCGAAATGATTGATTGTGCGGGATGTACGTATTTTCACCCCGGTGACTTGATGAGGGGTGAAAACAATGATTCCACTGATTTTGCGACAGATACGGTCACGGGAAGGGCGGGGAGCGTGAAGGCGTTCCGACTGCCGCAAATCACGGCCTGTCCATTGAAAAAGGCTGCTTTCGATCTGCGCACAGGGTTTAATACCGACCATGATTTTTGAAATCAGGGTTTAGTTCTTTAAATTTGTTTTTAGGGAAAGGACTTTTTACTCTATGATGATTAAAGAAATATGAACCAAACACCAAAACTCAGAAGACTGCTCGACCGGATGCAGGAACTCACAGCCCAGGGCCACAAACCCATGACCTTGCTGGCCGTATGTCCGAATTCTCCCGCAGTCATCAAGGCCGCGTTCCGCGCTGCCAAACGAAACAACGCTCCGATTCTGTTCGCGGCGACACTCAACCAGGTGGACTGCGACGGTGGTTACACCGGCATGACACAGGAAGACTTCGTTCGCGTGATGAAGGTGGAAGCGAAGCGAAACAACTACACCGGCCCCTTCATTGCCGCGATCGACCACGGCGGACCCTGGCTGAAGGACATCCAAACCTTGGAGAAATGGCCCTATGAAAAAGCCATGGAAGCCGTCAAGAAGTCCTATGAGGCTGCGCTTCTGGCCGGATATGAACTGATCCATGTGGATCCCACCGTGGACCGTTCCCTTCCGGAGGGAGAAGTCATTCAGATCGAGGTGGTGGCCGCCCGGACCATCGAACTGATCACGCACATCGAACGTTTCCGCAAGTCCCGGGGCCTTCCGCCGATCGACTATGAAGTCGGCACCGAAGAGGTCCACGGCGGCTTGGCGGACATGGATGTGTTCAACAAATTCCTGAAACTGCTCAAAGCGGGACTGGAGGAGAACGGCTGTTCGGATGCCTGGCCTTGTTTTGTGGTCGGGAAGGTCGGCACGGACCTCCATACGACTTTTTTTGATCCGGTGGTTGCCCGGCAACTTGCCTCCACTGTGGCGGAATACGGGAGTTTCATCAAAGGACACTATACCGATGACGTGGAGAACCCGGAGGAATATCCGATGTCGGGTATGGGAGGCGCGAACGTCGGGCCTGAATTCACCATCGCGGAATTCAACGCGCTGGAAGAATTGGAGTCTCTTGAAAACAAACTCTACGAAGAAGGCGCGGTCGCGATGCATTCCCGGATGAATGCCATCCTTCGGGAACTGGTCGTCGCCTCCGGACGCTGGAAGAAGTGGGTGCGCGGGAATGAGTCCGCGGACGATTTCGCTTCCATCACGCCGGAACGTCAGAGATGGCTGATCCAGACCGGAGCGCGCTACATCTGGCAGAAGCCGGAGGCCGTCGCGGCGCGCCAGATGTTGTACTCGAATCTCGCATTGAACGGAATCGACGCTGAGGGGATCGTCCTCTCAACGATCGAACATGCGATCGACAAGTATTATGTGGCTTACAATCTTGTGGATCTGAATTCCCTGCTCTGATTTAAAAAATTGATCTCCCGGCTTTTAGAAGCTGTTATCTCTCAGGATTTTTTTCTATCTTTCGGTTGCAAAACCATTTAATGATCACGAAATGCGAAAAATCATTTATTTTACGGCGTTGATGCTTTTCACCTTTCTTTCCTGCGCGCGCAAACCTGAGCTTCCGTACGAAGTAGACCGCTTCCCAACGCCGGGCGGTCGTGAGGTTGCGATTACTTTCATCAAGCATGGATCCGTTGCTGTTTCTCTGGGTAATTTCGAGATTCAGGTGGATCCGGTTCTGAATCAGCGGAATTTCACGGTGGATTATTCCGTTTTTCCGAAAGCGGATCTGATTCTGATTACCCACGAACACGGGGATCATCTCGATTCCGCTGCGATCGCTATGCTCAGTCAAAAGAACACGCGGATTATACTCAATCAAAAGAGCCGGGATATCCTCGGAGCCGGGGAAGTAATCTCAAACGGGGAAGAACTGCAGATTAACAAGCAGATCCAACTGGAGGCGGTTCCCGCTTACAATTCGACTCCGGAGCGCAGCCAGTTCCATCCCAAGGGAAACGGCAATGGCTACCTGCTGACCTTGGACGGGTTTAAGATCTACATTGCCGGTGACACGGAGTTTATTCCGGAGATGGAGAATCTCGCAGACCGGGAGATTGACGTCGCCTTCCTGCCCGTCAATCAACCCTACACCATGACCATTGAGCAGTGCGTGCAAGCCGCCGAAGTGATCCGCCCTAAAATCCTGTATCCCTATCACTTCAGCAACACTCCGGTCGAGCAGATTGCCGATTCGCTCTCCGGATCCGGAATCGAAGTCCGCATCCAGGCGATGTAATAGCGTTCGGGACGCGAATAGCCGCAGATGCTCCAATTTAGCATGGGGCCCGCTTCTGTAGAAAAATTCAAATCAGTTTTTCGTAGCAGAGACGGGAACCTTGCGGATATTGGCATTCCCCTGTGTAGGAAAAGCCCAGCCCGGCAAGCATCCGCTGCATGTAGAGGTTGTCGCAATTGGTGTCGATCCGGAAACTGTGTACAGCGTTTCCGATTGCCTGTTGCTCGATCATCTGCATGAATCGAGTCGCGACACCCTGCCGCTTGCATTCGTCTGCAACTGCGATCCGGTGCACGACGACATACGGCTGGTCGGACAACCATCGGCCTTCCAGTGCATCGTACGCAGGTTCTCCTGTGTAAACAACCGCTGCATAGGCGATGACCGTTCCGTCAGTTTGGCAGAGAACGTGCCCGACTCCTCTTTCGATATCTTCCTCGATGTGTTCCGGGCGGGGATAGTTCCGGCTCCACTGGCGCTTCCCCTCCCGGAGCATCTGCTCCACGGCCTGCTGCAGGATGATCCAGACGCGGGGGACGTCTTCTCCGGTCGCTTTTCGGATGAATAGCGTATTCATACTATGTGAAGGTCCGCCGGGAAAACTACGCCTCCCTGCCGACGGATTTCGTCCATGATTTCCGCCACCGCCAAGGAGGTCGACAGGCTGTTGCGCGTCGATTCTTTTTTCCCCCGTTCCAGCAGGTCGATGAATTCTCGGAATTCGCACAGGTATTCGTCCGCTTCAGGCGGCACGGTGAGATCCACCGCCTCGGGACCCGCCGCCCGGCCGGAAGTGGGGATCCCCCTCGGGATGAATTCCGCTTGTCTGGCGATGTGGATTTGATCCAGGGACAGAATGCCGTCTTCTCCCGAGATTTCGGTGCGGAGTTTGGAATCGGCGATCTTGGAATAGAGGATCTCCGCGGTCATGCCGTCGTATTCAAATAAAACGGCGCCCTGCAGATCGACGGTCTTTCGTACCGTTCCTACCGGCACTTCGCAGGTGGTGACGCAGGCGTGGATGCCGGAAGGCTTTCCGAACAGAGCGACCATCGGATAAAGGGTATAGATCCCGATATCCATCAGCGCGCCTCCGGAGCAGTCCGGATTCAGCGAACTGGGTACCGGAGCGTCGCTTTCTCCGGCAATGATTTTCCGGACGAGATCGTATTTGGAAGAATATTGGCAGAAGGCGGAGAAAAAGTGGCGAATTTTGCCCACTTCCGGGAGCCGTCGTTTCACTTGCAGGAAATTCGGATTGAGCGTGGAGATCATGGCCTCCATCAGGAGCACGCCGCTAGAGCGGGCCGTATCGATCATCTCGCGGACTTCCCGCGCGTTTGATGCAAGCGGTTTTTCGCAGAGTACATGTTTGCCCTGTTTCATGGCCAAGATGGCCAGGTCGCAGTGGGTGTGATTCGGGGTTCCGAGGTAAACCGCGTCGATGCCGGGATCCGCAACCATCTCCTCCAGAGAAGTGTAGACCTTCGGAATTTCGTGGGCGGATGCGAATGTCTTGCCGCTGGCCCCATTCCTGGAGCAGATCGCCTCCGCGCGGAAACGGGGATCGAGTTTCGCGCCCTTGAGTACCCATGCCGTGATGCGGCCGGTGCCGACCATGCCGAACCGAATCATTTCATCGCTCCGTTTTCTTCCAGAAACGCCGTGATTTGCCCGATGGCGGTTGCTGGAACAGTGGGGTCGACCGCAAGGTGGCCGGCAACCCGGTTTCGTGTTCTGGAAGCGAAGGAGGCGGCTGCTTCGTCCGCGATTCCGTCCGAAATCAGGAAGATCAGCTCGTCGTCGACGAAAGGTTCATTCGCGAGTTTCTTGACGTAGAAGCTGATTTCCGACTTTTGGCCGTGGAAGGTAGCGCTGTAGCCGATTACGCCTTTGGAAACCACCGCTCGGAGGATCGCTTCCGGATTGGCTGTAACGAGCGGGGCATGGAGATAGATCACGAGCGGGCGGGTTCCGAGGGAATCCGGAAAGTTTCCATTCTCGTCCGCAGGCTTGAATACTTTGCCGAAGATCTTCTCCCTGCGGTTGTAGAAACTGAGTTCTTCCACGAGCACTTTGGCTCCTTTTTCCCCTTGCAGACGCACCCGAGGTCCCGGACTTTTGAACAGGAACCAGCCCCCGATGCCCAGCAGGGCAGCGATGAGGATAACGGACAGAGTGACAATCAGCTTTTTCATGAAACTTGGCGAACTTTGTTTTAGTAAACCCAAATGTACGCATATTTTCGTAAATTTGTAAATCTGTTTGTGCCTCTTGGCCGCCAAGCGATAAACAAAATGAGAAGATCCAATCAGATTTCCCGGCGCTTATGGGTTCCGATCCGCAGATGGGTCAAGAGGATGTCCGAGAAGAACATTCTCCTGACCCTCAGCCTCGTCATTGGCATTTTGTCCGGGCTAGCCGCTGTCATTTTGAAGAAGCTGATCGGACTGATCCAGCATCAGTTGTATGGCCTTTTCGGAGAACATCTTCAAGGAATCCTTTACATCGCGCTGCCCGGAGTGGGGATGCTGCTTGCCTATCTGTTCTGCAAGCTGGTGATCAAGGACGATATCGGTCACGGCGTAACGAAGGCGCTGCAGGCGGTTTCGCAGAATGATTCCAGAATTCGTCCCCACAACATGTGGTCTTCGGTGGCGGCCAGTTCTGTGACCATCGGATTCGGCGGCTCCGTCGGAGCGGAGGCGCCCATCGTTTATACGGGCGCCGCCATCGGCTCCAACCTCGCCCGGTATTTCGGGATGTCCTACCGGAATATGACCATTCTGCTCGGCTGCGGGGCCGCTGCTGCTGTGGCAGGCATCTTCAAAGCTCCCTTGGCGGGCGTCCTGTTCACGTTGGAGATCTTGCTTTTCCACATCTCCATGACCTCCTTGATACCGATCCTCATTTCCACCATCTCCGCAACGGTGGTCTCTTACATTTTTTTGGGGAACTCAACTCCTTTCGAGAGTGTCCTCACTCCTTTCGAACTCAAGAATATTCCGTTTTATATCATTCTGGGCCTTTTCTGCGGTGCCTGTTCCGTCTATTTCATCCGTACGACGCTGTGGCTCGAGGACGGGATCGCCGCGAAATGGAAGAATCCCTATCTGCGCTGGTTTCTGTGCGCTGTGGGGCTGGGGCTGTTGATCTTCCTCTTCCCCCCGCTCTACGGGGAGGGCTTTGATTCTTTGAGCGACATGCTGACGGGAAACGAAGTATCCTTGCAGGGACAGACACCGCTCTCCTTCATTGCGGACAGTTCTTGGGCGGTTCCGCTCTTTTTCTTGTTGATTTTGTTGCTGAAGGTCTTTTCCATGACCTTGACCAATGCCGGGGGCGGTGTCGGAGGAACCTTCGGACCGACGCTGTTCGTTGGCGCCATCGCCGGATTCGTTGTTGCCCGGTCCCTGAACTTGGTGCTGGTCGGCACCTCGTTGTCGCTCCCGGAACAGAATTTCGTGCTGGTCGGCATGGCCGGATTGATGGCCGGCGTCATGCAGGCACCCATGACGGCGATCTTCTTGATTGCGGAAATTTCAGGAGGCTATGAACTCTTCCTCCCGCTGATTATCACCGCGACCGTGGCGTTCGTGGCGACGCGGCTCACGGAAAAATATTCGATCTATACGAAACGGATCGCGCACAAGGGGCAACTGCTGACCCATGACAGCGACCAGGCGGTGCTGACCCTGCTTAAGATCTCCGACGTGATCGAAACGGATTTCTCCCCGGTAAAGATCGATGATTCGCTCGGCCGGTTGGCCGAAGTGGTTTCCGAATCCTCGCGGAACATCTTCCCCGTCCTGGACAACAAACGACGTTTTCAGGGTTATGTGGTCCTGGAAGACATTCGTAAGGAAATGTTCCGGACCGACCAGTACGACAAGAAGCATGTTTTCAATTTCATGCGGACTGCCGATGAGTATGTTCTTGAGGATGAGAGGATGGACTCCGTGATGCAGAAGTTCGAGAAATCCGGAGCCTGGAACCTTCCGGTCGTGAAGCCGGACCGGACCTATGTCGGTTTCGTCTCCAAATCCAAGATTTTTTCCGTGTACCGGAGAGAACTGAAAGAAGTCTCACAGGATTAGCGATATAAGATGAAACAAGTATACATCGATCATATTTCCGATTTGCTCCAGGTCAAGACCTGGCAGGTCGAGAACTGCGCGCATCTCTTCGAAGAGGGGAACACGATTCCCTTCATCAGCCGGTACCGGAAGGAGCGGACCGGCGGTCTCGATGACGTGGCCGTTTCGGAGATCAAACATTGGGTGGACGTGTTCACGGAAATGGAAAAGCGGAAGGGGAGCATCCTGCAAACCATTTCGGATCAAGGAAAATTGACCGAGGAACTTAAAGATCGGATTGAGCGATGTGTCGTGGCCACTGAACTGGAGGACTTGTACCTTCCGTATCGTCCGAAACGCCGCACACGGGCTACTGACGCTCGTGAGAAGGGGTTGGAACCGCTGGCGGATCTGATGGAGGCCGTTTCCTCGGTTGATCCCGAAATAGAGGCGGCGAAGTATCTGAACGACGGCGTTCCGACGGTTGAGGATGCCCTCGCCGGCGCCCGTGATATTCTGGCGGAACGGTTTTCCGAGTCCGCCTCCGTCCGGGAGAGCCTCCGACGGATCTTCCGGACCCGTCGGATTGAATCCAAAGCCACCAAGGCGGCCTCCGAATCACAGGAAGCCACCAAATACCGGGCCTATTTCCAATTCTCCATGCCCCTGCAGCGAATCCCTTCGCACAATCTCCTGGCTATCTTGCGTGGCGAAAAAGAAGGCTTTCTTTCCGTCGGCCTCGATACGGATCCCGAGAAGTGCGGGAATAAGATGTATTATGATTTCTGTCAGGAGCGTCGGTATCCCGGCCCGAAACTGGCTGCCCAAATCCGGATGACGGTGGACGACGCCTACAAGCGACTGCTCGAACCCTCCATCACCCGCGAAATCATCAAGGAGGCGAAAGAAAAGGCCGATCTGGAATCGATCCGCGTATTCGGAGACAATCTCACCCAGTTGCTGCTCTCTCCACCTGTGGGACAGAAGCGGACATTGGCCATCGATCCCGGGTTCCGCACGGGATGCAAAATCGTCTGCCTGGACGAGCAGGGGAACCTTCTGCATCACGACATCATCTTTCCGCATCCTCCGCAGAGCGAAAAAGTGAAATCCATCCAGGTCGTTTCTTCCATGGTCGAGGAGTACGGCATTGAAGTGATTGCCATCGGCAACGGGACGGCCTCCCGCGAGACGGAAGATTTCATCCGGAGGGTCGGTCTCCCCGATTTCGTCAAGGTGTACACGGTAAGCGAGGACGGGGCGTCGATCTATTCCGCTTCCGAAGTCGCGCGCAAGGAATTTCCGGATGAAGACGTGACGGTCCGGGGGGCGGTTTCCATCGGCAGGCGCCTGATGGATCCCTTGGCGGAATTGGTGAAGATTGATCCGAAGTCTTTGGGTGTCGGACAGTATCAACACGATGTGGATCAGAATCTGCTGCGCGAAAAACTGGACAACACCGTGGTCATCTGCGTAAACAGCGTGGGCGTCAATTTGAACACGGCGAGCGCCTACCTGTTGAGCTATGTCTCAGGAATCGGACCGGCGCTGGCCCGGAACATCATTTCCTTCCGTTCGGAACGCGGGGGCTTCACCTCCCGTGACGAACTCCGGGAAGTTCCGCAACTGGGGCCCAAGGCCTTTGAGCAGTGCGCCGGATTCCTGCGGATTCACGATGCGGAGAATCCGCTGGACAATTCCGCCGTCCATCCGGAATGTTATCATATCGTGGGCCGGATGGCTTCGGATCTGGGCGTTTCCACGAAAGAACTGGTCGGTAAAGAGGATTTGATCCGGAAGATCGATGCCGCGAAGTATGTCGAAGGAGATTTCGGTCTTCCGACCATCCACGACATACTTAAGGAACTTGCGAAACCCGGCCGGGATCCGCGGGAGTCGGCCCAGACTTTCAGTTTTGCGGAAGACATCCACGAAATCGACGATCTGAAACCCGGCATGGAGTTGCCCGGAATCATCACGAATGTGACCAATTTCGGTGCTTTCGTGGACTTGGGTATACACGAGAATGGTTTGATTCACGTCTCCCAGATGCGTGCGGGTTTACCGAAGGGACACCGGGGGCCTGTCGATCCTTCCAAGGTCGTGAAATTGCATCAGCACGTGAAAGTCAGCGTGTTGGATGTGGATTTGGATAGAAAGCGAATCTCTCTCAGATTGTTGAAATAGAAAGCGATTTTTTGCTCGCGACGTTTGAGTCTTTGATCTATTTTGTCTGCGAGACCTATGAAATCAAGGAAACCGGATCGCCGTCGTCGGCATCGTGCTGTCTCAGTACACCAGACACTGCTATTCCTTGCTCAAGCGCAAACGTTGACCGGAGGGTGCTTCTTCCAGCGCTTTTCCGTCCCGGACGGCAAGTTTCCCGTTCAGAAACACCATTTTGATCTTGGCGCGCAGCGTCGCTCCCATATAGGGGGACCATCCGCATTTGTTGACGACGGACGAGACTTGCTCCCCGGAGCGGGGATCAATGACGACCAAGTCTGCGAAGTTGCCGACTTTTAGCGAGCCGCGGTCTTTGATGCCGAGCAACTCAGCGGCTTTTTCTGAAATGGCGGAAGCGATCCGCTGCGGGGGAATCACGGGAGCATCTTCTCTTCCGCTTGCATTCCATCCCTCCGCGACGCTCATCAGGACGGGAAGCGAATGCTGGATCGATGGAATGCCCGAGGGACAGGAAAGGTAGGGACGTTGCTTCTCGGTCAGAAGATGGGGGGCGTGATCTGAACCCAAAGTGTCCAATGTCCCATCTATGAAGCCCCGTCGCAGGGCCGCCCGGTCTGCGGCCGACTTGATGGCCGGGTTGCATTTGATCTTCCCGCCGAACTTGTCGTAATCCGCGTCGCTGAACCAGAGGTAATTTGCCGACGTCTCCGTCGTGATGCCGGGGTGGCGGCGTTTGGCTGCGGCGATCATCTCAATTTCTTCTTCGGTGGTGACATGGAGAATATGGAGACGGGTGCCATATTCCAGCGCCATTTCCAGTGCCTTCTTCGTGGATCGGATACAGGCTTCCCGGCTCCGGATCAGTGGATGGGCCGGGAAAGGCACCTCTTCTCCCCAGCGCGCCTTCGCCTCGGCGAGGTTGGCTTTGATGACTCCCTCGTCCTCGTTGTGAATCAGGATCACTTTCTCCCGGATCCGGAAGAGATCGCGCAGCGCGGCATCGCGGTCGACGAGCATATTCCCCGTGGAAGACCCCATGAAGACTTTGATTCCTCCGAAGTCCGCGCCTCCGTTCAGGGCTAGAAGTTCTTGGATCAGGCCGACATTGTCGTTCGTGGCGCCGAGATGGAAGCCATAGTTGACCCAGGAGCGACCTTCCGCCCGGACCTGCTTGTCTTTGAGCGCCTCGAGCGTGACCGTGGGCGGCTTGTTGTTGGGCATGTCGAAAATAGACGTGATGCCCCCCAAGAGCGCCGCGCGGGATTCAGTGAACAGATCTCCTTTCTCCGTCATGCCGGGCTCGCGGAAATGCGTATGCAGGTCGATCCCGCCCGCAAGCAGCATCATCCCGTCCAGATCGAAGATTCGCGCGTCCGGAAATTCCGCCTCCGCGCGCGCGTCGTCGGTTTCCGTCTCCCGCCTGAGCCATATTCCGGCAATCCTTTCCCCGTCGACGGCGAGTGCTCCCGGTTTGGCATAGGTCCCCGTCACCAGAAACGCGTTGGTCAGCAGGTATCTGGACATTTAACTCGATTTTCGATGAAATTTCCTGAATCTTAACTTGATGACGCCCCAAAATGCCTCTCCGAAGATACCTCCGCTCATCTTGGATGTGCCCAGTTTGCGGTTGACGAAGATGATGGGTACTTCTTTCAATTGGAAGCCCAGCTTGTAGGCAGTGTACTTCATCTCGATCTGGAAGCCGTATCCCTTCATGCGCACGTCATCCAAGTCGATGGACTCCAGTACCTTACGGTTGTAGCACTTGAATCCGGCCGTGCAGTCGTGCACGTTCATGCCGAGAACCGTCTTGACATAGATGGATGCGAAGTACGACATCAGGATCCTGCCGATCGGCCAGTTCACGACGCTGATTCCGTCGCAGTAGCGGGAACCGATGGCGAGGCCCTCTATAGCCGAGGCGGCTTGGTAGAGTTTCGGAAGATCTTCCGGGTTGTGCGAGAAATCCGCGTCCATCTCGAAGATGTAGTCGTAGTCCTGCGATAGGCACCACTTGAAACCCGTGAGGTACGCCGTTCCGAGACCCAACTTGCCGGCACGTTCAATCAGGAACAGCCGGTCGCGGAATTCTTCCTGCATCCGCTTGACGATGGAGGCGGTTCCGTCCGGAGAGCCGTCATCGATGATCAGGACATGGTATGCCCCTTCCAGCGAAAAGACTGTCCTGACGATTGATTCGATGTTTTCCTTTTCGTTGTACGTAGGGATGATTACAATTTTTTTGTCCATATCCATAAGATTATTGAGCGATCGACAGCAAAATTACAATTATTGGAAGGGGTGACATATACATGTTCCCAAGTTAAAGTGTACAAATATATTCAAATTTGTCCAGATTATTCCGTATTTTTGTTCCTAACCAGTAAGACAAACCCGATATGAAAAGAATTGATTGTTTTATCGCATTCATCGATGATGAGCAGGCGGAACCGACCTTGGCCAATCTTCAGAGGGAATCCGAAGTGGCGCGCGTGAACCGCGTGCCTGCCGCTCGTCTGAAGAGCACGGATGCCGTCAGGAACATTGCCGCTACCGCCACGGCGCCTTTTACAATGATTTATACCAAGACCACTGCCTTGCGTTTCGGCCGTTTTGCCCTGGAACGCTTTCTTGCGGTCGCCGAGGATAGCGGCGCCGCTCTGGTGTATGCCGATCATTTCAACGAGGCGGACGGGGAGCGGAAATTCACTCCTGTGATCGACTACCAGTTCGGCTCGCTTCGAGACGACTTCGATTTCGGCTCCGTGCTCATCTACAGGACTTCCGCGCTGCAGGAGGCAGTTTCGCGGATGGATGAAGATTACGATTTCGCCGGATTATACGATCTTCGGCTCAAGGTTTCCCAGCGGGGGAGCCTCGTACACATCAACGAATACCTCTATTATGAAGTAGAGACCGACACGAGGAAATCCGGAGAAAAGATCTTCGATTATGTGGATCCGAAGAACCGTGCTGTCCAGATCGAGATGGAAAAGGCTTGTACCCGGCACCTTAAGGACATCGGTGGATATCTTGAACCGGTTTTCAAGCCAATCACCTTCAGCGAAGAAGCGTTCGCCTGCGAAGCCTCGGTTGTGATACCTTGCAAGAACCGGATTCGTACGATTGCTGACGCTCTCTCTTCCGCGCTCAGCCAGAAGACCAACTTCAAGTACAATGTCATTGTGGTCGACGACAATTCGGACGACGGTACGGTGGAGATCATCCGGAAGTTTATGGATGATCCCAAATTGATCTACATCGCGCAGGACAAGTCCTACCATGCCATCGGCGGGAATTGGAATGCTGCGCTTCATCATCCGAAATGCGGGAAATTCGCCATCCAACTTGATTCCGATGATGTTTATGCGGACGAGAGCACGGTACAGAAGTTCGTCGATGCCTTCTATGCCCAGAACTGTGCGATGGTGATAGGAACCTACAGAATGACGAATTTCAATATGGAGACCATCCCTCCGGGTATCATTGACCACAAGGAGTGGACGCCCGAGAATGGTCGGAACAATGCCCTCCGGATCAACGGGCTCGGCGCCCCGCGCGGTTTTTATGTCCCTATGATCCGGTCCATCAATTTCCCGACCACCAAGTACGGGGAAGACTATGCCGTGGGACTTCGCGTCTCGCGGGAATATCAAATCGGGCGAATCTATGATGTGGTCTACGACTGTCGGCGCTGGGATGACAACTCGGATGCCTCTCTGGATGTGGAGAAGGTGAACGCCAACAATCTTTACAAGGACCGTCTTCGTACTTGGGAACTTCAGGCGCGTGTCGCCCTCAATCGAAAAAAAGAGAAAGGTTTTTAAGATTTTTTTGCATTTTCCCTAAAATTAGTTATCTTTGCATTCCCGTCCGTTGTTTTTTTCCGGGCGGGATTTTTCACGCAGTTCATTGAAAAGGCTGAAGGAAGTACAAGCAAGTACCGACAATGAA
>LSQX01174114.1_pt1 | contig 57298 bp, 47 predicted proteins | sample 654561 | NCBI WGS metagenome assembly LSQX01 (sample SAMN04489861, study PRJNA283612) | anaerobic digester metagenome | isolation source: 4 biogas reactors fed with cattle manure at either 37C or 55C with and... | place: Denmark: Kongens Lyngby | collected 2014 | reverse complement strand
AACTCGCCCACATGAAGTCGGAGTTGCTAGTAATCCCGAATCAGAACGTCGGGGTGAATGCGTTCCCGGGTCTTGTACACACCGCCCGTCACGCCATGGGAGTTAGGAGTGCCCGAAGTCGGTGCGCTAACCGCAAGGAGGCAGCCGCCTAAGGTAAGACCAATGACTGGGGTGAAGTCGTAACAAGGTAGCCGTATCGGAAGGTGCGGCTGGATCACCTCCTTTTAAGGAGCAGAAATATTCTGCATCTAGTCTAGGTTAACCTTCTGGTGAATCACACTAACAGCAAGGCTGAGTGTATAAATATTTTAAAAGTCCTAAACGAAACATGTCTGTTCAATATCAAAGTTCAAAAGTCCGCAATTTGCGGATTTTTTGTTTTTTTAGGAGAAAAGTACTTGATGTTTGACAATCAACATATGTATCCTAAACTTTTATGCTACCATGCTACCAGTCTAAGATTTAGGAATCAAATCTAGGGTAAAATTCAAATCATCAATTAGTTTAAACCCTAAACTTTTATGCTATCATGCTACCAGTCTAAGATTTAGGAATCAAATCTAGGGTAAAATTCAAATCATCAATTAGTTTAAACACATCCTGAGTTCTCAAATCAAAGTGGCTCAAGATTTGCTTTTGCCTTGCGGTTAAAGCACAACGAAGCAAGTATCGATCATCTAGTTTTTCAGCTTTGATTTTGTCTAATTCTAAAAGCACTGTCTGGGATGTTTCACTAGAATATTGCAGGAAGTATGGCTTTAATCCAACAATGATAGAAGCTCTTAGAATAGCTGCCATAAATCCCATGAACGTTTTGGATTCAAAAGCTGTGTCGCTACTTGCATATGTTTTGTTTAGGTCTGCACCACTTTTAGCAAACTCGAATTGTTTTTCAATAATGCTCCTGTGTTTGTATGAAAGCAGTATTTCTTTTGGTGTAGTGTCTTCAGAAGATACAATCCAAAAATATCCACATTCTTTTTTGAATGTCCTAAGATAGTCGTAATTAGGTATTGCTTCAGTAATGACATTCTTCTCATCTAAGGTTAAATCAATAAACCCCCCATATGTGTTTTGTATCATGCCTTTTGCATCTTGTTTCCCCACAAGATTCTTTGCACAGTATTCAACATAATCTTGCTTTTGAGTATATAGCCTTGCAACATCTCCTTCGTTGTAAAATAGATATATATGTCTCTCTTTACTGTCTTTTTTGAATGTGCGTCCCCTGAAATGAACTCCATAATATGTAGAAAATACTCTGTTTCTTGGATCTCCCATTTTTTCTGGTGGATGATTGTCTATGTACTCTTCAAATAAAGAATTCGATTTGCCCATACATAAATAATCAAAATCATTTTCTTCAAAATACTGCAGATTATCCATAGAAAAATATCCTCTGTCCATAACAAAGGAGCCTCTAATATCATTTTTAATAGCTTGTATCTTTTCTAATGCACGCTGACAATGTGTCATGTCAATTATCGAGCCATAGTATAAATCAAAGTAAATAGGGATGCCTGTATTTCTATCTAGAAAATATGCAACATTAACTTGTGGTAATCCTTCCTTTACTTTTGCTTCTCCATACTCGCTTAATGTCACCCCTCTAGATGATACATTGTAGTTTGTAGAATCAAAATCAATGTCTATGACGCTATCTTTCCCCATCTTTTCTACTCTTCTCTTCATCCACTCCTGACAAAATGTTGATATCACTTCATGGTCAAGATACTCAGTGAATAACTTGGAAATTGTAGACTCACTGGGTATATAGTTTAATTCAGAATAGTGGTTTCTTCTGTAATATTTGTATAACTGAGCTACAGAATCTCGCCTAATTAAATAATATTCCAATAACGAAAAGATTAATTCAGATTTATCTCTGAAAACTTCTTTTAGTAAAGGTATTAATCCTTCTCTTTCTCCTATCTTCCGCAATAACAAATTTGCACCAATATATATTTGATTTTCAAATACAGTTTCTTCCCCTAAAGGCTGTTCTTCTCTCATATCTTTGTGTAAAAGAAAGTAATTTTCATTCGGGTTCATCTCAGTTTCATTTACCACAATACCTACACATTTAACTTGATCTTTTTCGCTATTAGGACCTTTTCTTTGCAATACCTCATACACATAAGCAGGACCAGCATTTTTACGTATCCTTTTCTTCTTAGGTATTGGCACTAATATATCTTTGTAAAACATAATTTTTCCCTCCGTTTTTGATAGCATATTTATGATAGCATATGCTACCATAATTGTAGCATAAAAAAACCTCTCTTCCAAGCATAAATATATGTTTTTAGAGAGGCTCTTTGTTCTTTTTGTTAATGTTTTTTATCTACGGTAGCATGGTAGCATAAAAGTTTAGGATGTATTATTAACTTAATTGTAGATATTTCAAAAAAAGTGTGATATAATCTAAATAAGGAAAATTAAATTATGGTTACAAAAGCATACAACTACGCATATTACTTCTTTAGCAAAAGTTAAGTCTAGTGCGGTTTTTGTATACAATAAAATATTTATAAAATAATATTAAAACCGCAAAAGAAGCGGTTTTTTTAATATATACATAAAATGTATAAATAGGATAAAATATATTATAGGGAGATAAAGTTATGGTTATTACAATAAAAAGCAATGCGGATAAAAAACAATTTGAGAATTTACTAAATTGGATTGAATCAGTTGGCCTACAAATAAATTTAAGTGAAGGTGAAAACTACACCGTTGTAGGATTAGTAGGAGATACTTCTTTAGTTGATATAAGTTTACTTAGATCTTTAGATATTGTTGATTCAATCGTTAGAATCCAAGAACCATATAAAAGTGCAAATAGAAAATTTCATCCAGAAGATAGCATAATTGATGTTGGAGGTCATAAATTCGGGGGTAATCATTTTCAAATAATTGCAGGCCCTTGTTCGATAGAAAGCTATGACCAAGTTTTAGCAATTGCAAAAGCTGTCAAACAAGCTGGAGCTACTATTTTACGCGGTGGTGCTTTTAAACCAAGATCAAGTCCTTATTCTTTCCAAGGACTTGGAATAGAAGGGCTAAAAATGCTAGTTGAAGCAAAAAGGCAAACAGGGCTACCAATAATTACAGAATTAATGAGTGAAAATTTTTTACCATATTTTGATGATGTCGATATAATTCAAATTGGTGCTAGAAATATGCAAAACTTTGATTTATTAAAAGCCGTTGGTAAAACAAGAAAACCTATTTTATTAAAAAGAGGTTTAGCAAACACTATAGAAGAGTGGTTAATGAGTGCAGAATATATTATGGCAGGAGGCAATTCGCAAATTATTTTGTGTGAAAGAGGAATAAGAACTTTTGAACCATATACTAGAAATACTCTAGATTTATCCGCTATTCCTATTTTAAAGGAAAAAACGCATTTGCCAGTTATAGTTGACCCAAGTCATGCTTCTGGGTTATCAAGGCTCGTAAAACCATTGTCTCTAGCTTCTGTTGGTGCGGGTGCTGATGGTCTGATTATAGAGGTTCACAATAATCCAGAATGTGCCCTTTGTGATGGAGCTCAATCTTTAAGACCAGAACAGTTTGATGATCTTGTTAAAGCTGTTGATATAATGCTACCAATAGTAAATAAAGAAAGGGATAAAGAGTAATTTAAAAGCAGCTTTTAATACATTTATGCTAATGATAAAAAGAGTTAAGCAAAGTACAGTTTAGATTTAAATTAAACAATAGGGGTTAAAAAATGAAAATAGGTATTGTAGGTTTGGGATTAATGGGAGGTTCTCTTGCAAAGGGAATAAAAAGAAACATTAGCGATGCTGTTGTGTATGGCTTAGATATAAGCAAAGAAATAATTATGCGAGCAAAGCTTTTAGAAATTATTGATGAAACTTTGGATAAAAAGAATATCGGAGAAATGGACTTGGTTTTTGTATGTGCAGGACTTGAAGAAACAAAGCAAATTATCAATGATATTGCCCCTCTCCTAAAACCTAAAACAATGTGTTTTGACATAACTGGAGTAAAGAAAACGATGGTTGAGTTTTTGAAAGGAAAAAGTAAGGAATATCCTCAAATAGATTTTATATCTCTTCACCCTATGGCAGGAAGGGAGTATAGTGGGTTGAGGCATAGTACAGTAAATTTATATGAAAATGCATACATATTAGTGGTTCCAATAAACGCTTCTTTGTCTAGTTTGCAAAAAATGAAAAACTTTTTGAAAAAATTGAAAATTGCAAACATAAAAATTACTTCTGCAATTGAACACGATAAAATGATTTCATATACCTCTCAGTTACCTCATGTCCTTTCAAATGCATATGTTAAAAATAGCCTTGCACAAAAAAGCCTTGGTTTTTCAGCAGGAAGTTTTAGAGATTTTACAAGGGTAGCTCAAATTTCAAGTAAGATGTGGGTCCCACTGATGCTAGAAAATAAAGAAAATGTATTAGATGCAATTAAAGATTTTAAAGAAAATCTTGAAAAGCTTGAAAAAGCAATAGAAACAGATGATGCAAAGGCTTTGAAAAAATTGCTTGATGAAGGAAATGATGCAAAGCTTAGTTCAGATAAACAAAAATGGGAAGATTAATTATGAAAAAATTAATTGTACAGGCAGAAAAAAAATACGATATATACATACATTCTAATTGGATAGCTGATATTCAAAATGAAATTTTAGCTAAGTATAATGTAGAAAAGATTTTCGTTTTGGTTGACGAAAATGTAGAAAAAATATATGCAGAAAAATTATTTCCTTTGTTTTCACACGATAGAGTTAGAAAATATGTTTTGCCTTCAGGTGAAAATAGTAAAAATATAAATGAATATGCTTCTATCTTAACTGATTTAGCAAGAAATGATTTCACGCGAAATGATTTAGTTATTGCTCTTGGCGGCGGAGTTACAGGAGATCTTGCAGGATTTGTAGCTGCAACATACTTAAGAGGAATAAGATATATCCAAATTCCTACAACCCTATTGTCAATGATAGATTCATCTATTGGTGGAAAAACTGCAATTGATTTTGATAACAAAAAAAACATAGTTGGAGCATTTCATTCGCCAATTGCAGTATATATTGATACAAAATTTTTAGAAACTTTACTAGATGAAGAGTTGCTTAGTGGTTATGGTGAACTTGTAAAATATGCAATTTTAGATAAAAAGATATATAAGTTAATAGTTAAAGATGTTGAGATTGAAGATGTCATTAGGGCATGTTTAGTTTATAAAAAATGGATTGTAAAGAAAGATTTTAAAGAAAAAAACTTAAGAATGCTTTCAAATTTAGGACATACAATAGGTCATGCAATAGAATCAAAGTCTCAATTTAAAATTAAACATGGAGCTGCAGTTGCACTTGGAATAATCAAAGCAAGTAAAATTTCTAATAAATTAAAGCTATTAAAAGATTCAGAAGAAATGAAAATATTTAATTTGTTACAAAAATTCAAGTTATATTCTGAAAAAGAGTTTGAAGTAGGTAGCTATATAGCAAGTGACAAAAAAATGCGAGCTGGTGGAATAATAAATTTTGTAGCAATTAAAAAGATAGGGAAATGTAAAATAATAGCTATGCCACTTGAAGAATTTTTAGCATTACTGTAGCTGTAAAGTAATACTTGTATCACTTGAAAAGCATCTAGAATGAATGTTAATGCTACTTGATTATAGTATTGCTGTAACTATAAAACAATACTTATATTACTTAGAAGGCGTCTAGAATTTATAGCATTACTGTAGCTGTAAAGTAATACTTGTATCACTTGAAAAGCATCTAGAATGATTGTTGAAAATAACAGCATACTATTGAAGAATTTATAAAATTACTATAGTTATTAAAATATGGCAATATCTGAAACTTTAAAATAGTAAAGAGATATGGAAGGGTGTGAAAATTTAGGTTTGCTGTTACATTGTGTTAATGTGTAATATATATTTAATAAATGTTAGGAAAGGGGAAGGCTTATGAAAGGTTCTATTGTATTAAAAAAATCTATAATTGAAGGTAAAATTGATGCAAATGATTCAAAGTCATATTTGCATAGACTACTGTTTATGGCTTTTATCCAAGATGATCTAGATAAAATCACAATAAATTTAAAAGAAGAAGATTTGTCAAATGATATTATCGCTACAATTGGAGTACTAAATAAAATAGGAGCCGATATAAAAGTTTTAGGAAAAACCATAACGATTGAAAAAAATAAAAAATTTTATTCAGGAAAAGTGTTAGATATCAATGTTTTAGAAAGCGGTTCTACACTTAGATTTGTTTTACCAATTATAGCAAAGTTAGGCTTAGCGGTAAGAATTTTTGGTGAAGGAAGAGTATTATCAAGACCTTTGACAGATTTAACCACATTGTTAACATCACATGGTTACATAGTAGAGCATTGTGATGGGTATTTAAATTGCTATGGTAAATTAAAGCCCTCAGTATATAAAATTAAAGGCTATATTTCAAGTCAATATATAACTGGATTAGCTTTTGCTCTAGCCTTGTCTGATGGTGGCGAAATTGAAATTGAGGGAATGATAGTATCAAAACCTTATATTGAATTAACTTTCCAAGTTATGGAAAAATTTGGATTTAAAACATCGATAGATGAAAATGGTCTAAGTGTACGAAAAGAAAGAATTTTGGAAAAAGGAGATTCCATATTTGAAGTTGAAGGAGATTGGTCATCTGCAGCAGCATTATTAACTATTGGGGTATTTTCAAAATGCATGGAAGTAAAAAACGTATCTTCTAAATCTGTTCAAGCAGATAGTGCAATCATTGATATTTTATCAAGAGCAAATGCAAATGTTGAGAAAGTAAGCACAGGTTATAAAATTTCAAATTCTAAATTGCAGCCAATAATGAAACTAGATATAAATTCTTGTCCTGATTTAGCTCCATCTTTGGCTGTGCTTTTTGCTTTTGCCAATGGACAAACAAAATTATCAGGTGTTAGAAGATTGCAAGATAAAGAAAGTGATAGACTGCATGAAATAGCTGTATTTTTAGAAAAAATGGGAAGAAGATTTGAACTTTCAGATGATGAGTTGATAATTTTTGGGATAGATGAAGATATCAATGAGCCATTAATATATCAAGGTACAGACCATAGACTTGCTATGGCATATACTGCCATTTCACAAAGAAATCTAAAACCTACGACCATTGTTAATCCAGAATGTGTAGACAAATCTTTTGTTAATTTTTATGAGCATTTAAAAGACACTGGTTTAATTATTGAATAGAGGACTATATGTTAAAGATAGAAATTTATGGTCAATCAAGATCAGAAAAAATTGGTATAAAAATTTTAAATTTCCCAAAAGGATTTAGAATAAATTTGTGGGAGCTTCAAAAGTTTGTTGACAGAAGGAAAAGTCAAGACAATATTTGGTCAACCCCAAGAAAGGAAGTAGATGACATAGAGCTCGTATCTGGTGCGTTTATGGTAAGTGATGCTGAATTTGAAACAAATGGTGATATATTAGAGTTTTCAATTACAAATAAAGATATCAAATCCGATAATTTGTCAGTAAAAGAAGCGCCATATCTTTGTAGGCCTTCACATGCAGATTTTGTTTCATATAAAAAGTATGGGCAAATTTTCCCAGGTGGAGGTCCTTTTTCTGGAAGAATGATGGCTCCTTTTGCAATTTTAGGTGGCATTGCAAGTCAAGTATTAAGTAAAAACTGTATTAATGTTGCAGCATATATTACTCAAATAGGAAAAGAGAAGGCAAAATCATATTATGACAATAAAAAGGGTTTTAACTTTATAGATGATTCATTTAGGGTTTTAGATGAAAATGACAAGCAAAGACTAGTATCCGAGATAGAAAAGGCTGTAGAAAAAAAAGATAGTGTTGGCGGTAAAATTGAATGTGTTGCATTTGGTGTGCCAGCAGGACTTGGTGGCGCGATATATGATAGTTTTGAAGGAAGGCTAGCTTACCATTTGTTTGCAATACCAGCTATTAAGTCGTATGAATGTGGTATAGGTGTTAATTTTGCAAGTAGCAATGCTTCTAAAGTAAATGACCAATTTTGCAAAACAAATGGAAAAGTTTCGACAAAAACTAATTATAACGGCGGAGTTGTTGGCGGCATAACTAGTGGTGAACCTATCGTTTTTAGTGTAAGTGTAAAGCCCGTTCCATCTATAGGTTTAGAGCAGGATTTTTATAATATTAAGACAGATGAGATTGAAAAATTTGCACTTAAAGGAAGAAATGATGCATGTATAGTTCCAAGAGCAGTGGTTTTAGTTGAGTCAGCTCTTGCGATAACAATATTCGAATATATGATAGACAGTGAGCTGATTTAACAATAATATACTAGAGATAAAAAATTAAGCTAACGGAGGATGTATGAGTTTAGAAAAATACAGAAGTGAAATAGACAATATAGATAATGAGATATCAGCTTTATTTAAAAGGAGAATGGAAGTAGCAAAAGATATCGCAATTGCAAAAAGGGCTGAAGGAAAGCCAATTGTCAATGTAGTAAGAGAAAAGGAAATAATTAATAGAGTTTCTAGCATGATGCCTATTGAATTAAAACTTTACTCAAAGCAAGTTTTTAATACTATTTTTGATGTAAGTAAAGCATATCAAACAACCTTTTTTAATGACAAAAGTAAAACAAAAGATAAAATAGCAGGTATTTTAGAAAAGGGATTAGAAAGTTTTCCCGTAGAAGCAAATGTTGCTTGTCAAGGCGTAGCTGGTTCATATTCAAGTGTTACAGCAGAAAGACTTTTTGAGATATCAAACATATTATATTTTAAAGACTTTGAAGGAGTTTTTAATGCAGTTGATAAAGGTCTTTGTCAATACGGTATTTTGCCGATAGAAAATAGTTCAGTTGGAAGTGTAAATAAAGTATATGATTTAATGAATAAACACAGCTTTTATATAGTGAAAAGTTATAAGTTGCGAGTTCAACATTCATTGCTTGTAAAACCTGGAGTGCATATTTCTCAAATAAAAGAAGTTATGTCACATCAGCAAGCAATAGAACAATGTGGTGAATTTTTTAAAAATCATAAAGACATAAAAGTCACACTTTGTGATAATACTGCTTTAGCTGCAAGGACTGTAGCAGAATCAAATAGAAGAGACTTGGCTTGTATAAGTTCAAGTGAAGCTGCAAAAATATATAATTTAGAAGAACTGGAGAGAAATATCCAAGATAATGAAAATAATTATACAAGATTTATTGTGATTTCTAGGAATCTAAAAATTTTTAGAAAAGCCAATAGGATTAGTATAATGGTTAATTTACCCCATGTTGCTGGCTCACTTAATAAATTTTTAAATGAATTTTCAATTAGGGGATTGAATCTTACAAAGTTGATGTCTAGGCCACAACCTAAAACTCCATTTGAATTTACTTTCTATTTTGATTTTGAGGTAGATATAGAAGATGAGAAAGTTGTAAATCTAATGAGTATTTTGGAAAATCAAGTGGAAAGATTTGTATTTTTAGGCTGCTATGAAGAGGTTTAAATGTTAGCAAAATATGGATTAATAGGGAAGGAACTATCTTATTCTTTATCAAAAGAGATTCATAGTGTTGTTAATAATAACTATGAGTATTATCCTTGTAAAACTGAAAAAGATGTTGAAAACTTAATAAAATCAAAAAAGCTAAAAGCCTTTAATGTTACTATCCCATATAAAGAAATTGTTATGAATTTTATTTCAAAAGTTGATAGTGTGGCAGCTAATATTGGTTCTGTCAATACAGTGGTTTTAGAGGATGGGGAGTATGTCGGATACAACACAGATTATGTAGGGATTTTGGAAACTTTAGATAGGCTTGGAGTAAATATAAAAACATCGAAAGCATTAATTTTAGGCTCGGGTGGGAGCTCTAAAGCAGTAGAGTATGTCTTTAAAAATGCGGGCAATTTTAGCTATTATATCGTTAGTAGAAGATCTAGCGAAAAGACAAATTATATAACATACAATGATCTTAGTCGCATTAAAGACGAAGTTGAATTGATTATAAATACTACACCAATAGGAATGCATAAATATATTTATGAGGAGCCTTTAGTCAAACTTTCTACATTTAAAAATTTAAAATATGTCTTTGACTTGATATATAATCCAAACAAAACAATTTTGTTGTTAGATGCGAAAGCACTGGGGCTTAAAGTTGCAAATGGTCTATGGATGTTGATTAGTCAGGCTCATGCTGCGGAAGAGTATTTTTTAAACAAAAAAATACCGATAGATAAGTTTTTAGCTTTAGAAAAAGATTTGACTTTTAAAACTTTGAATATAGTTTTATATGGGCTTGCTGGAGCTGGCAAATCCGTAATTGGGAAAGAGCTTTCAAAACTTTTAGGAAAAACTTTTTATGATGTAGATTCAATAATAGAAGAAAGGGCTAATATGACAATTCCAGAAATTTTTTCAACGTTTGGTGAAGATAATTTTAGAAATTTAGAAGCAGAAGTAGTTGCAGAACTTGGAATGGAAAACAACTGTTGTATTTCTCTAGGTGGTGGTGCCATATTAAATCCTGAATCTGTCAAAAAATTAAAATTGAATGCCATATTTGTTCATATTATGAGAGATTTCAAAGAAATTGCTGTAAAAGGAAGGCCATTATATAAAGATGTTAGTCCTGAAGAGCTTTATAGGCTAAGACAAAAGGCATATGAATCAATTGAAGATATTCGTTTTTTAAATGAGGGCAATGATATAGCCTTATCAGCAGATAAATGTAAAAACTTAATTATACAAAAATTTAATAGTGCCTATTTTTTCTAAATCGTTTGCTATTATTTGATTTTACATTAAATGTCTATATTTATGGTGTATTCTTGCAAAAAACTCTTAAAGCGCAGTATAATTCAAGCAACATATAATATGGATTTTTTTATAGATTATGAAAAGCAACTAAAATATTTAATATGGTGTTGGAGGAAGAATTATTATGCAAAAAATTATTGTTACAAATGATTTAAAAAAAGAAATATTTGACATAACATTAAAGGAAAACATAAGCAAATACATGCTAGTTTGTGGTAAATCTATAGCTCTTTTAGGGATTAATGATTTACTAAATGATGCAAATTTTAATTACCACATTTTTAGTGGGGTATCCCCTAATCCGACAACTTTAATTGTAGAAGATGCTATTAGGACATATAAAAATAATAAATGTGATGCTATTTTAGCCATTGGTGGTGGAAGCCCGATAGATGTAGCTAAAGGAGTAAAGGATTTGTTGGTTTTAGAAAAGAATGTCCCTAAATTTATAGCTGTGCCTACTACAGCAGGTTCAGGGGCTGAATCAACAAGTGTAGCCGTAATATATAAAGATGGTGTAAAAATGTCAGTTGGAGGAGACATTCTGCTTCCAAATTATGCCATATTAGTGCCAAAGTTTTTAATGGGTCTTCCTAAATATCAAAAAAAATGTACAGTGTTTGATGCTCTAGCACAAGCGATAGAGTCATTATGGAGTGTAAGTTCTACAGACAAATCGAAAGAGTATGCAAGAAAGGCAATAAAATTAATCGCGCCACATGTTATGGAGTATATAAATGAGAATAAGCATTTAGAAGAAATATCTTTAGCTGCAAATTATGCAGGTAGAGCTATTAACATTTCAAGAACAACAGCCCCTCATGCTATGAGCTATAAATTGACCACTCTTTATAACTTGCCTCATGGACATTCGGTGGCCCTTTCTTTGCCTATTGTTTGGGAGTTTATGATTAATAACATTGAAAAATGTATAGACATAAGGGGAGTGGATTATCTTAAAAATATTTTTCAAGAAATTGCCACTTTACTTGGGTATCAAAATATTGATGAAGCTATCAAGTATATACACAATTTAATCAAAGTTTTTGATTTGAAAGCTCCTAGCATTTCACTTAAAGAGCTCGATGCGTTAGTAGATTCAGTTGATGTTGAAAGGTTAGGCAATACTCCGGTAGCTATTAGTAAGGCTGATTTAAACGAATTATACAAAAAGATATCTAAATAGTTTTGGATTAGAAAATTTTCAAAGTTAATTAATTTAAAAAATTCATTTTCTAGGGAAATCAATAAAATAGGCTATAGCGTGAAACTAATTTTTATTATTAGCCTTTGTAATCTTGATAGTTTTTTGTTTGCTGTGATATAATTCGCTTATGGGGAAAAGAGATTCAAATAAAAAAAGGACAATAACGCCAGCACAAAAGTGGGGACTAGGACTTGGTGATCTAGGGTATAGTCTAATAGCAAACACTTTGGCTTCGTATATTTTGTTTTTTGGAAATACTGTAATGGGAGTCCCTGGTACCGTAATGGGTGCTGCAATTGCAGTAGGAACAGTATGGGATGCTATCACAGATCCAGCTCAAGGTTTTATTAGTGATAACACTAGAAATAAATTTTTTGGAAGACGCCATTTATACATACTCATAGGTCTAATTGGGATGGTTATAGGAAATATTTTCTTATGGGCTGTTCCTCAAAGTTTTCCTGTTTGGGCAAAGTTTGTTTGGTTTTTATTTTTTATGCTATTGATGAAAACCTTTTTTACTTTATTTTCAACGCCAAATAATGCTTTATCACTCGAAATATCTTACGATTATAATGAAAGATCTAGCATACAAATATTTAAAGGAATTTTTACAATCTTAGGATTATTGCTACCAACGGTGTTGATGGTTTTATTCCAAAAACCTACTGCGGAAATTAGTGATGGGCGCTTAAACCCTCAATCATATGTTAATTTCTCATATTTTACTTCTGCTGCAGCTATAGTTTTCTGTACATATATGTTCATAATAACTTTTAGTCATGTCCCTAGACTTCGTGAGCTTGCAAAAAAAGAAAAAGAACAAGAAGGCGGATTTAAACAAGGTTTCATTAGAATATTTAAAAATTTTGGTGGGGCATTAAAGGATAAAAACTTTAGAGCTGTGGCCATAGGGTTTGCTGTTTCTATGTTTGCAGCCTCAGTTATTATAGCTGTTGGATTTAATGTTTTTACATTTACTTTTAACACATCAAATATTCAAATGTACATCATTATGGCAGGCTTATTTGTCATGACAATTGTTGGCCAGCCACTTTGGATGAAAATATCAAAAAAATATGATAAGAAAAAGGCTTTAATTATTGGTCAAATAATAAGTTTAATAGGTTGCTTAATGCTTGGAGTTATGCTTGCATTGCGTACGCCAATAAACAACTTGCTTGCTCAAAACAAAGCTGCTGTAATAGTTATGATGCCGCCACTTATGGTTGCTGGCCTTGGAACTGGCGTTCTATATTCGCTTCCTGTGGCGCTAATAGGTGATGTCACAATAGTTGAGAAGTTAAAAAGAGGTGAAGATAAAACCGCAACATATTCTGGGTTTTTAACTTTTTCAAATAAAACTGGTCAGGCACTTGCTCAAGTTGTACTTGGAGTTTGTTTAGATTTAATTAAATTTGTACCTGGCTCACAAACACAAACTGAAGCTGTTAAGATTTCACTAGGATGGTTGATGTTTGGAGGATGTACACTAGCTGTAATTGCTGGATTATTAATTTTCTCAACCTTTAAACTAAAAAGACCTTATGTTGAAAAAGCATTAGATGAACTTGGGGATGGTTTAAAAGAAGAAGCTCAAAAGTCTTAAGCTCTTTTTAAACAAGTCTTATGGTGTATTTTTAATAGGGCTGTTAAGAAACTAAATTTTTTAACAGTTTTTCTTTATAAAAAACAAATATGATGAGGGTAAAGGCTGTTTTTTATATTAATTGAAACATAAATGCATTTATGAGCCGCATTCAAGGCTTTCTTAACAGCCCATTAATATGTAAGTTATATGAAAATTGAGGAAGTGAGATGTTACAATATTTTGCTACAAATGACAAAAAACAATTAGATGAAATTATGCAAGACATTTTTGGGAAAGATTTCCCAGGAAAAGTAGGTTATGTTTTATCATATGAAGATAAGGTAATTGGTATTGCCAAAGTGTCTGTTACACCAAAAGAGTCGCATATTGAGTTTGTTGGTATATCAAAGTTATATAGGAAAAAGGGGCTAGGCGATTTCTTTACAAGATCATTAATGAATACACTGTCTTATGTGTCTAAAGTAATAATAATTGAATATGTGGCTGATTACTATTTAAAGTTCGGATTTACTGAAAAAAATAAAAAAATGATAATTAACAGTGGAGATATTGTTTTTCCGTCCAAATGCGGGCACTAATTTTAGTCTTATTTTAAAGTAACTCATCATATTGTCAAAGTTGAAAATGCTTGTTATTGTCTATACTTTTAGAGTATATTTATATGTAACTACATATTATTTTTAAATAAGTCACGGAGGTTTAAATTGAGCAAAACTGATATTGTTCCAACTAACTTTATTGAAAATATTATAGTCGATGACTTAAATTCAGGAAAGCATGATAAAATTTTGACAAGATTTCCACCTGAACCAAATGGATACTTGCACATTGGTCATGCAAAAAGTTTAGCAATAAATTTTGGTATTAAAAACAAGTTTGGTGGAACTTGTTATTTGAGGTATGACGACACTAATCCTGAAAAAGAAGAACAAGAATACGTTGATTCAATAAAAGAAGATGTAAAGTGGCTAGGACATGTATGGGATAAAGAACTATATGCCTCTGATTATTTTGAAACAATGTATCAATGTGCCGTTTTGTTAATCAAAAAAGGCCTAGCTTTTGTTTGTGACTATAGTGATGAAGAAATTTCTAAAACTCGTGGAAGTTTCAACGAGCCAGGAGTGGAGAGTAAATATAGAAATAGAAGTGTCGAAGAAAATTTAGAGCTATTTGAAAACATGCGTAAAGGTTTATATGAAGATGGCTCAAGGGTTTTAAGGGCAAAAATAGATATGGCAAGCCCTAATATGAATATGCGAGATCCCGTCATATACAGAATTTTAAGATCAACACATCATAGAACTAAAGACAAGTGGGTTATATATCCAATGTATGATTTTGCTCACCCAATAGAAGATGCAATAGAGCACATTACACACTCTATTTGCACATTAGAATTTGAAGACCATCACCCTTTATATGATTGGGTAGTAGATAATTGTGAGTTTGATCCAAAGCCAAGGCAAATTGAATTTGCTAGATTGAATATAAAAAATACAATAATGTCAAAACGATTTTTGAAAAAACTGGTAGATGATGGTTTTGTTGATGGCTGGGATGATCCTAGAATGCCTACAATTTCAGGAATGAGAAATAGGGGTTATCCACCAGAGGCAATCAATGAATTTTGTGAAAGAATAGGTGTAGCAAAAGCCAATAGTGAAGTAGAGCCTAGTTTATTGGAATTTTGTATTCGTGAAAACCTAAATAGAACGGCAGATAGAGCAATGGTAGTTGAAAGTCCACTGCTAATTACAATAGAAAATATTGGCGAAGATGAGTCTTTTGAATTTGATATAGTTGATAATCCTCAAGATGAAAATTCAAAAACCCATAAAGTGGTTTTGAAACGTGAGATTTTTATTGAAAGTTCTGATTTTGCATTAGTACCACCACCTAAATATCATCGTTTAGTCGAAGGTGGCAAAACTAGACTTAAAGGTGCATATATAATAGAACATGTAAAAACGATATTAGATTGTGATGGCAATGTTGAAAGCCTTGTATGTAGATATATTCCAGATTCAGCATCGGGTGGAGAAAATGCTCGTATCAAAGTTAAAGCTACAATTCAATGGGTTAGCAAAGCAGATGCAGTAGATGTAGAGTTACACAATTTTGAATCATTGTTAACAGATGAAGTTGAGGGAGTAAAAAACTTTACAGATAGATTAAATCAAAATTCCAGACAAGTAATCAAAGGTGCAAAAGGCGAGCCATTTGTTTTAGAAGGTGAGGAAAACAAAAGATACCAATTTATGAGAAGCGCATATTACAAGAGAGCAAAAAAGGTAGATGGAGTTTGGCAATTTTATCGTATTGTAAGTCTAAAAGAGAGTTATTCATTAATGTAAAATTTAAGCAAACAAACAATTAATTAAAAACTGCTAGATTTTGGCAGTTTTTTTCTTTGTCCCAAAATTTCAATTGTGAAGAAAGTTAATTTTTTATTTAATTTAAACTTGCCAATCCCAATTATTTGGGAATAGGTAACGTTTGAATACCAAACAAATTAAGTACAGCTTCTTCTTTTAGTGTCAGTTTTGTTGTAATCTTTTCATTATGTAATGTGCAAATACTAACTTTAGATGCAAGTCGTAAAACTTTCTCTGGATTCCATTGTTCATTCAGTTTGCCTTGTACTTTTAACTCCGTAACTTTGTTAGCTAAGCAATAATAGATTTGCCAAGCAACGAACCTAATAAACGATATTGCTCTCGTTGTTTCTTTTGATGTAGCATAAGTCGCATTGAAGTTCATTTTGTTTTTGAAAGTATTAAATGCTATCTCAATATTCCATCTCTTTTTGTATAGCAAAAACGCCGTTTTGGAGTCCATGTCCATATTGGAAACCAGTGTCACATATCCAAGATCGGATATTTTATCCACTTCTTTTTGTATGTCTTCATCATCAATTGGGGTGTCCTCTATGTTTTTACGCATTCTGTTCTCGTGGTCATATGCTAGTTTTTTGCTAAAGTAATAATAGAAATATCTATCTTTGATTTTTTCTTTCATAATGTAGTAGAAAGTATCTTCCACATATATGCTGTCGCATGACGGATTTGTTAATTTACCAGATTTCATAATGGGCTTAATAAATCGATTGTTACTGTTTAAAGGCATTACATAATTTATCCCCACCTCATCAAAATAATCAAGGTTAGCGTATTTAGAAAAACCTCTATCTGCAATAACAATAGTATCTTTTAGCGTTGTCCCAAAAGATATTTCATCTAGTATCTTGCTATCAATAATATTCCCTGAATGAATACTGCAATAAACAGGGAAGTTTGTATCTGCATCAAATACAGCTAACATCTTAAAACTTGGATACTTTTTACCTTTGTAAGAAAAACCATATTCAGTAAATGGATTATCTACAGAAAAGTTAGAAATACTTGTGCTGTCTAATAAAATATTACTTGAGTTAGCCACACAACTCTCCATATATGCAAACATCTTGTCATCCCATCTTCCTAAGTCATTAAAGAATTTAGTCAAAGTGTTTTTACTTAGTGCTATTCCTGGATATTTTTTAGAGTAATATGAACTATCATATGTGTTTTTAATCTCACACTTGTAGTCTGGCTCAATAGCTTCCAGTATAGCAAGTGTATATATTCTTCTAAATTCAGTAGGGAATGCAACTCTAAGCTTTTGCAATATGTCTTTAGATACAGACTCCATTAGCTCGGTTGCTCCATATTCATATATTCTCCGGTTGTTCTCGTCATTAAGAACTCGTTCTTTAGCTAACTCTTTGGAATATGCTTCGTTGGGTATAAAGCCATCCTCTAAAGTTATCTTTCCAATACAAGCTCCTGAAACCTTTCTTACCTTCTTTTTTTCTTTGTCCCAAACAGATGATATTTTGCATACATAATATCCATTTCCTATCTTTTTAATCTCAGTTCCTTTCGGTCTATGTTTTCTAATTTCTGGGTCCATTTTTACTCCCTCCATATATACCAAATTTGGTATATATATTATATCATTTTGATATTACGAATGCAAGTATAAATATCAAAAAAACAAGCTTTTCAGCCTGTTTTTCTATCAAATATTACCCAATATAGTTGTCTAAATTATGGAAATGGAGCAAAAATGCCTTTTTTGTGTGAAAATCGTTACTTTTCGACTTTTTCCTATTCCCTAAAAACTGTGATTTTCAAGTTTAAATTATAAAAAATAAATTTTATTTAGTGTTATTTTGTAAAATCAAAATAATTTTCATCGTAAAACCAACATTTATTTTGATAATTATAATAAAGAAATATTAATGAAAGGGGCTCTTAAATGCAAAGTTTTGTTAACTAAAAATAGATAATTGTAAAAACTTGTAAAAATGCAAAGTTGAAAATTTCTAGCTCTTTTTAACTTACAAGAGACAGTTTTTGATTGATACATAATATTTAAATTTTAGTATTGTAATTTTATCCTCTTGCTTGTATAATAATATTATTGTAAAATTTTAATTAAATACAATAGTGGGCAATTTAAGGATTGTAACATTAATAAATAATTTGTAGGAGCTAATATGGTTAAGTGCAAATACTGTGGTGAAATGAATTTAGAAGACGGCAAGTATTGTGCAAGGTGTGGGCAGGAGTTGCCATCTAACGATAACACCGCAATGAAAGATACCTTGTCAAAAGCACAAAAAAGTTTTGATAGAGATTCACTAGTTACTTTAGAGCGTTCAAGAATAACTTATGTTTGCACGGTTTGTGGAAACATAAATAGCATAGAGCAAGATAGGTGTGATACATGCGGAAAGCCTAGACCTAGAAGCGAGTATGTTGCAGCTCTTAGGAAATTAAAACAATCTGGAAGAATTCAACCTGAGCAACAAAAGCCAGCACCTCAACCTCAAACTCCAATAGAAGAAGATGTTAAACTTAAAGAGGATACACCAGTCCAAGCTCCAATCCCAGTTCAAGCAAGTTATCCACAAGTTTCAGGCGGACAGTTGCCAGCTGCGGTACAACCTTTTGTTGTGGTCCCATATGTAAATACGCAACAGCCATTGTGGCAATATAGACCAAATCAAGTTTACAGATTCCAACCATATACTCAAGAAGAAATTGAGATTATGAAGGAAAAACAAGCAGCCGCTCAAGCACAAGTGCAAGAAGTTGCTGATAGAGTAACAGCTGAAGAAAAAGAAAAAACTGAAGTAGCCAAGTTCCCCGGAGCAAAGAGAGTAAGAGTTACTGCATTTTTAACTTTGATTATTGCACTGGGTATAGTTGCTAGCATGTTTTTGGCTCCTTGCACAAAATCAGGGAATAAAGCATCATTTTATTTGTTTGGAATTGTTGATTGCTTTAACGAGATGGGCGTTCTTTTAGGAACGGTACCTACAGATTATCAATATAAAGGTTGGCAATTTTTTGTTCCACCAGTTTTACTAACAGTTGCATCAATACTAATTGTTGCTTTGATTATTCGTTCAATTATTAGGCTCATTACTGGAAAAGCAAGCGTTAAAGGCTTTGTTTTACCATTATTTATTTTTTTGACAGTAGCTGGTGCACTAATTGGCATAGTTGAGCAAGTTTTAATTGAACAAGGCTCAGGAATAGCAAGTGGTGAGCTTGTAGCATACTTCACCGAATATGCGGATATTGGAACATACTTAATTCCTGCTCTTGCATTGGTTTTGGTTATTGTTGCTCTTTTCAATAAGGCAAACGTGTTAACAAGAAGAAAAATCAAAAAAATGGAAAAAGAGCAAGAAGAAGAATAATATAAAACTGCAAAGACAGATAGATTTATATAATATTTAGGAGAAATAAAACATGGCAAAAAAATCAGATAAAATGGGAATAGGGCAATTTTATGAAGCTCCCGCAAATAGGTTTTATGTAGATGAAAGAGATATGAGTTCTCCATATCTTATGTCATATTATGCTGCAAGAAGCACAGGGCCACTGATTGTAAATAAACCTAAATCAGATCCTTTTGCAGCTAGACAAGCAGCTAGAGATTCAAGTGAAGTTAAAAAAGCAAAAAAAGCAAAACAATCAGCAGCAGGACAACAAAAGGTAAAAAGAAATTTCTTTGTTGTGTTGACTTTGTTACTGGTTGTAGTTTTGATTGCGTTTTTAGCAATTAGCTATGTCGGAATAGATGCAATTGTAGATTACACATCAATTGCAGTAAAGAAAACCACCATAGGTGAAGGTGAAGAGGCTGAGACAACGGTTGAAAACATTGGTTTAGATGATATTGTAATGGGAACTGTTCAAAGTTTTACAAAGAAACCAGTTGAAGCCGAGGCTGCTGAAGAAGGAGAAACAGGGGCAGAGGAAGAGGCCGCAGAAGAAAAAGTTTATGTTTATTACTCAGATAGAATGGAAAATGTTGCTTCTTTAGATACAGTTGGCAAGATGTCAGCTTATGGATTGCCAGTAGGACTTGCTGTTTTTGCTGTCGTAGCAATTGTATTTTTAATTAGATTGATAATATCGGTATTTACCCCAAAGAGAAGAAAATTCTTTGTGTTGAGCGGTATTGTACTACTAGTATTAGGAGTTGTTATAAACCTATTCCTATATATGTGGTCTGCAGGTACTGATTTTTCAAAAATATCAGAATTCATTTATCTATTCGCCAAAGATTCTGAATTAGCTATTCAAGCTGGAGTCGGAGCATTGGTGCTTATAGGACTACCATTATTGATTACAATTACATCCATATTTTGCTTTAGAAGCAAAAAGAAATTTGGGAAATAAAGGAGGAAATCATAGTGTCTCGTAAAGAAAGAAGAAAAGAAAAAGAAAGGCAAGAACAGCTTTTACAAGCTAGGCCACAAGGTCAATATCCTGCTGGCCCAAGGTACTATAATCAAGGGATGCCCCCACAAGGAAACTATCCAAATTATGGACCACCTATGCCTCCTGCTGGAGCTCCGGTAGCACAAGCACCGGTAAGATTTAAGACTAGATGGAGAAGGATTAATAACAATGGTCCAGTTCCAGTAGCACCACCAGCAGATTTTATTCAATTGACTCCAATAGTACAGCCTATACCATTGGTTCCTTATTCAACTCAAATGCAACCACTTGCAACATTTGATGAAGAATATGATGATTTTGATGATTTTTATTAAAATTCATCATTAGTTGATATAATCTTATTTAAGGATATAATAATATAATAATTTATTATATATAGATTAGGAGAGATTTACTAGCATGGCAAAACAAGCAAAACCAATTCAACCGTATCGTGGCGGAGTAAGACCAGCACCTGGAGTAGGAAGGCCTTACCCTGTGCGTCCTGGAACCCCAAGACCAACAGGTCAAAGACCTGTGCCAAGACGACCTGAACCTATTCCTGTTAAAAAGAATAGAAGGAAAGAGCGGGAATATTTTTTCATAATGAAAAGAGGCATTTGTTTTTTCATTATGGTTTTTGCATTGGTGTGGCTTGCAGTTTTTGCTTTAAGTTTCCTTAAAATATTACCAAATTTCACATCCATTTTGATTGAACCAGATAGGACACCAATTTCTTTGAGAGAAGAGCAAGCAACTGATGAGCTTGATGAAGATGGCAATCCTATAATCCAAGAATATGAAGATAAGAGTGTTTTTATCGGTCTTGATGATATGATTTATGGTTCTATTGGTAAATTATTGAAAAAACCACAAGTAGATGCAGATGGAGCCTCTAAATCACCATATTATGATAATTTAATGAAAGAGATAGACACTATAAATGGTGCTGCATCTGAAAATGCTGACACGGAAGGTGAGCCAGAAGCTGAAGAAAATCCTGCAGCTACAAGTAGCTTATATTTGGCAGGTGAAGAAGAAGGTGGGGATGCTGAAGGTGAGGAATCAGAAGAAACGCCAGTTGTAGATGAAAGAGGTGAAGTTGCAGCTGAAGATACAATGTTTTCAATTGGCACCATGGCTGTAACCTATTTTCCAATAGTATTAGCAGTAGGAGTAGTTTTAGCGCTTTTAATATTATTGTTAGCCTTTTTTGCCTTGTTTGGAAGACGTATTTTTAGAGGCTTTACGATAATGGCAATTTTATTGCTAGTTGTTGGAGTTCTTACTTTACTTGGTGGAATAGCAGCTTCAGGAATACGCCAAGGATTACCTACAAAAGATTCAGAAACTGGCGAAGTGACTAGCATAATAGACTTTTCTAGAATTGTTGAGTTTTTAACTGGTAGTTTTACTCCTGTGCCAGAAGAAGAAGTCGAAGTTGAAGAAGGTCAATTGGCAGATTTAACTGCCGTAGGAGGAATACCACTCCTAGTCTTTGCGGTGGCTCCAGTAGCAATCCTAGTTTTATCCTTCTTTACAAAAAAGAAAGTGCCATATAGTATTTTTGATAGATAGATTTAGGATATTTAATAGAGGTGGAAAATGTCTAGAAAAAACAAAAAGAAAGATTTACAAAATGAAGGGATGCAAATGTCAAGAAAGACATATACTTTCAGAGTCTTGAATACGACAGGACCAGTTCCAATTGCAAGACCTAACGATTTTATTCAATTAACTCCAGCTGTACAACCAGTTCCAATTGTTCCTTATACTGATTCGCAAGGGGCATTTGGCGGAGATCCATATGCTGGAGAAGGTGTTGATGATTATAATGAAGATTATGATTATAGCGACGATTTTTATTAGGAAATAATGCCAAAGGAGGACTTTAAAATGGCAAAGAAAGATAAAAACAAAGAAAAAGCTGTCCAAGTTAATGCTGTTCCAGCACAAGGACAACCACAACCAGGTCTACCAAGACCAGCAAGAAGGCCATCTAAACCATTACAACTCAACCCAATTATACAGCCAATTGCATTTGTTCCTTATTCAACACAACAACAAGAGTTGTATATGTGGGAAGAAGAACAACAATATGATGGAGGCCCATACTATGATGCACAAGCACAAGCAGCAAGTGCAGCTTATGATGTAGCCGCTCCAGCTTATGGTGATTCTTCATATCAAGCAAGTGCAGGTGCATATGATCAAGGTTATTATGGTGGATATGGTTATCAAGACTATGGATATGGATATGCTCCAGCTCCAGTAGCTTCAGTAGAAACTAAAAAGAAGAAAAAAGTTAGTGCAGCGGCAATAATTTTGATTATTCTTTCACTCCTTTCAATTGCATTAATTGTAGTAGGAAAATTTTTGAACCAAAGCTTTCTACTAATGACAGGCGAAACATCAGGCTTAGATATGATTATTAATTTCTTTAATGATATGATAGCTGGTGCAGAATTTGGTGAAGCTATGATAATGCCAATAGCAGTATTGGTTGTAGCAGTAGGTGCAGTAATAGTACTTTTAGGTTCATTATTTGGACTATTTAAAAAAGGCGCAACTGTTTTTGCTAAGTTAGGCGCATGCCTTGCTTTCATTGGAGCATTAGTAGGATTAGTAGTAGGATTAATTAAAGCTGATACAGTTCAAATTCAAATTGGATTCTATATTTTGGTTGGTATTGCTGCTTTAACATTAATAATAGCTTTCGCAGCAAAAAATGCCCCAAAAGCAAAAAAATAGAAAGTTAAATTTCTAAAAAACATACAGAGAGGAAGAGATTAATGTGTAAAAGATTTAGACGAAGAAAAGAGCCGATACATGACGGTTTACAGCGCTCAAATGTGCCGACAAGACAATTGCAAGATTCGGCATATCCTATAGCGCAAGCACCATCACAATCGATGCCTATGCCAAATACCAGTGCCTTTCATGTGGCACCAAATGGCATGCCAATGGGATTACCGACATATTCATCTGTAGATGAGTATGGAAGGGTATATACTCCCATAATGCATTATGGACCACAGCCAGTTAGTGCGCCGATGCCTATAGCTAAGCCAGCAAGTATTGTTCAATTAGCTCCAATAGTATCGCCAGTGGCCTTTGTTCCATTTAGTGCTCAAGAGGATAATGAAGCATAGAGGAGGGCATTGAGATGGATAAAAATAATAACAACAATAGTATGGTTGATTATGGAAGATGGGTTCCTGTTGATGAAAGTCAGTTAGGATTTAAATTACCACCAATTCCTACAAATCAACCCGTAGCAGGTCCTGATGGTTCGTTGTATTGTGTAGGCGATTCGAAGCCTGAACTAAGTTCAGTTGGTGCAAATACCAACAATGCAATTCCAACACCATCATCTATAGTGCAAATGCCATCTATAGTACAACCTATAGCATTGGTGCCTTATACAACACAAAATCAACCTATGCTTCAATATGACCCATATTCAAGGCCAGTTGAACCAGAAGGTGCGCCAAAGGCTCCAGTTTATATAAAGAAACCATATAGACCTATAAGTTTTACGGCATTTGTGATAGCACTTGTTGCGCTGATAGTATTTTTACTATTTGCAGTTGTGGCATTCCAAGAAAACTCAGCAAGAGAAGCTTTTAAAGCAAATGGAATTGAGTTGATTAGTGCAGTAGATAATGTGTTTAATTTAGATAGTACTACGCCCTATGGTTCGATAATTGCAGAAAAAAGTGGAGACACTTTTGGCAAGATAGTTGTTTATGCATTGCCATTTTTGTCAATAATAGTGGTTGTATTCTTCGTTCTATTAGCATTTAAATATCTGCTTAGATTTTTCACAAAGAAATCTCCTAGATCATTTAGTGTTCTTGCTTTTTTAAACATCATAGTAACAGCTTTGATGTTTGTAGGGTTATTAATAATGAGCAATGCTGAAGTGCCAATAGACGCTAGAGCTATGAATACTAGAGCATTTTTTGCATTAGAAGCATCTCCAGCAACCATAATGGGTAAATGGGCGCTAGGTTTTGCCCTTGTGGCATCAATTGTGCTATTTATTATTCCATTCTTTGCAAGGAAGAATGCATATATGATAGAGCGTGATGATCCAGCAAATAAGACATATATAATTTCAGCTGAATAATTAAAAACACTTTAATCTCTCATAAAGTATAGTTTAAGCGGGGCAACAAAAGCCCCGTTTTTATTTAGCTATTAATAAAAGATATTACACAAAAAGGAATTTTGTAGTTTTTAGATTCAATTGATGCTTGCATGAAAATGTTCCTATCACTTGAGGAAACTTGTAGATTTTTAGATTCAATCGATGTTTGCATGAAAATGCTCCTATCACTTGAGGAAACTTGAGTTTTGTTATATCATTAAAACTGTAGTCAAAACAAAAAACAATAAATGTTTTGATAAAAAGGTGTCAAAGAGGATAAAAATTATGTTAGATAAATTAAAAGCCATTTTAAAAGATCAATTGGATATAGATACTAGTAACATAACAGCAGCCACAAGATTAGTAGAAGACCTAAAAGCAGATAGTATAGACCTTATGCAAATGGTCATGACAGTTGAAATTGATTTTGATGTCATTTTTGAAGATGATGACATCAAAAAACTCAAGACAGTTGGAGATGTAATGAAATTTTTAGAAAAAAATAAATCATAAAATTTTCTAAATTTAATAAGTTTCATACATAAATAGAGTTTAGAAAGTAGTTGACAATAACTGCTTGTAGTGATATATTATACAAGCACCGAAACGAAAAGGTGTATTTTTTTGACAACAAAGTTGCATTGGAGGTAAAAAACAATGCGTGAAAGAATAGTTCTTGCATGTACAGAGTGCAAACAAAGAAATTATAATACAATGAAAAACAAGAAAACTACTCCTGATAGAATTGAAATGAGTAAGTATTGTAGGTTTTGCAAAAAACATACTGTTCATAAAGAAACAAAATAAAAAGAGTAGCTTGTTAGTCTGGAGTATATAATGGCAAAAAAGAAGGATTTAATTGATATAGGTGAAGTGGAAGTAAAAGATGATACTGCTTCTACTAAAAGTCGTACCCAAAAATCTGGACCTAGAAAACAAACCAAGCAAAGGGTTTCTACTAGGGGTGGACGTAAAGTTGTCATTGAAAAGGAAAACCCAGGAAAGAAAATAGCAGCTTTCTTTAAAGGGTTAAAAGCTGAATTAAAACTTGTAACTTGGCCACCATGGAGAAGCACTCAAAAAGTAAAAGGTGTTTGGGCTAATACAGGTGTGGTCTTAATGGTAGTCTTATTTTTCCTAATAATTATAACTGCTTTTGACGCAGGTCTAAGTGCGTTATTAAGATTATTAGTAGGGAAAGCAGGCAGTTAATTAAAAAACACATTATATAAAGTTGGTAGTATAGATGAGTAAAGAAGATATTAATAATGTAAATCAAAGTGAGCAAGAGTTAAATCGTGAAGAAGTTGTAGAGGAAACCGCTAAAGTTTCTAGAGAAGAACTTGCTCAATGGTATGTTGTGCATACTTATTCAACTCATGAAAAAGCTGTTAAGCAAAGTTTAGAGAGCATGATTGATAATAATAATCTTCAAGATGAAATTTTTGAAATTGCTATTCCAACTAAAGAAGAAATGGTAGAAAAAGATGGGAAGCGAAAAGTTGTTGAGAGAAAAAAATTCCCTAGCTACGTTTTTATTAAAATGATTTTATCAGATAAAATTTTGTATATTGTAAGAAATACAAAAGGAATAACTGGTTTCGTTGGGCCACAAGGTAAGGCTCTTCCATTGACAAATGAAGAAGTGAAAAAAATGGGATTAGAAAAGGTTACTATTGAAGAACTCAATGTAAAAGTTGGAGACAATGTTAGAATAGTATCTGGTCCGCTAGAGTCCTTCTTAGGTGTAGTTGACAATGTTAGCTCTGAGAAAGAGAAGATTAGAGTTATGGTTCAAATGTTTGGTAGAGAGACGCCTATAGATTTAGATTTTAACCAAGTTGAGGTTATCAACTAATCTTATTTTGAGAAATAATAACCATTGGGTTATTGTAATATATCCGCTAGGTGTCGGTAACACCTAAAACAAATTAATAGCTAGAATTTTAGCAAACCAAAGACTTTAGGGGATAAGCTTCTAAGTATGAAGAAAAGTCAAAAATGACCAATATATCAAAGCCGCAGAGCTTTGGTATAATCAAAGTCATATGGGAGAATAGCAAAATATTTCAGTGTTATTCGTATGTACCTTGTAGTCACGGAGGATATGGGCTATGGCAAAAAAAATTACGGCAGTAGTAAAATTGCAACTTGCAGCAGGTAAGGCAACACCTGGACCACCTGTTGGTTCGACTCTTGGACCATATGGAATCAATATTCCTGGTTTTACAAAAGAGTTTAACGATAAGACAAAAAATCAAATTGGTCTTATCATTCCAGTCGTAATAACGATTTTCGCAGATCGTTCTTTTACTTTTATCACAAAAACTCCCCCAGCAGCAGTTTTGATTAAAAAAGCATGCAAGATTGAGAGTGGCAGTGCTAATTCGAAGACAACTCAAGTCGCTACGATTACTGAAGCTCAAATAAGAGAAATTGCAGAACAAAAAATGCCTGATTTAAATGCAGCAAATGTTGAAACCGCTATGAAAATGGTAGCAGGAACAGCACGCAGCATGGGCGTTAAGGTAGTGAAGTAGGAGGTTTGTCATGAAAAGAGGAAAAGCATATAGAGAGTCATTAAAGTTGTATGAAAAGCTAAATGTATATGATGCAAAAGAAGGTATGGGCATCGTTTTGCAAACAGCAAAAGCAAAATTTGACGAAACGATAGAAGTTTCTGTTAGATTAGGTGTTGATCCACGTCATGCTGATCAACAAGTTAGAGGTGTTGTAGTATTGCCCCACGGTACTGGTAAAGCTGTTAGAGTTTTAGTTATAGCTAAAGGCGAAAAGGCTGATGAAGCTAGGGCAGCTGGTGCAGATTTCGTTGGTGATGATGACATGATTGAAAAGATTCAAGCTGGATGGTTTGATTTTGATACTTGTGTAACAACTCCAGATATGATGGGAAAAGTTGGAAGACTAGGAAAACTTTTAGGACCCAAAGGTTTAATGCCAACTCCCAAAAGTGGCACAGTAACTATGGATGTTACTAAGGCTATAGCTGACATTAAGAGTGGTAAAGTTGAATATCGAGTAGACAAAACTGGAATAGTTCACTGTATAATAGGTAAAAAATCTTTTGGTGAAGACAAGTTGTTTGAAAACTTTGCAGTGTTAATGAATGCTATTATTAAAGCAAGGCCAGCTGCAGCTAAAGGTACATATATAAAGAGTACAGTCCTATCATCAACTATGGGGCCTGGTGTCAAGGTTTCCTACAAAAAACCAGACTAATTAAAAATATAAATTAAGCAATAATACTTGACACTAATTTGTTGCTTAGTTACAATAACATTACAATTAAACATCCTTCCAAGACCGTTTGTGCTTAAGGGCTTAATATCAAACGCAGAAGAAACAGAAAGGCGATTTTATTGCTCCGTTTCTTTTGGGACGGAGCAATTAAAATATAGAGGAGGTTAATATGTCAAAATTTCAAGATCAAAAGAAAGAAGTGGTAGCAGAAATTAAGGGTAAATTGAAAGATGCTCAAGCTTTTGTTTTAGTAGATTACAAGGGAATTTCTGTAGCTCAGGATACTGAAATGAGAGCAGCATTTAGAGATAATAATGTAGAGTATAAAGTTTACAAAAATAGACTTCTCAAAATTGCATTAAACGACTTAGGGTACAAAGAATTTGATGATGCATTAGTTGGCCCTACAGCAATAGCATTAATTGCAACAGATGAAGTATATGCACCAGCAAAAGTTGTTAAAGAAAAAGCAGCAGCTTTTAAAAAGATGGAAATGAAATGTGGTATGGTTGAGGGCAAATACATCGATAACAAAGGATGTATGGCACTAGCTTCAATGCCATCAAGACAAGGTTTAATTACACAAATAGCAAGTCTATTGATTGCACCATTGTCTGGTTTAGCAAGAGCTTTAAATGCAGTAGCAGAACAAAAGCAAGCGTAATATAACAATAAAAAATAAATGATTATCTACAAAAGTAGAAAATAAACAATTAATAAGGAGAAAAAATAAAATGGCAGATATTAAAAATTTTATAGAAGAGATAAAAAAATTATCAGTTATGGAACTAAATGAGCTTGTAAAAGCTATAGAAGAAGAGTTTGGCGTAAGTGCAGCAGCTCCAATGATGATGGCAGGCGCAGCAGCAGGCCCAGTAGCAGAAGCAGAAGAAGAAAAGACAGAATTTGATGTAATCCTAACAGGAGCAGGCGCAAATAAAATCGCTGTTATTAAAGCTGTTAGAGAAATTTTGCCAGGTCTTGGACTTGTCGATGCAAAAGGTCTTGTTGATGGAGCACCAAAGCCATTAAAAGAAGGTGTATCTAAAGAAGAAGCAAACGAAATCGTCGAAAAAATTAAAGCAGCTGGCGGTACAGCAGAAGTTAAATAATAATCTTATTTACAAACAAAAAAGGGAGTTGCTATTTTGCAACTCCCTTTAATTGAGTTTTTTATATTTTTTATTCTGAGATAACATTCACAGTGATAACAGCATTCATGTTTGCATAAGTTCTTATATCAACAGTATGAGGACCTAGATTTTTGATTGGAGCTTTTAGTTGAATTGAACGTTTATCAATTTGAAATCCTGCGTCTGATAGTGCCTTAGAAATGTCAATTGTAGTAACACTACCATGAAGTTTTTCTTGATTTGTTTTTACAGGAATATCAATAGCAAATCCATTTAATTTTTTTGTAAATTCAATAGCGGCTTGACGCTCTTCTTCTTTTAATCTTGCTTCTTTTTTGTTTTTTTGTTCTAATTCACTTAAGATTTGTTTAGTCGCTTCAACACCAATTTTTTTAGGAATTAAAAAATTTTTTGCATATCCATCATTAACATCAACAATTTCACCCTTTTTTCCTTTTCCACTTAAATCTTGTAATAATAAAATTTTCATAATAATTCTCCTTGTAGTGTAGCTAAATTGTACAAATATCTATACTCGTATGATATACTTTCAGGGCTTTAAATGTCAAATGTGCTTTCATATATGATATAATGCTGATATTGTAGGTTTAATTTTAGAGGATAAAATGATTGAAACAATTAAACAAATTGAAGGAAATATTGGTTTTGGATATGATATACATCAATTAGTTCCCAGTAGGAAATTAGTGATTGGTGGTATAGAAATAGATTATCATTTGGGAGCTTTAGCTCATTCAGACGGTGATGTGTTAATTCATGCTCTTATAGATGCAATTTTAACTGGTATTGGTTCGCTTGATATTGGTTCTCATTTTCCAGATACTGATAGAAAATATTTTGGAATTGATAGTACTATTTTATTATCTGAAGTTATGACAATATGTCATTCAAAAGGTTATAAAATTAACAATGTAAGTCTTACGGTAATTTTAGAAGAACCAAAACTTGCAGATTATATTCCAATTATGAAAGTTAAACTTGCAAATTTATTAAAAGTTAAAGTGAGCGATATTGGAATTGCTGCTAAAACTAACGAGAAATTAGGGCTTGCTGGGGAAAGTAAAGCAATTATAGCTTTTGCAGCAGTGAGTTTAAATAAAATAGAAACATAGTTATGTGCTTGACTTATAAAAAGTTCAGGAATAACATTTAATTTATATTTAAGTGGCGGGTGGTCGGATATGGATTTTAACACATTAGCAGGCTCTTTAATGTTTAAGGTAGGAGTTGCTATATTTTTAGCTTTTCTTGGAAGTAAAATAATAAAAAAATTAAATTTGCCCAATGTAACTGGATATGTTGTTGTAGGCTTACTTTTAGGGCCTTCACTAGGGTTGATTTTTAAAGGTTACGGTGGATTTATAAATGCTCAAGATGCGGAGAGTCTTAAATTCATTAGTGAATTAACTGTTGCTTTTATCGCTTTTAGCATAGGCGCAGAGTTTACAAAAAAATCTGTGAAAAAGATGGGAAAATCTGTCTTTATTATGACTTTTTTAGAAAGCTTGTTTGCAGTTGTATTGGTAGCGGTATTATTATATTTTGTACCACAAAAAAATGCAGATGGCTCAGTTATGCAAGGATCGAAAAAACTCGCATTTTCATTAATTCTTGGTGCTATGGCAGCTTCAACTGCACCTGCTGCAACATTGTTAGTAATGAGACAATATAGAGCACACGGACCAGTTTCAATGAGAATAGTCGGAATAACTGCGTTAGATGATATATTTGGAATAGTTTCTTTTGGTATTGCAGTTGCTGTTGCAAAAATATTACTTGGTGTTACTGAAGGAATGCATGTTGCCTTGCTAGTATTTATACCACTTATTGAAATAATTGGCTCTATTTTATTAGGTTTTATTTTTGGTTCAGCTTTACTTTTCCTTGCTAAAAAATACGATAAAGCAAGGGATGATATTCAAGTATTGATTATTTCTACAATTTTATTAACTGTCGGATTAACAACTATGCTTTCTGATTTATCAAAAGGCATGTTTTCGTTTTCGCCATTGCTAGCAAATATTGTAATAGGCACAATGATAGCTAACCTTGCCAAAAAACCCAAAAGATCCTTTGATGCTTTAAATGACTTTGTTTCTGTGTTTTTTATTATGTTTTTTACGTTTGCAGGCGCTAGTTTAGATTTGGCAATACTAAAATATGTTGGTATTGCAGGAATTGTATTCATTGTAGCAAGAGCTTTAGGGAAATACTTGGGTGCATTCCTTGGTGCTAAAATTGCTAAAGAAAGTAGAGCCGTAACTCTTTATACAGGTTTTGCATTACTTCCACAAGGAGGTGTTGCAATTGGCTTATTGGTTGTTTTATCTACAACTAAAGGGCTTGAAGATTTATACAAAGCTGCTGCTACAATAATTATGGCAAGTATATTGGTTTATGAAACTTTAGGTCCATTAGCTTCAAAGTTTGCTATTTCAAAAGCAGGTGAAATTGGTGGAGCAGATAGGTTTTTAGAACATGGATTTGAAGATCCTGACGATTATCAACAACCTAAAGAAGAGAAACATAAAACAACTTCTCATTTTTTTAAAAAGAAGAAAGGTAAAAATGCACTTATAGACAATACTATAGAAAATAATGTTAAAATTGAATTAGAATCTTTAGAAAATAAAGAAAAATTAGACAATCTCGAAAAAAACAATAGCCAACTTGAGCATATAGAAGGTAAAGAGGCATTAAAAAACTTGGATTTATTACATGTTGAAGCACAAGTGCTTATAGAAAAGGAAGGTGTTCAGCCTAACATTACTTGTGATGTGCCACCTTATGATAAGCCTAATGAATAAAAAATATAATTTTTAAAAGGGATACAGGGTCAGTTATGACAAATATAAACTGTATTTAGAAAGGATAAGGATATGAGAGCATTATTTATCATTATTAGAGAAACACGTTATACACAAGAGATACTTGAGGGTTTTTTAAGATTGAAGGTAAGAGGAGCAACAATGCTAGATAGCCAAGGAATGGCTCAAGCAGTGCTTCGTAATTCAGATTTATATTCTTCAATGGGTTTAAGTCAATTATTTTCTCAATCGGATCCCGAAGATAGTGGTTATTCAAAGACAATAATAACGGTTTTAGAAGAATCAAAAGTTGCAGAAGTTGTGGCAGAAGTTAGAGAAATAGTTGGAGATTGCGAAAAAACTGGGATAGGTTTTATGTTTAGTGTGCCAGTTGACAATATATTCTTGTTAAAAGGAAAAGAAAAATAATTATCAATTAAATACTGTTCAAATTTTTGTTTTTAATTTTCAAATTGAAGTTTGATTAATTTTACTAAACTAAATGAGCGCCGTTTTATAATGGCGCTTTTTATGTGTTATGATAGTAAATAAGGCTTTTTACTTGATTATATCTAGAGTTTAATTTAATATGTGATTAGTATATTTATAAAATTTTAAAATGGTTTTAATAGTAAGTGGTGGGTGGTCGGATGATAGATTCTATTGATTTATTAGGTTCTCTAATGTTTAAAGCAGGTGTGGCAATTTTCCTAGCCTTTTGGGGAGGAAAATTAGCAAAAAAGTTGCATTTACCAAATGTTTCTGGTTATGTGATTGTAGGCTTACTTTTAGGCCCTTCTTTAAGCTTGATTTTTAAAAATTATGGGGGCTTTATAAATGTAGAAAATGCTAAGGCATTTAGTTTTATCAGCGAATTAACAATAGCCTTTATTGCTTTTAGTATCGGTGCAGAGTTTACAAAAAAATCTGTACAAAAAATGGGTAAATCTGTTTTTATTATGACCTTTTTTGAAAGCTTATTTGCAATTGTGTTGGTAGCATTGTTGGTATATTTCGTGCCACAAAAACATACAAATGGAACCATGATGGTAGGCAAAGAAAAGCTTGCTTTTTCGTTAGTGCTTGGTGCAATGGCTGCAGCTACAGCGCCTGCTGCAACATTGATGGTAATGAGACAATATAGGGCATATGGTCCAGTTTCAATGCGTGTTGTTGGAATTACTGCGTTAGATGATATATTTGGAATTATTACTTTTGGGATAGCTTTAGCAGTAGCAAAGATACTTATGGGGATTACTCAAATGAGCACAGTTTTGATGATATTTTTGCCAATTATAGAAATAGTTTGCTCCGTAGGGATGGGTGTATTTTTTGGAGTTGTTTTAGTTGTGCTTGCTAAAAGATATGATAAAGCAAGAGATGATATTCAAGTGTTAATTATTTCTGCAATTTTACTAATAGTAGGATTATCAAAGATTTTATCAAACTTGTGGATTATAACTTTTTCTCCATTACTTGCAAATATTGTTATGGGTACTTTTATAGCAAATCTTGCTAGAAAACCCAAGAGAACTTTTGATGCTTTAAATGATATGGTTGCTACATTTTATGTTTTATTTTTTACATTTGCCGGAGCAAGTTTAAATTTAGGCGTGTTGAAATATGTAGGATTTGCAGGCATTGTTTTCATTGTTGCAAGAGCAGTAGGAAAATATTTAGGAGCATTTGTAGGAGCTAAAATAGCAAAAGAGAGTAAAGCCGTAGCTCTTTACACGGGACTTGCATTACTGCCACAAGGTGGAATATCTATTGGTTTATTAGTAGTTTTAGCATCAACCCAAGGCTTTGAAGAGCTTTATATTGCTGCTTCTACAATAATTATGGTAAGTATATTATTTTATGAAACACTTGGTCCAATATTTTCTAAAATTGCAATTTCAAAAGCTGGTGAAATTGGGGGTGCAGATAGATTTTTGCAACAAGAAAGTGAAGATCCAGATGACTATCAAAAACAAAAGGACGAACAACCCTCAAAAACTTCAATTGTTTCAAAACTAAAAAATCATGCTAATGTTGTGGCTGTTGAAGAGGGAGCCATAGATGCTTTGATAGATGAAATCTCTAGTGTTACTGTAGAGAGTACTAAAGATGCTTTAATAGAAGATGAAAAAATCGGCGAAAAATGTGAGTTTTTAGATGGTGAGGAAGCATTAGGAGAGTTAGAGCCATTATATATTGAAGTAGAGGGACTTTTAGAAAAAAAAGGTATTATAAAAGAAGTAACTTGTGATATTTCTTCACATGATAAGCATAAAAAACAATAATGAGATATAGTGTCAATTATGACAAATACAAACTATATTCAGGAGTAATGTTGCTAACCATTTATAATGGTTAAATTCAGACAACATTATTATACGAGGTAAAAGGATATGAGAGCATTATTTATAATTATTAGGGAAACACGTTATACACAAGAGATCCTTGAAGGGTTGTTAAAATTAAAAGTACGCGGAGCAACAATGCTAGATAGTCAAGGCATGGCTCAAGCTGTGCTTGGTAGTTCAGATTTAGGTTCTTCCATGGGTTTTGGTAATTTGTTTTCTCAACCTGACCCTGAAGATAGCGGTTATTCAAAGACAATAATAACGGTTTTAGAGCAATCAAGAATTGCACAAGTTGTAGCAGAAGTTAGGAATATAGTTGGAGATTGCGAAAAGTCTGGCATAGGCTTTATATTTAGTGTTCCAGTTGATAATGTCTTTTTGTTGAAAGGCAAAAAAAAATAGCTTAGTTTTATAAATAAAAATAGACTTATTGCATAATTTAGAAGGCTTCTATCTTCTTTTTGCTGATGAGTGCGCAGTTACTTCTGAAATTAACTCCTTTGCATTTTGATTGTTAAGTCATCTAATATTAAGTGCAAATGAATTTTACCAGCGAGAAGCTTAGGAGTAAGTGCAATTTGTTGTTTTGCAACATTGTCCCCTTTGATATTTGCGGAACCGCATAAAAGAAAGTATATTGCAAAATGAAAAACTTTGAAAGTTGCATTTACTTTGACAAACTTTTCGAGGGCTGACTCAAAAGTTGCACTTACTCTGAGAATTAACTTTGAAATGTTTTTATGGTATTTTAAATGACATATACCATCTAAAAGTGATAAGATATTGTCGTTGCAATTTTGTTTTACAAAAATAGAATAAAAATTGCTTTTTTATGTCTTATAAAATATTATATATAAATTTAATAATTATCTCATTATTTTAATTGACAACGTTGACATATACTGTTATTATTGTAAAATGTCGTATTATGCGTGAAAAATACTACAATATGCTAAAATGTCTAAAATTTAAGAGAAAACATCAGTTTTTGGCACAAAAAAGATTAGGAGTTTTTAAATATTAAAGTGTTATTTTATGATAAACGACAAAAAGTTTTATTTTTTTAAGGAGATTTAGCCGATGACCCAAACAACCCATATTGTAAAGAGGGGAAATACAGAGAGACTTTCTTTTGGTAAAATTAAGAATGTTATCGATATTCCCTATCTTATTGAAGTGCAAAAAAGCTCTTATGAAAACTTCATTGCAACAGGCGTGCAGGAAGTTTTTGATGATTATTCACCTATAATCGACATAGGGAACAAATTTTCTTTGGAGTTTTTAAGTTATAAGGTTGACGGAGAATGCAAATATTCTCTACAAGAATGCAAAGAACGCGATCAAACTTATACCATTCCAATGAAAGCGAAAGTCAGATTGACAAATAATGCAACTGGCGAAATGAAAGAGTCTGAGGTCTTTATGGGGGATTTCCCAAGGATGACAGATAATGGAACATTTGTTATCAATGGCGCAGAAAGAGTTGTTGTTAGCCAATTAGTTAGAAGCCCTGGTGTTTATACTGGCAAAGGCAAACTAGACAAACATGGAAAGGAAAGGTTTGATACTCAAATTATTCCTAGTCGTGGAGCATGGCTAGAATTTCAACAAGATGCTAATGATGTACTATCAGTTCGTGTAGATAGAGCGAGAAAAATTAGTTCAACTATATTTTTAAAAGCACTGGGTTTTGATTCAAATGAAGATATCAAAGAATTATTTGATAATGATCCAATGATTTTAAAAACATTAGAAAAAGATGGAAACATTGATAATTCTGCAAGTGCTAAAAGAGAAGCTTTTTTCAAAATCAAGCCAGGTGAGCAAGAAACTGAAGCTGGTGTTGAGAATTTGTTAAAGAATTTACTCTTCGAAAGAAGAAGATATGATTTAGCAAAGGTTGGAAGATATAAATTCAATAAACATTTATCACTCGCAAATAGAATATCTGGGAAGATAGCAGCAAATAATATTGTTTCTCCAGATGGTGAAGTTTTAGTCGAAGCAGGACAAGAAATATCTAAAGAAATGGCTAAGATTATTCAAAATGCTCCTATAAATGCAGTGCTAATCAAGGTTGATGAAAATAGAACGACTAAAGTTATAGGAAATAGTACTGTTGATATTAGAATGTTTGTTGAGGATTTCGATCCAGTTGAAATTGGTGTAAGCAATGGAATAGTTTATTATCCTGTTTTGAAAGACATTTTAGAAAAACATACTGACTCAAAAGAGAAACTACATGAAGCTTTAAAAGAAAATGCACATTTATTGGTAGTAAGAACTATAACTCTTGAGGATATTATTGCAACTATTAGTTACAACTTAAATATGCGTTATGGTCTATATGTTGCAGATAACATTGACCATCTATCAAACCGTAGAGTACGTTCAGTTGGTGAATTATTGCAAAATCAATTGCGTGTTGGAATGTCAAGACTTGAAAGAGTTGTTAGAGAAAGAATGTTATCACAAGACCCAGATGAAGCAACGCCAGCATCGTTAATCAACATTAGACCAGTATCTAGTGCTTTGAGAGAATTTTTTGGAAGCTCTCAACTGTCACAATTTATGGATCAACCAAATCCAATTGCAGAACTTACTCATAAGCGTAAGTTATCAGCATTGGGACCTGGTGGTCTTAATAGAGAGCGTGCAGGAATGGAAGTTCGTGACGTTCACCACTCTCATTATGGAAGAATGTGTCCAATTGAAACTCCAGAAGGACAAAACATCGGTTTAATAACATCGTTATCTTCATATGCAAGAATCAATGAATATGGTTTTATTGAAGCCCCATATAGAAAGATTGACAAAAAGACAGGTGTTGTTACTGATAAAGTCGAATATATGACGGCAGATGAAGAAGACAATTACTACATTGTTCAAGCAAATGAGCCTCTAGATGAAAATCAAAGGCTTATCAATGAAAGAGTTACATGTAGATTCCTCGACAGAGTTATTGAAGTGGGAAGAGATGAAGTTGATTATATGGACGTTAATCCACAACAATTAGTTTCAATAGCAACATCTTTGATACCTTTCTTGGAAAACGACGATGCAAACCGTGCTCTTATGGGTTCAAACATGCAACGTCAAGCTGTTCCACTAATTAGACCAGAGGCTCCAATAGTTGGCACAGGGATGGAGCATAAAGTAGCTCTTGATAGCGGAGTTTGTGTTATTGCCCAAGAAGATGGTGTAGTAACTTACGTAAGTGCTGATTTTATAGCTGTAGAAAATAAAGATGGTGAAAAAGAATATCAACTAGAAAAGTTTGCAAGGAGTAACCAAGGAACTTGTTTAAATCAAAAGCCGAATGTTAATGTTGGTGATAAAGTCAAAAAGGGTCAAATAATAGCAGATGGTCCTAGTGTTGATAACGGTGAGCTTGCATTAGGTAGGAATGTATTAGTTGGATTCATGTCTTGGGAAGGCTTCAACTATGAAGACTCAATTTTGATTAGTGAAGATTTGGTTAAGGACGATGTATTCACATCAATCCACATTGAAAAACATGAAATAGAAAGTAGAACTGTTGCTGCAAAACTTGGCGAAGAAGAAATCACAAGAGATATTCCAAATGTCAGCGAAGAATTGCTAAAGAATCTAGATGAATATGGAATAGTAAGAGTTGGTGCAGAAGTTAGAGCAGGCGATTATTTGGTTGGAAAGGTTGCTCCTAAAGGAGAAACTGAACTTACCCCAGAACAAAAACTTTTAAGAGCTATCTTTGGAGATAAAGCTAGAGAAGTTAGAGATGCTTCTTTAAAAGTTCCAAATGGGGCAGGTGGAATTGTTGTTGATGTAAAGGTATTTACAAGAGCAAATAAAGATGAATTACCACCAGGGGTAAATCAGTTGGTTAGAGTATACCTAGCACAAAAAAGAAAAATTGGCGTCGGCGATAAAATGGCAGGCCGTCATGGTAATAAGGGTGTTATATCTAGAGTTTTACCTAAGGAAGATATGCCATTTTTAGAAGATGGAACTCCACTAGACATTGTGTTAAATCCACTTGGTGTTCCAAGCCGTATGAATTTAGGACAAGTTTTAGAAGTGCATTTAGGTTTGGTTGCAAATAAAATGGGTGTCAAAGTTGCAACTCCAGTTTTTGATGGTGCTACAGAAAATGACATTAAAGATCTTTTTATAAAACATGGAATTACACATAAAGACGAAAATGGTAATGAGTATGTTGACGGGAAAGTTAAAGTATATGATGGTAGAACAGGAGAAGTATTTGAAAATGCTGCAACTGTTGGCTATATGTATATGTTGAAATTAAACCATTTGGTCGATGATAAGATTCATGCTAGAAGTGTTGGACCATATTCATTGGTAACTCAACAACCATTAGGGGGTAAAGCACAATTTGGTGGACAACGTTTTGGTGAAATGGAAGTTTGGGCACTTGAAGCATATGGAGCAGCGAATATATTGCAAGAGTTAGTGACGATTAAATCGGATGATGTTATGGGAAGGCAAAAAGCATATAACAGCATAGTAAAATCTACTGGTGAAGCAAGTCCTGGATTACCAGAAAGCTTTAAAGTTTTAAGAAAAGAGTTACAAAGTTTATGCCTAGATGTAAAACTATTAACTGGCGATTCTGAAGAAGTTCAATATTCTGATATAGATGATGATTCTGATGATATAATGATAAGACCTTATACTGACATCAAAGATGCAGACTTTGATGTTTTATCTCTAGATGATATTAATTCTGATAATTTATTCGTCGGTGGCGAACATGATATGAAAACATTTTTAGGTGACAGTGATATTGAAGCTGGCACTGGAACGCTAGATTTAAATATGGATAACTTAATTTTTGATGATCCATTAGAGGAAGATGATGATATATTTGGGGAACCTCCTATTGACTTGATGGACCTAGAAAATACTAAATCCGATTTTGATGATTCAAAGTCTGATTGGATTAAAGAAGAAATGAAAAAACTTGAAGAATTAGAAGCGAAACAAAAGGAAACAAATAAGGATTCATCAAATGAAGATGATGAAGATAAGGAATAATAAAGGAGAGAGATCATGGTTGAAATAAATAGTTTTGATGCAATACAAATTTCACTTGCTTCCCCAGAGAAGATTAAAGAATGGTCTAAGGGTGAAGTCACTAAGCCAGAAACCATAAACTATAGAACACAAAAACCTGAGCGTGATGGTTTGTTTTGTGAAAGAATTTTTGGACCTACAAAAGATTATGAGTGTCATTGCGGAAAATATAAAAAAGTTCGCTATAGAGGTGTGATTTGTGATAAGTGTGGTGTTGAAGTTACAACAAGTAAAGTCAGACGTGAAAGAATGGGGCACATTGAACTCGCTTCTCCAGTTTCACATATTTGGTATTTTAGAGGAGTCCCAAGCAGAATAAGTCTCATTTTAGATATTACTAACAAAAATATTGAAAAAGTCATATACTATAGTGCTTTTGTAGTTATTGATCCTAAAGATACAAAACTTGTGAAAAATCAAGTTTTATCAGATGAAGAATATAGAGAAGCTGTTGCAGAATATGGTGATAAGGCTTTTGATGCAGGAATGGGTGCAGAAGCATTGATTAGGCTTTTGCGAAATGTTGACCTTGAAGAAGAAGAAAAAGAATTGAGAGAAATCATTGCAACAACTAAAGGTGTAAGACAACAAAAAGCTTCAAAAAAACTAGAACTAGTAAATGCTTTCTTAACAAGTGGAAACAAACCAGAATGGATGATATTAACGGTTTTACCAGTTATTCCTCCGGAGTTGCGTCCTATGGTGCAACTAGACGGTGGTCGTTTTGCAACTAGTGATTTAAATGATTTGTATAGAAGAGTCATTAATAGAAACAATAGGTTGAAAAAAACAATTGAAGCTGGCGCTCCAGATATTATTGTAAGAAATGAGAAGCGTATGCTACAAGAAGCTGTCGATTCATTAATTGACAATGGAAGACATGGTAAAGCTGTAACAGGAACAGGTAATAGACCATTAAAATCATTAACAGATATGCTTCGTGGAAAGCAAGGTCGTTTCCGTCAAAATTTACTTGGTAAGAGGGTTGACTATTCGGGAAGATCTGTTATTGTTGTTGGTCCAGAATTGAAAATTTATCAATGTGGATTACCAAAAGAAATGGCACTTGAATTATTTAAGCCTTTTGTAATGAAGGTTTTAGTTGATAGAGGAGAAGCAAGTAATATTAAGAGTGCAAAAGCAATCGTTGCTAGAGAAAAGGAAGTTGTTTGGGACGTATTAGAATATGTAATTAAAGACCATCCTGTTCTATTAAATAGAGCTCCCACACTACATAGACTTGGAATTCAAGCTTTTGAACCTGTTTTGGTAGAAGGTAGAGCTATTAAATTGCATCCATTGGTATGTTCTGCTTTCAATGCTGACTTTGATGGTGACCAAATGGCTGTTCACGTTCCACTATCAATTGCAGCTCAAGTTGAAGCAAGATTTTTGATGCTTTCAACAAACAATATATTAAAGCTATCAGACGGTATGCCAATTGTATCGCCAACGCAAGATATGGTTTTGGGAATTTATTACATGACAAAGGCAAGAGCAAAAGCAAAAGGCGAAGGTAGATTTTTCTCTAATGCTGATGAAGTTAAAAAAGCATATGATCTAAATGAAATATCTTTGCAAGCCTTGATTAATGTTAAATTAACTAAGGTTGTTGATGGTGTTGAGTATAAAAAAATAATAAATACAACTGTAGGTAGATTAATATTTAATGAAGCTATTCCTCAAGATTTAGGTTTTGTTGATAGGACAAATGAAGAAAATATAGTAGACCTAGAAATCAATACTTTAGTAAATAAAGGTAAAATTTCTGAAATTGTTAAAGCTTGCTTTAAGTTAAAAGGCTCTACTACAGTGGCAATAATGTTAGATAAAATCAAAGATTTAGGATTTAAATATTCAACACTAGCAGCAGTAACTGCAAGTGTTTTTGATATGCATGTGCCAGGTAGCAAGACTGAAATTTTAGCAGAAGCTGAAGGCAAAGTTTTAGATTTAGAAAAGAAATATAGAAAAGGTATTATTAGTGATGAGCAACGTCATAAAGAAGTTGTTGGAGTTTGGACAAAGGCAACTGAAGATGTCGCAAATAGTCTTGTAAATACTTTTAAAGAAACTGATCAATTTAATCCAATTTGGATGATGGTTGATTCTGGTGCTAGAGGTAATATTTCTCAAATAAAACAACTTTCTGGTATGCGTGGAGTTATGGAAGATCCAACAGGAAGAGCTATTGAAAGCCCTGTTAAAGCATCATTTAGAGAAGGGTTATCTGTGCTAGAATATTTTATTTCATCTCACGGTGCAAGAAAGGGTGGCGCTGATACAGCATTAAAGACAGCAGACTCTGGATATTTTACAAGAAGGCTTGTTGACGTTTCGCATGATGTTATAGTAAAAGAAACTGACTGTGGAGATACAAAAGGTTTTGAAGTAAGAGATATATTAGATAGTTCAGGAAGACCAATTGAGGGATTAGAGGAAAGAATTAATGGGCGTTTTACAGTTTCAGATATTAAAGATCCTCAAACTGGTGAGATTATAGTTAAAGCTGGTGAAATGATAAATGAAGAACAAGCTAAAAAAATTGTTGCAGCTGGAATTAAATCTGTAGTTATTAGGTCAGTTTTATCTTGTCGTAGTAAATCTGGAATTTGTTCAAAATGTTATGGAGCTAATTTGTCAAGCTGGAATCCAGTTAAAATTGGTGAAGCTGTTGGAATTATTGCTGCTCAGTCAATTGGAGAGCCAGGAACACAGCTAACTATGAGAACATTCCATACTGGTGGTGTCGCATCAAGTGCTGACATTACTCGTGGTTTGCCAAGAGTTATTGAATTATTTGAGGCAAGGAAGCCAAAAGGAGCTGCTACAGTTGCATCTATTTCTGGAACAATATCTATAACAGAAGAGGATCTTAATGGATATAAGCAAGTAACGATTAGCATTACCCCAAATAATGAAGGCGGAAATGTTGTATCACAAAAGCTTCCAATTAAATCAAAAGTTATTGTAGAAGAAGGACAAACGATTAAAGCTGGTGATCCATTAACTGCGGGGTCGATTAATCCGCAAGATATATTGACAACAGTTGGACATGTTGGTGTTCAAGAAATTATGATAAAGGAAGTTCAAGCAGCATATCGTTCGAATGGCGTTAAAATACAAGATAAACATATAGAAGTTATAGTTAGACAAATGCTAAAGAAAGTTAGAGTAACAGACATTGCAGATAGTAAATTTATTCCAGGCCAACTTGTAGATAGAAATGTTTTAGTAGAAGAAAATGATAGGATTATTCAAAATGATGGAAATCCAGCTCAAGGAAAAAGGGTATTGCTTGGAATTACTAAAGCTGCTTTAGCAACCGATAGTTTCCTTTCTGCAGCAAGCTTCCAAGAAACTGCAAAAGTTTTAGCTGAAGCTGCAATCAATGGTGCTATTGATAGATTTGAAGGATTAAAAGAAAATGTTATTATAGGAAAACTAATTCCATCTGGAACAGGAATGAAGAGATACAAATCTGTTAGATGTGAAGAAGTTCTCGGAACAGGAAAAACCACAGAAAATGCTATGGAAAAATCCATGGTTATGGAACAAGATCCTACCTTGTTTAGTTTAGATATAGATGATCCCGAATTTTAAAAAGATGCCGCCAGAAATGGCGGCATTATTATTAAATAGGATACATTTATAATCAGTTTAGTTTACAAAATAGCCATTTAGTTTTATATATTTGAATATAGAATGACTTAAAAAGAAGATAATTTATGTTACTAACGACTAGGTTAAATATAAAACATTAAGAGGGATATATGAGATATTTATTTACATCAGAAAGTGTTACAGAAGGACATCCAGATAAAGTATGCGATCAAATTGCAGATAGGATATTAGATGCTATGCTTGAACAAGATAGTCAAAGTCGTTCTGCTATAGAAGTTGTTTCAACAACTGGGCGAGTCATAGTAGTTGGTGAAGTCAGTACTAATGCAAAAATTGATATAGAAAAGATAATTAGAAAAACAGTTAAAGATATTGGTTATACAAGAAAAGAATATCTATTTGATTATGCTAACTGCTCAATTGATATTTATTTAGATAAGCAGTCTTCCGATATTGCTCAAGGTGTAAATCAGTCTTTGGAATCTTCAAGTGGACATGCATATGATTTGATTGGCGCAGGTGATCAAGGAATGATGTTTGGTTATGCATGTAAAGAAAGTGAAAACTTAATGCCTTTACCAATTTATTTAGCTCATAAATTAACAAAACGTTTAGCTGAAGTTCGCAAAAATAAAATTATAAAATATATAAGGCCTGATGGTAAATCTCAAGTAACTGTCGAATATATCGATGGTAAGCCAGCTAGAGTTGAGGCAGTAGTGGTTTCAACACAGCATGATGATAACATAGATATTGAAAAGCTAAGAGCAGATATTAAAAAGGAAGTAATTGAAGCAGTTATTCCCTCAAACTTCATGGATAGCGATACTAAAATATATATTAATCCAACAGGAAGATTTGTTTTAGGCGGTCCTGCTGGTGATAGTGGTGTTACTGGGAGAAAGATAATTGTAGATACTTATGGAGGAAGTGCACCTCACGGTGGTGGTGCATTTAGCGGAAAGGATGCTACTAAAGTAGATAGAAGTGCAACATATTTTGCAAGATACGTTGCAAAACATGTAGTTGCTGCAGATTTAGCAGAAAAATGTCAAATTCAAGTAGCATATGCAATAGGGAAAGCTCAGCCAGTGTCAGTTTCTGTTGATACATTTGGAACAGGAAAATATTCGGACGAAAAAATCTCAAAAGCGATTAGAGATGTCTTTGATTTTAGACCTAAAGCCATAATTGAAAGATTTGATATGACAAAGCCCATATATGCTCAATGTACGAATTATGGTCATTTTGGTAATGAAGATATGCCTTGGGAAAAGTTAACTCAAAAAGAAGAGTTAAAAGCATATTTTAATAAATAGTTTTAGTTAAAAGAAAAGATATTTTTAGAAGAATTAACTCAAAATTAAGAGCTAACTTTTATCTAAAATAAATTTGTAATTCCTTTCTAAATTTTAAATTACATTTTTAATATAATAGAGTGTCTTTAGGAAAATATATATGATTAAAATAGTCAAAGTATATGGAATAATATTTAAAAATGAAGAAAATGGATATCATATTCTTGAGGTTTTTTCTGAAGATGATGGTATATTTGTTGCTAAAGGGTATTTCCCAACCATAGTAGAAGGAAGTTTTTTAAGCCTTAAAGGTGATTATGTTATCGATCCCAAATATGGTAAACAGTTTAACGTTGAAGAGGTTTATGTAGAAGCTCCTGCTGATGAACAGGGGATATATGATTATTTGTCATCTGGAATGATAAAGGGTATAGGACCTGTGCTTGCTGAGGCTTTAGTAAAAAAGTTTGGGCTTAAAACTTTAGAAATAATTGAAAAAAATCCTGATGCTCTTTTGCAAGTTCCTGGCATTGGTTCTACAAAAGCAAAAAATATAGTTGAATCGCATGCTGAATTTTTTAAAATGCAAGAGCTAATTTCATTTTGCATAAAGTATGGTATTCCAACTTCAAGAGCAATTAAAATATTTAATCATTATGGGCAAGATTCAATAATTAAAATAAAAGAAAACCCATATCAATTAGTAGAAGATATAGAAGGTATAGGTTTTATTAAAGCAGATAGTATGGCTTTATCTTTAGGAATTGAAAAAGATAGCCACTATAGAATTTCTGCAGCAATTATTCATGCTTTAACCGAAGCTTCAAGTCAAGGTCATACATGTTTACCGTCTAAAGTGTTAATTGATTTTAGCCTTAAGCTTTTAGGTTTTGATGAAAGTTTTGATATTAGAGATAACATCGATACACTTATAGAGCGAAAGAAAATTATTAAAACAAAGCAGGATATAGATAATGAAGAAGTTGAAATGTTATCAACATTTGTAAATTTTCATACAGAAAATGGAATTTTTAGAGAAACAAAAAGACTACTTCAAAATTTAAAATTACAAGAAAAACTTTATAAAGCAGGTATTAAACCATATGCACATCAAGAATTAAACTTGGTTAATCAAACGTTTACTAGGGATGATGCTATAGGGGTAGACAAGAAAGAAGCTGCCTTAAAAGAGACAGATGGTTTTAAAAATATTACTAAGAATTATATTCTAGATGAAATTGAAACTTTTGAAAAAACACGAGATGTCATTTTTGATGAAACGCAAAAACAAGCCATATTAAATTCTTTTTTACATGGAGTTTCAATTATTACAGGTGGACCTGGAACTGGCAAAACTACAATAATTGATTGTATTGTACATATTTGCTTGTTGCAAAATTTAAAAGTTGAACTTGGAGCTCCAACTGGAAGGGCAAGTAAGAGATTATCAGAAGCAACAAGGCAAGATGCAAGGACCATACATAGATTACTTGGTGTTATGATGAATGATGATGGTAAATTGACGTTTACTTTTAAAAAAAGCAACCAACTAGATGCAGATGTAATTATTATTGATGAAGTTAGCATGGCAGATATTTATATATTTTATTCATTGATTCAAGCAATAAAATCAGGTTCTAGATTAATTTTAGTAGGAGATAAAGATCAACTTCCAAGTGTTTCAGCAGGAAATATATTGGCAGACTATATAAAAAGTGAAAAAATATCAGTTACATTTTTAACAAAAATATATAGACAAGATGAGCATAGCTTAATTGTATATAATGCTCATAAAATTAATAGAGGCGAAATGCCAGATTTTGACAATAGCTCTAACGATTTCTTTTTTGAATCTCTATCAGATCCTTTAGATATAATTGAAAGTGTTAAGAGTGTATATGGTGGAAGGATAGAAAAATACTTTGGAATTAGAAGAGACGAGATTCAAATTCTTTGTCCTACAAAAAAGGGATTAATTGGGACTGACAACTTAAATAAAATTTTGCAACATGAATTAGTACACAATCCTCATGATAGGCGTTTTGCTGTTGGTGATAAAGTTATGCATATAGTAAATAATTATGATATTGAGTGGAAAGATAGCAAAAATGTTTTGGGTAGAGGAATCTTTAATGGAGAAGTAGGATATGTCACTGATATCGATTCTAGATCAAACCTTATTGTAACTTTTGAGGATGGTAAAACCGCAGTATATGGAACTAGTATGCAAAATGAGTTAATGCTTGCATATGCAATAAGTGTTCATAAATCCCAAGGCTCAGAATTTAAAGGTGTGGTGCTTGTTTTAGGAAACATATCCATGCCTTTACTTAATAGGAATTTGCTTTATACTGCATTGACAAGAGCTAGAGAAATGGTTTTGATTATTGGGACCAAACAGGCTATATATAGAATGGTTAAAAACAATCATACCGAAAACAGATATACACACTTATTATCTTTTCTTAACAAAGAAAAGGATTTATAATATTATTTGGTTTAAGTTAAAGAAAAGATGAAACGCTATAGTGAAATTAGTTTAGAAAAATTTAATAGATTAAAAGATAGAAACGACTATCTTATTTTAGCATTTGAATCAAGTTGTGATGAAACGGCCGTAGCAATAACAAAAGGACGCGAAGTTTTATCCTCTATTATATTTTCTCAAATAGATATCCATAAAGCTTATGGTGGAGTTGTGCCAGAGATAGCTTCTAGAAATCATGTAGAAGTAATTGATAAAGTTTTAGATGAAGCTTTAGAAAAAGCAAATTTAAAATTAAAAGATATAGATTTGATAGCCGTGACGAAAGGGGCAGGCTTACTTGGTGCATTATTAGTTGGTGTTTGCTATGCAAAAGCTTTAGCATATGCTCTACAAATACCTTTCATCGGCATAAATCATATAAAAGGTCATCTTGCTGCTAATTTCATTAAATATCCAGAGCTTGAATATCCTTTTATTTGTTTAATTGCAAGTGGTGGACATACTGAAATATTGAAGGTAGATTCTTTTCAAAAGGCTAAAATTTTAGGCGAAACTGTAGATGATGCTGTTGGTGAAGCTTTTGATAAAGTAGCCAGAGTTTTAGGGCTTCCATATCCAGGTGGACCTGAAATAGATAAATTAGCAAAAGAGGGTAAGCCTACATATAAACTTACTAGGCCATTTAAAGGGAAAGACCATTTTAATTTTTCATACAGTGGTTTAAAAACTGGAGTTATAAATATAGTGCATAATGCAAATCAAAAAGGCGAAGAAATTAATAAAGCAGATTTAGCAAGATCTTTTCAAGATGAAGCAATTGGATTTTTGGTTGACAATACAATTAGAGCGGCATTAGAAAATAATATTAAAAAGATTGTTATTGCAGGTGGAGTAGCAGCAAATTCATATTTAAGATCAGAATTTGAAAGAGTATGCAAAAAAGAGAAAATAGATCTTTATATTCCACCAATTGCACTTTGCACAGATAATGCAGCTATGATAGGTGTTGCAGCATTTGAAGAAATTAAAGAAGGCGCCAATTTAGATGACCTTTCCCTTGATGCTGATCCTTCTTTATAACATCTGGTTTTATAACTAAAATGCTTTGTAAAGAGGGTGTTTTTTTGTTAGAAATTTTTAATAAAATTTAATCTAAAAAATAAACTATAAATGCTTGTTTTAATATATATTATTAGCTTAAAAAATGATTGACAAAAAATCTCTATGCTTGATATAATATCATAGCTTGTACGGTAATTTAGATGATTTTGACAGAAAAGGACATAAAAAATCAAGATAAAGTTATTGGGTTAAGGCAAGTAGTTCGCTGCATTAAAAGCAATCAATTGAGGTGTGTTTTGATTGCAACAGATGTCGATGAACATATAAAACAAGAAATTGTTGCAAAAAGTACAGCTAAAGATATTCCTTATGTGATTAAGTTTACACAAAAAAAACTTGGGGAAATTGCTGAAATAGATGTTAAGTGCGCAACTCTTGGATTATTAAAATAACAAAGGATCTAACATTTGGGTTGCGTTAGATTCGAATCACTAAAAAAGGAGGAACCCTAATGCCAACAATTAATCAAATAATTAGGCGCGGAAGAAAATCTCAGGCTGAAAAAAGTCAAACACCTATGTTGAAAGGGAGCCCACAAAGAAGAGGGGTTTGTTTGTCCGTTACTACAACTACACCTAAAAAGCCAAACTCAGCAGTTAGAAAAATTGCTAAAGTTAGAGCTGTTAACGGTATGGAAGCAACAGTATACATACCAGGTGAAGGCCACAATTTACAAGAACACAGCGTTGTGTTAATTCGTGGTGGAAGAGTAAAGGATATCCCAGGTGTTCGTTACCATGTTATTCGTGGAGCACTTGATACAGCTGGTGTTGCAAAACGCATGCAAAGTAGATCAAAGTACGGTGTAAAACGTCCTAAATAAGTTTTTTAAAAATAATCGGGAGGAAGAGAAATGCCAAGAAGAAGTGGAGTACCAAAGAGAGATGTACTACCAGATCCAATATATAACTCAAAGGTTGTCACTAAGTTAATCAACCAAGTTATGGAAGACGGAGAACGTGGAGTAGCTCAAAAAATAGTTTATGACGCGTTTGATATAATAGAAAAAAAAGCAGGAAAGAGTGCATATGAAGTCTTTTTAGAGGCTTTAGAAAATGTTAAGCCACAACTAGAAGTTAAGGCACGTCGTGTAGGCGGAGCTAACTATCAAGTTCCAATGGAAGTTAGGCCTGAAAGAAGACAAACATTAGCAATTAGATGGTTTGTTCAATACGCAAGAAAAAGAGGCGAAAGAACCATGAAAGAAAGACTTGCTAATGAAATATTTGATGCTTTTAATAGCACAGGCGGATCATTTAAAAAGAAAGAAGATATGCATCGTATGGCAGAAGCTAACAAAGCATTTGCACATTTCCGCTGGTAAAATTTATCAAACAATAATACTTTTTAAGCTAAAAACGGTATCCTTTACCGTTTTTGCTATGTAAAAGGGTTGTTAAATAAATAGTAAAAATATAAGTAGGTAATACAAAATGAGAGAATTTCCTTTAGAAAAAGTAAGAAACATAGGTATAATGGCGCACATTGATGCAGGGAAAACCACTACATCAGAGCGTATACTTTTCTATACAGGAAAATTGCATAGATTAGGCGAAGTTCATGAGGGCGACGCTACTATGGATTGGATGGAACAAGAACAAGAAAGGGGAATTACTATCACATCTGCAGCTACTACAACTAGATGGAGAGATTTTGTAATTAATATAATTGATACTCCAGGACACGTGGACTTTACCGTAGAAGTTGAAAGGAGCTTGCGTGTTTTAGATGGAGCTGTAGCAGTTTTTTGCGCAAAAGGTGGAGTTGAACCGCAATCTGAAACAGTTTGGAGACAAGCAAATAAATATAATGTGCCAAGAATAGCTTTTGTTAATAAAATGGATGTTGCTGGTGCAGATTTTAATAGAGTAGTAGAAATGCTAAACTCTCGTTTACATGCTAATGCTGTTCCAATTGCACTACCTATAGGTTCTGAGGCATCTTTTGTTGGTATAGTTGATTTAGTTAGATTTAATGCAATTATTTATAACGATGAAGAAGCTTTAGGAAAGCATTTTGAAATTGTTGATATACCAAGTGACATGTTAGATCTTGCAACAGAGGCAAGAATGAATCTCATTGAAGCTTGTGCAGAACATGATGATGATTTGATGATTAAATTCTTTGAAGGCTCTGAAGTAACAGAAGAGGAGTTGATTTCAGTTTTAAGAAAAGCAACAATAGACATGAAGATGACACCGGTGTTTTGTGGAAGTGCATATAGAAACAAGGGCATTCAAAGACTTCTAGATTTTATTGTAGATTTATTACCTTCACCTTTAGATGTTAGCAATGTTGTTGGAACTTTTAAAGATAAAGAAGTAGAAAGAAAAACCTCAGATGAAGCTCCTTTAGCAGGACTAGCTTTTAAAATAATGACTGATCCATTTGTTGGGAAATTAGCATTTTATAGGATATATAGCGGTGTTTTAAAATCTGGTGCAACAGTTTTAAACTCCACAAAAGAAAAAAGAGAGCGCATTGGAAGAATTTTAAGAATGCATGCAAACTCAAGACAGGAAATAGATGAAGCTCATGCTGGGGATATAGTGGCTTTAGTTGGGCTAAAAGACATTTCCACAGGAGATACTTTATGTGATTTGTCTAGACCTATAATTTTGGAGAAAATGGATTTTCCAGATCCTGTGATTCAAATTGCTATAGAGCCTAAAACAAAATTAGGTCAAGAAAAGATGGGAATTGCTTTAAGCAAATTGGCTGATGAAGACCCTACATTTAAAACATATACAAATCAAAGTACTGGGCAAACCATAATAGCCGGTATGGGCGAGTTGCATTTAGAAATTATTGTTGATAGACTTTTGAGAGAATTTAGGATTGAAGCAAATATAGGAAAACCTCAAGTTACATACAAAGAAACAATTACGGCTCCAGCTAGAGCAGAAGGAAAGTTTATTCGTCAAACTGGCGGAAGAGGTCAGTACGGTCATGTCGTTATTGAAGTCGAACCTATTGAAGCCTCAAAAGGTGTCATATTTGAAGATAAGACGGTTGGGGGAAGTGTACCAAAAGAATATATTAAGGCAGTTGAGCTTGGGATAAGAGATGCGGCAAAAGGTGGAGTTTTGGCTGGCTATGAATTATCAGATTTCTTAGTTAGGTTAGTAGATGGATCTTCTCATGAAGTTGATAGTTCTGAAATGGCCTTTAGGATAGCAGGTTCTATGGCTATTAAAGATGCAGCACTAGCAGCTTCACCAATACTTCTTGAGCCAATTATGGCTGTAGAAATTACTGTTCCAGAAGAATATTTAGGTGATGTAATAAGCACAATAAACGGTAGAAGAGGATCAATTAAAGATTTGTCAGATAATAAAGGAGTAAAAATTGTTGATTGTGAGGTTCCGTTATCTGAGATGTTTGGATATGCAACAGATTTGCGTTCAGCTACGCAAGGTCGAGGAAACTATGTAATGCAATTAAGTTCATTTGCTCCTGTTCCAAAATCTGCTGCAGCTAAAATTACGGGCATGCCACATTAATAAAATAAGTTTAATTTCTGTTTCAAAATCTGTTACAGCTAAAACTACAGGCATATCGTATTAATTGAATAAGTTTATGTTCCTGTTCCAAAGTTTGTTGCAGCTAAAATTATAGGTATGCCACATTAACTGAATAAGTTTGTATATGCTATTTAAAGTTAACATTTTATTTGGTAATAAAATCTTAAAAAACGAGTGCTATTATTTAAATAAAATGATATAATCGTCGTAGTTATCGGTTAAAATCGTATAATAAAGGGCTTAAATGCTAGACAATGCATTTATTATATATTATAATCTAAAATACATAAAAATAATAAAATATTAAATTTGGAGGACCAATAAATGGCAAAAGAAAAATTTGAAAGAAGTAAACCGCACGTAAACGTTGGTACTATCGGTCACGTTGACCACGGTAAAACAACTCTTACAGCAGCCATTACAATGGTTGCAGCATCTTTAGGAAAAGCTAAAGTCATGAAATATGAAGAAATTGACAAGGCTCCAGAAGAGAAAGCAAGAGGAATAACAATTAATACATCACACGTTGAGTATGAAACAAAAAATCGTCACTATGCACACGTTGACTGCCCAGGACACGCAGACTATGTTAAAAATATGATTACTGGTGCTGCACAAATGGACGGAGCAATACTAGTTGTTGCATCAACAGACGGTCCAATGCCACAAACTCGTGAGCATATCTTGTTAGCAAGACAAGTTGGCGTTCCATATATTGTTGTATTTATGAATAAAACAGATCAAGTTGATGACCCAGAACTACTAGAATTAGTTGAAATGGAAGTTAGAGAGCTACTAAGCACTTATGATTTCCCAGGAGACGATATTCCAGTAATTAAAGGTTCTGCTCTAAAAGCTATCGAAGCTGCAGCAGCAGGAGATATGAGCGCACCAGCTATTGAGCCAATTAAAGAACTATTAGCTGCACTTGATTCATATATTCCAGAACCAGAAAGAGCAACAGATAAGCCATTCTTAATGCCAGTTGAAGACGTTTTCACAATCACAGGACGTGGAACAGTTGCAACAGGTAGAGTAGAAAGAGGTGTTGTAAAGGTTCAAGATAAAGTTGAAATCGTTGGAATTAGACCTACTGTAGAAACAACAGTTACTGGTGTTGAAATGTTTAGAAAACTTCTAGACCAAGCTATGGCTGGAGATAACATTGGAGCACTTCTACGTGGTATTGAAAGAAAGAATATCGAAAGAGGACAAGTTCTTGCAAAACCAGGAACAATTAAACCTCATAAGAAATTCCACTCACAAGTTTACGTTCTAACTAAAGAAGAAGGCGGACGTCATACTCCTTTCGTAGATGGCTATCGTCCACAATTCTACTTCAGAACAACAGACGTTACTGGAACAATCAAATTGCCAGACGGTGTAGAAATGGTTATGCCTGGAGATAATATCGACATGGACATCGAATTAATTACACCAATCGCTATTGAGCCAGGTCTACGTTTTGCTATTCGTGAAGGTGGAAGAACTGTTGGTTCAGGTGTTGTTGCTAAGATTTCATAGTTAGCTACAATTAAAAACAAATTTATAAATAACAGTAGGGTCGTTTGTTAAATGCGACCTTACTGCTTTAAATTACTCGCACTATAATTAGATGCGGGTTTTTTATTTTTTAATTATTTCCCCTAAAGCAACAAATAGAATAACTGCAGATACAAACCACTTTGCTTTTTGTATCTATAGCTACATAAATGCCATCAGAAAACCTGACCTCCTTAAGTTGATTTTGTTAATCCAATTTTATGGTGTCAAATAAAACTTTGAAAACCGATATATATGCATTTGTATTTCAGCTGACATCAAAAACAATCTTCTCTCATTGTGCTCATATTTTGATAAGGAAAAAGCTGTTAATAAACATTTGAATAACTACAACATATAAACAGTTAATGTCAAACTAGCACTTCTCTCAATGTGTTTGTGTTTTAACAACAAAAAAAACTGACCTCCTTAAGTTAGATTTTCTTCGTCCAACTTTTGGGGTCAGCTCATAGTCTCTTATCCGTTATTTATATGTTGATTAATTTCAAGTTAAGCCTCTATTTTAGATGCTGGTTCATGTTTAGCTGAAATTTTCGGGGTTATAATAAATACATTTGCAGAATGTCTATCAACAGTAGTATCGATTGATTTTAAATTATTATCTTGTCCATTACTTTCCCAAACATCCCAAACATAATAGGTATCTGCTTTAGCAAGTTTTATATACTCATCTTTAATCAATGTGCTGAATTTAACCTTGCAATTTTTGGCGCTACCTCTTCTATTGAAAAAGCAAACTGCAACTTTACCATCACTTAAAGGTTTTGCTAAAATATCCAAAGCACCTTTCTTTATACGCTTAGCTTGTTTCCCAAGAGGATCTTGATTTATTTTTACCATTTGAATGTTGGTTACAATTCTCAATGTTTTTCTATCAATTTTTCTTAAATCCATTCCTAAGATTAAAGGTGAATTCATCATGGCCCATGTTGAAAAATGAGCTCTATTTTCATCTTCAGTTAAATCTCCATTTCCAACTTCAAGCATATCAGGGTCATTCCAATGTCCTGGTTTTGCATATTTGTATAATTTTACATTTCTTCTATATATCATCATTATGCGCCACCATCTAGGCATTATATCCATTGTTGTTCTCCAAGAATTTCCTGCAGTATGACCCCATTTCCATGGTCTATTAAATCCCCATTCACAAATTGAGAAAGTAATTGGTTTTTCTTCTTTACCAGTTTCTTTTGCAACTTGCTTAGTAGCTTCATCAAGGCATTTATCCATATATCTATATTGATATTTTGCACTGACAAATCTACTTGTAATTGGATTGAAAAGTTTTATTGTATTTAAACCTTTCTTCAAGAAAACTTTAGTTTGATATCTAGCAGTATTGTTGTATTTTTTTAATGATGGAACATAAATTCCATATTCATCACTATCATTTATAACAATATGAACATATTTTCTAAAAGATCCTTGTTTTTGCACATTTATTGTTAAAACATATTCCCCATCTTCTTCTACAGAAATATTGCAATATGTCATTGCACCTTTACTTCTATCTAAACCCACTACAACTTTTCCTGTAGGAACAGCTTTGCTTTTTTTAAACATTGCAAGTCCTTCAAGCTCAGCATCGCTAACGGGGTAAAAAGTGCTATCTTTATCTTTGGAAATATCTATCCCATAAATCCATGGTGCATATTTAGGTATAGGTATATTATTACAAAAATCATACTTAAAATATTCTGCTCCCCATCTTGCAAATGTTAGAGCATCGATTTTTTCATAATATAGACTTGCAGGTAATTTTTCGCAAGTTTCAGTTCCATTGGATGTATATAATCCAACTTTTATCCCTAAATCATTAATTTTGCTAATTAGACTTGGAATTCCAGATGGAAATGTTGCAAGGTCTCCTTGCAATTTATTATTTTCATCTCTTTCGCCAGACATCCAGTTATCATCAATGTTTATATATTGATATCCAGCATGCAAAAGTCCAGTATCTCTTAAAGCTTTAGCTGTTTCATAAATGACATCTTCGTTGATTTTATTTTTAAAAGTATTCCAACTAGACCATCCCATTACAGGAACCGCTGCACCTTTAACTCTAGAATCTTCATTTGCTAAAGGATTATCAATTTTTTGTAATTTATTTGTAAAAAGCTTTTTCAAATAACAAAAAACACAAACTCCATTAAGTTTCATATGCTACCTCACTAATTATTTATCTAGTAAATTATATCAATTAAGGCGATATATTACAATAATCATGATAAATTTAGAACACCGCCACTTTTTGTTGGATTTGAATCTATACTTATTCTATTTTGGGTAACATCTTTACAGTAATTACCTAGGTCTATAAAAATTATCATAATAAATCAGCAATACATTTTAATTGCTGCAAACAATTTCAAAAAACTAAACTTTAAATTTAAATACCCATTTTACTAATGAGCGTGCAGTTACTTTTGAATTTAACTTGTTAAAAAAACATCGAATGATTAAAAATTTTGATATTGATATAAAGTGATTTATTATAATATAATGTATGTATTGAGTTTGAGGGTGGATTTGAATGAGCAAAGACAATAAGACTAAGAAAAAGGGCAATTTTATAAAAAGATTTTTTGCACATAATGATGATTATGATGTTCAAAATAAAGAGTTACTTGATTTTGCCATAGGTGTTTATGGGCAAAATAATACCTATAGTTTAGTTAGCGGATGGTTTGAATATTTTGCAAATATGGTTTTATTCATTAGACCATTACACACTGGTGCAATAATGTGGCTTGCACGTGGTTGGGATGCAATAAACGATCCTCTAGTCGGTTCAATAATTGATAAAAGGCAATCTAAAACGGGCGATAAACTAAGGCCTTATATTAGATATTTATCCCTACCCATAGGAATATTATCTGCATTATTATTTGTTAATTTTGGTTTTTCAAGCTATGGTGCAAAGATTTTATATTTAGTTGGTATATATCTATTATGGGACACACTATATTCTTTCCAAGACATAGCTCAATGGGGGATGGTTGCAAGAATTACTAATCAACCAGAGCGAAGAGAGATGGCAGCATATCTTGGACGAATAGCTGGGACTATGGGTGGTTGGCTACCAGGATTGATTTCACTCGTTATTGGTTTTGTAATGGATGGTCTTATTCCTTTAACTTTAAGTCAGTTATTTTTAATATTTGGTATAGCTTTTGGTTTTGGTGGAATGGCAATTTCTATGCGTCAACTAAAATGTAAAGAGCGTGCTCCTGTGCTTCCTCCAGAGGGCGGACTTTTAGCAGGATTAAAACTCATTAGAAAAAATAAAATAGTTATTGCTTTAACTTTAGGAAGTGTATTAAATTGTCTAACTTTATCAATGGGGCAAATTTATTTTTTCCAATATATGATAACCCTTAATTTAGGTGGTAAAACAATAAATGGGGCAACAGTTTTGTTTGCTTTTGGTTTATTGACAGGTTTGCCTGGTATGATTGCTATGTTTTTTACCCCTTATTTTGGTAAAAAATTAGGGGGCATGAGAAATGTTTTATTGCTATCAACTGTAACAGTAGTTGTATGCAGGGTAATTATGTACTTTATAGGTTTTGAAGGTAATAGTTTTTACATCATGGCTTTACTATTTGCTATTATGAATATACCAAGTGCAATGAATGGAATAGCAAGCACAGCTTTATGGGGTGACAGTCTAGACTTAGTAGAACTTGAAACAGGTCAAAGAAACGAAGGAACAGTTTTTGCCTTTCAAAATTTTATTGCAAAAATATCAGGAAGTATAGCCGCGTTGATGAATGGAATTACATTAGCTTTATTAAAATTTGAACCTGAAGCTATGGCTAATGGTGCACCGTTATCTGAGACATTTATTAAATACTCATGGCCAATTTTTGCACTAGGACCTGCCCTTGGTGCTTTGATGCAATTTATTCCTATCTTTATGCTAAAATTTAAAAACAAGGATAGAGACTTGATTTCCGCTGCACTTAAAGAAAAAAGAGCAAAACTTAAAAAAGCGAAAGCTCAAGAAATCTTTGATGGTGATTTAGCTGCAGTTTTAGAAACAGTCGAGAAAAAAGTTAAGCTTCCGTACTAAAAATCACAATTGCACATCATAATTTCCAAACTTAAAGGGGCTGTTAAGAAACTCAAAAATCTTAACAGCTTTTTTGTTGTCGAAACACAAGCAAATTTAGAGAAGCGTTATTTTGACATTAGCTATTTATATGGTGTAGTTATTTAAATATTTCTTAACAGCCCTTTTTGATTTATCATTAAAATCCAACAAAAAATCAATTAATAATTTTTTGCATTTAAGGGAGAAATTTTTAAAATAAGCGTTAGTTTGGGTATTGTAGCTTTACTTTTTTGATAGTATAATTAAATCAACAACATTTAGGAGGAAGTTATTATGAAAAAGAAAAAATTGAGTTTGATATTGGCGTACAAAGTGTAAAGTAAATTGAC
>LSQX01205372.1_pt1 | contig 57355 bp, 54 predicted proteins | sample 654561 | NCBI WGS metagenome assembly LSQX01 (sample SAMN04489861, study PRJNA283612) | anaerobic digester metagenome | isolation source: 4 biogas reactors fed with cattle manure at either 37C or 55C with and... | place: Denmark: Kongens Lyngby | collected 2014 | reverse complement strand
AACGCCGAGCCCACCCCGGCGACAGGTCTCGCCGATCTCTCGTGGACGGGTTGAGGCAACTGACCCCGGCGCCGGCTGGGCACCGCTGCAGTGCCCGGTTTCTGCTCACACGAGCCTCGCCCGCCATCGTCTCACAACTTCTGCTGCTGCAGCCTGCCCACACCATACAGCATCCTGCAGCTCACCATGGCGTAGCTTGAACCTTTCCGCCAGGTGGTGTAATGTAAACGGTGTCCTAGGAGCGTGCGAGCCCCGACTCGATGCGCTCTCTTGCGACTCGACCCGACCCGACCCGGGCCGCGCCGCGCCGGGCGCGCCGACCCGACCCGACCCGGGCCGGGCCGCGCCGGGCCACTCCCGCGCAACGAAACCACTTGACTCGAAGGCAGAGGTGCGAATTGTCCAAGTTCAGCAAGGCCGACTTTCACGTCCATTCTTCTTTCTCGCCTGATTCCATGACGCACATGTTCGAGATGTGCGAAGCCGCCATCGCCCGCGGCCTCACCAGCGTGTGCTTCACGGAACACGTCGAGTTCGACCCCGCGGATTTCGGATACGGCTTCTTCGATTATGACCGCTACCGCGCAGGCATCCAGGAGGCCAGGGCCCGCTACGGCCACATCCTCCGGATAGGCATGGGTGCGGAGGTCAGCTTCACCAGCAAGAAAGTCGACGAGATCCGCGACTTCTTGGCCAACCACGAATTCGACTTCGTTCTCGGGTCACTTCACATGATCGACGAGTTGTTCATTGGGGGAGACGAGTATTTCGAGGGAAGGACGGAAGAAGAGGTGTACGCCCCGTACTGGGCCGAGTTGGCTGCCATGGCCAGCAGCGGGCTGTTCAAACGGATAGGCCACTTGGACTACCTCAAACAGGCTCATCCCCCCACCTGGGGGCCGTTCTCCTTCGAGCACTGGCAGGACCACATCGCCCGCGCCCTGGAGGCTATCCTTGCCTCAGGCGCCACCATCGAGGTCAATACCTCAGGCATAAGGAAGGGCTTAGGCGAGCCGTTTCCGTCGTGGGAGATAATCGAGCTCTACAAGGCCTTAGGGGGCGTCAGCGTCACCATGGGCTCCGACGCCCACCGCCCATGGCACGTGGCAGGCTACTTCGACATCGTTGGGGCCCGGCTCGAGCAGATGGGCCTTGCAGTACTGGGCCCCGAAACACTCAGCCCCGGGTTCGATCAGTAGCAGAACATCCGTATCTTCGACACGGCCACCGCGCGCACCGCGTCCACCGCGGCCTGGCTGGCCTTCCGCATATCCCGAGCGTTCGCCGACCATACCCCCGCCAGCGCCCGCTTCAGCGCATCCGCGTGGGCAGCGTACAGCTCAGTCGTGATGTTCACCTTCCGGATGCCCATGGTCACCGACTTCTTGAGCATGTCATATGGAACACCCGAAGCCCCGTGCAACACCAACGGCACGCCCGCGTTCTCCGCGATGGCGCTGAGCAGGTCGAACCTGATTATCGGATAGCCGCGGTAGTGCCCGTGCACCGTTCCCACAGCCGGCGCCAGCGCATCGACCCCCGTCAGCTCCACGAACAGCTTCGCCTCATCGGGATCGGTGAGGCACTCATCGCCCACGCAGGGCCTGCTCTGGCCGTTGTCGTTGCGCACTATGCGCCCGAGCTCTGCCTCAACCGACACCCCTGCCTCATGGGCCAGCCTCGCCACTTCCTGAGTGAGCCTCACGTTCTCGTCGAAAGGCAATTCTGAACCGTCAATCATAACCGACGTGAACCCCAGCTCGATAGCCTGTGCAACCATCCCCACGTCATGCCCGTGGTCAAGCTGCAGGCAAACGGGCACTTTCGCCGCCATCCCCGCAGCCCTCCCCAGGGCCGCGACATAGTGGATCCCCGAGTGCTGGATCGTCGTCGACGTGGCCTGGATCACCACAGGGGTTCTCTCGCTCTCCGCCGCCTCGACTATGCCCCTCAAGTCCTCGAGACAGCTATAGTTGAACGCCATCACCGGCATTCCCGGTGGAGTCATCTCCAACAACTCCACCAATGTGTGCAGGGCCATCCGCGAATACGCCCCCCGTTGTCTGAATTGCGTGCACCTATCCTGTAGCGTCTGGACCTGTCCTACATCGCCTGCACCTGTCCCACGTTGCCTGCGCGCATCCTACGTTGCCCACCCGTCCGGCATCGCCCGCACCCGCCCACCAGCGACGCCCCGCCTAATCCTGTGTTGCCACGTTGCCTGACTGGAGCTCCCTGTGCCTCACCTGAGTTCGAACCCCCGCCGCCCGCAACCTCTCCGCCAGCGCATCCGCAATCGCCACCGAGCGATGTTGCCCGCCGGTGCACCCAATGGCCAACGTCAGATGGTTCTTGCCCTCCACGCTGTAGTAAGGGATGAGCTTCATGACCAGGCTGGCCATGGTATCTAGGAATTCCTCCGCCATCGGATGCGATAGCACATACGTGCGACAGTCTCCACTGAGACCAGTTGTATTCCTCAACTCAGGAACATAAAACGGGTTTGGAAGGAACCTGACGTCAAAGATCATGTCGGCGTCGGCCGGCGCCCCGTACTTGAACCCGAAGGAGAACACGTCCACCGACATGAGCTCGTGGATGGGCCTGTCCGAGACCGCCGTATACAGGTGCGCCTTGAGATCCTGTGGCTTCAGATCCGAAGTGTCGATTACAATGTGCGCCCTCTGCCTGATCGGTGCCAGCATGTTGCGTTCCGCAGCGATACTGTCGTAGATGCTGCCGACCCCTGCCAGAGGGTGCGTGCGCCTGGTCTCGCTGAACCTTCGCACCAGCACTGCGTCGCGGCACTCCAGGAAGATTATGCGATACTCATAGCTCGAGTGATCCAGCCAATCGATGGCCTTCTCCAGCTCGCGGAAGTGCTCTCTGCCCCTAACGTCCATGGCCACTGCATAGTTCCTGCTCTCGCCCGTCGACGACGAGTGTATCTCCACAAGGCGGGGCAGCAGCGCCGGCGGCAGGTTGTCGATGCAGAAGAAATCCAGATCCTCAAGGGCCTTCATGCACTGGGTCTTTCCAGCCCCCGACAGGCCCGTGACTATGGTAAAAGTAACCCTCGCGGCATCAGCAGTCGCCACCGTCCGCCACCTCCATGGCCTCTATCATATCACGTGGAGACCGAAGACGAGAGGTACAATTATAACTGTATTCACGCGCCGGCAGACAAATCCTGCTGATTGCGAGGACACAACGTCACTCATATGAGTTGATCAATGGAATGCCCTAACGCTTGCGACACCTCAGCCAGCTGGGCATATCGTTGTCCTCCATGGGCCGGACGCTCCGGTAGTAATAGGCCTCATAACGCAAGTCCTTTCTGAGCTCCGCACGGAACTGCGAATCACAACGCGCCCTATCGACGTGCAACAGACTCTCCTTCAGCTTGGAGATCTCCCGAAGCAGCATCGGCTGATCGTCAGGGCATTTAGCCGCCAACACGTCGAGCGCCGATACTCGTTCGCCGATGATGCGGCAATAGGCGACGTAGTCTCCATCGTCGATGGCTTTGGCGCTTTCGTCCTTCGCGACCGCCGTCCGGATCAGTTTGACGTTGGTGATCACTTCGAAGTTGGGCTCGCACGGCTCCATCACATCCGACGCCGCAGTCAGGTGCGCCGTCAGCTCAACGCTGGTCTGCGCCAGGCAATGGCACGCGTCAGCGTACGACAGCTTCAGCCGCAACAAAGGATGCTCACCGGCAGGCAATGCAGGGAAGCTCAGCTCGACGGCGATATGCTTCTCCTCGTCGGCGAACATGTCGGGCAGAGCCAGCGTAGCCCCGCTGCCGCTGAAAACGGGCTCATGACCGAAAACCGTCGTCACCTTCGCGCTCGAAAGGCCCTCAAACGTCAGCGTGATGCCCTGCGCCACCACCGCCAGCAGCCCCTTGAGCTCGCTCTTGAACACGTCCCGGATGTCCTCGGAGTCCTTCACATAGTAGTATGTCCCGCCGCCCGACTCCGCGAGGGCTATCAGCAGGTCCTCATTGAAACTTGTGCCCACCCCAATGGCGGAAAGCGACACACCCTTGTCCAGCATCGACCGCGCCTTGGCAGCCAGCACCTTCGGATCGGTGATGCCGCGGTTAGCCATGCCGTCAGTGAGCAACAGCACCCGGTTGACCTGCCCCTCACGGCACTCCTTCAGCGCCTCCTCATGCCCCTTGAGCAGGCCGCCCGACAGGTTCGTGGATCCGCCGGAGTAAACGTGCGCGATGGCGTCCTTGAGGACGTCCTTATTGGTCACATGCTGGCACGGGAACACCGTTTTCACATCATTGTCGAACACCGTAACCGACGAAAAAACCCCTGGCCCCCAGCTGGCCAATGAGAAACTGCGCGGAATCTTTCACCTGCTCCAGAGGACGCCCCGCCATCGATCCGCTTCGGTCAAGCACCATGTGGACGTTGAGCGGCAGCCGTTCGCTCTGCCTTTCAGCTGTGTTCTTGCCCACCAGCCGCACCAGGGCACATATCGTCCCTTGCCTGTTGGCAGGCAGCATGTGATGCGACAGCTCAACCTCGGCCGTTATCGGACTGACATGGACACTAGCAGCACCGTTGCTCAAGGCAAGTCCTCCATCCTGTGATAGACTGGGCCTTACCTCACCTATTAGCAACTTGTCGTAGCCCACCTTCTTATCTTCTCAACTTGGAGGCTTGACCCGCACCCCGAGAATACCCAGGCACTTCCGAACGAGATCCGTGCTGAGACATCGCCCCCTCACCGCCTCCCACGCCATCGCGGTCGCGCCCATCACTGTAGGGTAGAGATGGGCATATCTCCGCATGCACTTGCGCACGACGGAAGGTAACCGCCACGTGATGCCGTGCTCTTTACGGTCCAAACATCGGTCGATGCCACCACCCTCGACGACGCTGCCTGGACCGTGCTCCGGCTTTACGCGGAGGTGGGCAACGTGTTTCAGTGACGCCGGCGCAGTGCGCAGCCACACGCCAGCAGCTTGCAGCGGCCCTGCCGAAAGAGCCGAGGGCCATCGCGTTTCTCTGCACAAAGCAGACGGTTTCAGTGCAGAGAGTCGAAGGTCAGACACAATTGTATGAACCGCACTACGCAGGCGATGAAGGAGGGCTCCACATACGTGTTCGTGCAGCGGCACGTGTCGCACTGATTCTGGCAGTGATTCTGGCACTGGGCTGGACCACCCCCGGCGCCGCATCGACACCATTATCCGGGATCTAGAGATCTCGGTAGCTGCGTTGCGACAACCGGGCACTGCCCCTGCCCATGTCATCGATGCCCTCCAGTCGTTGCTTGGCAGGCTCAAAGCCCACAGGGAACTGGTTGCTCGACAGCTCGGAGTGGTTGCCGACTATCATCCCTACGATGACCGATCCCGGTCACCTGCGATCCTACCGGGCGCAAACCGGAGAGACGCTCCACTTCGTTGTGCGAGGTGAGACCAACAACTCGTTGTGCGGAACTGGCACCTATACTGATGACTCCGATCTGACCGCGGCCGCTGTGCATTCGCGAGCCTTGAGAGATGGGGAGTGCGGAGTGGTAGAGGTCACGATCCTCCCGGGGCAGAGCACGTATTAGGTGAGCACGGCGAACTCGGTAACGAGCTCTTCGCACGGCGAATACTCCGGAAGCTCTCGGGTGTCCAGGGCACCGTCGCAGGCCGCTTACGTGCTGCCCGACCTGGGGAGTCCGTGGGCCTTTGGAGGCGTCACAGGACAGGTGTTCTACTCCAGGATCACCGGATCGACATCGGGCAGAGTGTGGGGAACACAGGTCTACACCAGCGACTCCGTCTTGGCCGTAGCTGCGGTCCATGCAGGCTTCCTCTCGGCCTGAGGGCTCGATGCCGTCGAGCTCCTCCTGTGCCCGGATGGGTTAGGTCAAGTGGGTGGGGGCGTTACGAAACGGGGTGCCTTTCATCGCGATCATGAGGCTAGACGTCGGTCTTTCGTAACGAAATCGACACAATGGTCCGTGAGGAAGGGCTCGAGGGGATTGCGGCGCGATCCGCCGTGTTTCGGATCGTCGGCGATAGCGCGTGTAACTGGGCGTCCTCAATGGAAAGAAAAGGGCCGGCTCCCCACGGGCGGCGAGGTGTCGGCATTGTGTTGATTATGCAACTATGTATGGGCTAGAAGGCACGACTTCATCACAAATGCCCCCGCGAATTGTAACGGACTCACCCCGCAGGCTAGTCCATTGGAATGAGGCTTCGCGCGGAGTCGGTCGCCGCGGAGCGGCTGCAGGCCGGCCGGCGCCATCTCACCACAACTAAGCCTGGGCTCGCGGCGTTTCGGGCAGGCCTGCCAGCGACTAGTATGCGTGACTACTGGTCCAGCACCGTTACGCAGGGGGCCGAATACCCATGTAGCACGCAGACCACTGCGTGAGGAGGTGGTCCATATGGAGAGGGAGCCAGGGAAGGAGCTGGAGCGCGCGCGGAAGATCCAGCAGGAACCGGAGCTGGAGCGCAAGCGGGCGCCGGGGGTGCCGGACGACGCTCCAGGCGATACGGCTGAAGACGCGGCGGGGGATATCGACCTGGAGCACATGGCGCTGTTCGGCTGCGGTCCGGCGTACGTGACCAACAGGAATGACGGCAGCGTGTCAGTTGTCGATCTGAGACTGATTCGGGAGATAGCCAGGATACAGGTGGGCGAGGCTCCGACAACACCGGCGGTCGGCCCTGACAAGCGGTTCGTCTACGTCTCGAACAGCGATGACAACACGCTTTCTGTCATAAGCACGCTGACGAACACGGTGGTGGAGACCGTAGACCTGAACGCCGGAGGCTTCGCGGCCGACTTCCCGTGGGGAGTTGCCGTATCGCCGGACTCGCGGTTCGTGTACGTCGCCAATAGGGGCTCATCCAACGTGTCGGTGGTGGACGCCAGACGGCTCGCGGTGGTGGCTCAGGTGCCTCTCTCGGCCGGCGGTTTCGACATCGATGTCACGCCCGACGGGGACTTCGCGTACGTGTGCCTGAGCGGTGTCGGCAGCATGGCCGTGGTGGACCTCAGCACCAACCTACAGGTGAAGACGATCAACGTGTGCGACGCCCCGCCGGACATCGCCATCGCTAGGCGGAAGCCGCTGGCTTACGTGTCGTGCCCCATCATGCAGGGCTCGGTGCGGGCGATCAACACGAACCTGGCCGAGGCGTCCATGACGTCCATCACGACGGGCGGATCCCCGGGGTCGATAGCCTTCAACCCCGACGCCACGCTGGCGTACGTGACCAACCTGACCGGGCAGGGGCTTTTCGTCATCGACGTGTTCAGGCACGCGCGGGTAGCAACGGTGCCTGTGGGCAACGAGCCGCGTGGCGTCGCCGTGAGCGACAACGGCCTCTTGGCGGTGGTGACCAACACGGATGACTCCACCGTGTCGGTGGTGGACATCCGGACCAACACGGTGGTCGGCACAGTGCAGGTGGGCAGCAGGCCGTGGTTCGTAGACATAGCATGAGAGCATGAGCCCATGAGCGAATCGAAGCCAGGAGTCTCTGACAGCGCACGCGCTGCCGGCGCCAACACTCAACCAAAGGCAGGAAAGGAGGGATAGGCATGGACGAGGTCCTTGACGATGTGGAAGTGCAGCAGCTGGGCTCACTCGGCTGCGGGACCGCGTACGTGACCAACAGGGAAGATGCCAGTGTGTCTGTGATCGACCTTAACCGGGCCCAGGAGGTGACCAGAATTCCCGTGGGCACCAGGCCGCAAGCGATCGCCGCCAGTCCCGACAAGAGGTTCGTGTACGTCACCAATTTCAACGATGCCACGCTGTCGGTGATCAACACGCTAACGAACACAGTTGTGGACACGGTGGGCTTGAACGTCGGGGCGTTCGCGGCGGAGGGTCCAACAGGGGTGGCGGTGACTCCTGATGGGCGGTTCGTGTACGTGGCCAACATCCAGTCCGACAACCTGTCGGTGGTGGACGCGCGCCGCCTGGCTGTGGTGACAACGGTGCCCATGAGCGCGCCGCCCGCTGACCTTCGCATCACCGCCGACGGAAACCTGGCCTACGTGACCATGGGAGTGGGAGCCATTGGCTTCATCGGCGTGGTTGACCTCAACACGAACCTGCAGGTGAAGGCCATCAGCATCTGTTCCAACCGTACCGGCATCGACATAGCGCCGCGCATGCCCCTGGCCTATCAGGCATGTACCTTCCCCGTGGGCAGGCTGCATGCCGTCAACACGGACCTCGCCGAACCATCGGCGGAGTCCATCATCACGAATCTGCCGCCAGACCAGATAGCTTTCAACCCCGAAGGCACGCTGGCATATGTGACCCAGCTCGACGGCAGCAGGCTGTGGGTGGTGGACGTGTTCAGGCACGCGGTGCGGCTGACGATTCCCGTCGGAGGCGGCTCCAGCGGCGTGAAGGTGAGCGACAACGGCCTGCTGGTTGTCGTAGCCAACTTGGACGACAACACGGTGTCAATAGTGGACGCCCGGACCAACACCGTGGCAGCGACAGTCCCAGTGGGCAGCTCGCCGTTTAGGGTCGCCATAGTGTAACAGGAGGTGACGAACCCAGTGGTGGAGACTACAAAGAACGATTCCGGCGCCCGCGGGTTCGAGGGCGTCGAGCTGGAAAGCATCGCGGCGGAGGGCCTGGGCGACTGCGGTATCGCGTACGTGCCTTGTTTCCGCGATGACACAGTTTCCGTAGTAGACCTCAGGAGGGCTCAGGTCATCACCACCGTCACAGTGGGCCGGGCTCCGGTCAGCGCGACCGCCAGTCCTGACAAGAGGTTCGTGTACGTCACGAATTTCCTCGGCAACACGCTCTCGGTGGTCAACACCTTCAACAACACGGTGGCTGCAACCATCGACCTCAACGCCGGACCCTTCGCGGCCCAGGGCGCCTCCGGCGCAGCGGTGTCGCCTGACTCGCGGTTCGTCTACGTCGCCAATTTCCGTACTCCGCGCGTGTCCGTGGTGGACGCCCGCCGGATGGCGGTGACGACCTCGATACCCTTGTCCGGTGTATCAACTAAGATCGCGCTTACGCCCGATGGTGCTCTGGCGTATGTGACTCTGCCCAACGACAATGCCGTGGCAGTACTGGATCTCAACGCTAACCTCCAGGTGAAGACCATAATGGTAGGCGACGATCCGGAGGACATCGCCATAGCACGAAACCGACCTCTGGCATACGTCGCCCTCCAAGGAGAGGGAGTGCAGGCAGTGAACACCCGCCTGGCGACGTCGGCGGCGACTGTGCTGACGTCCGCCTCCCGTCCAACGGGCGTTGCGTTCAGCCCCGATGGCACGTTGGTGTACGTCACCAACCAGCTTACCGCCAACGTGTCCGTGATCGACGTGTTCAGGCATGCCCAGGTGGCGACCATTCCTGTGGGCGAACTCCCTATAGGCGTGGAGACCACCGACGACGGCAGGCTGGTGGTGGTCTCGAATTTCTCCGGCGATTCGCTGTCCGTCATCGATACGCGCACAAACACCGTGATAGCCACGATCCCAGTGGGCGCAGGGCCGGAGTACCTCGATATCGTTTAGCGGTTACGGTCTCTCTCCTCCGGTCTCTCTTCTCTGATCTGTCTTCTCCGGTTCTCTGGCACAGGGCGGGCCAGCTCCGCCCTGGGTCACCCCGCGCTGTCTGATAGCCACACGTTTACCGGTGCATTGATGCCAGCGATTGCGTATAATTCACATTAAGACACAATGCAGGGGGTAACCACTAAGGATATGACTATCATTAGTCGAACTCGCAACATAGGCACCACAAGCGCCCTCCGCACTGTGAAGCTTCTGTTCTTTTCACTGTTCCTGATTGCAGCGGTGCCACTCACTACCTACCAGTTCACCGGGTATCCAAACATACATCCCTATCGTCCCGAACGCCTGGTGCCTCCCTGGGACATCGCATCTGGCGAGGAGTCTGTGCTGGTGATAGCCCCGCACTGCGACGATGAGACGCTGGGGTGCGGCGGGCTACTGTGGTACGCCACTCAGTATGGAAACAGGGTACGAGTTGTAGTCCTTACCAATGGAGACGGCTACCCTGCCGCGGCGACTCTCAACTCAGAGGGAGAGCGACCCTTCTACGAGCGACACCTACAGCTAGGGCAGACGAGACAGCAAGAGACGTTGGCCGCCCTGCGCGTACTGGGCGTCGAAGCCGAGAATGTCAGCTTCCTGGGTTACCCTGATGGCGGCCTGTCGCACCTGTGGCTGGATCACTGGGAGTACGACAACCCATACACGTCACCGTACACCATGGTCAATAGGAGCCCGTACTCCTCAAGCTTCACCCCGAACGCGCCGTACTGCGGCCGCGCTGTGGTGGACGACCTGTGTGCCATCATCAGAGAATTCCGACCCTCGCTGGTGTTTGTGCCTCATCCTAACGACACTCATGCAGATCACTGGGCCACCTTCGCCTTCACAACGGCCGCGCTGCAGACGTTGGTCCGACAGGAACAGCTCGAGACGGATATGAGAGTGCTCACATACATTGTACACCGCGGGAACTGGCCGATCCCAAGGGCGTACGCGCCCAGCTGGTCACTGGATCCTCCGAAGACCCTCCAGCGGGTGCCGTATGAGTGGATCTACCAACCGCTGTTCGACGACGCCGTGACCGCCAAGCGCCGTGCACTGGCGGAGTACCGCAGTCAGATGCAGGTCATGCGGCTGTACTTGCTGAGTTTCGTGCGCCAGAACGAGCTCTTCGCCGTGCCGCATTCGCCGGTTGCTGAGGCCTTGGGCCACGCGGGATCGTCCGAATCCATCAGGGACGCGTTCTGGGAGGAAGCCGAGCCTGTGGTGTTCGACCCGCTGGACGATACCCTGGTGCGACGGATCCGAGGCGCGGCGGATCTGAGCTCCGTGTCAGCGGCGCTGAACGGCGACACCCTATACCTGATGATACGGTCCAGAACGAGGACATCCACGAATATGCGCTACACGTTGCACTTGTGCGACTTTTCAGACAAGCGCACCATGATCACGCTCAGCGTCGGGCCGGGCTATGCCGTGAACGCTGACTCCAGCCTGACCAAAGCCGGACTACGGGTTCGGCGCACTGTGGGCGGGATAGAGATCGGGATACCTCTGCGCGTGTTCGCTCGCAGCGGAACACAGCAGCGGCCCGACGCCGTGTTCTTCATGATCCAGTCATCGATCGCTCGCACCAGCCTCGACAGGACCGCGTGGACCGTGCTCCGGCTTTCCCCGGATGCGCCTAACGTGTTCAGGTAATGGGTATGGTGAGCTATGGTGAGCGCAGCGTCGTCGCTGCGCTTCCCGATCTTGTATTCAGCAAGGAGGGGGCGGCCCATGGATATCGTGCTGAAGTCTGAAGGCGATTACCCTGAGGACAAGCCTGAGCTGTACTTGCGCCTGCAGGATGAACTGCGTGTCCTAGTAGAGGCGGTGAGCCATCCCATACCGAACCTCGCCAACGCCTCGGCGCTGCTGTGGCAGGCCATGAAGGACATCAACTGGGTGGGCTTCTACCTGATGCACGAAGGACGATTGGTCCTTGGGCCTTTTCAGGGCAAGCCGGCGTGTGTTTACATCCCTGTCGGCAAAGGCGTATGCGGGACCGCCGTCAAGGAGAACCGCACCGTGCGTGTGGATAACGTGCACGAGTTCTCCGGACATATCGCTTGCGATGCGGCGTCAAACTCGGAGATCGTCATTCCCATGCGTGATGGTGACAGGATAGTGGGGGTGCTTGATATCGATAGCCCGGTCTTCAGCCGATTCGATGATGAAGACCAGGTCGGGCTGGAGGCCATCGTTCGGATCCTTGAGCGGGCCTGCGCGTGGCGGTAACAAGAGGTGTGCTTTCGTAGCGGATTGGGAGTTAGGGGTCCGTTGGGCTCCGGATTGTAACGGAATGGACATGATGCTCTCAGACACCGGGCCATCGGGGTCGCAGATGTGCGGCCGATGGCCCAGGCACTTTTCTAGACCGGGATATCCTTACTGGCAAACACTGCAATCGCCGCGGCGAACAGCACGACGGCGCCTACTGCCAGGGCTGCCATTCCCCAGACTGCTCCAGGCTGGCCTGCGATGATGCCGTCCGGGTTGAACAGGGTGAAGAACGTAAAGTACCTTGCCTTTGTCAGCTTGTCGCTGGTATTGGCGAGCATCTGGATGACGAACGCCAGGATCGGAATGCCGGCGCCTAGGCCGGAGCTGGTCCGGCTGTCGTTCAAGGCGCACGAGCTCAAGAAGCTGATGCCTGCTATGAAGAGGTGCAGCGTCAGGGCGCCGAGGTTAAGCAGGAGGAATCTGTCGATGTCCAGTTCGCCCGGGAAGAAGCCTTGCGCTGCGGCGATCCCCACTAGGGTCGCGAAGGCGACGACAGAGGAGGTTCCGGTGATCAGCACCGCCGCCTGTGTGGTGGCAACTGTGCGTCGCGAGACGGGAGCTGCCAGCAGGTAGGCCATGAACCCGCGATCCACATTGCGGGCCACCAAACGGTTTGCCGTGATGAACGTGAAGATCATTGGGAACATCAGCATGATCATGCCGTAAAGGTAGCTGGAGATGAAGTCGATCAAGGTGGTTACCGGCTTGTCCATGCCGAACATCGCCATGAGCTGTGGCATGGCCGGCATCGTGGCTGTCAACTGCTCCAGCGCGGCGCTGAACTTCGGATCGAACATGCCCGTGACCACGACGAAGTACATCGCTATGACCGCAGAGATCACGATAAACAGTGTGACGTTGGCTTTGATGCCGTTCCTGTAGAGCGGGCCGCTTATCACCGGGCGTCACCTCCGTAGTAGTGCAGGAACACTTCCTCCAGGGCCTGGGAGGGCGCCTCGATGTTGGACACCGGGGCGCGGTGCATCGCCGCGATAAGCTCGCGGATGTTGCTTCGGACAAGCACTGTGACGCGGGCGCCGTCGCGGCCGGCGATGTGCAGAGCCTGGGCGTTTTCGGCGGCGAAAGTGGCGGCGGCCTCTTCGGTTTCCAGAGTGATGATGTATTTCCTGACCTGTGTGGCCTTGAGAGCGTCGATGGAGTCGACTGCAACCAGGCGGCCTTTCCGGATGATGCCCACGCGTTCGCAGGTGCGTTCGACCTCCTCGAACCTGTGGGAAGACATGAGGATGGTCTTGCCACGGCGACGCTCATCGAGGACGAGGTCGATGAAGCGGTTATGCATCAACGGGTCGAGGCCGCTGGTGGGCTCGTCTAGAATCAGCACTTCAGGGTCATGCATGAAGCAGGCCACGATGGCTACTTTCTGCTTCATGCCCTTGCTCATCTTCTTCAGCCTGGGGCTGGGGTCGAGCTCGAAGCGTTCGAGGAGCTCACTAGTGCGATCCGCGCCCTTCATGCCGCGGTAGGCGGCGTAGAACTGCAGGAACTCGGTACCCGTCATGTCCTCGGGGAAGGCTATCTCCCCGGGGATGTAGCCGACGTTCCGTTGAACTTTCGGGGCGTGGCTCCAGCAGTCCTTGCCTAGGATGGAGCAGCTTCCACCGCGGGTTGGCTTGAGGAAGCCCATGAGGTGGCGGATGGTGGTGGTCTTGCCGGCGCCGTTGGGGCCGAGGAAGCCGAACACCTCGCCCTCGTCGACGGAGAACGAGAGGTCGAACACTCCGCGGCCTTGGCCGTAGTCCCGGGTTAGTGACTTGATCTCGATGACTGGCACGGTGAACACTCCTCGTCTGCCCGGGGCGGGGCTGGTTTGTCAACAGTCGCGGCCCCGGTGTCGGCCGGGGTTGATGGGTGCGGTTGGTGTCAGAGTCATTCAATAGGATGACCAATAGCATTGTAACACTGTCAAGAGACCCAGAGATAGCAGGACATGCAGGTGGATACCGCGTCAACCACGATCCCTGTCGCGGCATCCTTGCCCCTTTCGGCTCTCTCACACGGCTCAGATTTCAGGTGATCGGCGGTATGAGGCTGGAGAGCTTGGTTCAGCACCGAATAAGGAAACTCGGGTAGGCTGCTGGGCAGCAATCACCCCGCAAGATACTGTGAAATCGCTCGTCTGACATGTTAGCATAAAGGTAAGCCATTGGCTCCCTTCGCCTGTATATTATCGATCGTTCGCACCTGCCAATCCATGAGAGGATCCATGGCTTTTCCGTGTCCGCTCAGTAGGTCAAAGCCCTTCTTACAGCATCATACCGAACGCCGCTTTGTGATGGACAATTGAGAAAACGTAAGGGGATCCTGTCCATACGCCGCAAGCTGTTCGTTTCGCTCATCGTATCGCTGGTCCTATCCCCGTGGATCGCAGGTGCGCCTGCGCAGACGGCCGCCGATCAAGCCGTCGTGGCCGATGCCAACGCGTAGGGCGCCGACGCCTTTCTTGACCTCTACTTCTACGACTCCATCCACGTATCGCCTGACGGCCGGTCGGTGGTCTTCGAGGTGTACAAGCCCAACATCTCCGGCGAGGCCAACGAATGGCAGCAGCAGATATTCCTTGTAGACTTGAACGGGGAGACGAAGGCGCTCACTGAAATGGAGAACACCGGCGTTGGCCACACCCAGCCTCAGTGGTCTCCGGACGGCGCGCTCATCTCCTACATCGCGCTTGCCGATGATGCGCCAAATCTCTTCGTCATGAACCGAACACGGCAGCAGAAGACGCAGATCACGCACTCCGTCACCGGTGTGGTGAGCTACCATTGGTCGCCGGACGGAAGGTACATAGCATACATTGCCCCGGACTACCCGAGCGAAGAGAAGCTCGCGGCACTCCAGAAGAGCGACGCTCAGGTCGTTGGAGAGCACATGTGTCAGCTCCACGTCTGGGTAGTCGATATGGAGAACCCGGGGGAAACCCGGGAGCGACGTCTGACATCCGGAGATTTCAGCGTCCTCTCGCTGCGGATGTTATCTATCCGATCGCGGGGTTCTCCGCACACGGATATGCCGTGTTCAGGCCGAACATCAGAGGCTCCGACGGTAGAGGCGGGGATTTCCGCAAGGCGAACATACGCGACTGAGGAGGCATAGACCACCAGGACATGATGACTGGCATCGACCACATCATCGGTCTGGGTGTGGCCGACCCGGAGCGGCTTGGCATCATGGGATGGAGCTACGGCGGATATATGACGTCCTGGGCCATCACGCATACCGACCGCTTCAAGGCTGCGTCGGTGGGCGCGGGCCCGGTGGACCTGGTGGGCATGACCATCCTCCAGTACTTCGGCTTGTACTGGGAGGATTACGACATATACGTGCAGCATTCGCCGATACGCTATGTCCAGAACGTGAAGACTCCGACGCTGATCCAACACGGCTTGGAGGATTTCAGGGTGCCTGTCGCGCAGCGGCTGCTGCTATACAACGCATTGAAGGCCCGGGGCGTGCCTGTGGAGATGGTCCTGTATCCGCGATCCGGGCACGTGGTGGTGGAGCCAAGGCTAGCCGTGGACGTGCTCTCACGGAACCTCACATGGTTTACGGAGCATATCCCCGCGGGCGGCCGGTAGCGGTCGACCAAGATCCAACGCGTAGCGGGTGTGTCCATGTAGTTGGACACACCCGTGCTCAGTAATCAGGCGTGCCCCTAACCGGCTGGGCGTCTACAAAGTGAAATGCAGAATCGGGGATACAGGATTTCATGTCGTGGGCTGGGGACTGTCGGCGTCAGATGTGCGGCGTTCACATGCCGTGAAGGGTGCAGTCGAGACGAGTGGGGTCACGAGTTGATGTAAGCCATGCTCATCTCCGTCAACGCCCGCTCGATGGGGCTGTCAACGTGATAGTTGGCTATCGGCAGGTAGCCTTTCGTTTTCGCCAGCATGATCTCGCGAGTTAGGTCTTCCTTGACTACTTCGATGAGGCGATATCGATTTCTCACGCAAATGCCCGCCTTGATGTTGTCAAGCATCACACGCTCTTCGAACTTCTTTCTGTCCGGGGCGAAGGGGCCTCCTTCCGTGAAGTGCTGTTGCCCCTGAAACTCGTACCCCACGCGCTGCCTTGGGTAGTCCCTGTCCAGTTCGAGTCGGCCCAGGCCAGGGGACTTGAGCCAGGCCGGACGAGAGTTGTCGATATAGTGGGCCTCTGCCACCAAGAAGTCGAGCCAGCAGCGCATCAACCACTGACCGAGCCAGTCCACGCTGTTTCTCACCACCTGCAGCCGGTCGGCTACCAACTCCTCAACCGGCAAGGGTAGGCAGGCGGCGACAAGCAGGGCTCCCCTGGGGGCCTTTCCAACGTCCTCCACCCAGCCACACTCTCTCAAGCGGATAAGGCTACGCCGAACGGTTTCAACGCCCGCGCCGGTGGTGTCAGCGAGAGCTCTCATGGTCGCAGGTGGACTGCTGTGTAGCAGCAGACGCACCCGGATGTCGAAATCGAGCAGCCGATGGTCGATGGGAAGCTCGGCTATCAACACTCGACGGATGATCTGGGCAAGAGTCATAGGCGCATCCACTCGCAACCACTTGGTGGCGAGATGGTAACACACTTGCGGATAGGCGGAAATCGCCCGCGCGGGTGATTTTTCGAGGCTGAAGGGTGTTTTCTCAGCTGGGGAGAGCCCGAACCATTCTGTAACCCAGAGGTTTGCGTTGCTGTCGGTGCCTGAGCCATTCCCTGGGTTGGTCGGAATCCCATTCCTGAGGCGCTTATCCGCGAGAAACCGACACCGCTGTAGTCAGATCGCGAAACTGGACGACACGAATGAGTATTGTTGGCGGCGGGCGTCGGTGGAGGAATTAGGGAATCATCGGGCGCCGAGATGCCGATGTCATTACAGCAGCTACAGGCGTCGAGAATCGCTGACATGGAAGGAGTGGACGGTGGCGTTGTTGTCGTCTGGCGTGGTCTTGGGAGAAGAGAGCCGTCAACGTCGGCAAGAATCTCATCCGTGTAGTGCTGATCACGCGAAGTTGCCCAGACGTGTCGAATCTGAGAAAACTGATGCTCAATAATGAGGACCTCACGAGACGGCGGCGAGATTCCTCTGCACGAGCCCGATGAAAGGCCTCAGCGAGTCAGACCACCACCGCACGCCTGTCCCAATGCTCCTAGCCGCGCGCACACTCCCCGCCACGCCCACTCAGTATCTCGATGGCATGGGGCAGGGCAGGAAGGATTACCTCGAGGCACTCCTCGCAGGCCCGCGGGCTGCCAGGCAGGTTGATGATGAGCGTCCGCCCGCGGATGCCGGCCACGGCCCTGCTGAGTATGGCGTGGGGCGTAACGGCCAGGCTCCGGGCCCTCATGGCCTCAGCTATTCCCGGTGCGAGCCGCTCGACAACGGCCATCGTAGCCTCGGGCGTTACATCCCGCGGAGCGAACCCTGTACCGCCCGTGGTGAACACCAGGTCAACGTGGAGCTCGTCTACATACCGACACAGCTCGGCAGAGATCGCGTCCTTCTCATCTGGCACGATGCTCCGCTCTACAACGGTTCCGATGCTGGCTATAGCATTGTCTATGGCAGGCCCGCTCATGTCAACTCTCTCGCCTTGCGAGCCCTTGTCGCTCACCGTGAGCACCGCGACGGTGATGGTGTTCGCCACCTGGATGCGGTCGCCAACGCTTGCCACGCCCCCGCGTAGCACCTTGGCGAATATGCCTTCACGGGGCATGACGCAGTCGCCCACCTGATGGAAGATGGCGCACCTGGCATGGCACTCCTTGCCGACTTGCGTCACCTCGAGGAGCGCTTCGGCCCCGACCTTCAGGCGCGTCCCCACTGGCAGGCAGGCAAGATCCAAGCCCCTTACGGTGAGGTTCTCGGCGAACGCCCCAGGGCCCACGTCAAGCCCCTTGGCTCGCATCTTGTCGATGCTTTCCTCGGCGAGCAGGCTCACTTGCCGATGCCACGGCCCCGCGTGGGCGTCGCCTTCCACGCCATGGCCTGCTACCAACCGCGCGCTTCCCACGTTTCGCTTGGGAACGCCCTTGACCTCGCTAACGCATACTGCCGTGATCACGCTTTCCATGCCTGCTCCTCCTCGCGCCGGAACTCTCCGCTCTTGCCGCCGGTCTTCGAAACCAGCCTCAGCTGGCCTATGACCATGCCCTTGTCCACGGCCTTGCACATATCGTATATGGTGAGGGCCGCCGCCGCCGCGCCACATAGCGCCTCCATCTCGGCTCCCGTCCGTCCCACGGTGCGCACGGCCACCTGAACTTCAACGGTGCCGGCCTCTGCGTCTGCCGCGAAGTCCACATCCACGCCGGCAAGAGAGATAGGATGGCACATCGGTATCATGGAAGACGTGTTCTTCGCCGCCATGATGGCCGCCACCCGCGCCACGCCGAACACTTCGCCCTTGGGCCCCTTGGCCTCCGCTACCAGCTTCAGCGTAGACGGCAGCATGTGAACGCGGCATCGCGCCACAGCAGTCCGCGCCGTGACGGGCTTGTCGGAGATGTCTACCATGCGGGCCTTGCCCGATCCGTCGAGGTGGGTGAGTCCGCCGGTCCCGTCTTCAGGATTCATGATGGTTGAAACCTCCTCATGCCCGGTTCAGCCGCCTATCCTCACCAGCGGCTGTGCCTTCCAGTTACCGTCTGCGCCCCTGATTGCGCCGCTTTCGGGCTTCGCCGCCACCGCCTGGCGGATGATGTCGGCGATCGCCGCGTCGTCCGCCCCACCACGCAAGGCGCACTTGACATCGATGGTGGCATCCGAAAGCAGGCAGGGCCTGAACATTCCATCAGCTGTGAGACGAATCCTGTTGCACCGCACGCAGAACTCGTCTCCTTCGCGGGAGATGAAGCCCACCCGACCCTTCGCGCCACGAAGCCGCACATACGCTGCTGGGCCGGCATCCATCGCGGGCCCAGCGCCGGCCTTCACTGGTTCGGGCGTGGCCCCGGGCTGAGCCTCTGCTCCCATGGCCATCACGCGCCGCCGCACTTCGTCGATGGGTACCACGTGCTCCTCGCCGTATACCCCGCCGTTTCCCCAGAAGGGCATGAACTCGATGAACCGCACGTCCCACGGATGCTCCAGGGTGAGAGCGGCCATGCTCTCGATCTCGTCGGAGTTGATGCCCTTCAGTACCACGGTGTTGATCTTCACCGGACACAGCCCAGCGCGTTCCGCGGCGGCGATGCCGCGAAGCACGGCCCCGAGGTCGCCGCCCCGCGTGAGCTCTGCAAACGTTTCAGGGCGTAGCGTATCGAGACTGACATTCACACGCTTAAGCCCGGCAGCCGCGAGCTCCTGCGCATAGCCTTCCAGCACCGTGCCGTTGGTCGTTAGGGCGATGTCGCGTATCCCTTCGATCGCCGCCACCTGCCGCACCAGGCTCACCACGCCCTTGCGCGCCAGGGGCTCGCCTCCGGTGATGCGCACCTTGGTGATGCCCATCCCCGCCGCCACCCGCACCACCCTGGCGATCTCCTCCATGGTGAGCATGTCGGAGTGCCGCTTGAGCTCTATGCCCTCTGCCGGCATGCAGTACACACATCTGAAGTTGCATCGGTCCGTCACCGACACGCGCATGTAGGTTATCGGCCGGCCGCAGGCGTCGACAAGCTGCGTAGACTGCTGCGTAGACTGCTGCGTCAACCTCGCCACACAACCTTTCCGGTGTCGGCCACGTTGTAGCCGCCCATGGCCAGCACCGCCTGCTTGAACTCGTCCGATCGGATGACTGTGAGCAGCTTCTGCATCATCTCCGACTCCAGGAACTCCACGGTGGTGAGCAGGTCGTACTGCTCCGTGCCCACCGGGATGAAGTCGAGCCCCAGAGCCTTCGCCGCGCCCGCGATCCCCAGCCCCACGTCGGCTGCCCCATTTGCCACCGACGCCGCCACGCCCATGTGGGTGTACTCCTCGTGGGTGTAGCCCTTCACCTGCTCAGGATCGATTCCGGCCTTGGCCAGCTCCATGTCAAGCAGCACGCGGGTGCCGGCGCCGCGCTGCCTGTTGACAAACACCACGTCTTCGCGGGCAAGGTCAGCGAAGTCCTTGATGCCCTTGGGGTTGTCAGGACGGACTATGAATCCCTGCTCGCGATGAACCAGGTTCACCAAGGCGTAGTCCTCCGCCTTCAGCAGCCGCTTCACGTAAGGCACGTTGTATTCGCCGGTCTCCTCGTCGATGAGGTGAGTGCCGGCTATGTGCGCCTCACCGCGGCGCATGGCCATGATGCCGCCCATGCTGCCCACATGCGCCGACGACAGCGCCAGGCCGGGATAGGCCCGGGCAAGGAACGTCGACAGGATGTCCAGCGCCAAGTCGTGGCTGCCGATGGCAACTATCGTCCTTCTTATCTCGTGTAGACTCCGCAACAGGTGCACCCGCACCCATGCGCCCTCGTCTACACCCTGGGCGTCAGGTGGAACGCGCACGTAGCCGTCGGCCTTAACCAAAGACATTATCGCCCCAGCGCCGCGGGCCAGCGGGGTTACCACCAGCCTGCCGCCTACATCGCCCACCTTGACGCGCACGAACTCCTCGACTCCAGGAGTCGACACGATGCGCCGCGTCGCGCTGGCCTCCACGGTGGGGAGGGGCTCCAGTGGCTGCGCCAAGAGCCTCGCCATCAGCGGCCTCAGGAACAGCTCGCACGCCAGCGATGCAGAAACGGGATACCCGGGCACGCCGATGAACGGGCGTGCCGCCGGACGCCCTTCGCCGGCCGGCCCCTCCACGATCCCCAGAATCGTGGGTTTGCCGGGTTTGATGGCCACGCCGTGCACGATCACGCGGCCAAGCTTCTCCACGACGGCGCTGGTGTAGTCCTCGCTGCCTGCAGACGAGCCTGCGTTGACGATGACGATATCAGCGCTGGCTGCCGCGGCCCTGACCGCCTCAGCGATATCACCGAAGTCGTCCGGCACGATTGGGCTGAAGGACGGCTCGCCGCCGCATTCCACCACGAACCCGCCGATGATCTGTGAGTTGAACTCAACGATATCGCCCGGCCGGAGCTGCGAGCCCGGGGCCACCAGCTCGTTACCGGTGGGGATGATGACAACCCGAGGGCGACGGCGCACTTCCACCTCGGTCACCCCAGCGGCCAGCAGGGCGCCGAGATCCGCCGGGCGGATCCCGTGGTTCTCAGGCAAGATGAGCTCCGTGGCGACTATGTCCTCGCCCACGGTGCGCACGTGCTGCCAGGGTTTAGCCGGGGCTATGATAGTGACAGACTCGTCATCCGCATGCACCAGGTCTTCCACCATGATCACGGCATCGCATCCGAACGGAAGCGGGTCGCCGGTGTCCACCATCACCGCGTATGACCCCTCGCATAGCCCTTCGTACGGCCCTTTCGCCGCGTCAGAGCCCTTCTTCATCAGCGGCAGAGTCACCGGATTGCGCTCGCTGGCCGCGAAGGTGAAGGACGACTTGACGGCCACGCCGTCCATGGCACACGCGTGGTAGTGGGGAGATGAGATCTTGGCGAACACCGGGGCTGCAGTGATGCGGCCCAAGGCGTTTACGTCCACGCGGATGGTCTCTGCCGACAGCGGGCTCAGGACTCCCTGTTCATCCAGGGCTTCGAAGAATCGGCTTACCGCTTCGCTCAGAGGGGTCTCGGTCAGATACACGTTGCGCTTGATGCTATCCTTCACGTCCTTCACCTCCACAAGTGAACGGTGACGGTGTCACCTTTCAGCACGCCCTCAGACTCAGATGGGATCCTGGCCACTCCATCCGCGCTGACCAGGCCGGATATCAGGGCCGACTTGGAAAACAGCGGCTCAGCCCAAAGCTGGCCATCGCGTTCCACGATCTTCACCGCCACGAAATCCTCTCTTCCTGCGGCACTCGCCACGTTCGCTGCAATTCGAGCGTTCACCCGGCGCCCCACCGGCCCGCTCCATCCCATCCACCTGGCGATGGCCGGCTCCACCAGGAGCCGGAATATGTTAAGGCATGAGGCCGGGTGGCCTGGCAGGCCGAACACGGGCTTACCGCCGGCCACGGCGATTATCGTGGGCTTGCCGGGCTTCACGGCGATGCCGTGCACCAACACCCCGGGCTCGCCCAGCGCCTCGATGGCCTCCCGCGTGTAGTCGCGCGAGCCGATGGAGCTGCCGCCTGACACGATCAGCATGTCGCTTTCCGCCAGCGCTCCGCGGAGGGCCGCAAGGAGAATCTCGAAGTTGTCGCGGACTATCCCATACAGCTTCGGCCTGGCTCCCGCCGCCTTGGCTGCCGCGTAAAGTGAATATGAGTTCATGTCTCGCACCTGGCCCGGCGCCGGCTGTTCGCCCACGTCCACCAGCTCGTCTCCAGTGGAGATGATGCCCACCCGCGGGCGCGCCGACACCTCCACCTCGCACATGCCCACAGCGCCCAGTGCTGCTATGTCGTGTTCGCGCAGCAGCCGCCCCTTAGGCAGGAGCAGCCCGCCGCTGGCGACATCCTCGTCCGGGGCCACCACGTTCTCGCCTGGCGCCACAGGCCGCAACACCGCCACGGTGGCGTCGTCGACCATCTCGGTGTGCTCCATCATCACCACAGCGTCTGCCCCTTCAGGGAGCATGGCGCCGGTGGCCACGCGCATGCACGAGTGCCTGGGTAGCGTGCCTTCCGCCGCGCGCCCCATGGGCACCTCACCCGCCAACGAAAGCAGCGCCGGCAGAGCATCGGAGGCGCCGAAGGTGTCGGCGGCGCGCACAGCGAACCCGTCCATGGTCGACCTGATGAACCCTGGCAGGTCGACGGGACTGTGAACGTCGTGCGCCAGCCGCCTGCCAATTGCCTCCGTCAGTCTGACGGTTTCCGAGCCGTGCGGGCCTTCCTCAAGATAGCTACACAGCCGTGCCCATGCCTCGTCACTTGGAACCAGCGACAGAAAAAGCGACATTACTTACATCACCTGCACCGTCTCCGTTGAATACCTGATTGGCACGGTGGAGCAAACGCATCATGGCGTTTCGAGTTTCGGGAGCGAGCACGTTCGCGATACTGCCGTCCGCCACTATCCTTCCCTGGTTCACCACCAGAGTTCTGGTGCAGATGAACGGGATCTCGGTGACGTCGTGGGTCACAAATACCGTGGTAGTGCCGGCCGCCCTGACCATGCGGCCCACCTCATCCAGGAGCGCCGTTCTCGTGGTCAGGTCCAGGGCGTTGAAGGGCTCGTCCAGAAAGAGTATCTCGGGCTTCAGGGCAAACGCCCTGGCAAGGCTGACTCTCTGGCTCTCCCCACCGGAGAGCGCCCGCGCCGGCCTGTTGCCTAGGTGTTCGATGCCAAACGCCCGCAGCGCCTCAGTCACTCGCTTCTCGACCTCTTCCTTGGGCACTTTTCGGATCTTCAGCCCTAAGGCCACGTTGTCGCGGACCGACATGTTCAGCAGGCACGCCTTCTGCAGCACCATGGCGGTGCGCTGCCTGATGTGGATCGAGCTGGCGCCTGGCGCCACCTTTTCGCCCAGCACCGTCAACGCCCCCGATTCGAACGGCAGCAAGCAGGCCATGACCTGCAACAATGTGCTCTTGCCGGCGCCGTTCGGCCCGATGACCGCCACTGACTCGCCGCTCCTGATGCTGAGGCTGTCGATGTCGAGCACTGTCCGGCCACCACGCCTGAGCTTCAGGTTGTTCAAACAGATCGCGTTGCCGTCCATCATGTTGAAGACCGGCCTTTCTGTTGCAAATGTGTGAGGAACGCGGTGATGCACAGCGATATGCCCATCAGCACCAGCGACAGCGCTATGGCGGTGCCGAAGTTACCCCTCGATACCTCCATGGACGTCGCCGTGGTTAGCACTCGCGTCTGACCCACCACGTTGCCGCCTACCATCATTGACGCGCCTATCTCCGATACCGCGCGGCCGAATCCGGCTATCACCGCCGCTAGGATGGCGAGCCTGGCCTCGCGCACCAGAAGCCATACCAGCTGCAATCGGGTGGCGCCCAACGAGAGGACCTGAACGCGGATGCCCTCGTCAAGTTGGCCTATGCCTGACATGGTGAGGCCGGTAACGATTGGTAGCGCTATCAGCGTCTGGGCGATTACCATGGCGGTGGGCGTGTAGAGCAGGCGCAGGTGGCCCAGGGGGCCGTATCTCCACAGCATGATGCTGACCCACAGGCCCACCACCACAGGCGGCAGTCCCATGCCGGTGTTGATCAGACTGGCCACCGCAGTGCGGCCGCGGAAGCGGGCGAGGGCCAGAACCGTGCCCAGCGGAACCCCGATCGCCAGGCTGATGAGGGTGGCCGTGCCCGACACTTTCAGGGTGAGAAGGGCGATGCGAAACACCTCGCGATCGCCCTTCACCAGCAGCCAGAAGGCTCTTGTGATTCCTTCGACGATTAGGTCCAAGGTTCTCCTACTTTCCGAGGTCCTCCACGTTCTTGCCTGCGTCAGGGAAGAACAGTGGAGATCCGTACTTGTCTACGCCGAAGGTGCTGATGATCTCCTGGACCTTAGGCGACACCATGAACTCCACGAAAGCCTGTGCGCCAGGAGCGTTCACCTTGTCGAACTTCTCGGGGTTCACCTGCATGACGTGATATATGTTGAGAAGGATGGCGTCGCCCTCCACAAGTATTTCAAGGTCCAGAGTGTTCCTGAGAGAGAGGTAGGTGCCGCGGTCAGTGAGCGTGTAAGCTTCCTTCTCAGAAGCGATGCTCAGGGTGCGGCCCATGCCCGCGCCGGCCTCGATATACCAATCTCCATCAGGGGAGACGCCCAGCTTGCCCCAAACCTCCTTCTCCTTCTTATGGGTTCCGGAGTCGTCGCCGCGCGACACGAAGGAAGACTGCGAGCTGGCTATCTTGCCGAAGGCGTCAGCGGCTGACTTGAGGCCGCGCACTCCGGCGGGATCACCTGGGGGCCCCACGATGATGAAGTCGTTGTGCATCACCAGCTGGCGGTTGACCACGTCGCCCGCCTCCACCAGCTCCAGCTCCGAGGAGGGAGCGTGGCACAGGAGGACGTCGGCCTCACCGCGGCTGCCCAGGGCGAGGGCCTGCCCGGTTCCGACGGCGATGGTCTTCACCAGGTAGCCGGTTTGCTGTTCGAAGATGGGGATCAGAACGTCAAGCAGACCGGTGTCGGCTGTGCTGGTGGTGGTTGCGAGGATAACCTCGCGGACGGCTGGCGCCTGTGCGCCGACGGAGAAGGATGTGAGCAACAGGATGGACACGAGGGAGACAAACAGGGTGTTCAGGACCGAACTCGTACGCGCTGCGTGCAAAGCATGTACACTCCTTTCCAAACATGGGAGGCCTGTCGATTTCCCGGCAGACCCTTGAGGTGCCACAGCCGCCACGCCGTTGCAGCAGCGCGCCGCAGCAGCGCCGCGCAGCCCAGCACCTCGCGGCCAGACGCCATCCCGTACGGGTGCAGGCGTTCAGGCTCGGAGGATTCCCCCATATTTCGTTGATAAGAGATAATAAGCGTAAGCTTCCCTCAAGCACCAGTCTAGACAAAAGGGCCTGGTAAGTCAACCGCCGCGATGGGCTCGATTCCCATCGATACTGTAGGGCCCTTACTGGCAACCAGCGAGTCTTCAGGATGATTGTTGGACTTTGCGATAGGGTCTATAATGTCGGAGGTAAGCCTCATTCTCTAATGACGGGAGACGAGAGTATGGCCAACAGGAAGACGGCGATCAGCCTGATCGTGCTGTTCGTGGCGGTGGCGGCGGCGATAGCCTGCAGCGCCGGCATCATGTCTGGTTCCAACCCCAGCACCTTCATCTTCACCACTGCCCGCGGCGACGTCCTGGAGTTTCAGAAGGAAGGCGTGCACGCCTTCAACCCCAGGTGGTTTGCGGGAGAGGGGATAGGCTGGGACATCGCTTCCATGGTGGTGGGTATACCTGCGCTGCTGATATCGTGGCTGTCGTTCATGCGGGGATCCGTCCGCGGAGGGATCGTGCTCGAGGGGATGCTGGCCTACTTCGCATACCAGTATCTCATGTACGTTACAGGCTGGGCCTACAACAACCTTTTCCTGCTGTATGTGGCCGTCTATTCGCTCTCCGCACTAGCCCTGGTGCTGGTGGTCCAGGAGATCGGCGCTGACAACCTGGCCAGCCACGTGAGTCAACGCGCGCCGAGGCGGGGCCTGGCCGGCATGATGTTCTTCTCCGGCGGACTGCTGCTCCTGATGTGGCTTGGCAAGATCGTTCCGGCCCTGACGCACGGCGAGGCGCCTGAGATGCTGAACGGGGCTCACACCCTGATCGCGCAGGCCCTCGACCTTGGGATCATAGTCCCGTTTGCCCTCGCCGCCGGAGTGCTGCTCCTCAGGCGCAGCCCATGGGGGTACACCCTCGCATCCATCGGCATAGTGAAGCTCCTGATGATGGCCATCGCTATCGTCGCCATGGTGGTGGTCAGGTCAGTAGTTGAAGGAGCGTGGAGTTGGGGCGAGATCGGAATGTTCGCAGTCATCGCCATGGTATCGCTAGGATTCTTGGTGTCGCTCCTAAGATCTCTGAAGGCACCTGCCGAAGCGCACTGAAGCGCAAGACCGACACACTACGCGGCGCTACGTAGCCGCGGCACATAGGCACACGGGCACTCCCAGGCACTTTCGGGCACCCTCAGGGCCTTTGCATGGGGTGATCACGTGCATCCGGCGCGGCCACACCGTCGCGTTGCGGCGCCAGACGCCGGGGTATGCCCTCTAGTCATCGGATAAGAGGCGGTTTATGCAGATGTTTAAGCGACTCAACGAGCTTTTCGGCGCGCAGGACATGACGGTCGGCAGGCCCATGTCCGCTCTGCTGAGGTTTTCCGTACCATTGCTCATCGGCAACTTCGTGCAGCAGATGTACAGCACCGTAGACTCCGTGGTCGTCGGCCGCTACGTCGGCGACCAGGCCCTTTCGGCCATTGGAACCACGTTGCCCATCATCAACCTGCTGCTCGTTCTCTTCATAGCCGTCGCCACAGGCGCCGGCATCATGGTAGCCCAGTACTACGGCGCCAAGGACAAAGAGTCACTCTCCCGGGCCGTCGGCACCGCACTGACCCTAGGCCTCCTATCCTCTCTCATAGTGATGGCCATCGGCCTACCCCTGGCCAGCGAACTCCTGACGCTGACCAACACGCCCGTAGAGACCTTCGACATGGCCCGCTCATACCTGGTCATCATCCTCACGGGCCTTGTGGGGCTGGCCTTCTATAACATGGCTTCCGGCATCCTGCGGGGATTGGGCAACTCCGTCTTCCCGCTCCTGACGCTCTTGCTCACGTCGGGCCTCAACATAGTACTGGACATCTGGTTCGTGGCCGGGCTGAACATGGGCGTGGCCGGCGCCGCCTGGGCCACCGTCATCTCGGTCGCAGTATCGGCACTGGTCTGCCTCGTCAAGCTAGCCCGAATGACCGACGTCGTGCACCTCAACTACGCCAACCTGATCCCCAGCCGACGCCTGGCCGGCCAGTTGTTGCGCCTGGGCCTTCCAGCCGGCATCACTCAAGCGGTTTTCTCCATGTCCATGGTGTTCGTGCAGGCCCTGGCCAACAGCATGGGCTACCAGGTCGTCACCTGCACCACCGCAGTCATGCGCATAGATGGCTTCGCCATGATGCCCAACTTCACGTTCGGCATGGCCATCGCCACCTTCGTCGGACAGAACATCGGCGCCAACAGGCTTGACCGCGTACACCAGGGCTCCCGCGACATGCTCAAGATGAGCCTGATCACGTCCTTCGTTCTCGTCGGCCTGCTTCTCGTGTTCGGCGAGAACCTCATGCGCGCTTTCACCACCACCGAGGAGATCATCCGGCTGGGTGTGCGCCAGATCCGCATACTCGCCCTGGGCTACGTGGCCATGGCCATCACCCAGGTCTTCGGCGGCATCATGCGCGGCGCCGGCGATACCATGCCCGCCATGTGGATCTCGATGTTCTCCACCGTCGTGATCCGCGTGCCCCTGGCCTACATCTGGGCGTGGCTCACCAGGACCGAGCAGTATCCGGCTGGCTCTCCCGATGCGCTGTTCTTCGCGCTCCTCATAAGCTGGGTCACCAGCGGCGTCTTCACGTATCTCTGGTACCGCCGCGGCACCTGGAAAGACAAGTCCCTCGTCAAGTCCTCACCGGACGTCACAGCTGCAGCGGAGAGCGCCACGTAGGGCGCCACAAACGAGCGCGGCCCCGTCTGTCTCTGGGCGTCTCAGATTCCAGGAAGTCACTTGTAACCACAGTTACATCATGCTATCCTGATACTGAGCGACACGACGTCAGGAGCAGGGAAGCCATGGACAAGGTCAAGTGGTTGGTCTTCGGGTACAACCTGCCTGCCGAGCCCACGCGGGCCAGGGTGTCGATATGGCGGAGGCTCAAGAAGCTCGGGGCTGTGAACGTGAAGCAGTCCATATGGTTCATGCCTTATTCGGTTGAAAACTGCGAACATCTCAGGGCAGCTTCCGCCTACATCGAGGAAAACGGCGGCACCAGCTTGCTGTTGGAAAGCACCGTTGTTGACGAGAAGGGGCAGGACGCCATCATCGCCGTTTTCAACGAGACCAGGAAGGCTGAGTATGCTGAACTGACGGCGGAGTGTGCCAAGTTCTTGCAGGAGATAGAGGACGATGTCGCGAAGGGAAAATTCATCTTCGCAGAGCTTGAGGAGGAAGAGGCCGAGCTGGAGAAGCTCAAGAGGTGGTACAACACGATAGTATCGAGGGACATCTTCTCATGCCCTGCGAAGCTCGAGGCCGACGAGATGATAGCCAAGGCGACCCAAGCGTTCGAGCGCTTCGCCGAGCTCGTGTTCACGCACGAGAGTCGAGATCAGAGTGAGGGAACATGAAGTCTCTTATCGGCACGATAACCACATATCTGCTCAAACTCGTCTGTCCGATCCTCTTCTGGGCGTCTGGCCGGCTGAGGCTGGGCGAGGTTCAGCTGGCCGGCGTGCGCCCGCCATTCTTGCTCGTGGCAAACCACCAAACCGAGATGGACCCGTTCTACATTGGCGTCCATGTGCCTGGCCGGATCTCGTTCGTGGCCACCGACTCTCTCTTCCGAAACCCGTTCATGGACTACATCATGTCCGCGCTGGGATCAATCCCCAAGAGCAAGTTTGACGTCGACCCTTCATGCATCAGAAGGATGCTCGAGAGCGTCAAACGCGGCTGGTCGGTGGCTCTCTTTCCGGAGGGCCAGCGGAGCATGGCCGGGTACACCGACGCCATCGTGCCGGGCATAGGCCGCCTGGCCAAGTGGCTGGACGTGCCGCTTGTCGTGGCCAAGCTGCAGGGAGGGTTCCTGGCCCGCCCCTGCTGGGCCTACTGGGCCAGGCGCGGCCGTTGCGTCCTCAACATGAAGCTGCTGTTCTCGCGCGAGCAGATCAGGCAGCTCAGGCCGGAGCAGATCCAGAAGGCCGTGGTGGACGCCATACGCAACAGCGACTTCGAGTGGATCCGCACCCAGCCCCGCCTCAGGTTCAAGGGCACGAACAGGGCCCACGGGCTGCACAACATCATGTTCGCGTGCCCCGAATGTGGCGCGTTCGACTGCTTCCTTACCAAGGGAGACCTCAGCACGTGTAAGGTATGCGGCTACTCTGTGAAGTGGGGCGATCGGGGAGAGTTCGTCTTGGTGAGAGGGAGCCGTCTGCACCACGAGAACCTGGAGCTCCAGGACAAGTGGCAGAGGCGCCTCATTGAGAGCACGGTCGACAGGGCTATGCGAGCCGCGAAGGACACTCCCATCTGCGGGCCGTGCCGGGTCACGGTCAAACGAAAACGCAGGTCGGGTCCACTCGAAACTCTGGGCGAGGGCGAGGCGGTGCTGTGCGCAGACGCCATACGTATCGAGCCCATCGGCGACCGCACCGTCCCGACCGAGTTCGCCATCGAAAGGGTCAAGGGGTTCTCCGTGGAAGCCATCCGCGGTCGCCGGAACAGGGTTGTGGAGTTCCTGTACGAGGGTGCTGTGTATAACTTGGTCTTCCACGACGATCTGGAAAGCACCTACAAGTGGCACCTGATGGTTCGCAGGCTCAAGGAAGCGGCCAGGCTGGAGTCCAGGGAGCGGGCCAGGTGGGCGGAGAGGCAGCGGCAGCGCGACGCGGTCGCCGCGGGTGACTTGGTGATGGGCGATGCGCCGGCGGTTCCGGTGTAGTGCATCTTTCGGGGCCAGAATCCTCATTCGTGAGGATCAAAATTGGCAGACACGACTCAGGCGGGCCGCTTCAGTGTTTCGGACCTTCACGAATGGGGATTCTTCGTGATACCAAGAGATGTCGACGATCGGTGTCTCGATGGCCGCATCATCGGTGCAGGCAGAAGCCGCGTGGTGCAGCGGGCCGGGGCCGCCGTACCGCGGCGCCCACGGCCTTCACGTGTCGGACCGCCCCAGATCCCCAATGGTGACTGGCCGAACCGCTGCTCTCTCTCAATCCTGTAGGACCTGCAGAAATCCGTCCTCACCAATGGGGAACTTCCGCGCCGCTGCCCCCTCCGGTCGTCCCGTCACCCCGTCACCACACCACCCCTCAACCGGCCCAGCACCTTCGCCACGCCGGCATCCCGCGCCGCCAGCGCGAATACCACAGCCCACACCACCATGTTTCGCATGTAGTGGTCCCCGAAGCCATAGGCGCCGGTGGCGGAGTCAATCACGTCAGGCTGGTCCCACGGGTTTCGGCTGCGATGCGCGATGCTTTCCCACACCCTCCGCGCCAGCTCAAGCCCCTCGCCCACAAGCCCCTCGTAGATGGCCAGCGCGGCCAGGGTGTAGGTGATCCCCGGCCACACGTTGCCCGAATGGGGATTGTTCCGGTCAATGCTGCCGTTCGGTAGCACGGCGTTCACCGCTCCATGGGCAGACGCCGAGCCTGTGATGCGAACGGCCTCCCTCACCGCCGATGCCACATGCTCCCGGGGGAGGATGTAGCCCAGACCCAAGAGGTGCGCATACCACTGTCCCGTCAGCTGGCTGGCGGTGCAGGCCTCGCTGCTCGGGCTGCCTGCGCCGCCCACCTGCACGCCGCCGCCCGTCGACGCCACGGCCCTGTAGTAGCGGCCATTCCACAGCTGCCTCTCGAACGACTCCTGCGCCAGCTGGAATTCGCGTCGGCACGTGCGGGCGAAGTCTGAATCTTCCGCCATCTCCGCGAGCCTCTGGGACGCCGCCAGCGCCGCCAGGTAGACGCCGGACGTATACGCGTTCGCCCCGCGAAAGTGCCAGTTGTCGAAAGTCTGGTCCGCGCCCTCGTTGTCGGGCAGGTGGTCGCCGTTGAGGTCCGACGCCATCGCCCACAACATGGCCCTCTTCGCCGGATCGTACACCTCGCTCAGCAGCCGCCGCCCCCCCCACCACAGCACGTCGCGGTATGCCATGAGCACGAACTTGGGGCAAAGGTCCTTCCACGGAGGCGGGGCCGTGGTGCCGTCGCTGGGGTAGTCCACCCGACCGCGGCCCAGGTCGTGGGGGATGTACCCGTCGGGCCGCTGCGCCTGGGCCAGCTGCAGCAGGCACGATTCTTCCAATGCAGGATAGAACCACGCCAGCGGCACCGAGGAGTAGAAGAGCACGTCGACGGTGTTCATCAGCTGGCACGTGCGCGACGCCTCGAACAACGCGAACCGGCCGCTGCGGTCAAACCACGACCCGGACGACAGCACGTACAAGTTGTTCAGAAGCGCATCCGCCAGCCAGTCCGGCAACGCGTCGCCGACCCGACCGCGCTCCGCCGCCTCGCCTTTCGCAACCTCCAGCGCCTCGCTCCACTTCAGCGCCCTTGTCCGCAGCTCCTCCCAGCTGCGCAGCACATCCGCCGCCACCTCGGCGGCGTCTGCGTATCTGGCCTCATACACGTGGCCGAAGTGAGTCTGCGGCATGTGCCACGCGAGCACCACCGGCACATGCTTAGTTTCGCCCGGCGCCAGCTCGAACCGAACTGCCAGCGCGCCGGCAAGCTCGACGCCTTCGCCCTGCACCGTGCCGCAATCTCGCGGGGTGATCCTGCCGTCGCGCGCGAACTCCTGCCACGGCTCTATGTTCTGGTTGGCGAGGGTCAGGTTGAACGGATCGGCGGTCTTCAGGTTCCATGACGTGCACACCGTAACCTCGCCGGCGCCGGCGCAAGTGGCCAGGCAAACCGTGCCGGCCGCCGGATCGGTGGGGAGGGGGGAATCTGAACTGAACAGAACCCCCCTCGCTTCGCCGGAGGATACAGCCTCATTGAACCGGCCGACGTTCCAGGCGCTCACCGTGTTGCGGGCCATGGCCATGATGGCGGCGTCGACCCATCCCGCCTGGCACGTGTTCTTCACTTTGAACAGGAAGACCGCCACGGGAACCGACGACGACTCTGCATCGCCGGGGATGATGGGGGAGAACGCGTCCAGCTGCACCTCCACAGGCAGACCAGGTTCCACATAGACGAGATGGGCGAAGGGGTACCGCCCGGTGTACTCGATGCGTTGAACTCCGGGAAGGCCGCCGACGTCGACGGTGTGGAGCATGCGGGCGAACGCGGTGTCGCGGTCGCCACCGTCGGCGCACCGCCGCCTTGCCCACACCGCGAAGTGGTTGCCCACCCGCGCGTCGACGGCGTTGAGGCCGCTGGGATCGCCCAGCGGCCTGTCCCAGTTGTTCTGGTGCGTGAAGTTGGTCAAGCACCCATCGGGCATGATCTCGACCTTTCCTGCGCCGAGGCCTCCCAGAGGCACCCCTGAACCTGTCCTGTGGTGGGAGGTGTAGTGGGGCATACGCGTTCTCCTCCAGTCAGTCGGTGGTGGTTCCGCTTACCTTTCCATGGCCAGTGCTGCGTTGACGCGCTCGGCGGCGGTGTCAAGGTGCTTCTTGATGCCGTCGGGGCCGAGCTGGCCGGTGACGTAGTCTGTGAAGATGGCCTTGAACTCGACGGTGATGTCGTTCTCGATGGTGCCCCACACGCCCAGAGGCGGGTAGGCGGTGGCGTACTCCAGAGCGGCCTTGAACGGCGCGAACTGCGGCGTGGCGAAGGCCGGGTCCTCAAATGCCTCCACCAGGGACGGGAGCATGTTGGTGAGGCCGCTGGTGTACGACACCAGGTTCTCCTTGTCGATCAGGAACTTGATCCACTGCTTGGCCTCGTCCTTCGCGCGGCTGGCGGCGAGGATGGCCAGGTTGCTCCCGCCGGAGAAGGCTGCCCTTCGCCCGGTCGGACCCATCGGCGGCTCCACCACGGCGTAGTTCAGGCTGGGGTTGTCGTGCAGGATGTCTGCGATGTTCCACGGGCCCATGAACGCCATGGACACGTTGCCGTTGATGAACGCCGCGTCGCAGTCGGGCTGGGTGTACTCGGCGCACGCCTTCGACGCCAGGCCGTTGCGGACCAGGTCGACGTACCAGGTCATGGCCTCGATGCCCTCAGGCCCGTTGAACGTGGCCTTCTTGAAGTCGGAGCTCACCAGGTCGCCGCCCCAGGCCCAGAGCAGGATCGCCCAGTTGTGCAAGAGGTCCCACGCCTGGTTGCCTGCTATGGCGATGGCAGTTCCGGCGCCGCGGGCCTTCACCAGCTGCTGGCCCACTTCCACCAGCTCGTCGTAGGTGTTCGGGGGCCTGACCCCGGCCTCGGCGAAGTGGTCCACGTTGTAGAAGAGGCAGCGGGTTTCAGCGAACCACGGCACGCCGTAGCTGGCACCCTTGTACGTCGTGGACTCGAAGTTCGCCGGCATGAACGCGTCAGCGCCGCCAAACTCGGCAGGGTCGATCTTCACCAGGCCCTGCATCGCCGCAAGCTGCGGGTTCCAGGTGGTGCCCACCTGCACCACGTCGGCGCCTTCGCCGCTGGTGATGGCGGTTACCAGCCTGGTCCAGGCATCGCCCCATCCGATGATCTCGTAGTCCACCGTGATGCCGGTCTCTGCCTTGAAGCGCGCAGCCGCCTCGTCCAGCCAGGCGACGTGCACGTCGTCAGGGGCGTTGGGCATCAGCCAGAACGTGATCTGTCGGGCTTGCCCGAATGTCATCGATGTCATCAAACCCAACAACAAAGCAGCCGTCGCTACCACACTGATCAACCGTTTCACTTTTCGGATACCTCCCTTTTTCATGTGGTGTATTCGAAAGACCGCTGACCTCGACCTACGACACTTCAGCTTCACGCTTCACGTTCCAAACTTCGCGCCCGAACTTGGCTTTCGGGATGGAGACCACACTTCCGGCTCATCACCTCCACACGCGCTTAGTCCGTTTCGAATTCATCCTGCATAACACGCTTAACCCTTTGTCGCTCCAGCTATGAGGCCTTCCACTATGTAACGCTGCATGGCGGTGAACAGAACCAGCACTGGGATGCTCACCACGATGCATGCGGCCATCATGCCGCCCCAGTTGGAGATGGTCATGGTGACGTAGTCCATGATGCCCACGGCCACGGTGCGCGTGGCCCGTCCTGTCAGCACCGATGCGAACAGCACCTCGTTCCAGGCCATTATGAAGGAGTAGATCCCCACCGCCGCTATCCCCGGCGTGGCCAGCGGCACTATCACCCTCCACAGGGCCTGGCTGCGGGTGCAGCCGTCTATCATGGCCTGCTCGTCGATCTCCAGAGGGATGCCGTTGAGGTAACTCCTGAGCATGATGATGGAAAAGGGCAGCGCAAAGCTGGTGTAGGTGAAGATCATCCCCCAGTAGGTGTCGCGCAGGGGCAGGCCGGTGGCTCTGGTGATCAACGTGAAGATGAGGTAGTAGGGGATGAGGAAGAGGATCCCGGGCAGCATCTGCGTGGCGAGCACCGACACGGTGTACACCTCGCGACCGCGGAACCTGAACCGCGACAGGGCGTACCCCGCCAGCAGAGCCACCACCGTGCAGACCACCATGGTGCCCAGGCTGATTATGATGGAATGCTTGAAGTAGCGGAATATAGGCACGACACGGTTGACGTCTCTGTAGTTGCGCAGCGTGGGACTGCGCGGTATCCACGTGGGTAGAAGCTCCGGGTTGGTCACGTCCGACGCTTGCAGCTCGAGCGTCTCCTTGAAGGAGCCTGAGATCATCCAGCCGTAAGGCGCCAGCACCACCAGCACCACCAGCGCCACGGCGAGATACAGCAGCACCTGCTGGACCGCCCTCCTTCTGCGCCTCTTCACCGCCTACACCTCCTCCGCGCCTGCGGTGCCCTTGGTCACCCACAGGTAGATCACGGTGAGCACCAGCAGCACCAGCATGAGCACTATGGAGAGCGCCGATCCCAGTCCGTACTTGAGGTTGGTGAAGGCCTCGCGCAGTATCAGCGTGGACGGGGCCTCCGCCGCCACTCCCGGGTCGCGGCCGAGCATGATGAAGAAGGGGTTGAACGCGTTGAAGCACCATAGGCTGGACATGAGCACCAGGCTGAGGCTGACGGTGCGAAGTTGGGGCATGGTGATGTGGCGGAACTGCTGCCAGGTGGAGGCGCCGTCAACGCGGGCAGCCTCGTATAGCTCATGTGGGATCTTCTGCAGCGCCGCCAGCAGGATCAGCGCCGTGAAGGGCCAGCCCTTCCAGGTGGCGGCGATTATCACCGACCACAGCGCCGACGGCCCCACCAGCCAGATGGGGGGCTCCGATACCAGCCCCCACTGCACGAGATATCGGTTGAGGATACCTATCCGCGACTGGAAGATGAACCGCCACACGTTGTAGGCCACGGAGTCAGGGGTGATGTAGGGGAGGAGGATCAGTCCGCGCACGAAGGTCCGACCGAAGAACTGCTGGTTCAGAAGGAGCGCCACAGCAAGGCCGATAACGTAGCCGGCGCCCACCGTCACCACCGTGTAAACGGTGATGTTCCAAAGCGACCTGAGAGCCCGGGCGCCAGTGGTGGTGGCCGTGTTGAAACCGTCTATGAAGTTGCGCAGGCCCACGAAGGGAGCGCGGGTCCAGTTGGCCATGGTGAACACGTTCACGTCGTGCAGGCTGATGTAGAATCCCCACAGCATGGGGATGTAGTGCACCAGCAGCATGGCCAACAGGGCCGGAAGTATCAGCAAGTAGGGCGTGACGTGCCGGCGGCGTGGCCGGCGAAGAGTTGCCATGGGCGTTGCCTTCATCACGCTGGCCCCCTCAACCTCAACCTCGCTTCGTCACTTTCTTGAGCGCACCGAACGGCGCACTATAAGCTCGCCCTGAAGCACCTTTCCTGGGATCTCTCTGCCCGTAAGGATGTAGTCAACTATCATGGCCCCCGCCTGGTATCCCTGCTCGTAAAGGGGCGTCCTGATGGATGTGAGCCCCGGCCATATTGCCCTTGTAGACTGAAAATCGTCACCGGCCACGAAGTCGATGTCGACGCCTGGCTCGAGGCCGCGTTCCCGCAGCGCCCGCAGGGCGCCCAGGGCCATCGGGTCGCTGGCGCAGAGAATGCCATCGATGGCAGGGCTTGCGCTTAGAAGCTGGCACGCGCATTCGTAGCCCGACTCGATGGAGTAGTCGCCCGCGAGGATCAGCGACTCGTTCACCTCAAGGCCGGCCTCCTCGTGCGCCCGCCGGTATCCCTGCTCGGTGCTGGCCTTGCCCGGCTCGAAGAAGCGCCTGGGCTCGCGGATTAGGCCGATGCGCCGGGCGCCTTGGTCCAGCATGTAGCGGGTGGCCAGATGGCCCACGTAAGCCGAATCGGTGTCGACGAAGTTGTTCTTCTGCCCCCGGTAGCACGTGGACAGCGACACGTACCTGATCCCCAGGCGGTCGAACTCCTTCACCAGCGCATCGACGCCTTCCATGGCGTAGAGGATGACGCCGTCGACGGTGCGGTTCTTCGTGAGCCTGTTCAGCTCGTGCAGCACCAGCTCGCGTGTTTCCGGCACCGCCAGCACCAAGTCGTATCCGCGCTCCGCCAGTGCCCGGTGGGCGCCATTGGCCTGGGTCCACATGCCCGGGTCATGGAAGACGAAGTCGCTCCCGTACGGGATGACGAGCCCGACGGACTTGCGGCTCCGCTGGCGCAGTCCCTTGGCGGCGGAGTCGGGATGATAATCCAGCTCAGCGATGGCCGCCATCACCCGCCGCCGCGTTTCGGGCGCCACCAGTGGGGAGTTGTTGATCACGCGCGATACAGTCTTCGCAGACACTCCTGCTCGTTCCGCTACATCGTATATGGTGCTGCGCAACCGATAGCACCTCCAGTGTCGCTACGTTGCCGGGACGGATCCTGTCGTGCGTTCTCCGAATGCTGAGGAGCGCTGCGAGATCCGGTGATATGACATCGATGTCATTCGGTTCTGGTGCCAATGTTCGCCATGTGACTCAAAACTCCTTCCACCGTCATGAGAATTTTGTGCGAGGCGCCTAGCCGCCTAGACCGATCCATGGGTGGGTCGCTTCCGCCGACCTTCGATCCGCCGGCGGGTCGCCGCCACGCCTCCTCGACGTTCCCCCGCGATTATCCGTGGCCGCCCGAGCTTGACCGAAAGCTTGGCACGGCTTTCGAGCCTCAGCGCGTAGCTTATTCACTCTTATCTCTGGAGACTGTTGCGAAAGGGAAGTAACCCGCGAAAGCTGTTGGAAAATAAAGGAAGGAAGTACCGGGCGGCGCAGAGAAACGGCAACTCACGAGACTGCGCCGGTGCTTGGTATGCCAGCATGCCAGGGGCACAGGTTCGGGCTCAACTCTCGGCCCTTCCGAGCCTGGCGACGATGGCCGCCGACGCCGCCAGCACGATGGCCAGGTAGACGACGTAGGTCGATGTGACGGGTTGCAGGGCCGCCGACGTGGTGGATGCGGTGGGCGCGGGTTCCGGCCCCGCGGGAGCCGGCTGAGCGGCCTGGGTTTGAGGCAGGATCTGGCCCTCAAGTGACGGCGGGCGCCGGCGAAGCCTCAGGAACTCGGAGACCCCCGGCAGCATGTCGGAGAAGCACAGGCCGGTCAGGACCAGCACGGCGACGATGGTCATCGACATTGCGAACCTTTGAGTCTCATTGAACTGCTTCACACGCTCACTCCCTCTCATCACTACGCGATGGGTATGTGGCGTCGATTCATAGGATTCGTGGTGAAAAGCCCAGCTCCTTGGGAACCGCTCCCATCGATATTCCGGCAGGGTTCGAGACGTTCTGGGACAGTCATTCCCGGCACGAACGTGGCATACCAGTATGTCAATAGCATGTGGGTCGGAGGTACGGATCATGCGCACGCTTCCAGTGCAAACGGAGCCGTCGCTGCCTGTGGGATACGAGACCTTCGTTCAGTTGCGTTCGATGATAATCAGCGGAGCGCTGAAGGAGGGCACGAGGCTGGTGGAGCGCAAGCTCGCGGCCGAGCTGAAGGTCAGCCGTACTCCGGTGCGGGAGGCACTGAAGCGCCTGGAGGCGGAGGGGCTGGTGCAGAGCAACAGGTCCGGCGGGCTGATAGTCACCACATTCTCACAGGCCGATATCGAGGAGATATTCACCATCCGCGAGGCGCTGGAGGGATGCGCCACGGGCATTGCTGCGTTGAGGCGCACGCCGGAGGCGCTCGATGCCATGTCGGAGCAGATGGAGCTCCTCCAGTCCAGCGCTGAGGCAGGGGATATAGACGGCTTCTGGCGGCTGAACCTGGAGTTCCATGCGCTGATCTACGAGGCCGCAGCGTCCCCCCGTCTCTACCGCATGCTCATGGACACCAGAGAGTACCTGCGGCGGTTCACGCGCCTGGGGTTCAGGCGCCAATCCCGGATGCTGGAGGCTTCGGCCGAACACCGGGAGATCCTGAGGTTGCTCGCGGCCTCAGATGCAGCGAATGCCGAACATGCGGCGCGCACCCATACGCGGCATTCGCTCGCCGCAGTGCTGCACATGATCTCCGAAGGGAGGTAGCTTGATTCCATCGATGGGTTCGCCGGCGCGATTTAGAAGGGAGGAGAGGTCAATTGGCTTCGTGCGAACTGCGACAGGAGTACGAATTCGCAGATGAAGGCCTCACGCAGATCTCCGTTTGGAGCCGGGGGGTCCTTCAGAACAAGGAGGGGCGCGACATCGTCATAGTGCTGGCCCACGCCGCTGGGATCGACGGCAATTACGCCGACGCCTGGGAGAACTACGTCGATCTACCCGATCGCGTGGGGGTCCCGGTGAGGTCCTTCGCCCGCGTCAGCAGCTCCCCGATTGAGATGAAGTACGTCTACGTCAACGAGGAGCCTGACATCGTCGTGGTCACCGACGAGAGCCTGGTGAAGGACACCCCCGTCACCCAGGGGATGAAGCCCGGTGGGGTGCTGGTAGTCAACACCAAGAGGGAGCCGTCCTACATACTCCAGTTCCTCTGCGATACCGGCAACATCGGCAAGCTCGTCTGCGTCGATGCGTCCGCCTCGGCGGAACTGCAGGTGACGCTGTCGGGAGCGGAGGGAGCCACCGACGCCACGGGACTCGCAAAGGGCTGGGCCGCCGTGTTGGCCGGCGCCGTTGCCAGGGCCACCGGCATCGTCAGCCTGGACGCCCTCAAGAAGTCGGTCGCCCGCCCGGAACTGGCTGAGCTGGGATTCGACTCCGCCGTCGTGCTAGACCTTGAGGAAGTAGGAGGGGCTGACAGATGAGCGCCATCAGAGACGAGTACGGCGCGCCCTTTGCCGGCACAGTTGCCGGAACTGTGGGCGCCAACGACAAGATGGTAACCGGAAACTGGAGGTCCGCGAGGCCGGTGCTCAACCGCGAGCTGTGCACCCAGTGCCTGATGTGCTGGATCTCCTGCCCCGATGCGTGCATCACCCCTGACGAAGAGGCCGTCGTTCACAACTACGAGTACTGCAAGGGGTGCGGGCTGTGCGCCTCGGTGTGCCCGGTGGGCGCCGTGACCATGAGCCCGGAGCTGGACTTCATCGGCAAGTGTGAAGAGGGGGTATGAAGCTGTGGCTGAGAAGAAGCTGATGTCAGGCGTGGTGGCGGTGGCCCACGCGGTGAGGCTCGCTGACGTGGACGTCATCTCGTCGTATCCGATCAGGCCGTACACCGGAGTCATGTCGGAGCTGGCCAGGATGATCGCCGATGGAGAGCTCGATGCGGAGCTGCTGCACGCCGAGGGCGAGCACGGCCAGCTGAGCATCGCCTTCGGCGCGGCCGCCTGCGGCGCCCGCACGTTCGTTGGGAGCTCCGGAGTGGGAGTCACCTACGCCTTTGAGACGTATTCGCCCATATCCGGCGAGCGGCTTCCGGTCCAGTGCATGATAGCAGACCGGACGCTGGATCCCCCTGGCGACTTCGGGTCGGAGCATACCGACGCGTTGGCCGCCCGCGACCAGGGGTGGCTCATGGGCTGGGCCGAGACCCCGCAGGAAGCTCTCGACATGAGCCTGCTGTTCTACCGGGTGGGCGAGGACCCCAGGGTCTCGCTTCCCCAGTTCCCCTGCCAGGACGGGTACTTCGTCTCTCACATCCTGGGCCACGTTGAGATTCCGGAGAAGGCACAGGTAGACGAGTTCCTGCCACCTTACAAGCCGGTCCACGTCCTCGACCCTCGCGACCCGATGATACTCGGCGCCCAGATCGAGCCAAGCATGAGCGCCCCGCTTCAGTACCAGCGTCACCAGGCCATGAACGCCGCGCGTGAGGTCATCAACGAAGCCACCAACGAGTTCAACGGCATCTTCAGGCGCAACTACGCGCCGTTCGTGGAGTTCGTGGACTGCGAGGACGCCGACGTGGTTCTAGTGGTCCAGGGGGCCCATACCTGGACCGCGCGGACCGTGGTTAAGCGCCTGCGGGATGAGGGGAACAAGGTAGGCCTCGCAAAGATCCGCGTGTTCCGGCCGTTCCCCACGGACGAGATCAGGGAAGGGCTGAAGAACGCCAAGGTCGTCGGGGTCGTTGACGTCGACGTCGCCTTCGGGATCTCCTCTGGCGCCGGCGTGCTGCTGACCGAGGTGAGGTCCGCGCTATATGACGCGGTCGGTGCCGACGGCCGCAGGCCGCAGGTGCTCGGGTTCGTCGCGGGGCTCGGCGGCGAGGTGATCACCCGCGAGGAGTTCTACGCGATGATACGCGAGATGTACCGCGCGGCAGCTGAGGGCAAGAGCGAGCGCTCCATCTTCTGGCTGCCGTTTGAACTCAAAGCATAAGGAGGGTGCGGCAATGGCACTTCAACAGGAGGTAGCTCAGGAGTATACAGCTGAGGATATCCGGAGCATCAAGAACGCCCCCAGGGACGAGTACTACCTGCCAGGTCACCGTACGTGCGCCGGCTGCGGCCCCGCCCTTACGTACAGGCTGATCGCCAAGGCTGCCGGACCCAACACCATCTTCATCGGACCCACCGGTTGCATGTACGTGGCCAACACCAGCTACGGCTGCAGCCCATGGGCGGTGCCGTGGATTCACGCCCAGATCACCAACGGCGGCGCCGTGGCATCAGGGATCGAGGCGGCCTACAAGGTCCTGACCAGGAAGAAGAAGGACGTGAGGAAGTTTCCCAACATCATCGTGATGGCCGGCGACGGCGGTAGCACCGACATCGGCCTGCAGGCGCTGTCGGGAGCGATGTACCGCGGCCACGACATCCTCTTCGTCTGCTACGACAACGAGTCCTACGCCAACACCGGGATACAGACGTCGCCCACCACTCCGTGGGGAGCATGGACCACGTTCACTCCTGCAGGCCCCGTGATCCCCGAGGGCAAGCGCCTCTGGCCCAAGGACATCGGCAGGCTGGTGGCAGGGGGGCACCCCGCGCTGAAGTACCTGGCCACCGCGTCATTGGCCTATCCGGTGGACCTCATGAATAAAGTACGGCGCGGGCTGAGGGCGGAGGGGCCGGCCTTCATCCACGTGCATGCCCCGTGCCCCAAGGGATGGGTGTTCCCGGCCAACATGACCATCAAGCTTGCCAAGCTGGCTGTGGAGACAGGCATGTGGCAGATGTACGAGGTGGCCGACAACGCCTTCAGGGTCACTCACACCGTGAAAGAGCGCAAGCCGGTGCGGGAGTACCTGGCTCCGCAGGGCAGGTTCAGCCACCTTGAGCCCGAGCACATCGAAAAGCTTCAGGCCTGGGTTGACGCCAGGGCTGAGCAACTCTGAGGGAGGTGTTGACAGTGAGAAGGGCCGTTATCGCAGTGGCGCTGCTGGGGCTGTTCCTCGCGGCGTCGGCGGCGGCCGCTTCAGCGGCGGGAACCGCAGGGCAAACGGAGCTGCCCACGTTTGAGGGGCCCATCGTCATGACGGCGCCGGGACAGGCTCCTGAGTATGCCACGGTGCACATCACGTTCCAGAGGGCCAAGATACCGGTGACATCCGACTCCTTCATGGACGCCAATGCCGTGGGCGATGCCAAGACTATGGTGATCATCATCGGCGGCAGCGGAAAGGGCCTCGGCGCCGCCGGCATCGACCTGGCCGACGAGGTGGACAGGGCGAAACGCCTGCTCGATGTGGCCAAGCAGAGGAGCATTCCCATCATCGGTATACACACCGGCGGAGAGGCGCGCAGGGGAGCCAACTCGCAGGTCTTCATCGAGCTGGTGGCCCCTGAATGCGCGCTGCTGATCGTGCGCAGCGACGGAAACGCCGACGGGATCTTCACGCAGATAGCTCAGAAAGGGAACATCCCGTTGGTCTTGATTGAGAAAACGTCAGAGCTGACTGATATCTTCACGAGCATATTCCAGTAGCAGCAAGTCAGGTCATAAGTCAGGAGGGAGTCCGGATGTGGATTCGATATGCCCTGATAGCCTGCGCCATGGGCATCACGTTCTGGTTCGGGTTTGGGCGTAAGTTTCCAGCTGGAATAGTGATGGCCATGGCCAGTGCCGTCGGGATGCTAGTATCGGGCCTGGGCTTCGATATCCGGCATCTCGTGGAGGGAAGCTTCTACTTCCTGAACCTGATGATGATGATCGCCACTGCCATCCTGTTCATCACCGTGTTGGAGATGTCAGGCAGTTTCGACGAGCTCACAAGGTTCATGATAGTGAAGCTCCAAAGGTACCCGTCCATACTGTTGTGCCTGCTGATGCTGCTGGTAATGCTGCCGGCAATGCTCACCGGGTCCGCCCCGGTGAGCATGCTGAGCACAGGAGTGCTCGTTGCACCTATCCTTCTGAAACTGGGTCTTCCCAAGATACAAGCCGCAGCAGTGCTGGCCATGGGAGGGCTTCTGGGGCAGAGCGCGCCGCCGGTGAACGTAATGATAATGATCATCGCCACCAGCGTGTTCATGCCTTACGAAGGTTTCGACCTGCCGCTGGCGCTGCTGTGCTTCCCAATGGCGGTGTTCTCAGTGCTGTATCTGGGGCGCCGCTACGTCAACAGGGAGACTGTCAGCGCGGTAGTATCCGAGCTTGAAGCCGAAAGGCGCAAGAACCCCATCGGCACCTCAGACGCAGTCGCAAGCCTCAAAGCCTTCATCCCCCTCATCGTGCTGCTTCTCATCATGTTCGCCCCCAGGATGTGGCCCACCACGGTGCCGGACTTCGGATCGCCCTTCGCGTTCGTGGTGGCCACCATCGTTGCGCTGTTCACCGGCAGCAAGCGCGTGGACTTCGTGGCCACGTCAAAGAAGGCGCTGAAGAAGGCCCTGGGAGTTCTGGGGCTCTTCGTGGGCATCGGAATGCTGGTGCAGATCCTGTCGTACACGGGACTGCGCGGCGTCATCGCCGTGGCCAGCATGGCAGTGCCAGATAAGCTGCTCTACCCGTACGTCGGGATCACCGCCCCGCTGATTGGCGGCCCGCTGGTGCCGTTCGGGGCGTCGGCGGTCGTCGGTCCTCCTTTCGTGCTGTCGTTCACCGACAAGAACGCGGTGATCATAGCGTCCGCAGTGTCGATGTTCCTGTCGCTGGGATGCTTGATGCCGCCAACCGCTCTTTCGGGGCTGCTGGGGGCCAGGATCGTCGGGGTTGAGAACAAGTACGCTCAGGTGTTCCGGGCGTGCCTTCTCCCTGTTGTGCTGGTGTTTACGGAGGCGATTCTCTTCATGATCTACGCTAACCCCATTGGCCGAGCGCTTGGCGTGTAGGCGAAAGAGAGGGGGAGGCTGTGATGGATATCTTCGCGGTCATGACGTGGGTGTATAAAGGGATCCTCGCTTACATGGCTGTGTTCCTCATTCTCAACATGGTCGAACTGGAGAAGCTCGATGAGCAGGTGATGACGGCGCTGGTGCTGATCCCTGTGGTGTTCCGACTAGTCGGCATCAAGTGATTCCAACAAAGGGGATGGCCGATGTGACCAAGAGCCTTACACGCGCCCTGGTTATCCTGGTGCTTGCGGCGCTGTATGCGACCCCTGCGGCCATTGCCTTCATCAGGCAATGGGAACCGGAACCCATCGTCACCGGCCCCGGGGTGACGAGGAAGACCATGCTCAGCGAGTACTTCAGCGGAATCCGGGGCACCCCGGTAGATACGGAGGTCTACATCTTCGAGGGCGAGGAGCCGGGCGGCACCATGTTCATCATCGGCTCGAACCATCCGGTGGAACCGGCGGGCCTCTTGACACAGGTGCTGCTGGTGGAGAACGCCAGGGTGAAACAGGGGCGCCTCATAGTGATCCCCCGGGCCATGGCCAGCGGCTACACTGCCACCGAGCCTGGCCAGGGCTACCCGGCGGGCTACGAGATCAAGACCGACTTCGGCGTAAGGTGGTTCCGCTACGGAATGCGGAACATCAACCCGATCCACCAGTTCCCCGACCCGGACGTGTTCGTCAACTGGTCGTCAGGGCAGAAGCTGGCGGGCGCCGAATCCGGCAACCTCAACCGAAACTTCCCCGGGCGCCCCAACGGCAGGCCCAGCGAGAAGCTGGCCTACGCCATCATGGAGCTGATACGGAAGGAGAAAGCCGACATCTCCATCGACCTGCACGAATCGCCCCCGTGCCGGCCGGCGGTGAACTCCATCACCGCTCACCAAAGGGGGCTGGACATAGGCGCGTACGCGACGATGCTTCTGGAAGACGACGACATCCGGATCCGCATCGAAGTGTCGCCGCCTAACCTCAGGGGACTTTCGCACAGGGAGTGGGGTGATCACAGCGATACGCTGGCATTCCTGTTAGAGAGCTGCAACCCGATGCATGGGCCACTGCACGGCCCGGCCACGGTTGACCTGCTGCTTACCGCCAAAGACGAGGTGTACGAGTGGGCTTCTGATCTTGGGCGCACCGTGATCAGGCACCCCAGCACCGGAGTGCCCATAGCGGAGCGCGTGGGCCGACACGTAGCGACGATAATGGCCCTGGCAACAGCCTGGTCTGACATGAACCCTGACCGGGCCATCGTCATCGAAGGCATGCCAACTTACGAAGACCTGCTGAAGAACGGTGTAGGCCGCTACCTGTTGCCCGTACCCGGCTCCTGATGAGCCGGCAAGTCCCTGAGTCTCAGCTGAGAGTTACGAAGGGAGGACGGAAACGATGCGTAGAGCACCGGTGCGTTGGACTGTCTTCGTGCTAACCCTGACGATCCTTGCGTTCTCCGTGGGAGCGCGTGCCAGCGACATGACGCGTCCCACAATTCTCGGCACTGAACACATGGTTGCATGCGGCCACTGGCTGGCTGCCTACACCGGCAACCGCATCCTCGACATGGGCGGAAACGCCTTCGACGCGGGAGTGGCGATGGTGCTGGCCCAGTCGGTGTTGGAGTTCAACCTGTTCGGCTTCGGCGGCGAGGCGCCCACCCTCATCTACGTCGCCGACGAGGGCAAGGTGTACTCCATCGACGGAAACATGGCATCTCCTAAGAGCGTGGACTTCGACTGGTTCATCGAGAACGATATCATTGCCATCCCTGGAGACGGTCTCCTTCCTGCAGGTGTTCCGGCGCTGCTGGATGCGGTGATCCTGGTGCTGGACCGCTGGGGGACCATGAGCTTCGCGCAGGTGGCGGAGGATGCCTACCGCTACGCCGCCGAAGGGTTCCCGATGTACAACAGCTTCCTCAGCAGCATAAAGAGCATGGAGCGGCGGTTCAGAAGCGAGTGGCCATCGTCGGCTGAGGTGTTCCTGCCTGGCGGCAGGGTGCCTGAGTACGGCGAGATATTCGTCCAGAAAGACCTGGCCAACACCATTGCCAAACTGATAGAGACCGAAGCTGAGGCGCTGGCTGCCGGCGCCACCCGATCCGAGGCGCTGAAGGCGGTGCGTGACCGGTTCTACAAGGGCGACATCGCTGAGGCCATCGTGAAGTTCCAGGCGGAGAACGCCTTCATGGACGACACCGGCATCGCGCACACCGGAAACCTCACGATGGAGGACTTCATCACCTACAGCGCCAAGCTGCGCGATCCGTGGATGGTTGAGTACAAGGGTTACGAAGTCTACAAGTGCGGTCCGTGGACTCAGGGCCCTGTGTTCCTGCAGCAGCTGAACCTGCTGGAGAACTTCGACCTTCAGGCCCTGGGCTACAACACCGCCGACTACTGGCACGTGATCATCGAGACTGCGAAGCTGGCCCACGCCGACAAGGACCGCTACTACGGCGACCCCGACTTCTTCTACGTGCCCAAGGAGGGGCTGCTCTCCAAGGAGTACGCCCGCGAGCGGGCCAAGCTCATCAGCATGGACACGGCCAGAAACGAGCACACCCCCGGCGATCCCTTCCCGTGGGATAGCGCTGGAGCAGTGTCCTCGGTCTTGAACCCGGCGGCCTCCACCCGCAACGTTGCCGCGGCGCCGCGCCTTGCTGACGAGGCAGCCGAGTACGCCAGTCTCCACATACATGACACGACGGGGACCCGCGCGGTGGACAAGTACGGGAACATGTTCTCCGCGACGCCCAGCGGCGGCTGGTTCACGTCGTCGCCCATAATTCCGGGGCTGGGCTTCGTGCTGGGCACCCGCGGCCAGATGTTCCACCTCACCGACCCCGACGCCCCCACAGCGTACAGGCCTGGGGCCAGGCCGTGCACCACTCTCACGCCCACGCTGGTGCTGAAGGACGGCAAGCCCTTCGCCGTGTTCGGCACGCCCGGCGGCGACACGCAGGACCAGTACACGCTGCAGACCTTCCTGAACGTGGTGGAGTTCGGGATGGAGGTGCAGTCGGCCATCGACGCGCCGAAGGCAGTGAGCTACAACTTCCCGAGCCTGTTCTACCCGTACACGCAGCGGCTCGGGGCCATGGCTGTGAACGTCGGGGTACCGCAGGAGGTCGTGGACGAGCTGATCCGCAGGGGCCACAACGCGAGCTACCTCGGCGGCACGTTCAGCGACGCGACAACGATGATCATGATCCATCCGGAGACTGGGGTTCTGCACGGCGGAGCCAGTCCTGCCCGCGATAAGCAGTACGTGATCGGCAGGTAGGACGGGCTCCGGCCCGTTTTTCAGAACGCGAAGACCGAGACCCGCCAACAAGGGGAGGAATGACAAGTGCGCAAAGCGAGTGTCCTCTGGGTTCTCCTGGCGATGGTTCTGGTTGTTCTGACTCCCGCAGCGAACGCGTGTACCGGTTTCATGGTGGGCAAGGACGCCTCGGTCGACGGAAGCGTGATGATCACGATACAGCAGGATACCACCAGCTACGACTTCTACCTCGAGTACATACCCGCCAAAGACCACCCGCCTGGAACGATGAAGAAACTTGCGGACTATCCGCAGTGGCTGCGCAACTTCGACATGTATGGCAACCCCATCGACGCTGACACGGTGTGGACTGGTGTGGAGATCCCCGAGGTCCCGCACACCTACGCCTACTTCCGCAGTCTGTTCGGCGTGATGAACGAGCACCAGGTGTCGATGGGCATGTACACGATCTATCCCCGGAACGAGCTCCGCACCGGGGAGGACGGGGTGGCCGACGGCAAGCTCAAGATGACCACGCTCTCGTTCGTGGCCATGGAGAGGGCCAAGACCGCCCGGGAGGCCATCAAAGTCATCACGGAGCTGGCTGAGAAGTACGGGTTCGGCAGTGAGTACTCGTCTGGCAAGAACCTGATCATAGCCGACCCGAACGAGATCTGGCAGCTCCACATGGTTCAGGTTGGAGACTGGTCCCCTGATTCGGGCAAGCCCGGCTGCGTGTGGGCCGCCCAGCGGGTGCCAGACGACCACGTGGCCGTCGGCGCCAACGGGTTCGTCATCACCGAGCTGGACCTGGACAACCCCGACTACTTCATGGCGTCCGAGAACGTCATCTCCTTCGCGGTGGATAACGGCTGGTACGACCCGTCCAGCGGCAAGCCCTTCAACTTCGCCCACGCCTACAAAGGCTCCGTTGACGGCATCGGCACGCTGCAGCGCGCCTGGCGCGGCTACAGCCTCCTTGCGCCCCACGTGGAGCTGCTCCTGCCTGAGGAGGCTCTGGAGTGGAAGGGCCCTGACGGCGAGTACTACCAGTATCCGTTCTCGGTGAAGGCCGAGAAGAAGATCTCCCTTGAGGACCTAAACACCCTCGTGCGCGACGTGTATGAGGGCACCCCGTACGACCTAACCCGCGGGCCTCTGGCCGGGCCTTTCGGCACGTGGCACCGCACGCAGGGCACCTCGTTCAGGGTTGACGGCGAGCGGGTGCGCGAGGCCAGGGGAATCCAGGCCGACTCCAGCCAGTACACAGAGATATGCCAGATGAGAAACTGGCTGCCCAACGAGATCGGCGGGATCGTCTGGTGGGCTCCGGGCCCGCCCAAGGCGGCTCTGCGCGTGCCGTTCTATGCCGGCATGACCGAGCTGAGCAAGGAGTACTGCGAGGGCAACACCCACATGGACTTCAAGGACGAGTTCGAGTGGGGCCGCACCGCCGGCTGGGCGGCGGTGTTCGTCAACACCTTCGCGGACGTGATGTACAACTACATCATCAAAGACGTGGAGGCTTTCCAGAACAAGCTGGAAGGGGAGGCGCGGGCGCTCATACCGCACATCGACAAGATCGCGCTGGAGCTGTATGAGCAGGATCCTGAGGCTGCCCGCAAGTTCCTGACCCAGTGGTGCAACCAGTGGGCTGAGGCCGCTGTGAAGGAGCACTGGGACTTCGCAGGACACCTGGTATGGAAGTACCACAACAGGCTGATCTGGGAGCCCACGATAGCTCAGACACCGAAGATGCAGGATGAGGAATGGTGGATCAAGGCGGCGCTGGAGTGGCAGAAGGAGTTCAGGCAGTGGTAGTACGGTTCGAATAAGGACTGGGCAATCGGCGAGTCCTTCGTACACTTGCGGACGCGCCTGATGATTGCCCCGGGCGCGTCCACCATATTTGGGAGGTGGATCGTATGAGACTGACTACCTTCTACCGCATGTCTCTAGTCGCTGTCGTGCTCGCTCTACTCTTCGCACTGGTCGCAGGCACCAGCCAGGGTGCCATGAAGACCATGGTGGTGGGCTCCAAGTGGGCCGTGTCGGCCAGGACCCCTGAAACCTCGCTGGCAATGGCCGAAATTCTCAACCAGGGAGGCAACGCGTTCGACGCCGCAGTTGCCGGTCAGGCGGTGCTGGGTATCACGAACATCGGGTCCAACACTATTCTCGGCGCAGACTGCCAGATCATGATCTGGAACGCCAAGCTTCAGAAGGCCATAGCGATCAACGGATCTGGCTGGGCGCCGGAACTGGCCACCCTCGAATGGTTCAAAGAGAACGCTCCAGACTTTCCTTACGATGAGCGTCACCTCAGAGGCACGGTGCCAGGAACCGTAGACGCATGGTGCACCATGCTCGCGAACTGGGGCACCATGACGCTGGAGCAGGTTCTGGCTCCCGCCCTCGACATGCTTGAGAATGGCGTTGCGCTCAGGGCATCAATCTCATCGGAGAAGCTGGTAATGTACCCAACGACGTACGAGTCGCTCCTTGCTCATCACCCTGAGGGCAAGGAAGTGTGGTCAGTAGGTGAGATATTCACCTGGCCACAGGCGGCCGCGACTCTCCGTAAGCTGATAGAGACCGAGAGAGCCCACGCCCACCTCGGCCGCGAAGCTGCCATCATGGCCGCTCGCGATCGGTTCTACAAGGGCGACATCGCCCGGGAGATGGCGGAGTTCTCTGAGTCGGTAGGAGGCCTCTTCCGCTACAATGACTTCGCCGAATTCTCCGTCGAAGTCGTCGAGCCAGTGTGCATCGACTACAGAGGCTACCAGGTATGGGCCAGCCCCACCGCTTCGCAGGGAGCGACGGTACTGTTCTGGCTGAACCTGCTCCGCGGCTACGACCTGAAGTCGCTGGGTCACAACAGCGTCGAATACATACACTTGATGCATGAGACCCTGAAGCTGGCCTACGCCGACAGAGAGGCCTACCTCAGCGACTGGAACTTCGATCCCATACCGTACGACGTCCTGCTCAGCGAGGAGTACGCGGCTGAGCGCAGGAAGCTCGTCGACATGACCAAGGCCATCAACGAGATGAGGCCCGGAAACGTCGCTTACTTCAAGCCGGCGGCGAGCGCGACTAACGCCTGTTCGTGTTCTGACGACATCTCCGAGTACTACATGGGCACCAGTTACCTGTCGGTGGCCGATTCGGAAGGCAACATGGTCTCTTTCAAGCCTAGCACGCATACCAGTTTCGGCACTGGTGTTGCCATGGGAACCACAGGAGTGATCTTCAACTGCAGAGGATGCCCGTTCTCGTTCGATGAGAACAAGATCACTGTTATCGAACCCCGCAAGAGGCCGAGATCCACGCTGATTGCCACTCTCGTTACGAAAGACGGGAAGCCCTTCATGGTGCTGGGAAGCCCCGGCGGTGACGACCAGCCCCAGAGGGAAGTGCAGACTATCGTCAACATCATCGACTTCGGCATGAACCCGCAGGACGCCATTGAGGCCCCAAGGTTCTCGTCGGTGTCGTTCCCGTCCTCTACGTTCCCGCATGAATACCGGACCCCTGGGCGTATCACGCTCGAGGGCAGAATCCCTGCGGAAGTGGCGGAAGGCTTGAAAGCCTTGGGCCATGACGTCAGAGTCACCGGTGACTGGGGCGTTGGGAGTGCTCTCGGCGTCATCATGCTGGATCCCGTAAAGAACGTGTACTTCGCAGGTGCAGATCCGCGGAGCTCGAACTTGGCGCTTGCCAAGTAGACAAGGCAGATGAGGTCAGAGGGCTGGGGCGCCGCTTTCAGGCGCCCCAGCCCTTTCCTCTCTTGGCCCGCCACCGTGGAGTATGCGGTCACAGGCGGCGACAGGGCAGACAACCGGAACCGAATGCGAGTGCATCTTGGCCCAACCGGAACCGAATACAAGTGAACTTGCCGCCCTTCCGTGGCTGAGCCGCCGCACGGCCCGTGCGATCGCGCGCAGCGCAATCTCACTAGGCATATCCTCCGCTATGGCCCTATCGGATTCGGCTGCCCCTGAAACCCCCGCCGCGCTGTCACCCTCAACCGGAACCAGATGGAATCAAGGATCGCGGTCCGACTGTATTCCGTTCCGGTTCACTTCTGCTTGACCGGAATCAAATACAACTTCTCGCCTTCCCGCACGCCCCGTGCGCACCACGAACCACCCGGACCGGTCCAAAATCCTGCCCCGCTTCACCGTAGCCGTCTCCATGAGCAGCGTCCGGGAACCTAAGGGCCCCACTTCATCCCACGGCACCAGGAACTTGATCTGCCATGTTAGAGCTCGCATGTCCTCCAGATCCGCAACACCTGCCACGCCCGAGCCCTCAAGGCCCTCAAACCCGCGCAGCCCCCTCGACGCGGCAAGCTCCTGAAGGTCCTCCTCCTCGGGCCATTCGGGCTCGTCCGGCCAGCCTTCCTCCTCCAGATCCTCCCGATCCTCCGAATCCTCCACGCCCTCCCGCCGCACAGCCCTCGCCAGCCCCTCCGGCCAGAACGGTCGGTACACCAACGGATCGACGATGGAACCCTCCTTGCCATGCCCCGAGCACGGCGCCACCCGCAGCTGATAGTCTATGGAGGCGCTCGGCCTCCACCCCAGCTCCATCGTGACAAGCAAGCCTTCGTCCGCTCGGCTCACCACCGTCGACCTTATCTCTCCTCCAGGCGGGAACACTCGAGGAAAACCATGCACAGGGCCAGGCTCCAAAGCCCCGCCGCCCCCAGACCCGCCCGGCCCGGCGATCGGCCGAGCGCCGCCATCAGCACCGTCCCCCACCACGTCAAACCCCGGCACCAGGCAAAACAGCTCGTTGGCCCGCACGAAGCTCTTGAGGAACGGCCCGCTCAACCCCATCTGGCTCCGATGCTGTTCAAGCGCGCGGAGCTTGGCGACGCGCTCTTCTTCCTCTAGGTCCACGCGCATCCACATCATCGCCGGCTGCGCCCGCCCCTCGGGCGGCCTCAGCTGCTCGTCCGGCTGGTAGCCCCAGGGCGCCGGCCAATCCAGCCCGGAGTGTACCATGTAGCAGACCACCTCTGCCCCCGTCGCGCTCACATAGTCCATGCGCTCCAGCGCGTACAGCCACCACGCGTACGTCGCCCAGTGGTCGTCGTGGGTGTCGGCGGGGTGGGGGAGCAGTATCACATCCGGCCAGAAGCCCTGGATCACCCGGATCACGTCACTTACGATCTGCTGTCCGCAGTACGGCGCCCCTGGGGTGAGAACGAAAGGATACGGGCACGCGTCCCGCTCAGTGTACCTCGACCTATAGGGCTCACCCGGCCCCCAGTGCCCTCCATCCAGGATCCGCGCCGTTCCCTGGTCCGGATACCCCAGAAAGACCACGCTCCGTTCCCCGACCCCCAAACTCGCCAACGCCGCCACAGCCTCATCCCTGCGGTGCCCGCCCAGCGCCACGTAATCCTCAGGCCCTGGATCCACCACGCCCGCAAGCCGCGCGGCCGCCAGCATGTACCCATCTCCTATGGTCATGAAAGCGACTCTCACAGCCGACCCGCGCCTCACCGCCCGGTGGATCAAGCCCCCTGCCGCGAGGATATCGTCATCCGGGTGCGGCGCCACCACCAGCAAACGCGAGGGCAGGCGCGATTGCAGTATCCGACGGGGTTTCAAGAAACCACCTCCGGCCACAGAGGACGTCGTGATACTGTATGCGCCTGCCCGCAGGCGGCGTTCTCACTTAACGTTCTTGAGGACGAACGTCACGAACGACTCTAACAGCGCCTCGATCTCATCGCGCCTCGCCAGAGCGTCTATCCAACGTTCCGGAATCGCCTCCCGTCCGTACGCCAGCCCGGCCAGCCCTCCCGTCACCGAAGCCGTGGTGTCAGTGTCCCTTCCCAGGTTCACCGCCTTAAGCACGGCTTCCTCGAACGATCCCGTCGTCAACAGCGCCCACAGGCTGGCTTCCATCGTATGGAGCACATACCCGGACGACTCAATCGTCTCCTCCGCCGCCGCCGCAATTTCCCCCGAAAGAACCCGCGCGAAATGCACAACTTCTCGCTGAAAGGGCCCGCGCCCGTAGTACCTTTCGCCCTCTTCGATCATGTACCGATATGCCTCCGCAGGCGCCATCCCCCTGAGCAGCCCCCGCGCCATCAAGCAGTACAGACCACACGCCATCAAGCTTCTGGGATGCCTGTGCGTCACGCTCGACACCCGGTGCGCCATCGCCAGCATCTCGTCCACCGGCGCCGCCCCCCAGCCCCACCTAAGCGCCACCGGCAGTATCCGCATCAGTGACCCGTTGCCGTTGTCCCACGCGCCGGCGTCGCCCGCCTTCTCCGGCTCGACCCCCTCCAGAACCCGCTGCATCGCCCTTCGCGTCGTGGAGCCGATGTCGAACACGACGCCGTGGGGCGTCCACCGCGCGTCCTGATACCACTCAAGGTACAGCTCCGCCAAGCGCTGCGCGTCGTACCCCGGCTCACACAGCGCCTCCACCGTGCAAAGCAGCATTGAGCTGTCGTCCGACCACGACCCCGGCGGCAGATTATACGTGCCATACCCGCGCATGTCCGTCACCGGATCGCGCTTCAGGTCCTTCCGCCACGAGAACTCCACCGGCACCCCCAGAGCATCGCCCACGATCGCGCCCCACAGCCCGCCAAGCATGCGGTCGATCGGGTGTATGTAGCCCTGCTCCTGCTCCTGCCGCTGTTCCTGGTCCTTCGACTCCCGCTCCCACGCGTCAGCCACTCCTGCATCGCCCCCCTTCAATCCGTCAGGATCGCCAACCTCTCCGTGAACGCCTGTGCGCCCAAGGGGCTTCCCGTCGCCCGCCGCACCAGCTCGTTCCAGTGCCACCTGGCGCCCGGCGCAAACACCTCGTCCACGAACCACTGGCCAACCTCAGGCATGTCCGTAAACGACGCCGTGCCCGCCCGCGCCGCGATGGCCTGCACCATCTGCGCCGCCAAGAGCTCCCCCAGCATGTAGTTCTGGTAGTACACCGGGTAGAGCGCCACGTGAATCTTCGCCGCCCAATCAGGCTCATCGCGGCCATCTGGCGCCTTTGTCCCCTGGTAGACGGCTACCAGCTCCCGCCACAACGCGTTGAGATCGCGCCGTGGGTTGGCGCACAGCTCCCGCTCGAAGTTAACCAGCGCCAGACACCACCTGATGAAGACCAGCGACTGCAGCGCCGACCTCCGCGCCGCCGCGCTCTCGATCCTGGCCGCCTCGTCCTCATCCACACCCGCGATCCTCACCAGCCACCTGGCGTCGAACACCTGGTTGCCCATGATCATTGCCACAGCCTCGGTGGTCAGGGTGTGCGCGTGCTCCCGCAGTGCCCACGGCAGGCTCCGGTCGATGTACTTGAAATACACCCCATGCCCAAGCTCGTGCAGGAGCGTCGACATCCAGTCGTGGTTGTCCCGGAGGTTGCAGATGGTGCGGATGTCGCCTTCACGGTCCATATCGTTGCAGTACGCGTGCTGGTACTTGCCCGGGCGCTCATATAGGTCGCTTCGGGCCAGGATATCCTCCACATCCATGCCGATCCCCGCGAAGAACCGGCTCGCCAGCTTCGGCAGGTCCTTTCCTTTGAATATATAGTCCAGGTCGAGGCTCCCGTCGTCCGGCGCCCGCTGGAAGAACGGGTCAGAATAATGCCACGGACCGACGCTACCCGGCTCCACCCCGAACCGCGCCGCCAGCGCCCCATCGATCCGCCCCTTCTCCCTGGCGAAGAGCTCATCCGTCGCCGCCGCCAGCGCGCCCATCAAAGCGAACAGCTCGTCCTCATCCAGCTCGTCCAGGGCCAGTGACATGGCGAAGAAATCGCGGTAGCCCATGCGCCTGGCCGCCCGGTTCCGCGCCTCCACCAGCTCCACCAGCTTGGGAGCCACCAGCCGCCCGATCTGCTTCGACGCCTCCCACGCCCGCCGCCGCGCTGCCGTATCCTGCTCATCCCTGAGGATCTCGTTGATGTCGTTCTCCGACACCGACCGCCCGTCCAGCTCCGCCCTGAAGTGCACGAAGACCTCCTCGATCTCCTCCTCCATGTGGGCCTGCTCGGCGATCTCCTCCGGCGTCATCTGATTCCGCGCGTACGCCCGCGTCAACATGTCGACCTGCCTCGCCAGCAGCGGATCGTCCTGCGGCGGCGCACCTCGCAGCGCCTGGTAATCGTCGGGATCTGACAGCACCTGAGCAAGGCGCTTTCTGGCCTCGGTGGCCTTGAGTCGCTGCTCGGAGTCGCCCAAAGTGTCAGCCAGCCAGCTGGCCTCGTTGATCTGAAGCATGATGGCGCGTACGGTCTCAACCCGGTCGCGCACCAGCTCGCGTATGTCCATGGCCGATAACACCTCCACTATCGACTGCGTCACTCCGGTGTTCGACGCGGGCCTTCCAAACCCTTTGCAGGGCACCCCTTCCCCGAAACCCATCGAGGCTGTGCTAATGAACGGTTGGTGGCCTGCTGCACCCGGCCCACTCCACCAACCGCTTACTAACACAGCTTCGATGGTTTCGTCGCAAGGCCCCTAACCTCTCCGCAAAGCCCTGGAGAGGCTGATGAACTCCTCCGTCAGCGCCTGCTTCTCCTCTTCTGAAAGGCTTGGCTCCGCCAGGCGCGCCGACAGCACCGCCAGCCTGTGCTCCACCGTCATCCTATCCTCTGGAGACGGGCTACCTGCATCGCCACGGGAGACGGCCGATGTTCCAGCCCGTGTACCCCCGCCACCGGGCTCCTTCTCTAACACTTCAGTCCCCACCATCTTCGGCCCCTCCAGACCGAACTCCAGCAGCTGCGTGCACAGACGCTTGATGAAGTACCTGTCGTGCGACGCCGCCACCAGGGTTCCGTTCCACGCCTCCAGTGCCTCCTCGATAGCCTCCCGCGCTTCGATGTCGAGGTTGTTCGTGGGTTCGTCCAGGATGAGCACGTCGAACCCTGCCGCCATCATGCAGGCGAACGCCAGGCGCACCCGCTCTCCGAAGCTGAGGCTGCCCACAAGCTGACCCGCGCGTTTGGCGATTCCCAGCGCCGCCAGGATCGCCATGGCGTTCTCGCGGCTGCCTGCGCCCGCATCCAGAACGGCGGCGTCCACCCGCGCCTCCACGTCAAGCATCTCGAGGTTCTGGTCGAAATAGAAGACCGACGCCGACGGGCTGATCCACACCTCTCCGGAATGAGGCTCATCCACCGCGGCCAGCATCCTGAGGAGCGTCGTCTTCCCGCAGCCGTTGGGGCCCACGACCCCGAGCCTGTCGCCGCGCATGATGGACAGGTCGAGTCCCTCGAAAAGCTGTCGACCGAAAGCCGCGCCGACGCCCTCGGCCACGATGATACGCCGCCCGGTTTTCGAAGCCTCCTGAACGTCAAGCCGGACCTTCTCGCGCTCTCGGGGCTTCGGGATGCGGGAGGCTCTAAAGCGCTCCAGCCTGCGCGATGCGGCCTTAGCCCTTGTGGCGCCCTTCTTTGCCCGAGCCCTTGCGAAGTCATTCTGGCCTGCGGCACGGTGCGCCTGGCGAAACCATTCCATCCGCCGCCTGGCAGCTTCCACAAGGCGCCGCTCCTCACTTTCCTGATGCCGGTAGAGCTTCGCGGCGGACTCCCACTCGAGCTGGAGCTGACGACGGTAGGCCGAGTAGTTGCCTGGGAACGTCCGCAGCCTGGCCGGCTGCCGGGGATCGTCCGTGGCCAGCTCCGCCACGTAGTCGGCCACCGCATCGAGAAAGTACCTGTCGTGCGAAACCACCAACACCGCCGCGCGGCTCCGCTTGATCCATGCGGCCAACGCATCCACACCCGCAGCGTCCAGATGGTTCGTGGGCTCGTCGAGTATGAGCACATCCGGGTCGCCTGCCGTTGCGCACGCGATCCCGACACGGGTGCGCTGTCCGGAGCTGAGGGACTCAATGGGCAACCCGGCTTCCTCGGGGGAGATCCCATGACGGCCCAAACAGGCTAGGGCCTCATGTTCATAGTCGAGCCCCAACGGAGCGAGGGCCTCGAGACACAGGGCCAGCGGGGTGCCTGGCTGAGGCTCAGACGCGCTCTGTGGCAGGTACGACACGCGCGCCCCAGGGCGCAGCCACACCGAGCCCTCCTCTGGCTGGATCTCGCCGATTATGGTTCGGAGAAGGGTCGTCTTGCCCGAGCCGTTGGGACCGATCAGGGCCGTCACTTGCCCGGACTCGAGTTGCAGTGACACGTCGGCGAACAGCTGGCGTGCGCCGAAGGAGACGGTGAGGTTCTTGACTGACACCATAAGCATGAAGATTGCACCTCCAGAGGTTAGCTGGAGATGAAGGCGCAAAGGCCACGCCGCAGGCAGAAGCTGCAG
>LSQX01354451.1_pt2 | contig 57408 bp, 47 predicted proteins | sample 654561 | NCBI WGS metagenome assembly LSQX01 (sample SAMN04489861, study PRJNA283612) | anaerobic digester metagenome | isolation source: 4 biogas reactors fed with cattle manure at either 37C or 55C with and... | place: Denmark: Kongens Lyngby | collected 2014 | reverse complement strand
AGTGTTGACGGTACAGCCCTCAATCAGTGGCAGTAAATCGCGTTGTACACCTTCACGGGAGACATCGGCACCACCGGTATTACCGCGTTTAGCAATCTTATCGATTTCATCAAGGAAGACGATACCGTGCTGCTCAACCGCTTCTAGTGCGCGCACTTTGATGTCTTCTTCGTTAACCAAGTTGGCGGCTTCTTCATCGCGAATCAGCTTCATGGCATCAGCCACGCGCAGTTTGCGACTCTTGGTTTTGCCTTTGTGCATACCAGAAAATAAACTTTGCAGCTGGCTGGTCATTTCTTCCATGCCCGGCGGGGTCATGATTTCCACGCCTGCTGGTGCTTCGGCGACATGGATGTCAATTTCCTTCTCGTCCAACTGACCTTCGCGCAAACGCTTACGGAATAACTGACGAGTGCTGGAGTCGGGACGTTCGAGGGTTTCGTCAGTCCCTGATCGAGCCGGTGGCAATAAAGCATCAAGAATACGCTCTTCCGCGGCGTCTTCGGCACGGCTGCGCAGGCCTTTCATTTCTTGCTCGCGCAGCATTTTGACTGCAGCATCCGCTAAGTCGCGAATAATCGACTCAACATCTCGGCCGACATAGCCGACTTCAGTGAACTTAGTCGCTTCCACTTTAATAAAAGGCGCATTCACCAGCTTGGCCAGACGGCGGGCAATTTCAGTTTTACCGACACCGGTTGGGCCAATCATTAAAATATTTTTTGGGGTGACTTCATTGCGCAGTTCAGCGGATAACTGCATGCGTCTCCAGCGGTTGCGCAGGGCAATCGCGACGGCACGCTTGGCATCATCTTGGCCAACGATATGGCGATTAAGCTCATGCACAATTTCACGGGGTGTCATGGACATAGTGGTCTCCGAGGTGCGCTTAAATAGCGCTATCCTGCTCTTCGATGGTCAAGTTTTGGTTGGTAAAGACACAAATTGAACCGGCAATGTGTAACGCTTTTTCAGCGATTTCGCGGGCTGAAAGCTCTGTATTTTCTAATAGCGCCATGGCTGCTGCTTGGGCAAAACCACCGCCAGAACCCATGGCAATCAGGCCATGTTCTGGCTCCACCACATCGCCATTACCGGTAATAATCAAAGACGCATCTTTGTTGGCCACTGCCAGCATGGCTTCGAGGCGGCTCAGTGAGCGATCGGTCCGCCAATCTTTGGCTAACTCAACGGCGGCACGCACCAGATGACCTTGGTGTTTTTCCAGCTGAGCTTCAAAGCGCTCAAATAAGGTAAAAGCATCGGCTGTGGCACCGGCAAAACCGGCTAACACTTCACCGTTATATAAGCGGCGAACTTTTTTAGCATTGCCTTTCATAACGGTATTGCCAAGGGATACTTGACCGTCACCACCCATAACGACTTTACCGTTGCGACGAACTGAAACAATTGTGGTCAAGGGACATTCTCCACGCTGATGGGTATACACCCGGATTATTAACAGATGGGGGTGGCATGCGCAGGCTTCAAGGGTTGTTATTGAAAAACCTGGGCATAGCGCCCGAATCGAGCCCTAGACGGGCTCAATGAGGAAATAACACTGTAGTTTGGGGTAGGCTTGGGCTTATGGGCCCTTGCGTTGTTGCAGTAGTAAATTATGAAAACCATTGTTAGCCAGTTGCTTTTGCGCACCGGCCAGTTGCTCGCGACTGACAAAAGGGCCGACCAGCACACGATGCCAGGTTTTGTCGGCGACTTGACCTGATTCAATCTGCACGTTTTGGCCACTAAGGAGCAGTTGTGCGCGCACACTGTCAGCTTTGGAGCGCTCAGTGAACGAGCCCGCCTGCAGGTAAAACTGGGTTTTAGTTTCTTTTTTGACCACAGGCGCCGGTGGCGTTTTGCCATCGAGTATCGCTTGAGCGCGGACTGCATCGGCTTTTTTCGTCGCTGCGACTTCGGTTTTAGTTGGTGGCGGTGGCGATTTTTCCGGCAATGCCTCAGGTGGCACTATCACTTCTGATTCAGATAGCAAGGTATAAAACTCAAACTTAGGTTTGTTAACGCTGCTGTCTTTTTTTACTTGCGATGCAGTGACAGTTTTCTCGGCGACGGATGTATCACGTTTGATTCCATCATCCCCAGGTTCTAGAGTAAATAAGGACATGGCAAAAATACCCACGATCAATCCCGCGGCCACCCAAATTAAAGGATGAATCGGTTTTGACGCAGCGACGCTTTGCGTGCGGCTGGCGCCTCTTTTCGGCGCAGCTTTTTTACGAGCAGCCATTTACATACGCTCCAACGTCTTTAAACCGAGTAGCTCAAGGCCGTGTTTAAGGGTGCGCCCCGTGAGTGCGGCAAGGCGTAAACGGCTGCTGCGGGTGGCTTCATCCTCAGCGGATAAGATCGGGCAGTGCTCATAAAAGCTGGAGAATTGACCTGCCAGTTCATATAAGTAGGTGCAGAGAATATGCGGTGTGCCTTTGTCGGCAATGTTGTAGAGCACTTCACTGAAGCGCTGCAGCGTTGCCGCTAGGGTTTGCTCAGCGTCACTGTCTAATAGGATGCGGCCAGGGAGTTCGCCATTCATATCCAAGTCTGTGCGTCTAAATACGCTGGCAACACGGGTGTAGGCATAGAGTAAATAGGGAGCAGTATTGCCTTCAAAACTGAGCATCTGCTCAAAGTTAAAGCAGTAATCGCTGCTGCGGTGTTTGCTTAAGTCCGCATATTTAACCGCGCCGATGCCGACGGCTTGGGCAATGCTGTGCAGCTCACTTTCGGCAAGCTCGGGGTTCTTTTCTTTCACTAGAGCATAGGCGCGTTGCTCGGCTTCATTGAGCAAATCTACTAGTTTTACGGTGCCGCCATCACGGGTTTTAAAGGGACGGCCATCGGCACCGTTCATGGTACCAAAGCCCATATGCTCTAACTGCATCTGCGGGCTGACAAACTCAGCGCGGCGCGCCACGGCAAAGACCATTTGGAAATGCAGGGCTTGGCGTTGATCAACGAAATATAGGGCGCGATCAGCTTTTAGCGTGTGGCTACGGTAGCGCATGGCCGCCAAATCTGTGGTGGCATATAAATAACCGCCATCGGCTTTTTGGATAATAACTGGCAGCGGATTGTTTTCAGCGTTTTTAAATTCATCTAAAAATACACACTGGGCACCATTGCTTTCGATGAGCAGGCCTTTGTCGCGTAGGCTGTCGACAATATTGGCTAAGTCCGCATTGTATGAGCTTTCACCGCGCACATCCTCCATGCTCAGTTTGACCCCAAGACGGTCGTAGAGCTCTTGGCAGTGGCTTAGAGAAACGCTGTTGAACTGTTGCCATAAGCGCAAGCATTCAGGGTCACCGGCTTGTAGTTTCACTACTAAACCACGGGCGCGCTCAGCAAATTCAGCTGATTCATCAAAGCGCTGCTTGGAGGCGCGGTAAAATTCTTCTAAATCCGAGAGTTGGGTTTCTTGTGCGCTGGGGTTTTCTTGCAGATAGGCCAAGAGCATGCCGAACTGAGTACCCCAGTCGCCGACATGGTTTTGACGAATCACATCGTGACCTAAAAACTCTAACACCCGCGCTACGGCATCACCAATAATGGTTGAGCGCAAATGACCCACATGCATCTCTTTGGCCAGATTGGGTGAAGATAAATCCACCACCACTCGCTGTGCCGGTTGCTGCTCGGGCACGCCAATTTGGCTATCGCTTAAAGCGGCATCTAAACGCTGCGCCAGTGCCGCATGGTTTTGGAAAAAGTTTAGAAAGCCTGGGCCAGCAATGGCCACTTGGCTGACTTGCGCATCGGCCGGCAGGGCTTTAATCAGCAGCTCAGCTAAATCACGTGGCTTCATTTTTGCCGGTTTAGCCAACATCATGGCGATATTACTGGCAAAGTCACCGTGGGTTTTATCCCGCGTATTTTCGACTTGAATAGTGGCAGACAGTCCTTCGGGAAGGATGCCTTCGCTGGTCAGTTGATTGACTGCGTGCTGAATCAGGGTGCGGATACTGTCTTTCATAATTTCTCTTAACGAAGGCGAGTCGCGAATGATCGCTGAATAAATGATCTATTATCGACGCCCGAGGCCCAGGCTTCAAGCGGCAAGGCTGATCTGGCGCGCTTTAAAACAAATCGATTGGGTCGACATCCATTGACCAGCGGCTTTGGCGGGCGCTGGCGAGGTTTTCTAAGTTGCGGCATAAAGGTGTCAGTAAACGGTGTAATTGTGCGCGACTGCTGGCTTGTAACAGCAATTGGGCGCGATAGCGACCGGCACGGCGCTCCATGGGCGAGGTGATAGGGCCGAGTAATTCAACCCCTTCAATCTTTAACTGTTCCAGCAATTGTTCGGCAATGCTGTAGGCATCTTCTAAAAAAATATCGGCCAGTTCGGCTTTTAAGGCATCTGCGCGCAGTAAGGCCAAATGACTAAAGGGCGGTAAACTGGTGGCGCGGCGCTCACTCAGGGCCTGTTCGGCAAAAGCAAAATAGCCTTGCTCACTGAGCTGCACCAGTAATGGATGGTCGGCCAATTGGCTTTGGATTATCACCCGGCCCGGCTCACCGGCGCGCCCGGCACGCCCGGCCACTTGCATAATCAATTGTGCCATGCGCTCGCTGGCACGAAAGTCGGCGGAAAACAAACCGCCATCGGCATTTAAAATAGCCACTAAGGTGACGCGGGGGAAGTGATGCCCTTTGGCCAACATTTGCGTGCCGATCATAATGCAGGGCTCACCGCGGCCAATGGTGGTCAATAAAGCATCCATTGAGCCTTTGCGCGCCGTGCTGTCGCGGTCAATGCGCAGCACCGGGGTGTCGGGGAATAAGATTTGCAGGCGTTCTTCAGCGCGCTCAGTGCCCGCGCCGATTGGGCGCAAGTCGACTTTGCCGCACTCGGGGCAATTGTGCGGGCGTGCTTCAGTATGGCCGCAGTGATGGCAGCGCAATTCGTTGTAGCGCTGATGAAAGGTCAGGCGCGCATCACATTCTGAGCATTGGCTCATCCAGCCGCAGTCATTGCACATCAAGACTGGAGCAAAACCACGACGGTTAAGAAAGACTAAAACTTGCTGGCCTGCCTCTAAGGTTTTGCGCATTTCTTTTTGCAGCGGCGCGCTGATCCCTGAGTCCAGTGGCAAACTGCGGACATCTAAACGGATAAATTTCGGCTGACTGGCACCACCGGCGCGTTTGGTTAAACGCAGCAAGGCAAAACGGCCACTGTGCGCATTGTGCAAACTTTCTAAGCAAGGGGTCGCTGAGCCTAAAACAATCGGCACATTGGCCGCGCGGGCACGGACTAAAGCCAGATCACGGGCATGGTAACGCAAGCCTTCTTGTTGCTTATAAGAAGCATCGTGCTCTTCATCAATAATGATCAGGCCAAGCCTTTTCAGCGGGGTAAACAGCGCTGAGCGTGTCCCAATAATAATATCCGCATGCCCAGAGCGCGCGGCCAGCCAGGCTTCTAAGCGGTCGCGATCATTCACATTGGAATGCAATAAAGCAATGCGCGCATTAAAGCGTTGGGTAAAGCGCTCTAAAGTTTGCGGCCCCAGGTTGATTTCCGGAATCAGCACCAGCACTTGTGTGCCGGCGGCAAGGGCTTCGCGAATCAACTGTAAATAGACTTCAGTTTTACCGCTGCCGGTAACGCCGGCCAAAAGGTAGGCTTTATAATCTTGATTATTGGCATGCACAGCATTAAATGCAGCTTGCTGCTCATCATTTAAGGGCAATTCAGGTTGCGCTAGACTGGGAGTTTTGTGAGGTAAATCTTGCAGCTGGCGCAGGTGCTGGGTGACCAAGCCTTTACTGAATAAGGCCTTGGCACTGTCTTTGCTGATAGCAAAATGCTCCAAGCGCTCATGGGCAATGCCTTGGCTGTGTTGGGCTAAGACTTGCAAGGCGTGGCGCTGGCGTGGCGCACGGGCGAGCTGTGGATCGTCTAGGTTTAAGGGTAACTTAGCCAGCCACATTCGCTGTTGACGCGCTTGTGCAGGTTCGCCTTGGCGCAGCAGCACAGGCAATGCCCAACTAAAGGTGTCGCCCAAGCTGTGCTGATAATATTGCGCGGTCCACAGGCACAAGCGCATCATAGCGGCGGGCAGTAGGGGGGTTGTGTCCAATAACTCCAAGGCCTCTTTCAGCTTATCCCGCGGCACTGTGGTTGTGCTGCTGGTTTCAACTAAAATTCCGACCATTTCACGTCGGCCAAAGGGCACGCGCACACGCACACCGGGCTGCCATACCGTTGCTGGCAACTGTGCGGGTGCACGGTAATCAAACAGCCGGCGCAGCGGTGAGGGTAAGGCAATACGTAAATAGAGATCAGACACAGCGGCACCCTTCAACTGAATCAGGTTATCTTAGCGCATCACTTGCCAAGTTGCTGAGGGGCAGGGTGCATAGCAAGTTGGCAGCACAGTGCTGCATGTGCATTTTAAATAGCATCAAGCATATTTTTGATTTTGCATTAAAATCTATAAACAGCTAAGTTAATCTTGTACCCAAGTAAAAACTACTTAATAGTGATTAATCACTAATTAAAAATACCGTAAGGAGAGACGCATGGGATTCTTTAGCAATATTCTTTCAAAATTAGGTATTGGTAGTGCTGAAGCAGCGCAAGCCGATGCGTCAGAAACCAACGTTGCAGTCGCAGTAACCCCTGAGGTTGCAGTGAAAGCCAGCGCTGCAGTGCCCATGGTTGATGTGGTGGCGCAGCTTGAAGAGCGCGCGGCAGCAAACCCACAGAAACTTAACTGGCGTGTATCTATTGTCGATTTACTTAAATTACTGGATATCGACAGCAGTCTTGCGGCACGTAAAGAGCTGGCCGCAGAGTTAGCTTGCCCTGCGGAGTTGATGAGCGATTCAGCGCAAATGAATATGTGGTTGCATAAAACAGTGCTCGCGCGCATTGCTGAAAACGGCGGCAATATTCCTCAAGAACTACTGGATTAATTGTCAGTTTTACCACAGGTGATAGATGGCAAAGACTCTAGGTGGCTTTAACTCCGTCACCTAGAGCGTTTTTAGTGCAGGGGCCGCGACTTAGCGGGTCTTGCTGCATGACTCTGTAATGTCATCATTCGCTGCCAATATATCTGCTTTTCTTTTCACTGCGCAGACTGAGCAACACGCCTGCTTAAGAACTCAGTGCTTTCTTGGCTATCAATGCGATCAGTATGGCTGGCAGGAAACAAATAATCGACAGATAGACAATGCCAAAGACACCGGCCTGCGGCAGATTGAGCAGAATTAATCCGCCGATCCAGGTGGCCATCATAATTGAGAAATTAAAAACACTGGACTGCACTGAGGTCGCTACGGCTTTGGCGTGCGCTACTTGTTGGCTTACCGCCGCCTGATACATGGTCACCAGCGGGCCAAAGGCCAAGCCCCAAAGGAAAAAGGCGATATGGGCAATGCCATTAATGCTGCCAAACAAGATCAACAAGGCCATCGCAAGCGCGCCGCAGGCCAGCATACTGAGGATTAAACCGCGTAAGTACAGATCAATGATCTTCGCCGAGAGCACTACCGAAACAACCGAGCCAATCCCGAAAATCAGCAGTGCCAGGCTGATGCCACCGAAGAAGTTGATGCTCTCGACTAAAAGACTGATGTAGGTATAGGTGCCGTAGTGCGCCATCACGGACAGAAAAGTCAGCAGCAGGACGATTAACACGGCGGGGTTTTTCAGCACCGCCAGTGGCGAATTGCTTGGCGTGAGTTTTTCCCCTGGCAGCGAAGGCAGATACTTGGTGGATAACAGCGCGATAATGGCACCTATCACGCCGAGCAGCACAAAGGCCGTGCGCCAGCCCAGTTGCGTGCCGATAAAAGTCATAAAGGGCAGTCCCAGACTGATGCCAAAGGTATTGCCAGCCATGATGATAGTAATCGCTTTGCCCTGCATTTTTTCTGGCACCAGCGCTGTACCGTAGGCCGCAATCATCGGCCACATAATGCCCGCACAAATGCCGCCGATAATGCGCATGCTGATAATCAGCGGATAAGAGGAGGCGAAGCCGACGACCAGGTTAGACACAGTAAAACCGGCCAGTAACAGCAACAAGAGGGTCTTGCGGTTGATCCACAAGGTCATGCTGATCAGCGGAATGGCGCACAGTGCAGCAGCCAAGGCATATACGCCGACCAAAAAACCGACTTGGGTTTGCTCAATGCCGAGGCCTTGGGTCATTTGTGGCATAAGTCCGGAAGGCACCAGCTCCGACAAAATACCGATAAAGGTGACACTGGCCATCAGGCCAAAGATAAACCAGGTTGCGTAGTTCTGCCCGCTGGGGCTGTGTTTTGCATGACTCGACACAGGTCTTCCTTATTCTCTACAGTGTGCAGGCAGTCGTTACTGCACCGCCCCTACGAAACATCCTGATGGGATGCGGCGAGGCCTTGATAGGGTTGCATTCGCTGCCCAGCCCCTTAGGCCATTTGTCCGATAGTCTTGCGAAAACGTGCCAGTGACAGGGCAAATAACGCCATGCCGATAAGCAGTAAAGCTAAGAAGGGCTGCCACACCACATCCAGTCCTGCACCGCGATACAAAATGGCTTGCCCCAGTTCGACAAAGTGCGTGGTGGGTGCCAGCAGCATAATATTTTGTACAAACTCGGGCATACTTTCACGCGGTGTCGACCCACCTGAGAGCATCTGCAGCGGCATAATCGTCAGCATCATCAGCATGCCAAATTGCGGCATATTGCGCGCTAAAGTGGCGAGAAAGATGCCCATGGAGGTGGTCGCAAACAAACTCAGCGCTGCTCCGCTAAAAAATAGCGCAAGCGAGCCCTCAATCGGCACATCAAGAATCCCACGCACCATGATATTAAGCGATAGAAAAGCACTGACCAAGACCACTAAAGCCATCGACCAAACCTTGGACAGCATAATTTGTGTCGGCGTAACCGGCATCACCAGCAAATGCTCAATGGTGCCATGCTCGCGCTCACGAATCAGCGCCGCACCAGTCAGGATAATTGACAGCATGGTGATCTGATTGATGATCTGCACTAAGGCGCCAAACCAGCTTTTATCCAGCGTCGGATTAAAGCGTGCACGCAACTCTAACTCGACGGGCAAGGTTTGGCTGCCACGGTAACGCTTAACAAACTCGTTGACCTCGCCGATCACAATTTGCTGCACATAGCCGTTGCCGGTGAAGGCTTGGCTCATGCGCGTGGCATCGACATTCAGTTGCAGGGCTGGCGCACGTCCGGCCAGCACATCGCGCTGAAAGTTGGGTGGGATCACCAGCGCAAAGGTGTAATGGCCTTCATCCATCCCCACATCTAGATGTGCATATTCGATCATGGCTGGCGCGGTGAATTGCGGAGGGTAGAAGGCGGCAGTAATACGTTGTGAGAGAGCAGAATTGTCCTCATCCACAATGGCGATCGGCGCATTGTTGAGGGTTTCCGGCATGGCTGTCGCGGAGGTGTAAACCGAGGCGCTGAAGACATAGATGATCAGCACCAGCATGGTTGGATCGCGCCACAGGCTCCACAGCTCTTTGATTCCCAATTGGTAAATATTAACCCAGTTTTTACCCATCTTAGCGCTCCTGCTTTTTCAGTAGCAGCACCGCTGCGCCAATAATCACCGGCACCGAGAGCAGCATATACAGCAGCGGCTCGACCAGATCAGAGAGATGCAGGGCCTTATTAAACACGCCACGACTGATGGTGATCATATGGGTGGCTGGATAGATCTGCCCAATAAGTTTACTGACCCCTTCCATTGAAGAGACAGGGTCTGTTAGGCCGGCAAACTGTGTTGCTGGAATTAAAGTACCTATCATGGCAAAGAACATGGCGGCGATCTGGCTACGGGTGACGGCGGAGGCCAGCAGGCCCATGCCGGTGGAGACAAAAGCAAAAATCAGTGCCGCCAGCGACAAAGCTAAAAAGCTGCCCTTAATCGGCACATCAAAGGCGGTGACTGCCAGCAGGCTCATCAACAGAAAGTTCAGCATGGCCAAGCCAACATAGGGCAACTGTTTACCCAGCAGGAATTCAAGCCGCGTCACCGGCGTCACATAAAGGTTGATAATCGAACCGGTCTCCTTCTCGCGCACTACGGCCAAGGCAGTCAGCATTGCCGGCAGCATCAGCAGTAAGAGCGGCATCACCGCCGGAACCATGGCCGGCAGACTTTTCACATCGGGATTGTAGCGAAAACGCGTTTCCACAACCGCCGCGCCCATAGCGCCGGCTGCATTACGCTGGCTGGCTTGCTCCAGCAACCAATGCTGATGTAAACCCTGCACATAACCTTGTACGGTTTCTGCGCGGGTGGGCATCGAACCATCAATCCAAGCACCAATCTGCACATTTTTACCGCGTAAGACATCACGTTTAAAGCCCGAGGGAATCTCCAGCACCAGCGCCAACTCACCACTGCGCATGCGCCGATCCAAATCGGCATAATCACTCACCGGCGGCTTTTCCGTAAAGTAGCGTGAACCGGATAAACTTAAGCTGTAGTTCTGACTCAGGGTGGTCTGATCACGATCAAGCACCGCATAAGTCAGATCTTCAACATCCATGCTGATACCAAAGCCAATCACAAACATCAGAATCAACGAGCCGACCAACGCCAGCGTGGCGCGCACAGGATCACGCCGCAACTCCAAGGTCTCGCGCCATAGATAACTGAGCATACGCTCCAAACTAAAGCCTGCTGATGCTCGCTGAGCTGATGCGGCATGCGCTGCAGGTGGCTGTATGAGTTCAGCTTCTGGCGGCTGACTGCTGGGATTGCTGCCATCCTCAGAGGCTTCAATCAGGTAGCCGATAAAGGCTTCTTCCAAGGTTTTGGCGCCGCGCTTTTCCACCAGCTTGGCCGGTACATCACTGTCCAACACCTTACCGGCATGCATCATCGACATGCGATCGCAGCGTTCGGCTTCATTCATAAAGTGAGTGGAAATAAACACCGTGACTTGATCGCGGCGTGACAACTCAACCAGCAATCGCCAAAAGGCATCGCGCGCCACCGGATCAACGCCGGAGGTGGGCTCATCCAGAATCAGCAACTCCGGCTTATGCACCATGGCCACCGCCAGCGACAAACGTTGGCGAATACCCAAGGGTAAACTGTCCGGCAGGCTGTCGAGTACTTCGCGCAATCCGAAACGTTGCACCATCTCCTCGACCCGCTCAGGCACCCTAGCCTTAGGTACGCTAAACAGCTTGGCGTGCAGCTCCAGATTCTGCCGCACAGTCAGCTCGTTGTATAACGAAAAGGCCTGTGACATATAGCCAACCCGACGCCGGGTGGCGATATCATGCGGATCGACTTCATGGCCAAACAGCCAAGCCTTGCCTTCACTGGCCGGCAGTAACCCCGTCAGCACTTTCATAGTGGTCGATTTACCGCAACCATTGGAGCCAAGAAAACCGAAAATCTCACCACGGCGAATGCGAAATGACACACTGTCGACCGCCACAAAGTCACCAAAGCGCATGGTCAGGTCTTTGGCTTCGATAGCAATATCATCGACACCCTCCTCAGGTAACGGAGGAATAATCACGGCTTGGTGATCACGGGTTTTCTCTTCGGGCAGCAGTCGGATAAAAGCCTCTTCCAGACTGCGGCTGCCGGTACTGTCGAGCAATTCTTGTGGCGAGCCAGTGGCTAGAACTTGGCCGTCATCAATCGCCACCAGCCAGTCAAAACGCTGCGCTTCATCCATATAAGCGGTAGCTACGATCACGCTCATGCTGGGGCGATCGGCGCGGATGCTATCAATCAGATCCCAAAATTGCGCACGGGCCAATGGATCCACCCCTGTGGTGGGTTCATCAAGAATTAGAAAGTCAGGGTCATGGATCAGGGCACAGCACAGGCCGAGCTTTTGCTTCATGCCGCCCGACAGCTTACCCGCTGGTCGCTGCAGAAAACTATAGAGACCTGTAGCACGGGTCAGCTCATCAATGCGTTTACGACGCTCAGCTGCGCCATGCCCAAATAAACGGGCGAAGAACTGTAGATTTTCTTCCACTGAGAGCGTGGGATACAGATTTTTGCCCAAACCCTGCGGCATATAAGCAATCAACGGCCCTACCTTAAGACGATGGCCTTTATTCGCCATATCACCGCCGAGCACCTCAACCGTACCTTGCTGAATAATGCGTACACCGGCCAGCAAGGCCAGTAAACTGGATTTACCCACACCGTCAGGACCGATTAGACCGACCATACGGCCCGCTGGAATATCCAGATCAATGCCATCGAGGGCCATCACATCGCCATAGCGCAAACACAGTTGACGGACACTCGCGACAGGCGCGGGCTGCTGGGAGGGGAGATGCATGGCTTACTCCGGAACCTGAATCGACAACTCATCGGGCCAAGCCGCATCCGCATCCAGCTTGACCCACGCCACGCCAGGCAGGCCGGTTTTTACCTGCTCTAAGTGTTTGCGCAGCAGCGCTGGCGGGATTTGCGCACGCACACGGAACATCAACTTCTGTCGCTCGCTGGCGGTTTCTACGGTTTTCGGGGTGAATTGCGCAGTGCTGGCCACAAAGGAGATATTGGCTGGAATCACATACTCAGGCGCAGCATCCAAAATAATCCGTGCCTCAGAGCCTATGGCCACGCGCCCGGCTGCGGTTTCAGGCAAAAAGAAGGTCATATACACATCGGATAAATCAATCATATTCAGCACCCGCCCGCCTGCGCTAAGCACTTCACCGGGCTGGGCGACACGCACCTGCACGCGGCCATCTCGCGGTGCGCGCAGTTCACTGTCATCAATATCCACTTCAATACGTTTAATCGTGGCACTGGCCGCCACTACGCTGGACTCGGTGCCAATCAATTGCGCCTGACTGGCTTCAACCGCAGCACGTGCCGCGGCCACTTGTGCTTGACTGGCGGCTAGAGCAGCCTGCGCGCCCTGTGCCCGTGCTCTATCATCATCCAGTTCTTGCATGGATGCAGCACCTTCTTTGGATAAGGTTTGCGAGCGTGCTAAACGCCGTTGCGCAGCATCTTGCTCGGCTTTACGCTGCTCGACCAAGGCTAAAGTGGCGGTCACTTCAGCTTCACGCAACACCACTTGCGCTTGCGCAGCCGCCACTGCATGTTCTGCTTGTTGACGTCCGGCGAGGGCCTCATCGCGTTGTGCGGTTAAAGTATCCAGCTGCATTTTAGCCAAGGGTTGGCCGGCGCTAACAAAATCGCCTTCGCGCACCAATACTGCTTCAATACGCCCGGAGAACTTGCTTGAAATATCAATGTCAGTGGCTTCGATACGGCCGTTGCCGCTGATAAAGCCGTCGCCTGGGCCGTTTTCTGTCAGTTGTGTCCAACCCCACCAGGCTAAAGTGATAACTCCTGCAGCAGCCATCGCTAAAGTAATTTTTTTCTGTAAAGAAGATGAACGCGCCATAAAAAGTCTGCCTTAACGGGTTGATGAGGTAACAGGGAATGATGTTGCGCCAGCCTGAACCGGACTCTTTTCCGTCAGGCGACGCCCCCCTAAAGCGGCATATAAAGCCACCTGACTGGAGAGCAAGGCACGGCGCGCTTGAACTAAGCTCTGCTGCACATTGAGCAAATCGCGTTCTGCATCCAAAACCTCAAAATAGGCTGCTGAACCATTGTCATAACGTAAGTGTGCCAGACGTGCACGTTCACTCTGTGCTTGCATATGCGCGCGCTGGATCGTCAATTGCTCGGTGAGCCAGCGTTTGGCACTTAAGGCATCGGCCACTTCACGAAAGGCAATTTGAATGGTTTTTTCATAGTCAGCCACCGCCATATTGCTGCGTACTTCGCTCAGCTCTAAGCTGGCCCTGCGGCGGCCACCATCAAAGATCGGCAACGAGACTGTCGGTAGAAAAGTCCAAGCTCGGCTGCCCGATGCAAATAAACCACTGAGTTCAGCGCTGGCTGAACCCAAGCTACCGGTTAAAGCAATACGTGGGAAAAAGGCTGCGCGTGCTGCACCAATATTGGCATGACTGGCGCGCAACTGATGTTCTGCCGCCACTATATCGGGACGATTGCTTAATAAGTCGGCAGGCAATCCGGCTTGTAGTTCAGCCAAGAGCATCGTTTCATCAAAAGCGGCGTGGGCAGGCAGCGGCCCAGGATGGGCACCCAATAACAGGCCTAAACTATACAGCTGACTGGCGCGGGCTTGCTGCAATTGCGCGAGCAGCATTTGTGCTTGATTGAGCAAGGTTTGCACTTGGGTTAGATCCAGCTTTGACGTCGCGCCAAGGTCATAACGGCGTTTGAAAATCCGATACGATTCCTCGCGCGTGCTCACCGTTTGCTGGGCAATGGCCACCCGCTCATCCAGCTCGCGCAAACCTAAATAACCATCCGCCACTTGCACAATTAAAGCCAAATGCACTGCCTGACGCGCGGCATCGGTGGCCAGCCAGTTTTGCAAAGCAGCCGTTTCAAGGTTGCGCACCCGCCCCCATAAATCCAGCTCCCAACTGCTGAGGCCCACTTCTGCGCGGTATTCGCTCGCCACTTGGCTGCGGCCTGAGGCATTCAGGTCACCGGGCACACGCGCTCTACCGCCTTGTCCGCCGAGATTGAAATCAGGCAAGCGCTCCGAACGCTGAATGCCAAATGCGGCGCGGGCTTCTTCGGTACGCAGTGCCGCTAAACGTAAATCACGGTTATTGTGCAATGCCGTTTCCAGCAAACGCTGCAGCACCGGATCAGTAAAGTAGGTCGACCAGGCCAGCGTGTTAGCGTCAGCCCCCGCTGAGTTGGTTACCAGATTGCTGGGCCATACTGCGGCAACCGGCAGCTCAGGCGTCTCGGTCGGCGGCGCGAATGAGAGGCAACCGCTCAATACAGAGGCACTTAACAGCACTGAGGCAAGCCGCAGGCTGAACTTGGACAATATGGCAGGGGCTGGGGGCATGAAAACTTCCGTAGGGGTCACAGGCTGAGCGGCGTTAAATGGTGTAGCGTATTCTGCATCATACGCTATACAAGAAACAAATAAGCGCAGGCACAATGACCGGAGCTTTTACTGGTAGGAAAAAGTACTTGGGCTCGGTGCTCCGTTTTCTTTATTGTGTGTGATCGAATTTATATGGATGTATGGGCTAATAAGTAGTGGTTGGCTTGCCGCAATTGAGTATCGTCAAACACACATTGATACTGCGGAATACGAATATGTCAGAACAGAGTTTTCGAGTGGTGATTATCGGTGCCGGTATGGCGGGCGTCTTGGCCGCGATTAAGTTGCAGCAGGCCGGTTATGACAATATTGCTATCTATGAAAAGGCCGACCGTGTGGGTGGCACGTGGCGCGAGAATACCTATCCGGGCTTGACCTGTGATGTGCCGTCGCATCATTACACTTACAGTTTTGCCAGAAACCCGGATTGGTCCCGTCATCTGCCCTCAGGGGCAGAAATCCAAGGCTATTTTAAGCGCACCACTAAACAGTACGCTATCGACAAACTGATCCAGTTTAATACAGAAGTGACCCAAGCTGAGTTTGTCGATGGTTTGTGGCAGCTGGAACTGAAAGACGGGGGCCGTGATAGCGCTAATATTGTGGTGGCTGCCACTGGGGTTTTACACCAGATCAGTCAGCCTGCCATGGCTGGATTAGAACGCTTCCAAGGTGCACACTTTCATACGGCGCGCTGGGATCATTCAGTTGCTCTAGAAGGTCGGCGCGTAGCGGTAATCGGCATGGGTTCAACCGGGGTGCAAATTATCTCTGAGTTGTCAGCCCGTGGTATCGAGGTGAGTCATTTTGTGCGCAATCCGCAATGGATTATGCCGGTACAAAATGGTCACTATTCAGAACAAGAGCGGCAAGCATTTCGCAGTGATCCCAAAGTTCTGGAAGAGGCTATGGATTTCGCAGGCTATACCGCCAGTGTGGAGGTTTATACCCAAGCGCTGATCGACCCGGATTCTGAGGGGGCAAAAATCATGGGACAAGCTTGTCTCGATAACCTCAATAACAGTGTTAAAGACGCGAAGCTTCGTCAACAGTTAACCCCAGACCATGCGCCAATGTGTAAGCGGCTGATTTTCTCCCCTGACTATTATCAGGCGATTCAGCGAAGCAATGCACACTTGGTGCGCAGTGATATTGAGTGTATCGAAGAGCACGGCATCCGTACCCGCGATGGTGTGTTGCATGGGTGCGACGTGATTGCCTTTGCTACGGGGTTTCGTGCGGATCAATTTATGCGGCCGATGCAGGTGATTGGTATCGATGGTGTTGATTTAAACAGTTTATGGGCGAAAAGACCTTCAGCGTACTTGTCGGTGACAATGCCGTATATGCCTAATTTCTTTATGCTCAATGGTCCCAATGGACCCGTAGGTAACTTCTCCTTGATCGATATTGCTGAATTGCAATGGGGCTATATCGCGCAGCTGATTGATGTGGTGCGTGAGGGGACAGACGCTGATACACGTTTGGCTTTATACCCTTCAAAACAGGCCACTGACGATTTTGATGCAATGCGAGTTGAGGCGGCAAAAAAAACCATTTGGTATACCGGTGGTTGTCAGAGTTGGTATCTCGACGCTGAGGGGATTCCCGCCAGTTGGCCATGGAACTACTCACGTTTTGTTGAGGTGATGAAAACGCCTGACTTGAATAAGTATGTCCTGATGACGGGCGCAGCATGAATAACATAAACGAGGGTATCGCTTCAGCGTTTCGCAAAATGCCGAGGATGAAAATTGCCAATAAACGCTGGGTATTGCGTTCGCTGAGCCTGCTGGTTTCAGCCTCGCGCCTATTTTATCGCTGCCCAGCCTCTATGGTTACGACCACGCACTGGGTGCAGGGCAGGGACAATAATAGGATTAAAATTATTGCAATTGCGCCCAAAAACCTAAGCGCTGCGGCGCCAGCCATTGTCTACTACCACGGCGGCGGATTTTTTATGAGCTACGGGCGACTGCATCTTAAGCAGGTCGAGGCCTACGCTGAGCAGTTACAGGTGCGGGTCTTTTTTGTGCAGTACCGCTTGTCGACGGAGCAAATCTTCCCAGGCCCTTTAAATGACTGTATGTCGGCGCTGGACTGGGTCTATGCGAATGCTGAGCGGCTCAAGGTAAAGCCTGAGCGGATCGCGGTGATGGGTGACAGTGCCGGTGGTTGCCTCGCTGCCTCGGTGGCGCAGCAGGTGTTTGACGAAAACCAACAGCGATCCCAGCCGCAGGTCATCCGAGCGCAGTTGTTGATCTATCCAGCGCTCGATAGCGATTGTAAAACTCATTCGGCGCAGTCATTTATCGATACGCCAATCTGGAATGCCAGCAATAACAAAATGATGTGGCAAGTCTATTTGGGGCGGGCAGACGAGTTCAGTCCGCTGGCGCCACCGGCTTACGCGTCACCTCTTCATCGTGATGATTTCAGCGGCCTTCCCCCAGCGTATATTGAAAGTGCTGAATTCGATCCATTGCGTGATGAGGCGCAGGCCTATGCGGATGCGCTAAGCGCAGCAGGGGTAGAGGTGAGGCATGCGCTGATTGCTGGCGCGGTGCATGGTTATGACTATATTGAATGTGAGATCACCGAGAAGGCTAAAGCCTATCGACTGGCGAGTATGCAAGCACTGCTCTGTGACTAAGTTGCTATGCCAAAGGTTTATGCGGCTTGGTGTTGAAGCCTCCACTGTTGCGGCGCAACGCCGGTCCAGCGCTTAAAGGCATTCCTAAAGGTGTCGCCATCTTTAAAGCCTAGACGCTGGGCGATATCGATAATATTGAAAGCCTCACGTTGCAATAAGTACTCAGCATTTTCTTGTAAACAACGCTCACGAATGCTGCGAAAGGAATGATTGCGCATAGACAGTTTACGGCGAAAGGTTGAGAGAGGGATTTGCAGTGTGGCGGCGATATCGACTTGGCTGGGAATGGGTAAGGCCTGCTTCACTGCTGCGGTAATTAATGCTGAGACTTGTTGTTCCAGCTGCTGTTGTCGTTGTGCAAATAAGTTACAAGGAAAGTCGACAAAGAAATCATTGAATTCACCTGTTGTGGCAACCACCTTGGCTGTGTCTACGCAAAGGTCATATTCTAAGTAGAGTTTTTCGCCTTCGGCCAGCACAGGCACATGAAACAATAATAAAAAGGGCATCAAGTCGTTGCGCGGAATCTCGCCAATTCCCACTTGCAGGCAGTTGGCTTGGCCATTGCTCAGCCAGTGGAATAATTGTTTAAAGGCGAACAAACCGGCGATATCCACCAGGCTGCTGGCCATGGTGCGCTGGGTGCGCAGCGAGTCCAATGATACCCGTAGGCTGCTGGCGCTGCGCGATACTGTGATTTTTCCGGCCCGCGGATAGAGCATGGCAGTAAAGTTCTCGATCAACTCAAAGGCTTGCGCCAGCGTTGATGCGGTTAGCGCGCAGCGGCACAGCAACTCGACTTCATTGCGTGACATCGGTGGATTGGCATTGCTGCTGGCGACATAGCGTTCCAGCACTTGAATGGTGGCCAAAAACCACTGGGCAAAACCTTTGCTATCGGTTACTTGCTGATCGTTGGGCGAGCTGAGGCCGACAGCATGCAGTTCGTCTTCAAGCAGTTCGATTAGCGGGGTAAATGCGCTATTACTGTGTTGTGCCATGCAAATGCTTTTTCCAAGGTGAGTGTTTTGGCTGAGTTATTGAGCACTTTACTCGTGTTGTCTGAGCATATTAGTTGAGTGTTAGGCAGAAGAGAATGGTTACTCTGCCCGATCTAATAAAAACCTATGGGTGCATGATGACTGAGTCTACTAATAATATGGTCTGGCGTGATGGTGTTGCTGTTATCACTGGCGCGGCCTCGGGTATTGGTGAGGCATTGGCGCGTCATGCGGCCTGCAAATTGGGCATGAAAGTGGTCTTGGCTGATATCGCCGAGCAGCCGTTGCAAGGCTTAGCGGCAGAGCTAAGCGAACAAGGCTGTGAGGTATTGGCGCTGCGAACGGATGTGGCGGATGCAGCGTCCATGATCCAGCTGGCGGAAAAAACCCGCAGCCACTTTGGTGATGTAACTTTATTGATCAACAATGCCGGCATCGAAACCTTGGGTTTTAGCTGGGAAATACCCACCGCCCAATGGGAGAAAATTTTAAGGGTCAATATTCACGGGGTGGTCAATGGGGTGAACGCCTTTGCTGGCGCGATGCTTGACAGCGGCAAGCGCTGTGTGATTGCCAATATGTCATCCATTGCCGGAGTTAGTATTGCGCCGATTCAGGCGTCTTATGTGATGAGCAAGCATGCGGTTCTATCTTTTACTGAGTGTTTACACCTCGAAATGGCGATGAAATCAGACAAGGTGCAGGTCTCAGCTGTTTTGCCTGGCCCAGTAAAAACCAAAATCTTTGCTTCGGTTGCCCAGCAGCATGATCCTGTCGTGGCGGAGCATCATCAGGCAATGATCGATTTATTGGAAGCCAACGGCATGACCGCGCAAGCCGCCGCTGAAACCATCTTTGAGCAATTGGCCAAGGGCCAGTTTTGGGTATCCACCCATCCCGAGATGACTGCCATGATGGCCAAACAGCGCGCTGCCAATCTTGCCTCACTGGCGACGCCGTTCATGCTGATGGACAGCGCCTTTAATATTGACTAAAGGGGGTGGCCTTTAGCTCAGCACGGTAGCAGAACGTCGACAGAGCTGCTGTTGTTAGGAGTGCAAAATTTTAGTGCCTGAGGTTATTTGCTGTTTTGGATATTTTGCTCAATTGTAAATAGGCCACAAGCGACGTATAAATAACGGCACAATGTTGTTTATTGAGCTGGCAGGTCCGCTCAGTCGGGATGCTCACTGGTACGTGGTTAGAAAGGATAGATTATGAGAGGAAGTTGCCTGTGTGCTGGTGTCGTGTACGAGGTTGACGAGTTGGCCTCTGAGATCAAACACTGCGCCTGCACGACCTGTAGAAAAGCCCATGCGGCGGCATTTAATACGGGAGCTGCAGTTGCACTGAGTCAGTTTCGCTGGATTCAAGGCGAAGATTTATTGACCTGTTATGAGTCTTCACCCGGTATATATAGATATTTTTGTAGTCACTGCGGAAGCCAACTGATCAAGAAAGTTGAGGGCAAAGATCAATTGATTTTGAGAGTTGCAACTCTGGATGATGACCCGAAACAAGTAGCGCAATCTGTCATCTGGACATCACATGCAGTGCCTTGGTTAGCTTACGATAGCTCGCTTAAAATGTTTGAGAAAAATCAAGCTGCATCCTTATGCGAACTAACGCTGGTGCCCCGATAGCTGGCCAACAGGAAAAATACGACGATGCCTAATAGGCCAATCATCCCTGCTGAGGTCGAGAGCAGTAGCGTATGCGTTGTTGTGAAGGCCGCCTTACCTGCGGCGATGAGTGTCGCGCCCTGATCGGCGGACAGCTCAGCTGCGACTAGATAGGTATCTCCAATAGAGCGCGCCGCGCGTCGGGCCAGATCGGGTGCTAAATCTGCAGGTGCGCGCAGTGCTCGAGCAAAAGCACTCGACATAAAAACACCAAATAAGGTGATACCAAGCCCCGTACCCAGCTCGTAACTGGTCGCCTCCAATGAACCCGCGGCGCCGCCTTTGCTGGCTTCGACCGAACCCATAATGGCGATAGAGGAAGCGGTCAACCCGATGCTCAGCGTCAGACCCAGAAGCGCCAGCAGCACAGGAACCACTAAGCCTGGAGCATGAAAATCGCTGAAGGCCAATCCAGCAAGAGCTCCGGCCGCGATAAATAGCGACAGGCAGGCCAGCGGGCGTAGGCCGAAAAGATTCGATAAACGACCGGCGATTGGGCCGCCAACCGCGGCTGCTGCCATAATGGGGATCATAAAAATCCCTGCCTGCAGCGGTGTTTTATCCAGCACGTATTGCAGTTCTTGCGCCAGCGTCAGCTCAACGCCAGCCAGTGCGCCGACTGAGACCATCGCCATAATCATCCCCGCAATGATGGCTGGATGCGAGAATAAGGTCAGATCCAGCATGGGCGTGGCCGAGCGTAATTGCTGGCGTGCAAATAGAATCAGCAGCGCAATGCCTAGGGTGACAATAAGCATTACGACCGACAGACTTTGCGTTGCGCCGAAGCCCGCCTTGATGCCGTACACCAGCGCAATCATGCCCACAATCAGTAAAAGAGCCTGTCCGATGGGCCAAGCGCTGGGCGTGGTCACCTCGACCCGCGACAGCAGCAGAAAACACACCGGCGCCACCACCAGCATCAGCGGCACATTGATCAGAAAAACTGACCCCCACCAGAAATGTTCCAGCAGCGCGCCGCCAATCAGCGGACCCAACGCCGCGCCCGCCGCGCCGACCATGCCCCATAGGCCGAGCGCCATCGCGCGCTCGGCGGCGTCCTCAAAAGTGCGGCGAATGATGCCCAGCACGCAAGGCATGATCATCGCTCCGCCCAGCGCCAGCAGCACACGGGCGGCGATCAGCATAGCCGTGTTGGGCGCGAAGGCGGCCAGCCCCGATGCAACCCCAAAGACCGCAAGCCCGATCAGCAGCATAGGTCGGTTACCAATCCGGTCGGCTAGCGTCCCCATCGGCACCAGCAGGCCCGCCATGAGTAGCGGATAAATATCGATAATCCACAGCACCTGAGTATTACTCACCCGTAACGCCTGAGTCAGAGTCGGCACAGCAACGTGGAGGATGGTCATGTCCAAAACAACCGGCAGAAATGCCAGCATCACCGCGATAAGTACGAGCCAGCGCTTAGGATCGGGGGAGGGCGTGGACATAGTTCACCTAAAAATGAGGTTGCGATCGCGCGTGTAAATCTAGAGGTGTGAATCTAGCACGAGCGTGCACTTGCGCCCGAGTCTGTGTGACAGCACACGGGTGACTATACTTTGTCGAAGTGCGCTGAGTACAGGGCAATAAACCCATTGATGGTTCGCCAGCTTGTCATGGCAATGGCAATGGCAGCACAATAGTTTTTTAAGTGATCGAGTAGCAACGCTTGATGACCCAAGGTTACTAAATTAAGTGATCAAGGTGCGTCATACAGGTTTTGCTGGACTTCTAACGCTCCGCTTTATCGCCTTCTTTCTACGCACCGGTGCCTTGCCCTGACCTTGTAACCCAGTAAAACGAATCGTCGCAACCTGCTCAACCAAGCTATTCAGTCCATCCAGCATGGGCGTCATAAATTGCTTATAGCTGATGCGCTTTTCTGCAATGGCTTCAAGCTGCGATTCCCAGTGCGCAGTCATATCGGGTAAGACCATCACTTCAGGCAGAGCCAAGATTAAACGTCGGCCGACTTCAGTGGCATGGATTTCTTTGCCGTGTTTGATCAGAAAACCGCGCTTAAACAGCAACTCAATGATCCCTGCACGAGTGGCTTCGGTGCCTAAACCGTCGGTCTCACGCAGCACTTTTTTGATCTCAGGATCAGCCACATAGCGCGCGATGCCGGTCATGGCACCGAGTAAAGTGGCGTCAGTAAAATGCTTGGGAGGGCTGGTTTGTTTTTCATGCAAACGGCCATCGGTACAGAGCACGTTTTCGCCTTTGACGACCTTGGGGAGTTGTAGCGCCGAAAACTCTGTGTCTTCAGGGTTGGCTTTGCGCTCGGGCAGCAGGGCTTTCCAGCCGTTGTGCAGCACTTCTTTTTGCCGACTGATAAACAGACCGCCGCCGACTTCGGTATCAATTTGCTTTTCCTGATAGCTAAAGGGCGGGTAAAACTGCATTAAGTATTGCCGAGCGACTAAGGCATAGATTTTTTGTTCATCGGCGGCTAAACGGCTGGCATCAACCGCGCGACTGGTGGGAATAATGGCGTGGTGGGCACTGACCTTGGCGTCATCCCAGGCTTTAGATTTGAGCGATAAATCAGCGTTTTTAACGGCCTGAGCCAGTGCAGGGCTGCTTTGCGCAATGGCCTGAGTGACTGAATGCTTATCGCTGTAGTGGCCTTTAGGTAAGTAGCGGCAGTCAGAGCGTGGGTAGGTCAGCAGCTTGTGGGTTTCGTAGAGCTTTTGGCAAATGTCCAAGGTCTTTTGTGCGTTGAAATTAAAGCGATTGGAGGCATCGATTTGCAATGACGATAGGTTATAGGGCAGGGGCGCGGCTTGTTTTTTCACGCTTTGGCGGACGGCTACGACCTGACCGGGTTGGTTAATCACTTTTCTCAGGACGGTTTCCGCGAGCTTTTTTAACAGCACGCGGCCGTCTTCATCCATATAGTCTGCACAGGCGGCGCTGGGTTTCCATTTGGCGCTGTAGCTTTGCGCTTTGTCTGTTTGCAGTTCAATAAAAACCTCATAAAAAGGCTGAGTGACAAAGTTCTCAATCTCAAAATCACGGTGCACCAGCAAACCTAAGATCGGCGTTTGCACGCGGCCAACCGAGAGCACGCCTTGATAGCCGCTGGCTTGGCCTTGCAAGGTACAGAGCCGCGTCATATTAATCCCATACAACCAATCGGCACGGGCGCGTGCTAGGGCTGAGGTGGCGAGGGGGATAAAATCGCTATTGCGGCGCATATCATTGAGTGAGCGTTTGATTGCGTCGGGGTTCATGTCGCTGATTAAGCAGCGCTGTGCCGCCATGCGCTTGGCTTTAGGCACGTCACAATAGTTAATGATTTCATCAACCAGAATCTGACCAACTCTATCGGGGTCGCCCATATTGACCAAGACATCGGCTTGCTTAATCAGTTTTTTTACCACGTTAAACTGTTTTTTGGTTGCAGGCTTAATCTGATGTTGCCATTCCGTGGGGACTATGGGTAAGTGCGCTTTACGCCATTTTTTATATTCGGGGTTATAGGCCTCAGGCTCGGCTTGTTCGAGTAAGTGGCCGATGCACCAAGTCACCACATCGCCGTTGGCGACTTTAATAAAACCATCGCCTTTTTGCTGCGGCTTAGGTAAGACCTCAGCCACCGCTCGACCCACACTGGGCTTTTCAGCTATATATAGGATCACTTAATTTACCCACTTTGACTGGCAATAGCGCACAACACTGCATCAGTATAGAGGGCGGGCAGTTTTTTTCTAACTCTAGCTGCATTTTAATGCTTGTCTTGCGTGGTGCAGGCTGCTGAAGGTCATCAGGTAAATCACGATTGGCGTAAAGCGCTGCCCCGTGCTATGAATAAAGCCACACATTTAATAAACGAGGAGAGCGTCATGAGCAAGAAAGTAGCGATCATCTTATCGGGATGCGGTGTCTTTGATGGCGCAGAAATTAATGAGACGGTACTGACCGCTTTACGATTGGATCAGTTGGATGCGCAGGTTGAATATTTCGCGCCCGATATTGCCCAAGCAGCGGTGATTAATCATCAAACGGGCGAGAAGATGGATGAGCAGCGCAATGTGCTGGTTGAGTCAGGGCGAATTACCCGTGGTAAATCGCGTGATATACGCGAGCTCAACGCTGCGGATTTTGATGCGGTAATTTTGCCTGGTGGTTTTGGTGTGGCGAGCAATCTGTCAGATTTTGCTAGTAAAGGCGCTGACTGCAGCGTGCAAGAGGATACCTTAAAAGCGATTCTGCAATTTAAAGAGGCGAAGAAACCTGTCGGCTTAATCTGTATCTCGCCAGCCTTATCCGCGAAAATTTTTGGCCAAGGCGTCAGTTGCACTATTGGTAATGATGCCGATACTGCTGCAGTGATGACGCAAATGGGTGCGGTTCATCAAGACTGTGCGGTGGATGGCATTGTGGTAGATGAGGCCAACCGTTTGGTGACCACTCCAGCTTATATGCTGGCGCAATCAATCCGCGAAGCGGCCAAAGGTATTAATAAGTTGGTTGAGCAAGTGTTAGCCATGGCTTAATTGCTGACACGAAGATGCTTACCAAATGCCACGCAGAGTGTGGGCATTGGTAAGCATTACTTTGCTGATAGCCATTCAGTTGGCTGACAGGTCGCGTGTATGTCAGCGTAGGTTCGCTTAACAGCGGCGCCTCTAATCATTCAGGTGTTGCTCGGTAATTTGGCCAAGCGAGTGAGAATACGATCTAAAGCATTAGCGAAGGCTTGCTTGTCGCGCTCATCATAAGCGCGCTGGCCTCCCGACATCTGGCCTTGATCGCGCAGATCAGTGAATAGATTACGCATGGCCAAACGATCGCCCATATTACGTTCAGTAAACTCATTGCCGCGCGGATCTAAGGCGATAGCTTGTTTTTTAAGCAGGCGATCAGCCAGTGGAATATCACTGCAAATCACCAGTTCATCGGCGGCGACGTTATCGACAATATAGTCATCGGCGGCATCCGGGCCGCTGGGGACGACAATCAATTGTACACAGGCAAAGTTGGGCCGTGGCTGGGCTTGACCAGCAACTAAAATCACTGAAAAGTTGCGCTTTAAGGCGAATTTAATCACTTGATCACGGGCTAAGCGTGGGCAGGCATCGGCATCAATCCAGACGCGCATAACAATTACTCCAGAACATGACCTCAGCGCTGCTGGAGCGCTGAGGTGCAGTGTATTGCATGGTGTTTTATGACTTGGGCAGGTCTTTATCAAGCGCGTGTGATGCAGTTAAAGAGCGCTTGAGCTTCACTGCGTTACGCATTTTAATATTGAGCGCTTCAACGCCCAAGGAAAACGCCATAGCAAAGTAGATATAGCCTTTTGGCACATGCACGCCAAAGGCTTCGGCAATCAATAAAGTACCGACCACAATTAAAAAAGATAAGGCCAGCACTTTGAGTGAAGGGTGTTTTTCAATAAAGGCGCTGATGGTGCTGGCTGACAGCATCATAATCAGAATAGAGATCATAATCGCCGCGATCATTACCGGTACATGCTGCACCAAGCCCACCGCGGTAATCACAGAATCCAGTGAGAAAATAATATCAATCACGGCAATTTGCAAAATCACGCTGACAAAGCTGGCTTTAACGCCTGTACCCTGTGCAGATTCTTCTTCACCTTCAACGCTGTGCCAAATTTCTCTGGTGCTCTTAAATAAAAGAAACAAACCACCAAAGAATAAGATCAAATCACGCCCTGAGAAGCCTTGCCCCATAATCGCAAACAAGTCGTTGGTCAGACGCATAATCCAAGTGATAGAAAGCAGCAGCAAAATACGTGTGCCCATGGCGAGGCTTAAGCCAATGATGCGGCCTTTCGCTTGCTGGTGGGCGGGTAGGCGGCTGACTAGAATCGAAATAAAAATAATATTATCGATACCCAGCACAATTTCCAGTGCGGTTAGGGTGAAAAAAGCAATCCAGATTTCTGGGTTAGTCAGCCATTCCATATAGGGTTATTTCTCTTTGGGTTGGGGAAGTTCGGGGCCACGCCAGCGCCGAATAACTTTTTGAAAGAATAAGCTGTTAGGGATTTGTAACAGTGCGCCTTCATGTCCCTCAGTCAGGTCTTCTAGGGTGGTGTAGAACACATTGATCGTGATCACGCGGCCTTTTACCCCAGGTTTGTCGGCACTTTCCATGACTTCCACGCGATCGCCGAGGCGAAACGGGCCGACGGTAAAGATCAGAGCGGCACAAAAGATATTCGACAGCACGCTCCAAATCGCAAAAAATGCGAGCGCAGCAACCGCCAAAAAACCGGTCAGAGCTGTCCATAATACGCTGGCTGAGACGCCAAAGCGCTCAAGGATCAGCATAATAGCGCTACCCATCACCAACCAGCGGATCGCACCGCGCAGCGGCAGCAGCATGCTCGGCGGCATATTATAACGCCCTGCAAGGCTGGTCAGGCCGCGTGCTAATAAGCGTTGCAATAACCAAGCGGCCACTGCGATTAACAGCACTTGGGCGCCGGGAATCAGCAAGCTAAACCAGTCCACCGCCCACTTTTCAAACCACTGCGTCATAGATTTGCCTCAAGTTCAGCCTGTAAGGTTTCCAGTTCTTCTAAGCCATTAAGCCAGGTTTCTTCCAACTGGTTTTGTTGCTGCTGCAACTCGCTTTGCTTGCTTAGATGCTGTTTCAACTGTTCTTTTTGCGCCTGCTCATACAGACTGTTATCGGCCAAGAGGGTTTCTAAAGCGCTTAATTCTTTTTGAATAGTATCCAGCTTTTTTTCCAGCGCATCGGCCTGCTTGCGCAGCGGTGCCAGTTGCGTGCGCAGGGCGGCGGCGGCTTGGCGTTGTGCGCGGCGGTCGACTTTGTCGAGGTTGTCGGGCTCGTCGCTGCTGACGCTGGCCTGCTGGCGCAAACGATAATCGCTGAGCCATTTGCTGTAATCCTCAAGATCACCCTCAAACTCTTGTACGCGACCTTCGGCAACAAGGTACAACTCATCAACCGTGCTTTTAATCAAGTGACGGTCGTGCGAGACCAGCAGCAGTGCGCCGGAGAACTCTTGCAGCGCCATGCTCAGCGCTTGGCGCATTTCTAAATCAAGGTGGTTGGTCGGCTCATCGAGCAGCAGTAAGTTGGGTTTGCCCCACGCAATCAAGGCCAAGGCTAAACGGGCTTTTTCACCGCCAGAGAAATTCAGCACCGGCTCATCACAGCGTTTGCCACGGAAATCAAAACCGCCGAGAAAATCGCGCAACACTTGCTCGCGCTCATCGGGAGCGATGCGCTGTACATGCAGTAAGGGGCTGGCCTTGGGATCAAGCGAGTCCAATTGATGCTGAGCAAAATAGCCGATCACGAGGTTTTCACCGCAAGTGAGCTTGCCGCCCAGCAGGGGTAGATCATGCATAATGCTTTTGATCAGGGTCGACTTACCGGCACCGTTGGGGCCGAGTAAAGCAATCCGCGCCCCAGGCACCAGCTGCAGCTTTACATTGCTTAAAATAGGCTGCGCTGGGTCATAGCCGAGCTGGGCATTATGCAGATCCAGCAGCGGACTGGAGACTTTATTGGACTCACGGAAAATAAAGTCAAAGGGTGAGTCAAAGTGCGCCGCCGCGATGTCTTCCATACGCTCCAAGGCTTTGACCCGGCTTTGTGCTTGCCGTGCTTTACTCGCTTTGGCTTTAAAGCGGCGAATGAAGTCTTCCATATGCGCGCGCTGGGCTTGTTGTTTTTCGAAGGCTTGCTGTTGTTGCATCATGCGTTCGGCGCGTGCGCGTTCAAAGGCTGTGTAGCCACCGCGGTACAGAGTCAGTTTCTGCTGGTCGACATGCACGATATGGCCGACCACCGCATCGAGAAAATCACGGTCGTGGGAAATCAGCAGCAAGGTGCCAGTGTAGTTTTGCAGCCAGCCTTCCAGCCAGAGAATCGCATCAAGGTCTAAGTGGTTGGTGGGCTCATCGAGCAGCAGTAAATCGGAAGGGCACATCAAGGCTTGCGCTAGATTTAAACGCATGCGCCAGCCGCCGGAGAAGCTGTTGACTTGGTTGTCCATTTGCTCTTCTAGGAAACCTAAACCAGCCAATAATTTGCGCGCGCGCGCATCCGCGGTATAGGCATCAGCGCTGTCCAGTTCGGCATGCAAACGGCCCAGCTCAGCACCATCGTGCAGCTGTTCGGCGCTGGCCAACTGTTGCTGAATCGCGCGCAGATGGGTATCGCCATCGAGCACATAATCAATCGCGCTGCGATCGGGTGCATCAATTTCTTGACGCATATGCGCAATGCGCCAGTTGGCCGGTAATGCGCAATCGCCTGCATCGGGATGCAATTGGCCGCGCAGTAAGGCGAAGAGGCTGGATTTGCCAGCGCCATTGGCGCCAATTAAGCCGACTTTATGCCCTGGATGCAGGGTTAATTCTGCATTTTCCAGTAAGCGAAGGGGGCCACGTTGTAGGGTCAGTTCTGAGATTCGTATCATGTCGCGCAGTTTAGCAGTTTCGTAGCCTTTACCAATATGCGACGCGAGATATTTAGTGGCTTTAGCGCAAACTCTAGCAGTCGGACAGCCATAGGTATGACTGCCCACTGTGCTCTGTGCTTAACTGGCCAGTTGTTGGACTGCAGGTCGCGCGTTATCGATGTTGTAACGGCCTTTGCTATCGTGGGCAATGGTGCCCATCGCTACCGCAGGATCATGGGTAAAAACTAAGCGGCCATGGCGCGCATATAAATCATCCAGCAGGGTTTGTTTCTCTTCAATTAAGCCTTCTGGGAAGCGGTCGTAACCCATGGTGATCGGCAGATGCACCCAAGGTGCGCCGGGAATTAAGTCGCTGGGGAACAACACCGGCCCATCGGGCATGCTCACTTCTGGCAGCATCAGCCCAGGCGTATGGCCGTTGCTCCAGTGTAAGTGCCAGCCATCGCCGAGTAATGGATGACTCACGCTGTCGTCGGCTACCAGATGCAAACGGCCGCATTCTTTTAATAGTGTCAGTAGTTCGGGAATATAGGAGGCACGATCACGGGCGTGTGGGTGATTGGCGCGCTGCCATTGGGTCTTTCCGGTAATAAACTGCGCATTGGGGAATAACAGTTGCGCGGGCTGATCGTCTTGCCAGGCTGAGAGTAAGCCGCCGGCATGGTCAAAATGCAGGTGCGAGAGCAGCACAATATCAATATCCGCGTCGGTTAAGCCGAGTTCTGCCAGGCTGTCGAGTAACACGTGCTGGCTTTCTTGCACGCCAAAGCGCTCTTTCATTTCTGGTGAAAAGAAAGCACCAATACCGGTTTCAATTAAAATAGTACGACCTTCTTCTTGCACCAGTAACGCGCGACAACCAAGATCAATACGATTCAGTTCATCCGGCTGCATCCAGCGCTGCCATAGAGCTTTTGGTGCGTTGCCAAACATGGCGCCGCCATCCAATTTTTGGCTGTTGCCTTGGAGGGTGGTTAAGGTTCTCATTGTTGTTGTGCTCCTTATTTGCATCGGCTCAATGCTCAACCCCGCAACACTGCAACACTGCAATCTTGCGGGACTGAATCACTTATCTTAAAAAAGCTCTGCGGCTAAGCCGTATAAAGACTGGCTACCGGCTTTAATACTGGCTTCCAAACCTAAGGTTCGTGGCAGCATACGGGCGAAGTAGAAGTCAGCCGTGGCCAGTTTGGCCGCATAAAAGTCTGGATCTTGAGCGTGATTGGCCTGCGCAGTTGTCGCCATCCGTGACCACATCCAAGCGTAAGCCACGTAACCAAACAGATGCAGGTATTCAACTGAAGCCGCGCCTACTTCGTTCTTGTTGACAGCCGCTTGCTCAAGCAACCACTGGCTGACATTTTCTAAACGCTCGACCGCAGCCAACACTTCAGCCGCATACAAGGTGTTGGGCTGGCTGAGTTGTTCACGAATGCTACGAGTGAAGGTCTTTAAAAATGCGCCGCGATTAGCGACCAGTTTACGACCGACTAAGTCGAGCGCTTGAATACCGTTGGTGCCTTCATAGATTTGCGCAATGCGCACATCACGCACCAATTGCTCTTGGCCCCATTCGCGTACATAACCGTGGCCACCAAAGACTTGTTGGCCGTGGATGCAGCTTTCTAAACCGGTGTCAGTGAAAAAGGCTTTGGTGACCGGTGTCAGCAGTGCGACTAAGTCTTGCGCTTGAGCGGCTAATGCACTGTCTGGGCTGAATTTGGCAATATCCAATTGCTTGCCCACATAACAAGCAAAGGCACGGCCGCCTTCGGTCATACTCTTCATGCTCAGCAGCATACGCCGTACATCGGCATGGACAATAATCGGATCGGCTGCCTGCTCAGGATATTGCGCACCTGTAGCTGCGCGGCTTTGAATCCGCTCACGGGCATAGTCGGCGGCACGTTGGTATGAGGTTTCTGCGCAACCAATGCCCTGAATACCAATGGATAAACGCTCGTAGTTCATCATGGTAAACATGGCGGCAAGGCCTTGATTGAGTTCGCCGACTAAATAGCCAGAGGCCTGATCAAAGTTCATCACGCAGGTGGCGGAGGCTTTGATGCCCATTTTGTGTTCGATCGAGCCGCAACTGACGGTGTTGGCCTGACCTAATGAGCCATCGGCGTTGACCATAACTTTAGGCACTAAAAATAACGAGATGCCACGTGCACCGGCCGGTGCATCGGGGAGTTTGGCCAGTACCAAGTGAATAATGTTTTCAGTTAGATCTTGTTCGCCACCGGTAATAAAGATTTTGCTACCGGTTATTGTATAGCTGCCATCACTTTCTGCGCTGGCGCGGGTGCGAATCATGCCTAAGTCCGTACCGGCATGTGCTTCAGTTAAGCACATGACCCCAGCCCAACGGCCTTCGTACAGCGGCGGTAAGTAGGTGTTTTTTAATTCTTCGCTGGCGTGCGCATCAATGGCTAAGCAGGCCCCTGAGGTCAGCGCCGAATACAGGGCAAAGCTTGAGTCGGCGGCATACAGCATTTCTTCAAATTGCACCGAGAGCATTTTCGGCATACCCATGCCGCCATAGGCAGGATTGCCGGCTAAGCCCACCCAGCCGCCTTCAATATAGGTGCTGTAGGCTTGTTTAAAACCGTCAGGGGTAGTGACGACACCCTTGTCCCAGTGCGCACCTTGTTCATCGCCGCTACGGCTGAGGGGCGCAATCAATTGGCTGGTTACTTTTGCCGCTTCTTCAAGGATCGCATCAGCAGTTTCGCTGTCCACGGTTTCTTGCAGTTGCGGCAGTTGATCCCAAACTTTTTGGGCATTAAATACTTCGTGCAGAACAAAGCGTAAGTCGCGTAAGGGGGCGTTAAAATCAGACATGATCTATCCTATTTAGAGTGCGCTAGCCGCTGTTAACAGTCGGTAAAGATTGAATTGTTGTTATAGCGGGCCGTAGCCCTTTTTTATAGTGCTCGCGCGGTTTCGCGCAGGACGAATTTTTGTATTTTTCCGGTTGAGGTTTTTGGCAGCTCGGTAAATACCACGGTTTTAGGCACTTTAAAGGCCGCCATATGCTCGCGGCAGAAACTCATAATCTCTTCTGCGCTGGTCTGTTCTTGGCCCGCTTTTAACGCAATAAAGGCGCAGGGTGTTTCACCCCAGTGACTATCGGGACGCGCGACTACTGCGGCTTCCAGTACCGCGGGGTGGTGATACAGCACGCCTTCAACTTCAATGGTGGAAATGTTCTCGCCACCGGAAATAATAATATCTTTGGAGCGGTCTTTAATTTCCACATAGCCATCAGCGTGCCACACGGCTAAGTCGCCAGTGTGAAACCAACCGCCGGCAAAGGCTTCTTCCGTGGCGGAAGGGTTTTTTAAATAGCCCTTCATCACGGTATTACCGCGCATAAAGATTTCACCGATTGTTTGTCCATCTTTTGGGGTGGGCGCTAAGGTTGTTGGATCAGCGACCATCACCCCTTCAAGGGTTGGGTAACGCACGCCTTGGCGCGACTTAATCACTGCGCGTTGTTCCAGTGGCAAGTCATCCCACTTGGCATGCCAAGCGCATAAAGTGACTGGGCCGTAGACTTCAGTGAGGCCATAAACATGGGTGACTTCAATGCCCATTTCCTCCACAGCACCTATCACTTGTGCGGGTGGCGCGGCACCGGCGACCATGGCTTTGACCGGATGCTCAATGGCGGCTTTGGCTTCGGCCGGCATATTGACTAGGGCTTGCAGGACAATCGGTGCGCTGCACAGATGGGTGACGTTTTCACTACGAATCAGATTGAGGATTTTCTGCGGATCAACGCGACGCAAAAATACATGCACACCGGCCAAGGCCGTAATGGTCCAGGGGTAGCACCAGCCGTTGCAATGAAACATCGGCAGGGTCCATAAATAAACGGGGTGATTGCCCATCGCCCAGGTCATTTGATTGCCCATTGAGTTGAGGAATGCGCCACGGTGATGATAGACCACGCCCTTGGGATTACCTGTGGTGCCTGAGGTGTAGTTTAAGGCAATGGCTTGCCATTCATCGTCGGGCCACTGCCAAGCAAACTCTGGATCGCCTTCAGCTAAAAATGCTTCATAATCCAGATCACTGACCGCACGGCCTTCGCCATACTCAGGGTCATTGATATCAATAATCAATGGTGGGTGTTCCAGCATACGACAGGCGGTTTGTGCCACCTCGCAAAATTCACGGTCGACGACTAGGACTTTGGCTTCGCCGTGTTGCAGCATAAAGCTGATCGCATCGGCATCGAGGCGCACGTTAAGGGTATTAATCACGGCACCGATCATGGGTACGGCAAAGTGCAGTTCGAGCATTTCTGGGATATTAGGCAGCATGACCGCAACCGTGTCATCCTTGCCAATCCCTCGGTTGGCCAGCGCCGAAGCAAGTTTGCGGCAACGGGTATAGGTTTGTCCCCAGTTGCGACGAATCGCGCCATGTACCACAGCTGGATAGTCGGGATAGATTGCAGCGGTGCGTTCAATAAAGCTTAATGGGCTCAGTGCAACATGGTTTACTGGGTTTTTTGCAAGGCCTTGTTCGTAGATCGACATATTCAGTACCTGTGGCTGATTATTAGCTCTGACCGTGAAATTATGAGTTGTTCTACGGTTGGTTTATGCTTCAGTTATAGGCTTTGTCTTTTTATAATGGTAGATAAACTATAGTAATATAGTATTTGTACTATATGTGTTCAGGGTTGTTTATGCCGAATCAGGTTGATCAACGATTACAGTTGCGCTTGTTGCAGCGCCTGCTCAGGGAGAAGCAGCCGCTGGCTGACTGCGCGCGCGCCTTGCAAGCGCTGTTGCGCGCTGATCAGCAGGTACGTTCAGTCTGGTATTTCAATTGGCAGCAGGCTGCCGATATTTATAGTCCTGAAGGTGATGTGCGCGGCTGGCCGCTTGGGCCAAGCGATGCATTGACAGCAACCGATCACAGTTTATTTAAACTATTTCAGGAGCAACCGCAGTTGAGCATTGAGCAGGCCAGTGCACTCGATTGTTGGCTGTCACGGCGCATGCGTCGTGCTGGAATCAGTCATGGCGTGGTGGTCAGTTTACCTTTGTTTGCCCAGCAATATGGCATTGTGGTGATTGAGCTCGAGGCACAGGCACCATTGTTTGCCCTTGATACGTTGTTATTGCTATTAACCACTTGGCTGGGCTGTGCGCAACAGGCGACTCAGCCGCTAGCGCTATTAAGCAGCGATCCCGAGCCGACGTTATGGGTGGATCAAAACGCCGGACTGCTGGAAGTGAATCAAGCGGCGCTGCAGTTGTTTGGCGCACCAATGGCTGAGCGAGTGCAGCAGGCCTTACCCAATAATCATCAGCACTTAGTGCACAGCTGTTTAACTCAGCGGCGGGTGATTGCCGATGTTAGCGCACACTTTTCTCAGCGCAGCATGCTGTGGAGTTATATTCCGCACCCCGAGCAGCAGCAGGTGTTAGTGCGTGGCCGTGATATCACTGAGCAGGCCGCGCAGTTACAGGCGGCGGCGCAAGCCTCACGTTTGTATCGTCTGATCACGGAAAATACCACTGACTTAATTTCTCGACATTTGCCCGATGGCCGCTTTATCAGCGCCTCGCCGGCGTCCTGGAGTTTGCTGGGTTACTGGCCGGAAGAGTTGCAGGGGATGCGCTGCCAAGCCTTATTGCATGAAAAAGGTGTGGTGTTGGTGGAGCAACGCGCCCGAAACGCCTTGGTCGAAGATGGTTATCACACCATGACCTTGCGCGTGCGCCACCGAGCGGGGCATTTTCTTTGGTTTGAAACCGCCAGTCGCGCCATCCGTGAAACCTATACGGGTGCCATTGTCGAAATTATTAGTGTGTCGCGCGATATCACGCAGCGGGTGAAAGCCGAAGGCAATCGGCGCCGCTTAGCCGAAGTGGTGGAGGTCAATACTGACCTGGTTTTGTTTGTCGACCCCAATGGTTTAATTCGTTGGATGAACCCATCGGCACGACGTTCTTTGCACGTGGCGGAGTTGCAAGAGTCGATGCAGTTGGCGGATGTGGTCAGCTCTGCCACCTTACAGAAACTGACTCGAAGTGGCTGGCACGCGGCTGACAAGCGTGGCGTGTGGAGCTGTGAAGCGCGCTTTCAGCCCTATGGTGATGTCGCCTCCTTTCCGGTGTCGTTGGTCTTGCTGGCGCATACCGTGGCTGGCGGCGAGCGCTATTATTCACTGGTGGCGCGCAATATGACCGAGCGTGAATTGCGTGAAGCACAGCAGCGCAAACACCAAGAAGAGCTGGCGCATACGGCACGTTTAATTACCTTGGGCGAATTGACCTCAGGGATTGCCCATGAGATGAATCAACCGCTGGCCGCAGTGATTAATTATGCCAGTGCTAGTTTGCGTTATTTGCAGTCTGCCGATACTCAGACGGTGCCGTTACAGCGCGTGGCGCAAGGTTTAGAGCGTATTACCGAACATGCCAATCATGCGGCACAGGTGATTAAGCGCTTACGCGCGTTTTTACGTAAAGAACCCCGGCGTGTTGAGGCGTTGAATATTGCTGATGTGCTACACGAAACGGTGCAACTATGTGCTTGGGAGGCCGTCAATGCGCAAGTCAATATTGAGCAACACTTGCTCACTGAGTTGCCTTTAATCTACGCCGATCGGGTCTTGCTTGAGCAAGTGTTATTGAATGTGTTGCGTAATGCGATTGAGGCCAATCGTGAACAGCATCAAGGTGGTGCGAGTGCGTCACGCATCTTAATCAGCGCTGAACAGCAGGCTGGGCATGTGTATATTAAAGTGCATGACCAAGGCGCAGGAGTCACGCCAGCGCAGTTAGAGCAGTTATTTACCCCCTTTTACACCAGTAAAGCGGATGGCCTGGGCCTCGGGTTATCCATGAGTCGCAGTATTATCGAAGGCTTTGGGGGTTCGCTTGAGGCCGAGGATGGCGTATTAGGCGGCTTGTGTTTAACCTGCCGTTTACCCGTGCGTGCGCGCAGTGATGAACGACTATCAGTTGAAGCATAAATAATTATAAGGGCTTAACGTGAGCACAGTAGAACACATTGTATATGTGGTGGATGATGATCAGGGTATGTTGGATTCAACGGTATGGTTGCTGGAGTCGATCGGCTTGCGCGCTATCCCTTTTATCAGTGGCCAGGCCTTTCTTGAAGCCGAGCTTAATAACAGCCATGCTTGCGTTATTTTAGATGTACGGATGCCGGGGATGGGTGGCCTGAATGTGCAGGAAGCCTTGCGCAGCAGAGGGCTGGATTTGCCGATTATTTTTGTCAGTGGTCATGCCGATGTCCCCATTGTGGTGCGCGCCTTTCGTGCTGGTGCGGTGGACTTTATTGAAAAACCCTACAATGAGCAGCTACTTTTGGATAGCGTACAGCAGGCACTCAGCCGCTTTGCTGTGTTAGCCGACGCCAGCGCATTGCAGGCTGTGTTACAGCGCCTCGATAACCTGACCCCACGCGAGCGCGATGTGTTGCTGCCATTGGTGCAAGGCTATACCAATCGTGAGATGGCTGAGCAGCTGGGCATTAGCGTGAAAACCGTCGACTTGTACCGTTCCCGGGTGATGAAACATATGCAGGCGCAGACTTTAGCTGATTTAGTTGGGATGGCGATTGCCAGCAATCTAGTTGATCCGCTGGCACTGCGTGGTGTCAGCGGCGGTGCTTAACGGGCATTATTTGTCAGCTGTGGCGCTGCGGGCTTGTGCAACATAGTTTTGCAAGGCTTGGAGCCGTGCAGCATTGAGTGCCAAACCCAGCTCTGCGCCTTGCAAGCCCTGCTCCAGCAAAGGTTTAACACTAACGTTACGCACCACCTCGGCGACACTGCGTAAATAATCCGCTTGCGGGTAGAGTCGATCCTCAAGACCTAAGCGCCCGCGCGAGTCCATTTCGCTGGCGGCGACAAAATCAGCAAAGCGCTGCGGCCGGCGCATTATATCGAAGGCCAGTAATAATTTTAATAAGGTCTCTGGGCGCAGCTCTAAAGCACGGTGGGCATGGGTGTGGTATTCGCCGACTAATAAGGCTAACTCTGCGCAGTCATTGGGCACTTTGAAACGTTTATTGACTTTTTTAATCAGCGCTAAACCCTGTTTTTCATGGCCCAGATGCCGCGGCCAGAGTGCTGGATCGGTAGTCCCTTTGCCTACATCATGCAGTAAGCAGGCCCAGCGTATATTGAGTGGCTGCTGAAAGCGTACGCATTGTTGCAATACACTTAAGATGTGTGTGCCGGTGTCAACTTCGGGGTGGTGCTCAGCCGGTTGTGGGACACCAAATAACAGATCAACTTCAGGCAGCAGCGCTTTTAAGGCACCGCAGTCACGCAGCACTTGCAGGAACACTTCTGGATTATCTTCCATCAGCGCACAGGCAAATTCTTGCCAGATACGCTCAGCAGTTAAATGCTGTAATTCACCCGACTCAGTCAGCACGCGCATCAACGCCAAGGTTTCGCTGGCCACACGAAAGCCTAAATAAGCATAGCGTGCGGCAAAACGTGCCACACGCAATACGCGTAGTGGGTCTTCGGCAAAGGCGGGCGAGACATGGCGTAAAATGCCTGCGGCTAAGTCAGCTTGACCACCATAGGGGTCAATCAGGCTGCCGTCATCGGCGAGCGCCATGGCATTAACGGTCAGATCGCGGCGCAGCAAATCTTCTTCCAAGGTCACATCTGGACTGGTATGAAAGACAAAGCCGCTATAGCCATGACCGTTTTTGCGCTCAGTACGGGCCAAGGCATATTCTTCACCGCTGTTCGGGTGTAAAAATACTGGGAAGTCATCGCCAACCTGACGAAAACCTTTGGCCAGCATCTGCTCTGGCGTCGCGCCCACGACAACCCAGTCGACATCCACTACCGCGCGGTCTAACAGTTGATCGCGGACTGCACCACCGACCTTGAAAATCTGCATACAGAGACGTACCTTAAATAAACAGAGTGCTAAGGATACCTATAATAGAGGTGTTCTTGGCAGTTTGTGTGTTGTGCTGTTGGATCTTGCGCACAGCGCCGCCATGTATGACAACTGCGTTGGCGAGATGCTGCGCAGGTTAAAGTGGTGCTGTGTTAGTGGAGAGAAAGACAGTCGATTGATAAAGACTATCGATGCTATACCATCAATCAATTATTACTAATCATAAGAATGCTCTAGTATTAATCCCGTAAAGACTTTAACCCTCAAAGGAATTATTTAATGTCATATATTAATAGCGAAGTAAAAGCGTTTAAAGCCACTGCATTCCACAACGGTAACTTCATCGAAGTGAGCGAAGCAGACCTGAAAGGCAAATGGTCAGTCGTATTTTTCTACCCAGCTGACTTCACCTTTGTTTGCCCAACTGAGCTGGGTGACCTCGCTGACAACTACGCAACATTTAAAAAATTGGGCGTAGAAATCTACTCAGTATCAACTGATACCCATTTCACCCACAAAGCATGGCACGACACTTCACCAGAAATTGGCAAAATTGAGTACCCAATGATCGGTGACCCAACTGGTCAAATCACCCGTAACTTCGGTGTGATGATTGAAGAAGCTGGCCTGGCAGATCGCGGTACATTCGTTATCGATCCAGACGGCAAAATTCAAATCGTTGAAATCAACGCCGGTGGTGTGGGTCGTGACGCACAAGAATTACTGCGTAAAGTTAAAGCAGCACAGTACGTGGCCGCTCACCCAGGTGAAGTGTGCCCAGCTAAGTGGCAAGAAGGTGAAGCAACATTGTCTCCTTCACTAGACTTAGTCGGTAAAATCTAAGGATCACTCCTTACTTTTTATCTCTGCTTGCTAGGTTGTGATCCAACTCGGTAAGCCCGACGCCCGGGCGTACACCGCTCGGGCGTTTTATATTCAAAAAACAGATTTTGGAGCACATTAATCATGTTGGACGCTAATTTAAAAGCACAATTACAGGCTTACCTAGAAAAGGTGACGCAGCCGTTTGAGATCGTTGCGTCCCTTGATGATGGTGCCAAATCGACCGAATTAAAAAACTTGCTGGAAGAAATAGCCAGCATGAGTGATAAAATCACCCTACGCACCGATGGTGATGATGCACGTAAACCCTCTTTTGCGTTAAACCGTATTAATGGTGAGATCAGTCTAGCTTTTGCTGGTATTCCAATGGGTCATGAGTTCACTTCTTTGGTGTTGGCACTGCTACAAGTCGGCGGCCACCCATCGAAGCTGGCGCAAGATGTGATTGAGCAGGTTGCCAATTTAGAAGGCGAGTTCAATTTTGAGACCTACTTCTCACTGTCCTGCCAGAACTGCCCAGATGTAGTGCAAGCGCTGAACTTGATGGCGGTACTGAACCCGAATATTCGCCACGTGGCGATTGACGGTGCACTGTTCCAAGACGAAGTTGCACAACGTCAAGTGATGTCAGTACCTATGGTGTTCCTCAACGGCGAAATGTTTGGTCAAGGCCGCATGGGCGTTGAAGAGATTTTAGCCAAAGTGGATACCGGCAGCACTGCTCGTGAAGCGGCTAAGCTCAATGAAAAAGAAGTTTTTGACGTCTTAGTCATTGGTGGTGGTCCTGCGGGTGCTGCCGCGGCTATTTACGCTGCACGTAAAGGTATCCGCACCGGTGTTGCGGCGGAGCGTTTTGGTGGCCAAGTCTTGGATACCATGTCAATTGAGAACTTTATTTCTGTACAAGAAACTGAAGGTCCAAAATTGGCTCGCGCTATGGAAGAACACGTGCGTCAGTACGATGTTGACGTGATGAACTTGCAACGTGCCAGTCGCTTAGTTCCAGCAGCAGAGCAGGGCGGCTTGCACACGGTCGAGTTTGAATCCGGCGCACGCTTACAAGCGAAAACCGTGATTCTATCCACCGGTGCGCGCTGGCGCGAAATGAACGTGCCCGGCGAACAGGAATACCGCACCCGTGGTGTGGCGTATTGCCCACACTGTGATGGCCCTTTATACAAAGGTAAGCGTGTTGCGGTGATTGGTGGTGGTAACTCTGGAATTGAAGCGGCGATTGACTTGGCCGGTTTGGTTAAGCACGTCACTGTACTTGAGTTTGCTGATAGCCTGCGTGCTGACGAAGTGCTGCAGAAAAAACTGCACAGCTTGCCCAACGTGACGGTAATTAAAAATGCGCAAACCACCGAAGTCGTGGGTGATGGCAGCAAAGTTACCAGCTTGATCTACAAAGATCGTGCCACAGATGAACTGCACAAGGTTGAGCTGGAAGGCATCTTTGTCCAGATCGGCTTGTTGCCAAACAGCGAATGGCTGAAAGGTTCGGTTGCCTTGTCTAAGCACGGTGAAGTCGAAATCGACGCCCGCTGCGCAACCAATATCCCAGGTGTCTTTGCGGCAGGTGACGTAACAACGGTACCTTACAAGCAGATTATTATTGCCATGGGCGAAGGTTCAAAAGCATCACTCAGTGCCTTTGATCATATTATTCGTTCGTAAGTACAGCGCGTAACAAAAAAGGAAGCAGTGATGCTTCCTTTTTTTATGCTTGAAAAAAATAGTATCACAGCAGTAACTTTACAGCATGTTCACAAATCCGTATATTCGATTTACCATATATACGGTTTAACGCATAAGCCTCTCTGCTTGCCGCTCAACCTTGGTTTATCTGCCTTACTCTAGAAGGACTTTCCTTATGCAGCTCACGCCCATCGAGGTGTTCAAAAGTTTCGCCGATGATACGCGGCTGCGGATTGCGCTATTAATTGCCAGTGCAGGTGAGCTCTGTGTTTGTGAGTTGACCGAAAGCCTGCAGGCAAGCCAGCCAAAAATTTCCCGGCACTTATCTTTGCTGCGTAGTACAGGTTTATTACTGGATCGCCGCCAAGGGCAGTGGGTGTATTACCGTTTGCACCCTGAATTGCCAGCTTGGGTGCTGAATATTCTGCAGCAAACCCTAGCGGCTAATCAGCAGTGGTTGGCGGGTGATCTACTGCGTTTGCAGGCGATGGAGTGCGGGCCGCTCAACCAGCCTATATGTAATTAACCCCTTTCAAATATTTTCCCGAACTGAGTGTTACTCATGCTGATCGCGTTGCTGATTTTTCTGATTACGATTGTCTTAGTTATTTGGCAACCGCGTGGCCTTGGGGTGGGTTGGAGTGCGTCTTTTGGTGCGCTGTTGGCCTTGCTCAGTGGCGTAGTTGAACTGGCAGATATTGCTCTGGTTTGGCAGATTGTCTGGAATGCTACGGCAACCTTTATCGCCATTATTATTATCAGTTTGCTGCTCGATGAAGCGGGCTTTTTTGAGTGGGCAGCATTGCATGTGGCGCGCTGGGGCGGCGGCAGTGGGCGCAAATTGTTTGCCTTTATTGTGCTGTTGGGCGCTGCGGTGTCGGCGTTATTCGCTAATGATGGTGCGGCGTTAATTATTACACCGATTGTGATCACCATGCTGTTGGCGCTGCGTTTCTCGCCTGCGGCCACTTTGGCATTTGTCATGGCCGCAGGCTTTATTGCTGATACCGCCAGCTTGCCTTTTGTGGTGTCAAACTTGGTCAATATTGTTTCCGCTGACTATTTTAATCTTAGCTTTAATGAATACGCGGCGGTGATGGTGCCGGTGAACGTTGTCAGTATTGCTGCCAGCTTGGCGATGTTACTTTGGTTCTTCCGTAAAGACTTACCGGCGACGTATGCCCTGAGTGAACTTAAACAGCCAAAAGAGGCGATCCGTGATCGCGCCACCTTTGTGGCGGGTTGGTGGGTGTTGGTTTTATTGCTGTTGGGCTTCTTTGTGATTGAACCGCTGGGCGTGCCGATCAGTGTGATTGCTGCAGTCTGTGCGCTGTTGTTGTATCTGATTGCCGCCCGTGGTCAGGTGATTAGCACCACTAAAGTGCTCAAGGAAGCGCCGTGGCAAGTGGTGGTGTTTTCGTTAGGGATGTATTTGGTGGTCTACGGCTTAAAGAATGCCGGACTCACCGATTATATTGCCCAATTGTTAAATGTCTTTGCCGCACAGGGCTTGTGGACGGCGACCTTGGGCACGGGACTGCTCACTGCTGTGTTGTCCTCCGTCATGAATAATATGCCGACAGTGTTGGTCGGTGCACTGTCGATTGATGCCGCAGGTGTCGATGGGGTGATTCAGCAAGCGATGGTGTATGCCAATGTGATTGGTGCTGATCTGGGGCCGAAAATCACCCCAATTGGTAGTTTGGCCACTTTGCTGTGGCTGCATGTGTTGGCACGTAAAAACATCAAAATCAGCTGGGGCTATTATTTTAAGGTCGGCGTGGTACTGACTCTGCCAGTATTGTTGGTAACTCTCAGTGCCTTAGCAATTCGCCTAAGTTTTTAATTAAAGGAGCGCGGTATGAAGGTTTTATTTATGTGTACGCACAACAGTTGTCGCAGTATTTTATCTGAGGCGTTGTTTAATCATTTCGCACCGGCGGGTTTTGTGGGTGTCAGTTCTGGCAGTCACCCCAGTGGTCGAGTGAATCCGCGAGCCTTGCAAACCCTGGCAGCTGCCGGGATTGCGACGGCAGGTTTAAGCAGTAAAGCTTCAGATTCTTTTGTACAGAACCCACCGAATATCGTAATTACTGTGTGTGATAACGCGGCGGGTGAGGCGTGCCCCTTGTATTTTGGTACGGCGTTGAAAGCGCACTGGGGGTTAGTTGATCCATCGGTGTTAACGGGTTCTGAGGTTGAGATTCAAACAGCTTTTGATCAATGCCTGGCTAAAATTACCGAGCGGCTGCAGGAGTTTTTTGCTTTGCCCTTTGATACTTTAAGTGCAACAGAATTAAGTGCTGAGCTGGACCGTATTGGTCGTTGGTAACGTTATTTAAAATAGACCGTTATAAGGTCGTAAGAGGGCAGTCCCATGCACGATGATTTACCCAATATCAGCGCTGACGCATTGAATATTCCAACGCTAGAACAGTTACAACCCGCACAGCAGTCTGCGCATAAGCCGCGCATTTTATTGTTATACGGTTCTACGCGTCAGCGCTCTTTTAGCCGTTTAGTGGTGCAAGAAGCGGCGCGTTTGTTAGAAACCTTTGGCGCAGAAACCCGTATCTTTAATCCGTCTGGCTTACCTTTGCCGGACGACGTTGAAGATACCCATCCTAAGGTGGTGGAGCTACGTGAGTTGATGCAGTGGTCAGAAGGCCAAGTCTGGTGTTCGCCGGAACGGCATGGTGCGATGAGTGCGGTATTTAAAGCGCAGATTGATTGGGTACCGTTGAGCATGGGTGCGGTGCGTCCGACCCAAGGTAAAACCTTGGCGGTGATGCAGGTCTGTGGCGGTTCGCAGTCGTTTAATGTGGTCAATCAACTGCGTGCTTTAGGTCGTTGGATGCGCATGTTTACCATCCCTAATCAGTCTTCGCTGCCGAAAGCCTTTACAGAGTTTGATGATAACGACCGCATGCAGCCGTCACCCTATTACGACCGCATTGTTGATGTAATGGAAGAGTTGGTGAAGTTCACCTTGCTACTGCGCGATCGTCAGGATTATCTAGTGGATCGGTACTCTGAGCGTAAAGAGTCAGCGGAAGAGTTATCGCAGCGGGTTAATCAACGCTCTATCTAAAATTTTTTTTCGCTAAAAACAGTGCAACCGAACGAGATTTTCAGTTTAATAAACTTGATTAAGGATGCCCTAGGCATAGGTGCAATGTGCTGCTGCGCATTTTTTCTCTTTTGACTAGATTGTAAATAACTTAAAAGCTGAGTATAAACAGCACCTGATTTTAATCCGAAGAGATTGGCATAGCAGAAAAAATGCTTATTAATAAGTTGTTATCTGCCAATAAATCTATCTCCCTCAGCACAAGAGCGCTAATGAATATTTTTAAAATCGCAATTACTATGGCATCAATCGTTATGATTACCGGTTGTGCTTCAGGTCTGAACTCTATTCAAGAAAGGGAATACTCAGCTTTTGAACGTGATGGTGTTCTTGTTAAAGAAAAAAATCCATCAACAGGTGTTGCGTTAGGCTTACTGCCTGGTGGCGGGTCATTTTATGCAAGAGAACCTGCATTAGGCGTAGTGAATTTACTTTTATGGCCGCTATCTATTCTTTGGGATCCAATTAGTGGCAGTGATGGAGCAAAGTCAATTAACTATGATTTAACTAAATATCAACTCAAAAAAGATAAAAATAAAGAAAACTCAGAATTGGACAGTAAGTTATCTCTTAATGAAATTGATCAACAAGAGTATATTTTACATAAAAGAAAAATTGATCAAAAGTATGACTATTAGTCATACATAAAAGCGAATCAGCCTAAGCACTTGGAATTGTACAATGTTGCCACTTCTTTAAAGTACTGAAGCGTTGTCGCAGCGGGTGAATCAACGTTCGATTTGATCCATGAGCTTTGCTCAGAGTGATCAAATTAGAGTTGAGACAACTATTAACTAAGGGGTTATGCCTTGGCCGATCATATTGCTGGTAGCGGTAAAATGATTGAGCAGAGTTTGCTGGAAATAGGGCGGGTTAAATGTTGAAGCCAGTCATTCAAGAAGAAAGCACTGGCTGTGGTATTGCCGCGGTGGCTAATATTCTCGGTAAAAGCTATGCGCAAATGAAAGCCATCGCTAATGCTATGGGGATTGACGCGACGGATACATCCTTGTGGTCAGATACCCAGTATGTACGGCGTATGTTAGCCAGTGCAGGAGTAACAGCCTCTGCGGACGAAATACCCTTTCGCTCTTGGGATGCGCTGCCAGAGTTGGCGCTGTTGTCGATCAAGTATCACCGTGAAGGTGCTAAAGACTTTTGGCATTGGGTGGTGTTTAAGCGTGTCGATGGACAGCCCGTGGTACTGGATTCCGCCAGTTATTTGCCCAGCAATATACGAACAGATTTCGAGGCAATGCAGCCCAAATGGTTTATTACAGTCCATAATAGTCAGTAATAAGCACTATGACTGTTGCTATGACGTTTGAAATAAGACATTTCTTTGTGCGATTGTATGGGTTTTGGCTGCACGCAGTACGGCTCGCAAATAGATTTAAAAACGAGGTTTATAATGAAATTAGCGGAAGCATTGATTCTGCGCGCGGATTATCAAAAGCGTGCCGCACAGTTGCGCCAACGCATTGTCAGTAATGCCAAAGTGCAAGAGGGTGAAGAACCGGCGGAGGATCCGCAACGCCTACTTAAGGAGTTTGAACAGCTGGCGGAAGGTACTTTTGACCTGATCAAGCGCATCAATAAAACCAATATCAACACTCAGTTTGACGCCGAGCGCAGCTTAACCGATGCCTTGGCTGAGCGTGATATTTTGGCCGTGCGCCGTAAAGTCTATGCTGATCTGGTTGATGCAGCGTCAGCCTCGCAAGACCGTTATAGCCGATCAGAAATCAAGTTTGAAAGCACCGTCAGTGTTAAAGAGATACAAAAGCAGGTGGATGCTTTGGCCAAAGCCTACCGAGAGTTAGATACAACCATTCAAGGTTTGAACTGGAATACAGACTTAGTAAACTAGCAATGTAGTAGGTAGCCGCATTGATCGAGGCGAACGCACCCGCCAACTGGGTTAAGTTGGCAATCACGGCTCGGCCGTTAACCTGTAGGTGTGAGGGGCAACACCTTTGCTAACATGTTTTGCCTTGCACAAATGACACGGGTATTGAGCATTGTTACTGTGCATCACCGCGCGTTGATCGATCAAAGAGGTGAGGGTGGGTTTGGGGACTACATTTAGCAACATATCCTCCTAGAATACTGGATAATAGCCGCCATTCTTTTTGCTATGTATTCTGGTGATTCGCTGTGGAAATCAAGGTTAACTTTCTCGACAACTTGCGTCTTGAAGCCAAGTTCGATGACTTTACTGTGGTGGCTGATCAGCCGATTCGTTACAAAGGTGACGGCTCTGCGCCGGGGCCCTTTGATTACTTTTTAGCCTCATCGGCGCTGTGTGCAGCGTATTTCGTCAAGCTCTACTGCCAAGCCCGTGATATCCCAACGGAAAATATTCGCCTGTCGCAAAACAATATTGTTGATCCAGAAGATCGCTATAAGCAGATTTTTAAAATACAGGTTGAGTTGCCAAGCGATATATCTGATAAAGATCGCCAAGGTATTTTGCGTTCCATCGACCGCTGTACAGTCAAGCGCGTGGTACAGACTGGGCCTGAGTTTGTAATTGATATTGTCGATAACCTCGACGCTGATGTACAGGCGTTGCTGGGCACGTCTGTGGATGAAAACAGTCAGACTTTTATACCCGGTAAAGACCTGCCGCTAGAAAAAACCATCGCTACCATGTCCGGCATTCTCGCCAATCTCGGCATGAAGGTTGAAATCGCTTCATGGCGCAATATTGTGCCCAATGTTTGGTCGCTGCATGTGCGTGATTCGCAGTCGCAACTGTGTTTTACCAACGGTAAAGGTGCAACCAAAGAAAGTGCGCTGGCCTCAGCGTTGGGCGAGTTTATTGAGCGTCTGAACTGTAACTTCTTTTACAACGATCAATTCTGGGGCGAAGAGTTGGCCAATGCGGATTTTGTGCATTACCCCAATGAGCGCTGGTTTCAGCCAGGCCCTAAGGATGAGCTGCCGAGTGAGATTTTAGATGAGCACTGTTTGGGGATTTATAACCCAGATGGCGAGTTGCGCGGCTCACATTTATACGACACCAACTCAGGTAATATTGAGCGTGGCATCTGCTCGATACCTTATGTACGTCAGTCCGATGGCGAAGAGGTGTATTTCCCTTCAAATCTGATTGAAAATCTCTTCTTAAGTAACGGTATGAGTGCCGGTAATACCCTGGTTGAAGCGCAGGTGCAGTGCCTGTCAGAGATTTTTGAGCGCGCGGTCAAGCGTGAAATTATTGAAGGCGAAATAGCGCTGCCCGATGTGCCGCACGAGGTCTTGGCTAAATACCCCAGCATTCTGGCCGGTATTCAGGCGTTGGAGGAGCAAGGCTTTCCGGTGCTGGTCAAAGACGCCTCGTTGGGCGGTCAGTTTCCGGTGATGAACGTGACGCTGATGAACCCGCGCACCGGCGGTGTATTTGCCTCCTTTGGCGCGCATCCAAATTTTGAAGTGGCGCTGGAGCGCACCCTGACTGAGTTGCTGCAAGGCCGCAGTTTTGAAGGCTTGAATGATCTGGCGCGCCCGACCTTCTCTAGCCATGCGGTGACTGAACCCAATAACTCGGTGGAGCACTTTATTGACTCCAGCGGCGTGGTGTCGTGGCGTTTCTTTAGTGCCAAAGCGGATTATGATTTTGTCGAGTGGGATTTCACCGATGGCGGCAATAACAGCAATGCTCAGGAAGCAGACCTGTTATTTGGCTTGCTCGAAGACATGGGTAAAGAAGTCTATATGGCGGTGTTTGAGCATCTCGGTGCGACCGCCTGCCGAATTCTAGTGCCGGATTATTCCGAGGTGTATCCGATCGATGATTTGATTTGGGATAACACCAATAAAGCGCTGTTTTTCCGTGAAGATATTCTCAATCTGCATCGCCTGACAAAAGCTGAACTAAAAGCCTTGGTTGAGCGTTTAGAAGAAAGCGAGCTGGATCATTACATCGATATTAAAACCTTGATTGGTGTCGAGTTTGATGAGAACACCGTCTGGGGGCAGCTGACGATTTTGGAACTCAAATTGCTGATTTATTTGGCCTTAAATCAGCTGGATGAAGCCTTAGAGTTGGTTGAAGAGTTCCTGCAGTTTAACGACAACACGGTTGAGCGCGAGCTGTTCTATCAGGCGATGAACGCCGCCTTAGAAGTTGCCTTGGATGATGATTTGGATATGGACGATTACGAGCCGAACTTTCGACGCATGTTTGGTAACGAACGCATGGATGCGGTCATTGGCTCGATCACGGGCAGCGTACGCTTCTACGGTTTAACCCCAACCAGTATGAAACTGGAAGGATTGGATAAACACCTGCGTTTGCTCGATAGCTTGAAAAAACTGCATGCCGCACGAGCGCGCTTCGCCGGCTGATCAGTTTTTATGCAACACAAAAAGGCACCTCTTTGGTGCCTTTTTTAGCTGTCTCTTTGCTGTGTTTGTAGTGCCGGCTTGTTTGTACACATGCCGCTTTGCTGTCTAGAAGATGCCGCCGTTAAGTACCAGTCATGTTATTGACTGATTGCCTTGCAGTTGTGCTTAAATGGACAAAACCGCGACGGCCAAGTGTTGTCCATTTGTCTAGCGTAACGAACTCTATTCTAACAATGAGAATATCAGGAGACAGGCTATGTTGAGATTACTGCTCGGTGCGGCGTTCATGCTTGCGCTAGGTTCTACGTCCGCGTTCGCAGATGAAACCGTGGCCTGCCCAGCGTTTCTTGATCACGATTTACCTAAACTGCATTCCAAAGACACGGTTAATTTGTGCGACTTTGCCGCGGGCAAGCCGATGTTGGTGGTGAATACTGCCAGCTTCTGTGGTTTTACTAAGCAGTTTAAAGGACTTGAAGCCTTGCACGAGCGTTATGGCAAGCAAGGTTTGGTGGTGGTTGGCTTTGCCAGTGATGATTTTAATCAGGAAGCAAAAACTGAAGAAGAAGCCGCGACGATTTGCTTCAAGAATTTTGGCGTGACCTTTACCATGATTGCCCCTGGTCCAGTGACTGGCGCTGATGCAACACCGGTGTTTGCGCACATTAACCAGCAGAGCAAAGCGCCGCGCTGGAACTTCAATAAATATCTGCTTAATGACAAGGGTGACGTGGTTAAGTCTTTCGGCAGTACTGTTAATCCTGATAGCAAGTCTGTCACGCAGGCGATCGAGTCAGTTTTGTAGCAGGAGCAAAATACTTAGGCTGAATCTTTATGAAAACCTCCAAGAGTGCGGCCATACTGCGCATATTTATGCTGTTGTTGATCACCTGTAGCGCTGCTTTTTACTGGGAAACATCAAGGAACGCAGAGATGCAACCGGTGACTGGGTCTGTGCAGGGTAAGATATATAAAGGCTACAGTATTGTTTATCAGATGCAGGGGCGTAGTTATCAGTTTGAGACGCGCTTTGGCATTGTTGATTTTCTCGGTGATATTGGTTCTCTATCAAGAGGCGACGCCATACCGTTGTTAGCCGACCCAGAACAGCGGCGTACAGCGCTCATTAACACGTGGAGTGGTCGTTATGGCATCACGCTGACTTTTGTGGCGATGCTGTGTTTATTGATGTTTTTGTTGGCTGTGCTGTCGGTAAGACGAGGTGCTGCAACTTTGAACCAATAGCTTTGCTGGCGATTTTTATTTTTGTAAATTGGAGGTTGTCATGATCGAATGTTTGAGTACAGCAGAGATCAATACTGCTCTTAACACACTGAATAAGGGGGCTACTCATGCTTGGCAGATTAGGGATGCCAAGCTGTATCAAGAGTTTAAATTTGCTAATTTTATTGCTGCCTTCGGCTTTATGACCCAAGTTGCCATGCTCGCTGAGAAGGCTAATCATCACCCAGAATGGTTTAATGTGTACAACAAGGTCAACATTAGTTTAACCACCCATGATGCCGGTGGCATCTCAACGCGGGATTTTGCCTTGGCGCAGAAAATATCGGCTTTGGCGTAAAGACAGTTGATTGGTTTTGGCATCCTATGTTTGGGCGTTAAGCGTTAAGCGTTAAGGTTAATGGATTGGCTGAGATAACTGCTGTCAGACTTAAAGATTATTATGTTGGGGCTGGGCGCCATCTTAGCTCTATCCCTATAACCTAATCGCGTTATTGCTCACGTTTTTTCACCCCTTGCTGCGCCTGGGCTGTCAAAGGATCCTTCGGCCACGGGTGTTTTGGATAACGCCCGCGCACATCTTTGCGTACTTCTGGATAGACATTGCGCCAGAAGTTGGCCAGATCTGCGGTCACCGCCAGTGGCCGTTGTGCAGGTGAAAGTAGATGAATCACTACTGCTACTTTGCCGGCGGCCACTTTCGGTGTGTCTGTCCAACCAAACAAAGCCTGTAACTTAGCGGCCAAGACTGGGCCATTTTCCGCCGTGTAATCTAAGCGTATATTTTGCCCGGTGGGAATAGTCAGCACTGTGGGCGCGAGGGTATTGAGTTGTTGTTGCTGTGGATACGTCAGCAGGCTACTCAGCGCTTGGGTGAGATTCAGTTGCTTTAAGTCCGACCAGCGTTGCATGCCGCTTAAAAAGGGTAGCAGCCATTCTTCTAGATTGGCCAGTAGCGCCGCCTCACTGAGATCCGGCCATTCATCTGGAAAGACCTCAGCCAGCAAGCGCACCCGTGCGCACCATTGGCTTGTGCTATCGGGCCAAGGCAGGCTGGCTAAACCAGCTTTGCGCACGGCGTTGAGCAGACCTTGCTGGATCAGCGCGGCATCAGGCTTGGCTAATTCTTTTTCTGCGAGGATCAACTGGCCCAGTTTACGTACGCGGCGGGCCACTACGGTGCCGCGTTTCTCATCCCAAAGAGCCTCTTCACTTTCGCTGATTAAGGCGGCTAAATCCTGCTCAATATCGGCCAGATGCACAGGTGCAGCCAGATAAATGGTGGCTTCGCGAGTTTTGCCATCCAGCTCAGCCGCCACCAGCCATTCATGACCTAACAAACTGTCATCTTCGCGCAGGGTTGCACCTTTGCCATTGCTCAGTTGATAGCGGGCTGAGTGCTCCGAACGGCGTTGGCCGATGCGGTCAGGGTAGGCCAAGGCCAAGAGACGTCCTGTTTCAGTGGCGCTGGCTAGACGGGTACTGACAGCACCTTTAGGCATCAAACGTTTAGCCACTTGGCGGATGTGAGTTAAGCGGCTGCTATCTAAGCGTTGCGGTCGATATTCACCCTGCAATACACGCAGACGTTGATGCATATCAGCACCGGCGTTGGGTCCGAGTAGGTCACGTTCATCCAGTAATGCAGCAAGCTCTGCGGCAGTCGCGCCAAGCCCGAGTTGGCGACCATGCAAGACCATATTAGCCAAGCGCGGATGAATGCCTAGATTGCGCGCAGCCTTGCCGTGTTGGCTAATGGCGCCTGTGTTATCCAGCATGCCGAGCAGTTGCAGCAATTCTGTGGCTTGATTCCAGTGCGCCGGTGGCGGTGGGTCAATCCAAGCCACCTGCGCCGGATCACGCGCGCCCCATTGGGCCAATTCCAGTACCAGAGAGACCAAGTCAGCTTCTTGGATGTCTGGCGGGGTAAATTCTGGCAGCAGCGCTTGTTCTTCTGCGCTCCAAAGTCGGTAGCAGACACCCGGCTCAATACGTCCAGCGCGGCCTTTGCGCTGTTCGGCAGAGGCTTTGGACACCCGCGTGGTGATCAGGCGTGTCATGCCGCTATTGGGATCAAAGACCGCACGGCGCTGCTGACCGCTATCAATCACCACGCGCACGCCTTCGATGGTTAGGCTGGTTTCGGCAATGGCGGTGGCCAGCACTACTTTGCGGATGCCTGCTGGCGCTGGTGAAATCGCTCGATCTTGCTCGTCGGCTTTTAGATTGCCGTATAAAGGGGCGAGCACAATATCATCGGCCAGCTGTCCGCGTAGTTGGTTTTCCACGCGACGAATCTCGCCTGCACCGGGCAAAAATACCAGCAGCGAACCGCTTTGCTCGGCCAATGCTTGATGGATCACCGCCACCACAGCGTCGCTATGGTGGCGGTTTTTGAGCGGCACAGGCCGGTAAATTACATCCACCGCAAAGGCGCGACCCGCGCTGCTAATGACTGGCACATCACCCAGTACTCGGGCAATCGGCGCGGTATCTAGGGTCGCTGACATCACCAGTAGGCGCAGGTCTTCTCTTAAAGCCTGCTGGGATTCGCGCACCAGGGCCAGCCCTAGATCTGCATGCAGCGAGCGCTCATGGAACTCATCAAATAATACGGCGGCGTAGTCTTCCAGCATGGGATCGCTTTGAATCATGCGGGTCAGAATACCTTCAGTGACCACTTCAATCTGTGTTGCGGCAGAAATCTGGCTGTCCAGCTTGGTGCGGTAACCGATGGTTTGTCCGGCTTTTTCACCTAACTGCTGGGCCATAAAACGCGCCGCTGAACGTGCTGCCAGACGCCGAGGTTCCAGCATTAAAATTTTACGTCCCGCCCGCCAAGGCGCATCCAATAAAGCCAGTGGCACACGGGTGGTTTTACCGGCACCCGGCGGCGCTTGCAGCAGCGCTGTGGTGCTGTGCTCAAGGGTTTTTTTCAGTTCTGGGAGGATTGAATCGATGGGTAGCATGGTTCGCGTCAGTCAGAGGAGGTTGGTGTATTAGAACCTGATAGCGCTGCCCCGTCCAAGTGCTTGAGCTCCTACCGTCTTAAAAGGTGGTGATGTGCAAGGGGTAGCTGTCATGTTTGACCGCGCGCAGTATCTGGATTGTCTTTATAGTAGCGGCTCCTGCGATCAAGGGTGGGTTAAAAGTTTGCTCTGTGGTTTGGAGTGCAGGCAAGGTATAAACAATGATGTATTTTTATGTCACATACAGTACAACCTAAGCATGAGTGCATTTGACATGTGAACTATCAGGAGTGGGATCGAATGTCCTCTATGCGCATTATTGTTCTAACCGCCCTTTCCATGCTGGCTTTTGCCGGCAATTCGGTGCTGGTGCGAATGGCGCTGACTTATACTGATATTGACGCTGCCAGCTTTACAACGATTCGTTTGATATCGGGTGCGCTGGTGTTGTTGGTAGTTGCGCGAATGAGCAACAAGACTGGTCGCGTTCAAGGCAGCTGGTGGTCTGCTGCGGCGTTGTTTGTCTACGCGGCGGGCTTCTCCTTTGCCTATGTTCGCTTAGCTACAGCAACCGGAGCTTTGCTGTTGTTTGGTGCAGTTCAGGTCATGATGATTGGTTATGCTTTGTGGGTTGGTGAGCGCCTAAGCAGACTGCAAGTGGCAGGGCTTTTGCTTGCATTCGCTGGGTTGCTATTGCTGTTTTTACCAGGTTTATCCAGTACACCACCATTGGGCAGCGCTCTGCTGATGATTGGCGCAGGGGTAGGTTGGGGGGTGTATTCATTGCGCGGACAAGGTGTTGGTGATCCCATTGGTATTAGCGCGGGCAACTTTACGCGCGCGCTGTTTTTTACGCTTATATTAAGTGCTGTGTTGCTCAATCAGCTGTCTCTAGATCGCGCGGGCATCTACTATGCGCTTGCTTCGGGTGCGCTGATGTCGGGATTGGGCTATGCCCTCTGGTATATGGTGATGCCGGCACTGAAGACCAGCAATGCAGCGATCGTACAACTCAGTGTTCCGCTATTGGCTGCTGTCGGCGGTATCGTGTTTCTTGGTGAGTCGATAACCTTGCGTTTAGCTTTGGCTTCGAGCGCCATCCTTGGCGGTATTGCGCTGGTCATTCTACGAAGGAGCACTGCTCAGATCGAGCAATAAAAGATGATCCCTATCGCATAACTGAGTTGAGGTGAGACGCCTACCGATATAAGTATTTTTAGGCTTTTTTTATGGCTTTTTGATAGCTGCTGAGCTGTTCAAAATTCTCAATATAACGTTGAATATGCGGGTATTTATCACCACATTTCAGCATCTGCAGTGCACCTTGTACGACAAAGCCCAGCATAAAGTCTGCACCTGTCAGGCGCTCTTCCACTAAGAATGTTTTTCCATCCAAATGATTGTTTAAATAGGTGAAAACTTTCGTAAATTCTATTTCAGCATAACTGTCGAGGAATTTTAGTGAGGTTCCTGCTTGGGTCTCATATTGATTAAATACTTTTAACAAGAAGGGCAGCATAGCTGAGCTTTCAGCAAAGTGAATCCACTGTAAGTAGTCACTGTAGGCTTCTGAACTTTCATGTGGCGCCAAGTGTGGCGCGAATTTTTTAATCAGCAGTTCAATAATAGCGCCGGATTCGGCAATGACTTTTCCGTCCAGTTCAATCACTGGCGATTTGCCTAGAGGGTGAATGGCCTTGAGTGATGCGGGCGCTAAGTTGGTTTTTGCATCGCGCTGGTAGCTGATCAGTTCATAGGGTTGGCCTATTTCCTCGAGTAGCCAGAGGATGCGGATGGAGCGTGAGGCATTGAGGTGATGAAGTTTTAGCATACTGGTTAGGTCCTTCTGGGCGATCACGCCGAGATGTGGTCTTTATTGTGGCTAAGCTGCTCAGTGCGAGATTTGTTTTCGTTACTGGCAGCTGGGTGCGTGAGTGTAGGATTGTATGTTTTGATATGCGACCAGTCTACTATTTCCTGTGTCTACAAAAAAATAAACCATTTCAGTTTGGGTTAAAGCAGGGTTAAGTGCTAGGTCAGGCGAATAAAAATGCCAGTAGATGGACTTTGCTAAGCCGTCCGCAGGGCAATGCAGGCAACAGGGTTGGGTGTCTTGGCGAAAGAGGCGCTATAATACGCGCCAATTATTTGCCTCTCTGGCTGTCTGATTTTTGGTGCCTTATCCTGATGAAACAAAATTACGCTGATACTCGTCAACAGCTACTCGACACTGGCCATCGCATGATGGTAGTGAAAGGCTTCACTGGTGTTGGCCTGAATGAGATTCTGCAGACTGCTGGTGTGCCTAAAGGCTCGTTTTACCATTACTTCAAATCCAAAGAGCAATATGGTCAGGCCTTGCTCGAGGCGTATTTTCAGAATTATCTCGCCGATATGGCGCAACGTTTTACCGCACCTGATCTGAACGCTCGTGAGCGGTTGATGGGCTACTGGCAGAAGTGGCTGAATAATTATTGTGCGCCCTGTGATGAGCAAAGCTGTTTAGCCGTTAAATTAAGTGCTGAAGTGGCCGACCTGTCTGAAGCCATGCGTATCACTTTGCGAGATGGCACAGATCAGGTGATTGAGCGTTTGACCGACTGTATTGAGCAAGGGCAGCGCGATGGTTCTTTGCCGCAGAGTAATGCTCAGCACACCGCTACTGTGCTCTATCAACTGTGGCTTGGGGCCAGTTTATTAAGCAAATTGCACCGCAATAATCATCCATTAGAAAGCGCGCTGCTGACCACTGAGGCGTTGCTGGCTATCCCTTAACGCACTTCGCGTGTGTCTTTATTTGTGCAAGACGTGGGCTGCTGTCAGTTGCCTAGAATTATTATATTTTCCTAGACGACTGGTCTAGTTCTATATATAGTGAGCCCACAAACACACCCAGCGACCTTAGGCGCCAGTGCCGGTGAGGCGCATCGCGTTGCAGCTATGTTTTTTTGCAGCACGCTGTGTGTTAAAAATTTTACTCTTTTTGTAAGAGACTGGTCTATTTTAAAGTTATTACTTTGCTTTAATAGCTATAACCCGACGTATTATGACGTCACTAGGACATATAAAATGAAAACAGAAACTTTATTTACGCCGCTCAAACTGGGCCGTCATCGACTGAGCAACCGTATTGTTCTGCCGCCATTAACGCGTTCACGGAGCAGTCAGCCGGGTGATATCGCCAATGATTTAATGGCCACTTATTATAAGCAGCGCGCCGGTGCCGGATTTATGGTGACCGAAGGTACCCAGATCGAGCCACGTGGACAGGGTTATGCTTGGACACCGGGTATTTATAGTGCAGCGCAAATTGAAGGCTGGCGCAAAGTGACTGAGGCTGTACATGCGCAAGGCAATATTATTTTTGCTCAGCTTTGGCATGTGGGCCGCGTCTCGCATACCTCGTTGCAGCCTGACGGGGCTGCGCCTATAGCACCTTCGGCGATTGCGGCGGACAATGTTAAAGTCTTTGTGGAAACGGGCCCTGGCAGCGGTGCTTTAGCAGCACCTTCAATGCCCCGCGCGCTCAGTACGGCTGAAGTGCAAGAGTTGGTGCAATTGTATGCACAGGCCGCGCGTAATGCCTTAAGTGCAGGCTTTGACGGTATAGAGCTGCACTGTGCCAATGGTTATTTGGTCAATCAATTTATCTCTGAACACAGCAATCAGCGTGAGGATGAGTACGGCGGTTCTTTGCCGAATCGTTTGCGTTTCTTGCGCGAAATTGTTGCGGCGGTGTCTGAGGTGGTGGGTGCTGATTGTGTCGGTGTGCGCTTTGCCCCGTTGTTTGCCAGTACTGAAGAAGAGCGGGTGTATATGGGCTTGGTTGAAAGTGACCCGCACAACACGTATATCGAAGCGATTAAAGTGCTGCAAGAGGCCGGTATCGCCTATTTGTCGATTGCTGAAGCCGACTGGGACAATGCCCCAGAGTTGCCTGACGATTTCCGCCGCGCTGTGCGACAAACCTTTAGTGGTCGGATTATCTATGCGGGCCGCTACACGGTGGAGCGTGGTATAAAAACGCTCGAGGCGGGCTTGGGTGATTTGATTGCCTTTGGGCGTCCATTTATTGCCAACCCTGATTTACCGCAGCGTATCGCCAATGGCTGGCCGCTGAATCCGGTCGATCCTGCGACCCTGTATGGTGGCACGGCGCAAGGCTATACCGACTATCCAGCCTACGCAGAGTAGTCCTAGCAGAGCCGAAGTTGCCGGTTAGCGCAGGTGGCAGGGCATGCTAAGCACACAGATATTGCTGTATGCCACGATAATTAAAAACGCCTCAGTAGAGTTGATCTGCTGGGGCGTTTTTTATGGCAATGACACCGTTCTTATGGATGCTTAGCTACAGAGCTTAATTTAAATAACTTAGCAGCTTAAAATTTTAATATCTTTCTGGTCTAGTATAAGTTTTCACTTCAATTAGATAAGTTGGATTGAGTCTTGTTTTAGAATAAATATGAATCAAATAAGTATGGGTAAAATTCATGTTCAAAGTGTTAAATAAAAAGTCGTCGCTCTGGTCGCTGAGTAAGGTTATTCAGTTGTTTACGCTGTAGGTTATTTAGGTGTTAATCCTTGTTTGCTTAACCCTAGCTACTCAGGAGTGGCGCTTTACAGTTAGCAGGCTCGCTATCTTTTTGCTTTTGGTTACTTTGTTCAATTTAGCACTTTAAAGCGGCAGAGCTAATACTGCCCAGAGCAGGTGGTACAGTCTTTATCTAACGCTAGGGGCTCCGTTTCTTGCTTGACTTCAGATAGCGAATTTTTCTTTGATGTGTTTTTTGAATGGACACTTCTCATTGTTGAGCGACTACAGTACCTTAATAATTGACTACAATCGTTAGGCTATTACACTATGTGTTTAGCTACTTATGGTTTACAATAAATATTTGTACTAAAAATACCTAGGCTAATTAGATTTTACTAGGTGGTATTTTAAGGCGCTCTTCATGTGTGGTGATGTGCGTTTTTTAACTTTGCGAAGGAGCAAATATACGATGATCAGTCAATCAATTGGTGTGGTTGAAAAAGCAAGTGGTAAAGCTATTTCCATAGAATGGACTGATACCGTAACTTTGGATTCTATCAGCGTAGTTAAAATGCCATTTGGGCCAAGAGACGTCGAATCTTATCAAGCAGATGATGCGGATTTAATTATTAATCTTAAGTCTGGCGAGAGTGTGACTGTTGAAAACTTTTTTACCATGTTTGGTGAAGAAGATGAGCAGAGCGAGCTTGTACTAGAAGATGATGACGGTGTTCTTTGGTGGGGGCAGTTTGATTCTGGACTCTCAGCGTTTACGTTTACCGAAGTTGCAAGTCTTGATGTGATGGCTGGTGTAACAGCAGGCGCAGCAGGTGGGGTGCCTAACTGGGTTAAGGTAGGGTTGGGACTGTTGGTCGTAGGTGGTTTAATCGTTGGTAAGAGCAGTGGCGGCTCATCATCTAGTCGAAACTCTGATTCAGACAGTGACTCTGATTCAGACAGTGATTCGGATTCAGACAGTGATTCGGATT
>LSQX01133845.1_pt2 | contig 57413 bp, 49 predicted proteins | sample 654561 | NCBI WGS metagenome assembly LSQX01 (sample SAMN04489861, study PRJNA283612) | anaerobic digester metagenome | isolation source: 4 biogas reactors fed with cattle manure at either 37C or 55C with and... | place: Denmark: Kongens Lyngby | collected 2014 | reverse complement strand
TATGATCTGGTCATTCTCGATGAGATCAACAACGCGCTGCACTATGAGCTTATCAGCCTCATGCGCGTAGTTGAGATCATTCAGTCCAAACCCGCACACGTTGAGCTTGTGCTGACAGGCCGGCAAGCCCCACCAGAGCTGATCGAAATCGCAGACTACGTAACGGAGATGAGCCTGATAAAGCATCCATTCGACAAGGGCGTCACCGCCCGCCGGGGCATAGATTACTGAGAAGAAAGCCAAAGACGTCACGAGTTGGTGGCAGGTTGCACGGCGAGGGTGCAGCCTGATAATCTCTTGTTGCGATCAGGATGGATTCTTTGGTTTGGTCAAATATTTCTTCATCTCCACGCAGGTCCCTGGGTTCAGTTGGTGAAAAGCCACCTCGTCCATCAACAGTCGCATACACAAAATACCCCGGCCACACTCGCACAGGTCGCCGTCACACGGCGGGCATACCGTCTCGGGATCAAAGCCCGGCCCTGAGTCGCTGATGCGAATGATCAATTTACTGTCGCGGTTTTCAAGTTGGACGTGAATGTTAGGGTTCGTCTGACTCTGACCATGCTTGATTGTATTCGTGCCAGCCTCCCCGACTGCTATGCATATCTCATCGAGCTGATCGTCTGTGAACTCCATTTCCTGAGCAAAAGCACGCACCCGAGCGCGCAGCTTCGAACTCGATTTGGCGTTGTTGGGCACGTCGAATGTCTCTAGTGCTGGAGCGGAAGATGGGGAGATGATGGTTTTTGTTAATTCGAGCGCTCTAATTGTATCCATGGGTCGGCCGTAACCTCCAAATATAAAAAACAGGCCTGCCCACTCTCTGCCCTCTTTGCGGTCGGTGCCCGTCCACTTACTGGACGATTCTTCTGTTGTTTTTGTTCACCTTTATCCGAATTTCTAAACCAACTGTGGCCGGAGCACAAGCCCCGGCCACCAATTTCAGTCGCTCAATCCCAGCGGCCCAGTCGAGTTTTCAGCGCCTGCTGCTCCTCGAGCATCTCCGCAGGCAATTCATAGCCGAACTGGTCGAAGAACTTTTGCATCCCGTCCAGCTCTTCAATCCAGTCGTCTCCTCGCACCTCAAGCAGCTTATCCATCGCCTCGTCGGAGATGTCCAGCCCCTCCAGGTTCAGCGATTCCTTGGTCGGCACGTAACCGATTGGGGTCTCCCGTGCATCGGCTTTATCGTTGCACCGGCGCAGCACCCAATCCAAGGCCCGCAGGTTCTCTCCATAACCCGGCCACAAAAACTCGCCATTCTCGTCTTGGCGGAACCAGTTGACGTGGAAAATCTTTGGCGGGTTCGTGAGCTTCTTACCTATATCCAGCCAATGCCTGAAATATCGGGCCATGTTATAGCCGCAAAACGGTCTCATCGCCATCGGGTCGCGCCGCACAACCCCCACCGCGCCAGTCGCGGCGGCGGTTGTCTCGCTTGCCATAGTCGCACCGACGTATGAGCCGTGCTGCCAATCGAACGATTCGTAGATCAGCGGAGCCAGTTTCGCTCTGCGGCCACCGAACAGAATCGCCGAAATAGGCACTCCCTGCGGATCCTCCCAATGTGAGGAGATCACCGGACACTGGGACGCAGGCGCGGTAAATCTCGCATTGGCGTTTGCCCCATTCTCGCCATCCTTGGGGGTCCACGGCTTTCCGCGCCAATCGACCCCTTGGTCAGGCGCATCGATGCCCATCCCCTCCCACCATACGGTGTTATCGGGAGTTAGCAATACGTTGGTGAAAATCGAATTGCTCGAAGCGGTCAACATCGCGTTATGGTTGCTTTTCGCCGACGTTCCCGGCGCCACTCCGAAGAACCCTGCCTCCGGATTCACCGCCCACAGCCGACCATCGTCTCCAATTCGGATCCACGCTATGTCATCACCAACCGTCCAAACCTTATATCCCGGCAGAGAATCCGGGGGAATAAGCATGGCGAGGTTGGTCTTTCCGCATGCGCTTGGGAATGCTCCGGCGATATAAGTCACCTCGCCATCCGGGCTTTCCAAGCCGAGAATCAGCATATGCTCGGCCATCCAGCCTTCGGTCAGACCCATATAACTGGCGATTCGCAGGCTCAAGCATTTCTTGCCGAGCAGCACATTGCCGCCATATCCGGAACCATAACTCCAGATCGTGTTATCCTCAGGAAACTGCAATATAAACCGGCGCTCGATATCCAGTTCTCCTTTGCTGTGCAGACACTTGGTGAAATCCTCGTTTTCTCCAAGTTCGTCCAGCGCGACCTGGCCTATGCGCGTCATTATGCGCATATTGAGCACCACATAAATCGAATCCGTCAGCTCGATGCCGAGTTTGCGGAAAGGCGAGCCGGGCACCCCCATAATAAACGGGATCACATACATAGTCCGCCCGCGCATACACCCATCAAACATCGCCCCCACTTTAGCGTATGCTTCTTTGGGGTCCATCCAGTTGTTGGTAGGCCCGGCGTCGGCCTCGGTTCGCGTGCAGATAAACGTCAAGTGCTCGGTGCGCGCAACATCGTTTTCCGCAGTTCGATGCAATACGCAGCCGGGGTATTTTTCCTGGTTGAGCAGATGCAGTTCGCCGGTGGAAAGGGCCTGTTCAGTCAGCCTGTCTTTCTCGGCGTCGCTGCCTTCAATCCAGACGATTTCGTCCGGCTTGCACATTGCAGCCATCTCGTCTACCCATTTTAATGCTTCTTTGTGTCGCGTCATAATGCTCTCCATAAAATTAGAGAATTGGCGCATTAAAAAAGGCCAAGTGTTACCCGCTCCCTTAGCAGATAACACTCGGCCTGTAGTGGGGGTAGATGTTGTCAAGAAACGGGCATCAGAGATACTCTCCGCGCCGAAAAAGAAAACCCCGCACTATATAGCTATCTTTGAGAGCCCGTAATCTCCGCGCCAAGCAGCCCGCAAGCCGCCATTTAGTGATTTTGGACTAATTGCATTTTAACCGCAAAGCAAGCAGAAGTCAATACACAAATACAAACGTAGTCATCATTTTTCGGGCTTCGCAAAAGTCGGGTTTCTTATGAAGGACATACGCTTCATAACAGATAATAGCAAAAGCAAGAAGACAACGGAGGCGGAAGATTTGTTTATAGACCTGCACGCGCACGCCTATCTCGACCCATACCCAGGCCCGGATGGAAATTGCGTGTTTTCCACTCCGGAACAGTTGATACGGCGATACGACGAACTTGGGGTAGAAAAAGGCTGCCTGCTGCCGATTGTGAACCCGGAGTTCTATCTGCCGCAGTCCAACGAGGAGATTCTACGCATAGCGCAAAAATATCCGGAAAGATTTGTCCCATACTGCAACATCGATCCCAGGGCCATCGCCAATAGCCCGGATTCCGACTTGGGTTATCTGCTTGCTTACTATCGCGACCGGGGCTGCAGGGGAATAGGAGAGGTAATGCCCAACCTGGAGTTTACCGACCCTCTGGTATGGAACCTGTTTAAGCATGCCGAGCGGGTGCAACTGCCGCTTACATTTGATATTTCAACACGAATCGGCCGCGCCTATGGGTTATATGATGACCCGGGCCTGCCGCAGCTTGAAGCCTCTTTGCGAGCGTTCCCACAACTCATAATAGTCTGTCACGGACCCGCGTTTTGGGCCGAGATAAGTACCCTGGATTCGCTTGATGACAGATCGAGCTATCCCTCATATCCGATACGAGAAGAGGGTGCGGTTCCGCGACTTTTGCGCAGATATCCTAATATGCGCTGCGACTTGTCTGCCTATAGTGGTTACAACGCCCTCGCAAGAGACCCGGATTATGCCGAGGCGTTTCTAAACGAATTCGCCGACAGGCTGTTGTTTGGACTGGATATTTGTGCTCACGACCAACCCGCGCCGATAGTCGATCTGCTGAATTCAATGAAAGCCGAAGGCAAAATCAGCAGTTTCGTCTTTGACAAAATCGCCCAAAAAAACGCTATCGACCTGCTGGGGCTGGAGCCGTAGCGGCAGGTGTCAGTCATTATTGGCGCATCGGGCCAATTTCAAACAGATCAACGCCAGCGAGGACGCGATCAACACTCCCGGTCGCTGCTCCGTTGCGTTTTTCGAACGCATATTCATTCAGATCAAGCCCGACGACATCATAACCTCGCTCGGCAACATCGGCGAGATAACCGTCATTGCCGCGGCGTGGATCGAGAGCCTGCGCGTTGTTATCTAAATCGAGGCAATTGATAACGAAATCGACTTGATTGCAGTGTATGTTGCAATCTGTGTCGATATCGACTCTTGCCGGATCTTTGCTTGCGAACAGTTCTTCATACCACGCCATAGCAGTGCCCTTTCCGGGTGTCGGGTTCAGCCGAGCCACGCAACAAAAAAGGCCGCTGGAGTTTTTCTCCGCGGCCTTTTGAAGTATGCTTCTTGTTATGAGTTACAGAAGGCTCTCTCCAGGCGGCCGCGGCGCACAAATAACGTTAATAAGGTTGACGCGCAAAGCCAGGCGATTGACGCAAAGCGCCATCGCATTAAGGTAGAGGCCAGTATTGATATTGTTAAGATTTTTTCTCATAGCAATATGCAATAATTATCGGTCGTAATGTGCATTTTACTCAACAATCAACCACTTGTCAAGGGTTTCATCGCACTAATCAGGCTTACGCATTAAAACCCGGCCACGATTCTGGCGAGGAAGTCATTGTCCCAGCCTGTCTTGTTTATCTTGCGCCTTACGCTGACGTTCTTGGATGATTCCTGCTTCGTCTAACCGATGGCAAGTTCTGCCGGCTTCGCGGCCAGGCGCAGGAAATTTGCCCCATGACCTCTAAGCGCAATGGGTAAAGCGGGTATAGAATCCGGATGGAGGTGTGGTTATGGATAATAAAGTAAGACGAGGCTTAGCCCTTGCGATAGCGATTGTGCTGTTGGCTGCCGGCTGCGCACTTGCCCAAACAGCGGGCGTCAGAGAGGTGAAGTTAGATAATGGGCTGACGGTGGTGATGAAAGAATCCCACGCGGCTCCGGTATTTACCGCGCAGATATGGTTCAAGGTCGGTTCGCGCAACGAGCATACCGGTATCACCGGGATATCCCATCTGCTGGAACATATGCTTTTCGCTAGCTCCAAGAACTTCAAAAAAGGCGAGGTGTCCAAGATGGTTCACGAACGCGGTGGGATAGACAATGCCGCGACGTGGACGGATTTCACCTACTATTGGGATCTGCTTTCCAGCGATAACCTCGAGTTTGCCATAAAGACACTTGCCGAAAAGGCCGGAAACGCATTATTGCTCAACGACGAAATCCAAAAAGAGCGTGTGGTTGTGCTAAGTGAACTCGAAGGCAACGAAAATAATCCGGACAGGTTGCTGTATCAAGCTGTGATGGCCCAGGCTTTTGTGGCGAGCGGGTATCACTGGCCGACTATCGGGTTTCGATCCGACGTGGAAAATATCGACCACGCCCAGTTAGAAAATTATTATCACTCCTACTATCATCCGAACAACGCCACTCTGGTGCTGGTAGGAGATTTTGATTCAAACAAAGCTCTTGCGCTTGCGAAAAAATACTTCGGCACGCTGCCGAAAGGCAGCCTGCCTCGACTTCCATACACGACCGAGCCTCCACAGCGAGGACAACGCCGCGTAATAGTGCACAGGGAGGGCACTTCGCCGAGGGTGATACTGGGCTACCATGTGCCAAGTCTGACCGATCCGGATTCATATCCGCTCACAGTGCTCGATCAGATAATGAGCGGGGGCCGTTCGAGTCGGCTGTATCAGGCGTTGGTGGAGGGGCAGATCGCGACGTCGGCGTGGTCGAGTGCGGGGAATCGCATTGCCCCATCCCTGTTTATGTTCGGAGCCACCGCCATGCAGGGTGTCGAGGTGGGCAAACTGGAGGCGGCGCTTTTGTCTCAAGTGGAGGTCGCGAAGAACGAAATGCCCTCCTCTGAGGAGATGCAATCCGCCAAAAACCAACTCGAAGCATATTTTATATATCAAAACGACAGCGTCTCCGATCAAGGTGAGCAGTTGGGATACTACAGCACCGTCGCCGATCTGGACTATCTCAAACAGCTTGTCGGCAGAATCAAAGCAGTCACCCCCGAACAGGTGCAGGATGTAGCTCGTAAATATTTCACAGCCGACAACCTGACAGTGGGAACATATATCCCGATGGGCGAACCGAGCGGAGGCGGCGAAACATCGACAATCGGGCCTATTCAGAACCAAACTCGCCCCGGGATATGCTACTATCACAAGCCCGAGACTAACCCCGCTTCCGACCTGCCAATTCAACCTGCGACCACAGCAGCAGGGCCGGCGCAGCCGTCGCAGCTTACCAAGCCTATACGAAGCGTGCTCGATAACGGCATGGTTGTGATAGTGCATGAGAACCATTCCAACCCGACGGTGGCGATCTCTGGAAACCTCAAAGCCGGAAAAGTGTTTGACCCTGCCGACAAACAGGGGGTTGCGGCGTTGACTGCGGAGATGTTGAATCGAGGCACGACAAAAAGAACATCTCTTGAGCTGGCCAACCAACTGGAGTTTGTGGCGGCCCAGCTCGATACCTCAGTCGATGTGGAATCCGCAACGTTCAGCGGCAAATCTTTGACCAAAGACTTCGACCTGCTGCTGGATTTACTTTCCGATGAACTTAGGAATGCCTCGTTTCCGGCAGATCAGTTCGAAAAAGCCCGCTCCGAGATGCTTTCTGCGCTGCAACAAAGTCAGGAATCCCCCAGATCTCGTGCGGTGCGCGCCTTCTACAACTCTGTTTTTCCAGTTGGTCATCCGTATCACAGGCTGACAGTGGAGCAGGCTCGGGATGCTTTGACTGATATCGAACGAGAAGACCTCGTCGAATTCCACTCCAAATATTACCGTCCGGATACCGCGATAATTGTGGTCGCAGGGGATGTAAGCCCGAGCAAAGCGATCGATTTGGTCAAAAAATACTTCGGCGACTGGAAAGCCGCAGGTCCAAAGCCTGTGGTTGATATACCGACGATCGAGCCTCCCAAACAAGAGCAGCGAATCGTGATCCCTATGATGGACAAAACCGAGGTGGATGTGATTTATGGCTATCCGCTGGGGATAAAGCGCTCCAGCCCGGACTACTATGCTTTCCGCATCGCAAATCAGATTCTGGGAGGCTCAGGGGCGCTTACAAGCACCCTCGGGGAGAGCATCAGGGAGAAAAGCGGGCTGGTATACAGCGTGTTCTCCACTTTCGATGCAAGCCTGGGAGCGGGGCCGTGGTACGCTTTCTTCGGTTCGAGCGGAAAAAACGCTGATAAGGCTATTGAGCTGTTGCAAAAAGACGTGCGGCAATTTGCTGAAAAAGGAGCCACCGAGGCGCAGTTCAAACGAGCACAGGAGTTTGTAATCGGCGTCTTTCCGATTGCGCTTGAGACCAACTCGGGGATAGCGCAGGCTCTGTTGAGCGCTGAGTTCTATGACCTAGGGATCGATTTTCTCGACAGATACGCAAGCATCTACAGAGCGGTGACTCTAAAACAAGTCAACGATGCGGCCAGGAAATACATCAGGCCGCAATCCGCGACGATGGTGATAGCCGGGCCTTATGAGGAGAAGAAATAAACGCCTGTTGTCAAGGTTTGAGGGACTCTCGAAGTGATCATACAGATAGTATAAAACACGGGAGGGTGCGAAATGCGCGACAGAGCTTCCATATATGCTGCCGGCCTGATGGTGATCTGGCTGGTTGGGTTATCAACAGTGGGTTGTTATGCTCAAAAGGCGGCAAGCCCCGGTGCAGGCCCGAGTGGGGTGCTGCTCAACGAGGAACTGCGCATTATCGAGATCGTGAAGCGAATATCTCCGACTGTTGTCGCAGTTACAAGTTATAATCAAGCCGATACCAGACAGGGCTTGGGTTCTGGTATTATCGTATCATCAGATGGCGAAGTGCTGACCAACAACCATGTCGTCAGCAAAGGGGCCAGGCTTAAGGTGACTCTGGCTGACGGGCGAGAACTCGTTGCCAAGAACCTCGGCGGCGATCCTTTGATCGATCTGGCCATTATAAAGATCGATGCAAATAACCTGCCTACTGCTCCGCTGGGTGACTCCGACGATTTGCAGGTTGGGCAGACCGCGATTGCCATAGGCAACCCCTATGGCTTCGAGCGCACCGTCACAGTGGGGGTGATAAGCGCACTTGGTCGCAGCATACCGGGAGGCGGGGCCTCACTGAGCAATCTCATACAGACCGATGCCAAGATCTATCCGGGTAACAGCGGAGGGCCGTTGTTGGATAGCAGCGGCGACGTAATCGGGGTAAATGCCGCAGTAGTTGGCGGTGATGTCGGGGTGCTGGGGTTTTCGATACCCATTAATACTGCCAGGCGTGTGATGGAGGATGTGCGCCGTTACGGGCATGTGCGGGTTCCGTGGGTTGGAATTTCGTATGGCGATATCACCCCCGAGATAGCGGCAGTGTTCAAATTGCCGGTAAAAGAGGGGGTAATTGTCGCCGAAGTTGAAAAAGATGGCCCGGCGGCACTTGCCGGAATCCGTAAAGGCGATATAATCGTTGAGGTAGACGGCAAAAAAATTACCGACGGCGGGGATCTGCAGAAAATTCTGCGAAACAAAGATGTCGGCCAGAAAATGCCGGTGACGGTTTTGCGAGATGGCAAAAAGCAGAACATAACCGTCACTCTGCGTGAGATGCCGATGGGCCTGAGAGCAACACCGTAGGATTCGCCGGCCATTGGTCGCGCGGATCCTGTGGCTGATGGCCGATGATCTTGAGGTGAGCTTTGAACAGGGAAGTAACTAGTTTTGGCACATCGGTGGTGCTGTTATATCATCGTATTGGGCCGATGAAGTTGAGTTCGCATGTAGCTGGGCAGTATGTATGTCCGCGAGTCTTCGCGTGGGGAATAGATGGCCTGCGGCAGGGAAAATGGCAGGCGACATCGCTGGATGCGTGCATAAAATACGGCACAGAAGGCGGTGAGAACAGCGAGGATCACTTCGCGATCACTTTTGATGATGGCTATCTCAGCGTATACGAACACGCCTGCCCCATTCTCAAGGATCGGGATATGACTGCCACTGTTTATGTGGTTGTGGATACGCTCGGCGGCATCAACCTCTGGGATAAAAGAGCCGGAGACAAAGAAGAAAAAATGATGTCGGCAGACCAGGCGCGTGAACTTGCCGAAAGCGGGTTCGAGATCGGCTCGCATACGTTAACACATCCACGTCTCGCCAACCTCAACGACGATGAACTTATACGCGAAATTGTAGACTCCAAACAAAAACTGGAGGATATCATTCAACAGGACGTGACTTCTCTGTCATATCCGTACGGCAATTTTGATGGCAGGGTTTTGAATGCTGCGGCTGCCGCAGGCTACAAGAACGCCGTCAGCACAAAGCTCGGGACCATCATCGAGGGCACAAGTATGTTTGAGATTCCCCGAATAAATGTCCGCTGGAACGGATTCGGATGGCATCTTCGACGAAAGATAAGACGCGCCACCCGAGCCACTGAGATACAAACGTGACCGGTCTGCGCGTCCTTGAAGCTATCACGCCTTCGCGGATCGGTGGTGCGGAGGTTTTCGTTACTCATCTGGTTTCTAGTTTCGAAGAGATGGGTGTGCAAGTCGGGGTGTTTTGCCCCAAAGGCCGGCCGTTCGTGGAATATGTGCGGGCCAGAGGTGTCTCCCCGATCACCTGGAAGACCCACGGTAAGTTCGATCCCTTGACTATAATCAGGCTTGCGCGGCTCCTGAAACGCGGGCGATATGACGTCATCCACACTCACCTATCCACCGCCAGCCTGCTCGGGGCGTTTGCGGCAAAACTCGCGGGACGGCGCAGCGCGGCTCACGTACACGGGCTTAACACTGCCACTTGTTTCAGATATTCCGACCGGCTGATCGCAGTGTCACAGGCTGTAAAGTCGCATCTTGTCGCACAAGGAATAAAAGAGCACAAGATACATGTCGTGCATAACGGGGTGGATTTGGTTAAATATCAACCGACCGGCACAAGAGAGGCTAGGGCGGCTTTCGACGGGAGCGCAATCGCAATTGAGCCTGATGAGCTTTTACTTGGGGTTTTCGGCAGACTATCGAGCGAAAAAGGTCAGCGGGTCGCTATTGAAGCTATGTTTTTGATCTCTAAAGAGTATCCCGGCGCGAGGCTGGCTATAGTGGGCGACGGTGGCGATATGGACGATCTGAAGTCAGCCACGGCAGCCCTCGGTTTGAATGACCGCGTGATATTCACAGGTTTTGTCCAGGACGTGAGAGGGATTATGGGTGCGTGTGATGCAGTCGTGGTCCCTTCATCTCGGGGCGAGGGTTTCGGGCTTGCTGCGGTGGAAGCGATGGCTCTGGGTAAGCCTGTTGTGGCGAGCGACCAGGGCGGGCTTAAGGAGATCATCATCCACAACGAAACCGGGCTTCTTACCCCTCCGAATGACCCACAGTCTTTAGCCGAGGCAGTTTGCAGTATTTTGGCTGACCCCAAAGAGGCAGAATTGATGGGTTGCAAGGGCCGGGAAAGAGTCGAAAAGCATTTTGCGCTCGGTGAACAGATGCGCAAAGTGCTTGACGTTTTGCAAGAAAACTAGAGCGTCTACAGGTTCAGACCTACTGCGGCCAATTCGGCCTTGGTCGAAGCGACATCCACGTGATGTATCGTCGGAATACCCAATTCACGGGCGACTTCGATGTGCAGCGCCGTATCATCAATAAAAATCACCTCGTCTTTTCGCAACTGAACCTGATCCATCGCAAGGCTGAAAATCGCGGGGTCGGGCTTTTCTGCGCCGACATAACAAGAACACACAAAGAAATCGATCAGTTGACGCAGGTTAAATTTGTCGATTCTGTAGTTGGTCAGTTCCCGTCCTTCATTGCTCAGTGCCACAGCCTGCAGACCGTGCTGAGATTTTATGCCGCGGATCAATTCGATCATGTCCGGATACGGTTCAGAATGTGAGAACATGAAATCGACGAATTGCTCCTCGGTGAAGTCCCGTTTCTCATAAAACACGATCCGCTTCAGATACTCGCTGAGGCTGATGCGGCCCTCCTCATAGATGTGGAAAACGACCGCATGCCTATCCTGCATCTCATCGCAGTCCAGACCAAAGCGCTGGGCGGCCTGGGTGCGTAAGTGCCGCCCCCAGCCTTTGGTCAGCAAAACCCCTCCTATATCAAGAAGCAGCCCTTTGATTGCCATCGTCGACCTCCCTGGCGCGTCTAATACGGCCACTTCCAGTCCCGCACAGACGGCATATCCTCACCATATTTCGTGATATATTGCTTGTGCTCGATGAGCCTGTCTCGCATGTTCTGTTTCACATAAGCAGCCAAATAGCCCAGCTTAGGGACACGGTCGATAACGTCGCTGACCAGATGAAAACGATCCAGGTCGTTCATCACCGTCATATCAAACGGCGTCGTTGTCGTCCCTTCTTCTTTATAACCTCGAACGTGCAGATTTTTGTGGTTTGTGCGGCGATATGTCAGGCGATGGATCAGCCACGGATAGCCGTGATAAGCAAATATGATTGGCTTGTCGGTGGTGAAAAGGGTGTCGAACTCACGGTTGGACAAGCCGTGCGGGTGTTCTTCTTCGGGTTGCAGGGTCATGAGATCAATCACGTTTATGACACGCACTTTGAGGTCCGGAATCGTCTCGCGTAGTATACTTACTGCTGCCAGCGTCTCCAAAGTCGGCACATCCCCCGCACAAGCCATCACCACATCCGGCTCAAAACCCATATCGTTGCTGGCCCAATCCCATATGCCAATCCCCGCCGAACAGTGCTTGATTGCCCCATCCATATCCAGCCACTGCGGGGCCGGCTGTTTGCCCGCCACTATTACGTTAATGAAGTCGTGGCTGCGCAGGCAGTGGTCGGTCACGCTCAGCAGAGTGTTTGCATCCGGCGGCAGATACACGCGGATGATGTCGGCCTTCTTGTTCACGACCAAATCGATGAACCCCGGGTCCTGGTGTGAAAACCCGTTGTGATCCTGCCTCCAGACGTGCGAAGTAAGCAGATATGTCAGCGAAGCGATCGACCGCCGCCACGGAATGTCCCGGCACACTTTCAGCCATTTCGCGTGCTGGTTGAACATCGAATCCACTATATGGATGAACGCCTCATAGCAAGTAAACAAACCGTGTCGACCGGTGAGCAGGTAGCCCTCCAGCCACCCTTCGCACATATGCTCGCTGAGCACTTCCATCGCACGCCCATTGTGTGAGAGATGGTCGTCGTAGGGATACGTATCCGCCATCCATGCACGGTCGGTAGCCTCGAAAACACTCTGCAGCCTGTTGGACGCTATTTCATCCGGGCCCATCAGACGGAAATTTGTGGGATTAAGCTTGATGACGTCGCGCAGCAGTTCACCTGTGATTTTCGTGCCCTCTGCGAAAACCTGCCCGGGTCTCGGGACATCCACCGCGTAACGCCTGAAATCCGGCATATTCAATTCTTTGAGCAGCAGCCCACCGTTGGAATGCGGATTTAAGCCCATTCTGCGATTTCCCTTGGGCGCGAGATCGGCGAGTTCATCGATCAGCCTGCCTTCTTCGTCGAAAAGCTCTTCCGGCTTATAGCTTTTCATCCAGTCTTCCAGCAGCCGAAGATGATCGGGCTTGGAGGCGAGTTGGGCAAATGGCACCTGGTGTGAGCGCCAATAATCCTCGACTTTCAGCCCATCAACTTCTTTTGGGCCTGTCCACCCCTTTGGAGTTCTAAGGATAATCATAGGCCAGCGCGGGCGTGCGGTATCCCCGCCAACGCGTGCATTGTGCTGTATCGTCTTGATCTCCGAAATGACCTCATCGAGCGTATGCGCCATCAATTGATGCGCTTCGGCAGGTTCTGAGCTATCCACAAAATATGGTTTGTAGCCATAACCTTCAAAGAGGTCGATTAGCTCCTTCTTTGGTATGCGCGCCAATATGGTCGGGTTCGCGATTTTGTAGCCGTTGAGGTGCAGTATCGGCAGCACAGCGCCATCGCAGGTCGGATTGAGAAATTTATTGGAATGCCACGAAGTTGCAAGCGGCCCTGTTTCAGCTTCTCCATCTCCAACGACACATGCGACAACGAGTTCGGGGTTGTCAAAAGCCGCGCCATACGCATGCGCCAGAGAGTAACCCAGCTCGCCCCCCTCGTTGATTGAGCCGGGAGTCTCGGCGGCTACGTGGCTCGGGATTCCGCCCGGGAATGAAAACTGCTTGAACAAACGCCGCATACCCTCAGCGGTTTGCGGGATTGTCGGGTAGATCTCGCTGTAAGCGCCCTCCAGATAGACGTTTGCAACCAGCGCCGGGCCGCCGTGACCTGGCCCGGTGACAAAAATCATATCAAGGTCGCGCTCCTTGATAAGGCGATTGAGGTGTACATAAATAAAGTTAAGCCCCGGTGTGGTGCCCCAATGGCCCAAGAGCCTGGGTTTAATATCTTCGATGCTTAATGGCCGTCGAAGCAGCGGGTTGTCCAGTAAATATATCTGGCCGACAGAAAGATAGTTCGCCGCATTCCAGTATGCGTTCATCTTCCGCAGTTCTTCTTCGTTGAGAGGTCTGGGTTGGGTATCGGGAGTGGCCTGCGTGATGCTCATCTTTTCCTCCATTTTGGCTTGCTGCGCCGAATCATCTATACCCAGCTTTGCACCCATTACCGCACACTTAATGAGCAAATCACCCCGTCAATAAAAAAAGCGGCCCGCAGGGGCCGCCGATCGTTTTACTTAGTTCCTATTTTTCCGGCACGTCGATAATCACAACCGTAGGGGTATGGTCGGACGTCCCCTTTGTCAGCTCGGCAGGAATCCCGGGCGCATCCGAAACCCGCCCAACCAAAGGACGCGTGGTCCAAATCTGATCGATTCGGCCGGTCGCTTGAGGTGTCAAAACAAATCCCGAAGCGCGCATAGCATTGGTCTGCGGCATATGTTTTCCATAAACGAAGTTCGCATCGCCCATCATAACTCCGAGGTCGAATGCATACGGCCTCATCTTTGAAGCCAGGTTGCGAATCTCTTCTAACTGACTTTCAGGGTTTCTGCGCAGGTTGAAATGCTGCACAAACACGTGAAACAGCCGGCCATCCGGCAAAGTCACCCCTGCTTGCAGGGCAGATCGAGTGAATTCTTTCGGGAAATGTTTCGCGGAAGCGATAGGAAATTTGCTATAAATCGCGACGTGGAATCCGGAGATGCCGGAAGTGGCCAGATAGTAGTTCATGCCAATAGCTTTTGCAAATTTCCTGGCTATAGCTTCGTCTTCTTTATTCCAGGAGTTGGCTTCCTCAATGCCCAGAATATCAGGATCAACATTTTTGACGACTGAGATAATACGCTCGAGGCGATCGCCAATACATCCCGCGTCTCGTTCAGCGATTGCTCTGTCGCTTTCATAGATCCCGGCTCCATAGAGAATATTATAGGTCATCACGGTGAGTTTCATCGAAAAAGCAGGGCGAGGAATGCAGAGAAGCACCAGCAGAGCAAACATAAGATAACGCACAACTACTAAATCCTTTCGTTTTCAAGTTGCAGTTCGGGTCTATTTATCGAAACTGGGAATCTTCATTTGCACTCCGTTTCGCTTTGACGACTCGTGCGCAATGATGCCAGGGACTGTGTAGGCCAGGGCTTCGTGGACATCTATGGCGGGCTTCCGGTGATTTACTAGAGCGTCTATGAACTCGTGGGTGAGAAATGGCTCCGCGCCTTCGTGCCCGCCGCCCATCCTCAGTGTCTCCGGAAGCATCGTATTCGCCCAGTTCGGTTGGTCATATTTCTCGAACTCAGCCTCCGAGCGAGCGAATCCCGCGCTATCAGTCCCCATTTTGTGGCTCGAACGCCTGATAATCGGCCCAACCCCGTTTGGGTGTGGTTCAAAGAAGCTCATTTTGCTGCCATACCACTGCGCTCTCTCGCAGCCACCAAACGCTCCACGCCAGTTTATCGAAACCCGCATAGCGTTTCCCTTGTCGGTCTTGAACAGTGCTGTCTCGTTCCAGAATTTGTTGCCATAGGGATTGCCATCCATAATCGGGTCGCCATCCCCCCAGCCTATGCTGGTCACCTCAACGAGCCGCTCCCCTGTTAAACCAACCAGAAATGAAGTGCAATGGGTGGGGTAGAGCATCGGGGGAAGACCCCATCGCCAAGTGTGATTTCTCTGTTCGTCCTTCCAAAGCGCAAATTCCATCCCAGCGTGGTGATATTCAGCCTCGGTGTAGTAGATGTCCCCGAACTTGCCTTCTTGGAGGAACTGCCGAGCAGAGATAATCGCGGGGTGGTAGTAGCTGGTTTCAGCCATCATATATGTAAGACCGGTCTTTTTTTGAATCGCGAGCAATTCCTCGGCCTGTTCAAGCGATATGCACGCCGGAACAGCGCAGATCACGTGCTTGCCCGCATTCATACAAGCTGTGCTATGTTTGACATGATCCGGCGCACCGGAAAACACCGCCACCGCATCGACCTTAGGATCTTTTATCAGCTCTTCCAGTGAGTTATATGCTTTGTCGCACTTGTAGACGTTCATCAAGTGCTTACGCCTGTCCTCGCGCAAATCGCTGACTGCTTCCACAATGCAGTTTGGGTCCTGATGCCAGTGAAATGCTGCGCCAAAACCGCCGCCAACTACTCCGATTCGTACTTTGGATGCTGCCATATTGGTTTTCTCCTCACGATCAGGCTCCGCCCGCAAGCCGAGTTTCGAGGCCGCCATTGTCCCTGCAACGGCAACTCCGCCACGAAGTAAATCTCTTCTTGAAACACGAGAATCTATATCCGGCGTCATAACGTTGTCTCCTGAGCGCGATTCTCCGGTTAATGGGAGTCTAGCAAACGTTTCGCCGCCGCGTCAAGGCGGGCCAGCAATATTTGCTTACACACTAAAACGAAGCTGCCCTTCTCTCTCCCGGGGAGAGGGGCTTTCCCTTGTGGAGCCATAGGCGCGATAAACGCGCAGGGCTCCAAGTGGAGCCCTGCAAGAAACGTTGCTGCTTATAACTCTTGCAGCCTTGCAAGCTCTTCAAACCGCAGGTCTGCGCCAATCACCCCGACGCAATCGCCTTGATCGTCGATAAGCGGCGCGGAGACAGTGATGCACAATGCCCCGGTAATCAGAGATTTGTAGAAGTCGGTGATGAATACCCCACCTTCGTCGATGGCTCCGTTAAACCAGTCTCTGTCGGAGAAATCCTCGTTGAGGTTGAATTTGCCGTATTTATCGCGGAACTCCGGATGTGTGATGTTCTCCGTGATCTTTCTGCCGGAGGCGTCAGTGACATATATGAACTGTATAAACGGGTGCTTTCGCTCCGCCGCCTGCAGGATCGGCTCCATACGCTGCCGCTCCAGGCTGCGCACCGCGTCGTCTTCGGCGAGCGCCTCGATGATCTTCTCCGATAGCCCCAGCGCATGGTCGCGAAGCCGCGCGAAATCGCTCTTGAAATATTCTGGTAGATACATTCGAGCCTGCATCAGCATTTCATTGTCTGAAATAGACGTGACTCTGCCCACCGCGTATTGCTCTTTCACCCATTCGTGTATACCCCCAAGACCAACATGCCGCTTGTCGAGCGCGGATTCCGGTTTGAGGCCGAGATACGAGTTGACCCAATGCGCAATGCCCGCTATTCCGGATTTATCGGTCACATTGACGCGGGCCGGCTGATCCAGAATCTTGTCCGTGTCGAAGATATTGTATATCTCTTCGTTTTTCAGCATTCCATCGGCATGAATACCCGCACTGGTGACGTTGAAGTTGCTGCCGATGAACGGATAGTTGCCGGGTATGTGGGTATCTATCTCCGTTCTAAAGTATTCTGCAATCTCAGTTATCACCCGAGTATCGACACCGTTGGTCTGGCCGTTCAACGATACATAGTCGATTATCGCGCCCTCCAGAGGCGGATTGCCGGTTCGCTCTCCAAACCCCAAAAGCGCACAATTCGTCGACGCGCAGCCATACAGCCACGCCGTAGTGGCGTTGACCAGCACTTTATGGAAGTCGTTATGGCCGTGCCATTCGAGCCACTCGCCCGGGACGCCGCATTCGTGTATCATCGCATGGATCATCTTGGGAATACTGCGCGGCAGCGCAACCTCCGCATACGGCAGCCCGTAACCCATAGTATCGCACAGGCGGATTTTGACAGGCTTGCCGGCCTGTTTGGCGATGTCCATAAGTTTTTGGACAAATGGAATAATGAAGCCGTAAAAATCAGCTCGGGTAATGTCTTCGAGGTGGCATCGGACGCTGTCCAGCGATTCGAGCGCCGTCGACACCAGGTCGATGTAGTGCTCCAACATCTGCGAACGCGTCTTTTTGAATTTCAGAAATATGTGATAGTCCGAAGCCGAGGTCAAAATCCCGGTCTCAGACAGGCCCATCTCCTTAACGAGAGCAAAATCCTGTTTGTTGGCCCGTATCCAGCCGGTGATCTTAGGAAATTCATGGCCAAGTTCGAGGCATTTTCGCACAGCTTTTTTGTCGTTTTCGCTATACAAAAAGAACTCAGTCGCCCGAATCACTCCGTTTGGCCCACCAAGCCGGCTGAGCATATCATAAAGGTTGACGATGTCTTCCACTCTATACGGCGGCCGCGCCTGCTGGCCGTCACGGAACGTTGTGTCAGTAATAAAGAACTCACTGGCAGGCTCCATCGGCACGCTCTTGCCGTCAAAAAGCACGCGCGGAACTTCGGTATAAGGATACATCTCGCGCAGCAGGTTGGGTTCAGTCACATCTTGCACTTCCCGCCGCACCATAGGCTGCAGAAGTCCCGAGTTGGGGTCTTTTATTATCATTCGATTCCCTCTCCTTGAATATGTTCGCGGAAGCATCCGTGATGAGGGACGCACGAACGGATTACACCTATAGTATATCAGGAAAAGCTCTCAAAGGTTCAATTGCCCAGCCGAGCCGCAGAGGGTCAGCCATTGCGGCGGGATATAGCAGAGTTTGCGGGACTCCTGTCAGCGGTTTTGCGCAGATCCGACACTTCTCTTTTGGTGAGTAGTCGAGAGTCTCCCTCACGCAAATTCGTAAGATCGAGTTTGCCGATTTTTGTCCTCATCAGGGACAATACATGGTACCCCACCGTCGAAAACATCCTTCGCACCTGCCGCTTGCGCCCTTCGCGGATAACAACCTCTACGGTGCTCGTATTGTCCTTAGCGGAGTATGCCAACAATCTGGTCCTTGCCGGAGCAGTAATCCCGTCTTCCAACTCCACCCCGTCCTCCAGAACATGCATATCGGCTGACTTGATCCTGCCTCGCACCACAGCGACGTAGGTCTTTTCAACCCGGTGCGACGGGTGGCTCATCAGCTTTGTGAACTCCCCATCGTTTGTCAAGATCAGCAGCCCAGCCGTATCGACATCCAGCCGACCGACGGGATACAAAAAAGCATCAATACTTTTGACCAGTTCCATGACCGTTTTTTCGGCGTGCGGATCCGATCGAGTCGAGGTATAGCCACGGGGCTTATTGAGCAGCACATATACCTTGTCGGCAGGCGGCCCGATCGGTTTGCCGTCGACGGTAATCGCGTCCCTTTGCGGATCTGCCTTCGTGCCCAATTCGGTTATAATTTGTCCGTTGACCGCCACCCTACCGGCGGCGATTATATCCTCGCACCGGCGACGTGAGCCGACGCCTGCGCCTGCGAGCACTTTTTGCAATCTTTCTTCCATATCCGCCTACTATCAGGCACGCAACCAGCGCGCCACATCCTTTTAGAATCGATATCGCCCTGCGTTGGAGGCTGATTCCAACATCCTGCCCAGCTTTCAACCCCACCGACGCTGCCTGCCGTCCATCCACAATAGCGATCATCCTGCCGACGGACGCGCCCCGGGCAATCGGGGCTTCGAGAGGGATAAAATCAAGCTTCGTCTCGATTTTGCTGCCTTTTTTGGCTGCCGGCACCGTCAACTCTTTGCTTGCCAACGCATCCACCTGCCGCTGCCGCCCACCTTTAACCTCAGCGTCCCCGCATTTCTGATTCGCCCCGACAATCCGCCTCGGCTCGAAATTGTTAAACCCATAATCCATCAGCAGCGCAGTTTGTCCATTCGCGTTGGGGCTGCCCAAAATCGCCGATACCAGCCTCCAGCCATCCCGCGTCGCGCTGCCCACATAACAAGTGCGCGCCTGCTTCGTATAACCGGATTTCACCCCATCCGCTCCAGGGTAGCCGCGCAGGAACTTGTTGTGACTAAACACACACAAATCCTCTTTGTTGATTGTGCGGCTGCTGAGTTGGTATTTTCGCGTTTGGACGGCCTCGTTAAACACCGGATACCGCAGAGCATATCGAGCCATCAAACACAAATCATAGGCCGATGAATAGTGATTGGGATCGTGCAGGCCGTTTGGCGTGACAAAATTGGTATCCTTACACCCCAAGCTGGCTGCCTTGGCATTCATCACTGCGGCGAAACTTTCGGTTGACCCCGCGATATGCTCCGCCGCAGCGACCGAAGCGTCGTTAGCAGAGCGCACCAGCATACCCGTCAACAGATCCTTTGCAGTGATTGTTTCGCCGACTTTGAGGTGCAGCGAGGTATACGGAGTATCGCAGGCGCTTTTGCTGGCTTCGATCCTGTCAGTCATATCGCAGTGCTCGATGAGCAGAATGGCGGTCATTATCTTAGTGGTGCTGGCGTTGGGGAGCCTCTTGTGCGGGTCCTTCTCATACAGTACTACCCCCGTATCCGCATCCATCAATACCGCACCCAGCGCGTCCAGAGAAATCTCAGCAGGCGGATCTCCCGCGCACAGCACACCAGACGCCAAAACAATCAAAATCGCCCAGCCCGCCAGGCGCAAAAATCGTAAAATACACATATCAAAATCCAACCGCAGCGCAGATATATACCCGTCCCGAAGATAAATCCCGGCGCAGCAGCGCGTTAAATCAACTCAGGACCTGTTCAGACATATCCGCGCCGTCAACGTTCAACAGCTCCTTCTGAGCTTCCAGCGCCTTCACCGCTTCCACCGCAACCATGTCGATATCCGGAAGCTCCGATACATCGTTCAGACCAAAGTACTCCAAAAACTCAGGTGTCGTCGCGTAAAGAACCGGCCTCCCCGGCGCCTGCTTACGCCCGGCCTCCTTTACTAATCCGCGCTCCACCAGTGTCCTCATTACCCCACCCACATCGACTCCGCGTACAGCCTCGACCTCCGGGATTGTACACGGCTGCCTGTATGCAACCACAGCCAATGTCTCGAGCGCAGCTTTCGATAGTTTGCGCCTGGCGGGCTGAAGTATCATCGCACAATAGTCCCCAAACTCCGGCCTCGTGCATATCTGATAACCCCCGGCCAGCCGGGCAAGCTGCAATCCGTGGCTGCAGTTAAAGTCATCTTCCAGCGCAGCCAAAGCGTCTGCCACCCGCTGCTCATCGATGTCCAGAGTGTCGGCCAACTGCCTGGCGCTCATAGGCTCAGACGCCACGAACAACAAGCACTCGATGACGTGTCTGAGCTTGCCGTTGCGATGCGGTTCGGCCTCCGGTTCCAGGGCATCCGGAACTATCGCCACCCCGCAAACAGCTTCCGCCAAATCCTCGACCGGCGCTTCAGAAACAGGCTGGGCCGAGATAATCGTATAGACCGCATCCGATGCTGTATCTCTAGCTTCCATTTGGCTCCACAACAACTATAGAAATGGGCGCGAATGCCCGGGATTGTTTAACACTCAACTTTTTCTGCCTCAGCAGTTCAAGAAGCGCAAGAAATGTGATTACTACCTCGACTCGATTCGACACATCGTCGAACAGGTCCACAAATTGCATCTGCCCGGCCGCCTCGGAGACCTTTTTGAAGACTTCGCGCATCCGCATCCGAACGCTCACTTTTCGGCGTTGAATGCTGGTTACAGGTTCCTCATCGACGTCCGAGAGTATCCTTTGAAGCGCGGCGAGCAAATCGACGGCAGTGATATCGGACAGATCAAAGGTCGGGCGCAAATCGAAATCCAGTTCGACCGCTCCCCTGGCAAACACCCGCGCCTGCTCGGCTTCCCGCTCCCTGAATATCTCCGCGGCGCCTTTGAACTTTTCATATTCAATCAGCCGCTCAACAAGCTCCACGCGAGGATCGCAAGGTTCTTCGTCGATCTCCTCTTTCGGATCCTCCGGCAGCAGCATCCTGCTTTTTATCTCAAGAAGCGCCGCCGCCATCACCAGCCACTCCCCTGCAATTTCCAGGTCCAGTGTCTCCATCAGGGATAAATACGCCAGATACTGCTCAGTAACCTTCGCGATCGGAATATCGTAGATGTCGATTTCGTTGGATCGGATGAGGTGCAAGAGCAGATCGAGAGGACCCTCGAAGACTCCCAATGTGACCTTATATGGGCTTTCTTCGAGTTGCATTTGGCCCTCCAATGGCTCTACGCCGTAGCAGCGTCCAGCGCCAGCGCCGGCTCGTCAGCAAAATATACCAGATGCGACCGGCATTTACAATCGCTCGAGCCAAACCCCTTAACCGGAGTCGACGCGCCTTCCATAGCGAGCATAGCCGCATTGCAGCCGCACTCAAGACGCACACCAGCCGAGCATTCCTTTATAGCATAGCGGATTATCGAGCTTTGCTCAAGTAGATAATCGATGTGCCAGTGAAAACGTTTCGAATTCGACAGATGCCGTGCCACCCTATGATCCAGTCCGTTCATCGCACTGCCGGTGTAAACATAATACCCCGCGGGAAACTCGAACACGCCGAGCCTTCCCACGGGCATAATCTTGTCGGAGTCGAGCTTTATCAGAAGCTGATAAACCCCTCGCTTCATTTTCACAAAAAAGCCTTTGCCGCGATTGCGATGACTTTCGCGTAGTCGATTTTGCCCTCAGTTCTGACCACGATCAGTTTCTTTATGGGCTTACCGTCCTCTACAGCGGATTGCAGCCTATAGCCATAGAGCTTTTCGCCACCATTTTGAACAAAAAGAGCAAAGCAGCCCATCTTCGGCGTGGAATGTCGAAGCACCTGGCTCCACTGGCCGGCGGGCGCGTTTTTCGTGTAGTAATCATTGATCTGCGCGTCGGTTGCGCCGTTTTGAATTTCCATCTGACGGGCTTCGATCAACTTGACATCCTTGAGCGCCGCGTCAAGATCGGCAGGGCTGATTTTGTCCTGCAGCCCGCCGAGTTTCAACATCGGCAGCGTAGCCTTAAGCGTCGGTAGAAGGTCCTCATCGGTCAGGCTTATCTCCATCGTAGACTCCGCGCCGGGGTAGGTTGGTATCCCCATCGCCATCTCATCAGCCGAAACAAACGCCGAACACGCCAGCAGTGCAATAATAACACCATAAATAGATTTCATGAATATACTCCTGAACAGGACAATTTTGGACAGTCCCTGGTGGATTTCTACTTGATACCACACAACTGCTTATAAATAGACGTAACCTTTTGCACGTAATTCCTGGTTTCTTTATAAGGGGGAATCCCGCCGTGTTTTTTTACCGCACCCGGCCCAGCGTTATACGCCGCAAGAGCCAGTGCAAGGTCATTCCACGTGAGATTATTCCAGTGTTTGTTGCCGGACATTCGGTCGAGCATGCTCTTCACGTAGCGCACGGAACCATATATATTCTGCACCGGGTCGTAGGCGTTGTCGACTCCAAGCCCGGCGGCCGTCGAGGGCATCAACTGGCCCAATCCCTGCGCTCCCGAACGTGAGGTAGCCTGGACACGGAAGTTGGATTCCGCCAAAATCACAGCGCATACCAGTCGCGGATCGACTTTATAACGATAACTGAACCCCAGAATACTCTGAGCGATTGTGTTTGATTCCGCTGTGCTTAGTTTAGGATTAAACTGCCGAACGGCGTTTGAATAGAGCCGAAGAAGCTCGTCTGAAGTGATGGTTTTGGCTGCATTGCTCTTCGCGGAGGGCTTCACCTCGGGTTCGACGGCAGGAGCAGGCGACGGAGGCTTGGGTTTTGGTTCGGCTTGCTCGAGGTCGTAGAGAAAAGTGCAGGCGACCAGGCTCAAATCACTCAACGAGCAGGTGGATTTTTCTCCGATTTTGAGCAGGCAAGCCAACTCTGCCCCAATCTGGGCCGGAGGGGAGCCGGCAGCGACAGTGAACGATCCGTGATCGGCTGTTTTTAATATGATGGTGTTCCCGCAATGCCCCATAAGCTGTCCTCGTATCTCGAATACCTTGCCGATATACGAGCCTGCATCATCCTTGAGCTGCTGCAAAGATAGCTGCGTCATCACCGACCTGCGCAGGGACATATATTCCTTGGCGCTAATAGGCTCATCGGCGCAGGCTGATGAAGTTAGAATAAGCAGAGGCAGTAAAATTATAAACAAGCGGGACATCAATGGGCAATCCCCCGTTGCCGATGACAAAACAGATGCATGAGAATTATACCATAGAAGAGCAACAGGCGGGAGTTTGAGTTCAAAAACTCTCAAGAGGAAAGGATTAAAGAAAGCGCTCTCTTTGGGAATGGGCACTTTGTTATAGTGCGTTAGCCCTTCTACGAAAATGGCCGTTGCCAGACACTAATCTCTGCAGTATAATTCAAGATAGAGGCACATTCTTGGACATCATTGGACAGACGATTGGCTGCCTCCGGAGGAAGCGTGGGCGTTTACAAGCGTTTCGGACAACATTTCGATCGCTTGCCGGACCAGGTTATTGTTAAATCTGCACAAGCCGGCGACATAAACGCGTCTGAGTTTCTGCTCTATAAATACCGCAGCCTGGTACGCAACAAAATCCGCTCATACTTTCTTCTCGGTGGCGATAGAGACGATCTACTTCAGGTGGGCATGATCGGGCTTTGGCAGTCGATTATGGACTATTCAGCCGACAAAGGCATATCGTTCCTCTCATTTGCACGTATATGCATTGAGCGCCACGTGATCACCGCCATCAAATCCGCCGGACGCTACAAGCAATCCCCGCTGAACAGCGCGGTCTCGCTGGAATGCTTCACAGACGAATATGACTCGGATTTCAACATGGCTGATGTTCTGATCGCAAGCTCCGAGCACGATCCGGAGGAGAGGCTGATTCGCAGGGAGGATTGCCGGTTGATGCGAGAGGCTCTGCAGACCCTGCTCTCGGACTTTGAATGGCGGGTGCTGACGCAGTATCACATGGGCAAGTCCTACAGAGAAATCGCAACAGACCTGCAATGCAAGCAAAAATCCGTTGATAACGCATTGGGCCGCATAAAGAGAAAAGTGGCTCAGTCCGTAATAGTTCGCAAGTTGGAGGCTACGGCTCGCGTTTCCTGAAAGTCAAAATATATTGGTGGTGGATGTTTGACACAAAAGCATACGGCAGTCCGTAAGGGTATAGATTTTTCGAGTCCTGCACCAGCACTGTAATTCCCTCGATTGTGAACCCGACTGTTTCCATCAGGCGGCTGATGTCTGAATGATACATTATGAACCTCGAGCCGTGCCGGAAATCCGAGACCACAATGCACATATACCTGCGATTGCGCAGCACTCGACGACATTGTTTGAACACCACCCCCAATTCTTCCAGAAACTCATCGTAAGATTCAAGATTGCCCAAGTCATCATCCTGGTCGCTGTATCGTGTCTGCAGTCCCTTCGACGTACGCTCCGCCTTAACTTTATGGTCCCAATCTTTGCGCAGGATGCTCCAGTAGGGCGGGCTGGTGACTATAAAATCAAACGACTCATCGTCAATCTCCTCCAAACGCTGTCGCGCATCCCCCTGCAGCACTTCCAGCCGGACTGACGACGGATTTGGCTCGGCTTCCACCCGCTGTTGAGACGTCTGTGCCCATTGCTCGATCAATTCTATGCCAACTCCGTGCCTGCCGGATTGAGCGCACGCCACCAACGTAGAGCCACTGCCCACGAATGGATCGAGCACCGTCTGATTGGGTTTGGTGAAGAACTCAATAAGCCGAACGATATCGGATTCGGCAAAAGTGGCCGGATGCTGGGCCTTAAGGGCATCGCGTTGAGGCGGACGACTAAACCAAACGCTCTTTGTCTGCATCATCCAATCACGATTACTCAGTTCATTCAATTTATTTCGAGGATCGACTTTACCTACAACTTCAGTGCTGCTCATGCTAATGGTTTCAATGCAATCTTATAACAATCCTGCAAACCACCTCCGCTATTCGACAATCTCAATCGAATTAGCCTTGAGCACACTATCCGTCCACTCGCCTTTCACCGTAACTTTGTCACCTTTTTTAAGCTCGCTGAATCGGCGGCTGGAGCCAGCCTTTGTGACGGGGGTGTCTTTCGCGTCGATGGACAAATCGCGCATCTCCGAATCGACCACAAGTGCAAATGTCGCGTAGTCTATTTCGATTATTCTTCCCGTGAAGCTGTTGGGCAGAGGCTTATCGTTAGTCGCGGCGGCGGGCTTTTCCTCGGGCTTGGCAGAGGGTTCAGGTCGCGGACTTTCGGGAATCTCGCTGCTGATCGTTTCCACGCGCGACGCTATTAGGGTGGAGCCATCCCACACCCCCATCGCTCGGATTTTATCCCCCTTCATCAAATCGTGCACACTGGCCGCTCGCTTGTCGATGAAAACCTCGGCATCCTTGGCCACATCAATTTTTCGGTCACCATATTTTGTGCTGATACCGAGAGTGCGATCGAACTTGGATGCAGGATTCGCGACCACGCCTTCGACCACATCCTCGATGACAGCCCTTCGCTCTCCTGATCGAGTGTAGTCCTTGCCTATTGGATAATAGCTGCGATCTTGGGCGTGCGGCAGGGCGATCTGTATTCTCTCAGCCACGATCCTTCCGCTGTGATCCATCGTGCCGACAATGTTCAAGCTGTCTTCGTTTCGGATGTCATGCAGATCCGCTGAGTATATATACCGCCGAATAACGGTTCGCGCATCGACTGCCACCACATAGTTGCCGGATCTCGTGCGAACGTCTATCTGTTTGAGCGCTGGTGAGCTGCTGATGACGAAGCCTGTGGTTTCCACTCGATCGTTAGGAGCATAACTTTTGATAGCCCCGCCATATTGGCTGCCGGAGTCGTCCAACAAAACAATTGTTGCCGCCAGCACGGTGCGAGGCGACAACTGCTCACCCGTCACCCGCACCTGGGCGTTTTCCTTTATGTCCGCAACCGTGCCGAATTTGTCTTTGTTGAGTTGGATTGTGGCGCGGTCGGCCAGTATGGTGAACGTATCCCCGTGGTCGCTGATGTCGAAGACCTCGGCTCGCTTGTTGATGTTGAATGCCGAGCCGGTGGCTCGAAACTCGCGAGCATTCTGTCCGTCGGCCGGTTTATCAGGGTCTGCGACGGCAGCACATCCGATCAGCGCCGCCGTAAGTATGATTAAAAACCTCTGAAGCTTCAAAAGCTGCCTCCTTTTTCGGACTGTTGCAGCATCTTCATTAAGACGAAAAAATCCAACCAAACTTGCCATCGGGAGCTATGAAGGTATATACGATTCCCAGCCGAAATATATATAGGCAAGCAGCCTCAATCCGATCAAATTATTGTTTAATACCACCCCGCTGGGGTTAATAAAAGATCATCAGGAGAACCGACCATGTATGCAGCCATCATTGCCGGTGGATCAGGCACAAGATTGTGGCCAAAATCACGCAAGGGCAAACCCAAGCAGTTTCAAAATCTATACAGCGAGAACTCGATGCTCCAGGACACCGTCCGGCGACTTGAGCCGCTGATCCCCCAGGAAAACGTATTTGTCATCGCCGGTCGAACCCACAAGCCGATAATCGAAGAGCAGCTCCCCTGGATCAACCCGGACAACGTCATCGGGGAGCCGATGGGAAAAGACACCGCACCGGCTGTTGGAGTCATCGCCACCCTGATACACCATCGCGACCCGAGCGCGGTGATTCTTGTCAGCCCCGCTGACCACGTTATCCTTCGGGAAGAAGCATTCCGAAGACTGCTGGAAGTCGGGGAACAAGTGGCTTCGGAAGCCAGCAACATCGTGACCATCGGCATCAAACCTGCGGCTCCGGAGACCGGCTACGGCTACATACAGATGTCCGAAAATCTGCGCCATTTCGACGGCGTAGAGGTGCGAGAGGTTATCTCGTTCAAAGAAAAGCCCGACCTTATAACCGCAGAAGAATACGTGTCGAGCTGGCAATATGTCTGGAACAGCGGCATGTTCATCTGGAGCGCAAAAACCATCGTCGATCTGTTTGAAGCGCACAGCCCCCAGATCCACAAACTGCTGATGCGGTATGACAAAGCCATAGGCACCCCCGATGAGGCAAAAGTCTTTGACGAGATATACGAACAATTTCCGCGCATATCGGTGGACTATGCGATTCTGGAAAATGCGAAAGATATTTTTGTTATTCCCGCATCGATTGGGTGGAGCGACCTCGGTGCGTGGTCTTCTCTGCGCGAGATCAAAATCCCGGATGAGCACGGAAACGTCATCCTCGGAGAACACGTTGGCATCGACACCCACAGTTGCCTGATTCACGGCGAACCGGATCGGCTGATCGCCACGATAGGCCTCGACAACCTGGTAATAGTCGACACCGGGGATGCTCTGTTGGTTCTTCCCGCAGGCAGGTCACAAGAGATTAAAGAGCTTCTCGAAGAGGTCAAGAAGAAGGGAAAGGATCGATATCTGTAGTTTGAATCGTTCAGCAAACAGGATGCTGCACTGGTGAGTCGCTTAAATTTGATCGATACGCACACGCATCTTAACGACGTTAAATTTGCCGACGACCTCGATGAGGTCATTCAAAGGGCAAGTGATGCCGGCGTCGAGCGGATGATCGTCTGCGGGTATGATCTGCAATCCAGTGAATCTGCCATTCAGCTTGCAAATACGTACGAGTCCGTATTTGCCACCGTGGGAATTCATCCGCACGACGCGAAGAGCTACACCAAAGAAGCCGAGAGCATCTTAAAAGAATTCGCGGCTGATCGCAAAGTGCTTGCGATCGGCGAGATCGGGTTGGATTTTCACTATAATTTTAGTCCGCGCGAGAAGCAGTTCGCCGCATTCGAGGCTCAAATCCAATTGGCGAAAAAACTGGGATTGCCGATTGTTGTCCACAGCCGCGAGTCCAACCCGGAGGCGCTCGAAATACTAAAGAGCCGCTCGCGCGATATAGTAGGCTGTGTATTTCACTGTTTTTCAGGGGATGCGGATTTCGCCAGGGAGGTGTTGGAGATGGGGTTTTATATCGGAATCGATGGCCCCATCACATATAAAGCCTCCCAGAAACTGCGTGACGTTGTGGCGATGTGCCCGCTGGACAGGCTGCTCATCGAAACGGACTGCCCATACCTGACCCCGGTTCCACATCGCGGCAAGCGAAACGAACCCGCCTATGTAGTCTATGTCGCGGAACAGATAGCCGCGATAAAAGGTCTTACATTGGAGGTTCTGGCTCAGACAACGACAGATAACGCGAAAAAACTTTTTGCAGCTAGAGAACCGGAGGCTGTTTGATGAGGTCAGGCGCCAGACGACTGCGGCCGATGGGGGTCGCTGATATCCTCGACGAAACCGTCGAGCTATACAAAAGCAGTTTTATCCTGCTGGTCGGTATAGCTGCGGTTATGTATGTGCCGTATTCCGTTTTTACCCAATATGCCGCAACCAGGCTCATAAGTATAGCGAGCCTGCCTAACCGTGCGCCCGGCCCTGAGATTTATTCGTCGCTGGCAATCACAGCCATCAGTTATCTATATCTTTTCATCACAGCTCCGCTTGTCACTGGCGCCTTGACCTACGCCATATCCGAAGTGTATCTGGGCCACAAACCCACTATACTGGACAGTTTCAGACGGGTATTTAGTTTCTCGATCTTCGGCCAGTTGTTGGCGGCGATCGGGCTTAAGGTGATTGTTTTTATAATCCCGCTTATGTTCGCCGTTTCAGTGGTTTTCCTGAGCGTGATGTCATTTGTGACCCTGCAATCCTCGTGGCCGGTCATCCTCGGGCTTGTGCTCATCCCTCTATTCAGCGTCGCGCTGTCTATATTTCTACTGCTTCGCCTGGCCCTCATTGAGCCGGCGATAATCGTGGAAACGAGCGGTGTAGGGCATGCGATTTCACGGAGTTGGAAGTTGATGTCCGGCAATTTGGGCAAGTGCCTGGGTTTGTATTTTATTACGCTGATTGTGGTGAGTTTTGTCAGCTATTTTGCTACTATCCCCACGCAAAGCGCGGTAGCCGGCGCAATAATCAAAGGAGTTGCACCTTCGGGTGTGTTTATTGCGCTGCACACCATTATCTCCGCTCTCGTTGGGGCTGCTCTGGCTCCGGTGACGTCGATAGTCATAATCTTGCTCTATTATGACATCAGAATCCGCAAGGAAGGCTTCGACCTCGAGCTGTTAGCCGATGAAATGAGTTCAACCAGAGATTCGTATTGGATGAAACCCGAACTGCCGCAGGAGCAGCCTCCGATTAGCGACCCGCCAGGCACGGATCAATGACACGCCTGCTCACATCAGTTCTAATAGCAGCCCTCTTATTTATAATCGCCGCTGCTCTTGCGGCTCCAGAAAATGTAGATACAGCAAAAGTGCAGCATGAGTTGAAGCAAATACTTGCTCGACCTGAATACCAACCGACCCCTCCCAGTACTTTCGACAAATGGGCCAAGCGAATCGGCGAAACCATAAAAAAATGGCTCGGTATATTTGCACGATGGTTATTCAGCCGCCTATCCATCAACGAAAAGCCTGAACTGTGGAATATCGTAGGCGCGTGGGCTGCTGTTGTGGGTTTTGTGGTTTTGTTGGCGCTGTTGATAAAGCGAACTATCGCGTGGGGCCGCAGACAAATCAAAGACGATATGCCGCAGCAAGACTCCACATTCAACATATATTCCGCCTGCGAACATATTCGGCAGGCAGCCGATTTTGCAGACTCCGGTGATTATCGCGGGGCCTTCAAAGCGGCATATCTCGCGTCGATCGCCTATCTCGATGAGATCAAGGCGCTTCGATTCGAGCGCAGTCACACCAATTGGGAGTATCTTCAGGAGCTTCGGCAAAAAGGTCACTCCGTCGCGTACGACCAACTCTTGCCGCTTACCTCCGACTTCGACAGAAAGATTTATGGCGGCGAGGCGTGCCTGCGCGACGACTACTTGAAAGCTGTCAAAATCTACGATCAATTATCCGGTGAGGGAGCGATATGAAGCTCTCGCGCGATGCGTTGTTTTTGATAGTACTATTCGGGTTACTTGTCGCCGTGATGTCTATATTCACCAGCCGCACGCCGAAAATCGATTCCGATATATCCACCACATACTCTGTCGGGCCTCGCGGGGTCAAAGCGTTTTACACCCTGCTTGGCGAACGTTTGGGATACAACGTCCAGAGGTTCTATACTCCATATAACGAGATGCCCGCAGACGCCAAAGTGTTGGTGGTGATCCAGCCGCTGAGCGCAACCCCGATTGCTCCTGCGGAACAATCCGCACTCCAACGCTGGATCTCCGGTGGCGGGGTTGCCATTTTCATAACAGATTCTCCCCAAAGGCGTGTGCCCGCAATATTCGCCAGGTCGCGTTCGTTGGGTAGAGGCGCAATATATGTTTTCGATTCGAGAAAGGTGATTACAAACGAGGGCATGAAAGATTACCGCAACGCTATGCGCATAATCAGCCTGATCTCCTCTCACGCAAGCCCGAATTCAAGCACAAAGCAAGGCGGCTTGATCCTGTTCGATGAGTATCACCACGGCCTGGGGCGCTCAAAGACGGCGATGCTGCTGATCCACGTTCCTTTTCAGATCAAACTCGGGGTAGTCGTGATAGCTTTTGCGCTCATATCGTTCGGCTACAGCAAAGCCCGCAGATTTGGAGCCGTAAGGAGCCTGCCCGAATCTCAGAATCTTCGGCCGGAGTTTGAGTTCGTCGAATCCGTGGCCAGGCTCTATCAACGCGCAGGCAGGCCCGAATTAGCAGCATCCATACTCACAACATCAATGCGGCAGCGACTTTGCCGCAAGCTGGGTTTGCCCGCGGATGCGCCTCAGGCGACGATTATCCAGCTTGTTGAATCCCACTACACGCCCCAGATAGCGAGCGACATCGCTAGGCTTCTGGACTACGAGCATGCCGGTCGAAAAATCTCCGTGTCCACCCTGCTGTCTGTAGCGCAACAAATCAGAGCGCTCGAAGATTCGCTATACGGCTGATTATAGACGCGTCTGCCACCACGGCAACGCAGTGGCAGACCACAATCACGGGGCTATATCCACCACCGCAGCACCGCTTTGCCCGGAATCTTACGATCCATCAGGTCCTGGGCTACTTCTCCAACTCTCTGCATAGGCTCTTCCACTGTGATTCGCGGATGCAGCTTTCGATCTCCCACCAGTCTCACCAACCGCGCCAAACCAACCGACGCAGGCTCCAGTCCAAGTTCACGGAACAGGGTGAACCCATATAGCTGCGCTCTGCCAGTCCTCAACAGCGTCCACGCATCAAACGAAGTTTCCTGCTGTGATGAGTTGCCAAATGACACGCATATTCCGCCTTCGTCCAGATGCTCCAAACAATGCGTTAACACACGCCCACCGACCGATTCAGCGATCAGGCGATATGGCCCGTATTCTCCGGCGCCTCTGCCATCCTGGGTCACTATAACGTCATCTGCGCCGGATTTCATCACAATGTCGCGATGCTCCTCGCGTCGGATCATCGCGACCACATTCGCCCCCATCAACTTCGCCAACTGGCTCGCGAATAATCCAACACCTCCGCTGGCTCCCGTGACGAGAACATTACGGCCGAGTAATCCTGTTCCCTTTTCCAGAACATGCAGCGCGGTCAGCCCAGCCACCGGAAGTGTCGCCGCCTGCTCGAAGAAAACATGATCCGGCAGTTCCGCCATAGAATGTGTGGGTACCGCCGCATATTCCGCCCACGCCCCGGTGTTTACATGAGCGACCACCCTGGTTCCTTCCTTTGGCCCTGACCCGTCCGCGGCCGGCTGCTCTATGAACCCCGCCAGGTCCCATCCGATTGGATGCCCCGGCTCCCACTGCCGAGCGTAGCGCACCTCCCCCTGATTCATCGAGACCGCCGCTACCTTCACCAGCGCTTCATTGCGAATTGGGACAGGGGTCTCGACGTCGTGTATGGCGAGATGACCCGGAGCGCTCGGATCAACTATTGCTGCTTGCATTTTGCCCATAATCGTGCCTCCCGGTTGATTATCGACTACAGCTTGCCCACTAGAGCCACAACATAATCATGTCTTGTAATGAATCACAAGAAAGGAGGATATGGGGTGGGTGACAGACGGCGAGGCGCGGTTATTCTACCTTCAAAACCCGGATCAGACTTGTGTTCCCGGAGATTCCCACGGGAACCCCGGCGATCATCAACACCGTGTCCCCGAGCTTCACAACTCTATTTTCACACGCCGCCTCGATGGCATTCCGAATAAGCTCGTCCGTATCCTTAGCCATCTCAACAAACAGAGGAATCACTCCCCACGACAAAGTCAGCCTGCGGGCAGCCTCATTGTCGGAGGCGGCTGCGATGATCTTCGCCTGGGGTCGGAATTTGCTGACCAATCGAGCGGTTGTGCCGGTAAATGTGCATGTGATAATCGCCGGCACTCTAAGATCAAACGCAAGACTGACCGCAGCCTCGCCGATCGCCTCGGTAACCTGCGCACATCTCGTATTCGATCGGTTAGGGGCCATACACGACTGCCGCTCGAACATAGATCGATAATCCAGCGATTTTTCGGTTTTTCGCGCGATTCTGTCCATCATCTGCACGCTTTGCACCGGGAAACCACCCGCAGCGGTCTCCCCGGACAGCATCGTCGCATCGGTGCCGTCGATTATTGCGTTGGCAACATCGGTCACTTCGGCGCGAGTGGGCCGCGGGTTGGCCATCATCGAATCCAGCATCTGCGTAGCGGTGATAACCGGCTTGCCGGCTTTGTTGCAGTGGTGGATTATATTCTTTTGAATCCCCGGCACCTCATCAATCGGCAGCTCGATTCCGAGGTCCCCACGCGCCACCATAATGCCATCATAAGCTTCGATTATGCCGGCGATATTCTTAACCGCCTCAGGCCTCTCGATTTTTGCGATAACGGGCACGCGCTTGCCGACTTCGCGCATGACTTTTCGGAGAGGCACGATATCGTCGGCGCTGCGCACAAATGAGCTTGCCACCCAGTCCACTCCGTGTTCAAGTCCCCAGCGCAGATCGGCCTTATCCTTTTCCGTCACTCCCGGCACGTCATAATCCGCCCCAGGCACAGTGAAACCTTTATTGGAGGACAATTCCCCGCCGACTATGACTTTGGTGACGACTTCCGTTTCGCATATGCTGACGACTTTGAACTCGAGTTTCGCGTCGTCCACATAGATCAACTGTCCGCGTTTCAATTTATCGACGAGCTTTGGAAATGGCAGCGTAACCTGGGTTGCGTCCCCGGCCACTTCCCGTGTCGTAAAGACAAACGATTCGCCTGCCGCCAGTTTGACCGGAGATTTTTCGATCCGCCCGATGCGGATTTTAGGCCCGGACAGATCCTGCATAATCCCGATGGCTTTTCCGGCCTGTTCGGCGAGTGCGCGAATCATTTTGAGGCGTTCGAGATGTTCGTCGTAGGTGCCGTGCGAGAAGTTGAGGCGGGCGACGTTCATACCCGACTTTATAAGCCCTGCGAGTGTCTCCGGCGAGGAGCTGGCAGGCCCGATTGTGCAGACTATTTTTGTTTTTCTCATTCTGAGCTTATGGTATGGCAAACGACCTGTTCCGTCAAGTGAAACCTTACGCGCGCTGCCCCTCGTATTGTCTGTTGCATCAGGTTGTGTTAAACTTTGGCTGTCGCGTTGTCGATGGGCAACCCATCGCGACAGCCTTCGTCAAGAAAGTTGGTATGCGATCCATCTTTAAGCCTATAACTGTGTGGTTACTGCTCGCGGTCTGCTGCGCCGCCTTGGTTCTCCAGGGATGCGCAAAGCTTGAGCGCGCCAAGCCCGCCGGGTCGAAATCGCTGCTGGTTGATAAACAATCTAAACCGCAGTCCGAATCAAAACCCGATCCGCAGCAGCCTGCCGAACCAGTCAAAGAAACCCCCAAACTGGAGATCACTCAGAGCGGGGTGACACTGCGGTGGGCGGAGAAAAACGGTTCGCAGATGACTGCATCCGCCAAATCCGCCGATTTCAATGAAGTGACGCAGGTGGGTAGTCTTCTTGACTTTTCAGCCCAGCTATATGAAAATGGCAAATTGACCGCTGGAGTAAGCGCACCAAAGGCGACTGTGGACACTGATAAGCGGACAGTGATCGCTTCCGGCGGTGTGACGCTCAAATCTCTCGAGCGCAGCACCGTCATCAAGGCGGGATGGATCAAATGGGACGCAAACACGCGAAAAGTGACGGGTAATGGAGGAGTGAAAATAACCTCCGATACCGGGGTCGCGGAGGCCGCCGCATTCATAGCAGATACGTCCCTTAAAAGCTATACACTACTCAGTTCCGGCAAAGAATTGGAGAAATATTAAATGAGAATAGCGCTGATTGCGATGGTCGCCGTATGCCTGCTTGGTATGCAGGCAGCAGCGGCTGCTCCTTCGAAAGTTCAGTCGAAGGACGGTTCTTTTCGTTTGGAAGCCAAGACTATCATGGGCGGCGAAAACAGGTTCGTGGCGTCGGGAAACGCCCATCTGTATACAAAGGATGCAGCCGCCAAAACCACCCTGGAAGCGGAAGCGGCCACGATTGTTATCGTCATAGCGTCACAAGGCAAAGCCAAGTCCGGCATGGACATCGAAAGCGCCGAACTAACCGGGCCGGTCAAACTGGTCTATTGCGCGGATGAAAACGGCGCCAAAACGAAGACTATCGCCACCGCTGACAGCGCAAGTTTTAACGGGACCACTCAATCAGCAAGCCTGCTTGGAAATGTCAAAATCACTCACGACAACCCGACGATATTTGTCGAACCGGCGGTTATGGCGGGGGACAAAGCCACTGTTAATCTCGCGCCGAAACTCGACGCACATCAATATAGATTCAAAGTGGAGAGCGAAACCGGCCTTAGCACGATAACGGCGACTCCCAAAGAAAAAGAAAAGAAAAAAGATTAACCTGCTCAAGAATATAGCATGAAGCTCGAAGTCAAGAACCTGGTCAAAATATATAAGGGGCGCCGAGTTGTCAACGATGTCAGCCTCGGGCTGGATACCGGGGAGATAGTCGGCTTGCTCGGCCCAAACGGCGCAGGCAAGACCACCACATTTTATATGATGGTCGGACTGGTTAAGCCCGACGACGGCCGCGTGCTGCTGGAAAATAACAATATCACATCCAAGCCCATGTATCAGCGCGCACGGCTCGGCTTGGGCTATCTCGCCCAGGAGCCCTCGATTTTTCGAAAGCTCTCCGTCGCCGAGAACCTGCTTCTCGTGCAGGAGATGAATGGAGTCAGTCGAAAAGAACGCACCGCTCGCACGGATGAGCTGCTCGAGGAGTTCGGCCTGAGCAAGCTGCGCGACCAAAAAGGGCAGGTGCTCTCAGGAGGAGAACGCCGCAGAGTTGAAATTGCTCGCGCCCTGGCCACAAACCCCAGGTTTATTCTTTTGGATGAGCCGTTTACCGGGGTCGACCCGATCGCCATAGGGGACATTCAAGACCTGGTGCGCCGGCTCAAAGACAAGGGTATAGGAATCGTAATCACCGACCATAACGTTCGCGAAACCCTTGCCATCACCGACAGAGCGTATATAATTTCCGAGGGTGATATCAAAACCTCCGGCCCGTCTGCGGAACTGCCGAATGATCCAATAGCCCGCAAGTTCTATCTCGGCGACAGGTTCGAGATGTGAGGCGCGCATGAGACTCGTCGACAGGCAAGTGATGCGCGAAATAATCGGGCCGTTTCTATTCGGCGTGGCGGCTTTTTCGTCGGTATTCTTCGCCGGTTCGGTGCTTCTTAAGCTCACCGAATGGCTGATGAACGGAATGCCGGTGCTGACGGCGCTGGAAATTGTTCTCTATTCGCTGCCGTCGATAGTCTTTTGGACTTTGCCGATGTCGACTCTATTGGCGGTGCTGATAGGGGTAGGCAGACTCTCCGGCGAGAGTGAGGTCGTGGCGCTGTTCGCCGGTGGGGTGAGTTTCTATCGAATCACAGTGCCGATTCTCGTCTTTGGGCTGATTGTCAGCGGATTCTCGATTTTTTTGAACGAGATGGTTGCGCCGGTGGCTGGTATGCGAGCGCAGGAGATACAAGCATCAATTCTGAAGCAAGCGGCAGTCAGTGATGCGCCATTTACTTTAGAAGATCCATCGACCAACTCGAGAATCATAGTCCAGGGGGGAATGGACAAAGATAAGGGTATATTGAGGGACGTGTCGATCATACAATTCTATCGAAACAAGCCGACACTTTTCCTGTATGCGGCGCAGGCACGGTGGGCGGGCATGCACGATCGGGCCAATCGTTATCGATGGAAGCTTTACGATGGCTATGTGCAGTTGATCGACCCGCGAGACCCGCGCTCGATTGCTACGACGACCTTTGACAATACACAAACCAGGGAGATCGAGCTTAAAAAGACTCCAAGCGACTTGGCGATGTATCAGAACTTGAGAGCGGAACAGATGAGCTTTGCGCAGCTCAATTTGCTGGTACGCAATCTTAAGCAGTATCCCGATCGCCCGTTGGATAAGATAAGGCAGCTCGATGTCGATATGTGGAACAAGATTGCTGTGCCACTGACCAGCCTGATATTTGCCCTGCTTGCGGCGCCGCTCGGCATTCGTCCGCACAGAAGCTCTTCTTCGGCGGGAATGGGTATGAGCATTCTGGTCATATTTTTGTATTGGATTGTGGGGCGTTATACGTGGTCTTTAGCAGTGCAGGGGACCGTATGGCCTGTTGTGGGGGCGTTTGCGCCACTGATTGTCGGCACTGCAGCAGCTATCATCCTGCTGGCAAGGGCGGCTAAGTAACTACAGATGGGTTACACAGTACTGTTTGTCATAGCTCTAATACTGGTATCGGGCTTCATTGCCTACTTCGGAGATATACTCGGACGGAGGATGGGCAAGAAGCGCCTGATGCTGTTCGGCCTGCGACCGCGCTATACAGCCATTGTGGTCACGACGATCACAGGCATGCTCATCTCCGCGCTTGTTCTAGGGGCGGCTTTGTCGATGAATGCGGAGTTTCGCAAAGGATTCTTCCAATACAGCCAAATATTGAAAAGATCGACTCAGTTGGCCAAGCAGAACAACAGCCTTGCTGTAAAAAGCCAGGAGCTTAAAAGTCAAGTCGCCAAACAAAAATCCGAGCTTGCGACCGCTCTTAAAGACGCTGCGCTGGCAAAAAAACAGCGCGATGAGGCTGGGTCAAAAGTCGAGTCTCTTAAAAAGGAGATCGACAAGCGTCAAAAAGAACTCAGCGACCTGCAAAAAAAACAGGATATCGCCGAAGCCGAGCTTGCGCAGCGCAAAGATGAGTTGAAGTTGATGTTGATACAGCTCGACCAGGCCAATCAGGCGCTGCGGCTGGCACAGTCAAAACTTGTCGAAGCCCAGCAGCAATTGATGGAGGCCGAAGCCCGCCTTGGCGCGACCGAGGCGAAACTCCGCGATACGACAGCGAAGCTCGCCGATGCCGAAGTTGCGGCATCTTTGGGGGATTTGGGCACGCTGATGGCGGTTCGACTGCGCATCGGTGAGATCACATTCAAGCGCGGCGATGAGTTGACGAGAGGATTGATAAAATCCAACCAGACCCCGTTCGCGCTAAGAGGAGATATTATTTCGCTGCTCGACCGCGCCAGCAGCAGGGCCTCGGCCAGAAATGCCAGAACAGGCGCCAACGGGCGAGCGATAAACCTGATTTATTGGCCGGACCCGGAGAACCGGGAACCTATCGACAGCGAGCCGGAATGCATCGACATCGCTGCCCGGCGCATTGCTTCGACAGGGTCGGAGGCGTTGGTGCAGGTAGTCTGCGCTATGAATACGCTTACGGATGCACAAGTGCCGGTGGAAATGCGCATCTACCACAATCGACAGGTTTTTAGCGCTGGTGATAAAATTGCCTCGGTCAAAATCGATCCCAGCGAATCCGACGGGCAGATACTTTTACAACTGAGCGATTTCCTGCAAAAAGATGTGGCGAAAGCTGCTGCTGAAGCCGGAGTTGTGCCGGTTTATGGTCAGGACCCGCGGATGTTTCTGGGTGACGATCGGCATTCGCAGATGGATGAATTGCTGAATGTGCTTGCTGGTGTCAAGCAATTGAACGGAGGTGCGAAGGTCAATGTGTATGCAACGGAGGCCATTCGCCCGGCCGATACCTTGAACGTCCATAATATTCGTATCGGCATAGAAAAGTCCGAGTAGCGGGAGGCGATTGTGGGCAACTGCCGCACAAAAAACGGGAGTGTAGTGCTTGCGATTGATCCCGGGTCGTTCAAATGCGGTGTGGCTGTTGTGGCGGGCGATCCGGACATGCGCGTTTTGCATAAAGCTGTGGTCGATACGGTTGATATACCGAAGACGATCAGCGGGCTTTGCTCCAGGTATTCTCCTGACATTATCCTCATCGGCAACGGCACAACGTCCGAAGTCATAGCAAAATGGGCTAAAAACTCCGGTCTGGCCATAGAAATTGTCGATGAGCATTTCACCACGGTGGAGGCCAGGGCCAGATATTTCCTCGAAAATCCACCAAGAGGCCTACGCAAAATTATCCCCATTTCAATGCAGACCCCTCCGCGGTCATATGATGATTATGTTGCGGTAATTCTTGCCGAAAGGTACCTGGCTTACACTAAGCGTGACAACGATAAGTAGCGGCCTCCAAGTTCCGACCGTCCAAGCGTAATTCAGACTGCCATATTTCGAGGAAACCATAATAAATGCACTGTTTGCCTGCCTCATGGGTTTGATTGGCTGCTGTGCAAGGGAAGATAATTGACTAAGCGATGCACGGCTGCAGGCTTGATTCAGGCCTGCTTGACCTAATGAAAAACCTGTTGAAAACCGATATGCCGTACTGAAAAAGAAAAAGTTAGCTCGGCAGGTAATATTACCAGGAATAATTCGTCTGGGGGTATTGACACGGTTTTATAGCTGTGCTAAACTTCCGTGACTCAGCAGGCTATCACACTGTTGTCAGCGCGGGCAAGAAAGGAGGTGCATCCTTGAGAACGCCCGTGAGAGCTGAACCGTGATGGCATAGGCAGGCTGGATTACTGTATGTCGAGAGGGTTGGCAGGTCAGGTAACAAGGTGACTGATTCGTCAGCCCAAGCGATAGCAAAAAATCCTCCTGTCGGTTTCCAATTATTCAAGGAGGATGTACCATGAAAAAGACAGCATATTTGCTCGTTGTTGCAGTCCTTTTGTGCGCGGCTCCGGCCTTCGCGCAGGGCCCCTTCAACGACGTGCCGACCGACCACTGGGCATACGACGCAGTTAACCAACTGCAAAAAGACGGGATCGTCATTGGCTATCCCGACGGAACGTTCGGTGGAAAGCGTGCGATGAGCCGCTACGAATTCGCAACGGCTATCGCCCGACTGCTCCCCCTTATCAGTGAGCAGGATCTAAGCAACTACGTGACCAAGCCTGAACTTCAGCAGGCGATCGCGGGAATCAAGACTTCCGAGGCTCAGGACCTCAGCAACCTCGCCACCAAGGCCGACGTCGAGAACATCAAGAAACTCGTTGACGAGTTCCGAGATGAACTGGCGGCCCTTGGCGTCGACGTTGACGCCCTGAAGAGAGACGTCGCAGCGCTTTGCGCTCGCGTCGATGCTCTCGAAGCCGAGCAGGCAAGAGTGCGAATCACCGGAGAGAGCAATGTCTTCGCTATCTCCACTTCTGCCAAAAAAGGCACGCCTATCGATCAGGATCAGAGAGTGCTTGGCACCGAAGGACCCAACAACCAGAACACGTTGGGTCGGAACATCGGCGTCATCAAGGACTTCGACCTGACCGTCACCGGTCGCGTCAGCAAGGCTACGACCGCTGTTGCTACGATCAACTATGGCGACTATCTCAACTACCTCGGCTATGTAGACTCCTACATTGAAGGGATGAGAGATACAGCCCCTGGCGACTCGTTCTTCCCGTACTATCTGTACATCAACACCGGCCTTTCCAAGGGTTCTTTGACTGTTGGTCGATTCCCGATCCAGTGGACTCCGTACACGCTCAAGAAAGTTGACGTGGACACCTACACCAACATCCTGAAGACCGACGACGGCAACTACCCTGTTGACGGTATCAAGCTCGCCTACAACTTCGGTGGCGTTGACCTTACACTCTTCGCCGCGAAGAACGACGAGAATGATTACCTCTACAATGGTCTTGCCGGACAGATCACCCCGTTCCCGGGTGGATATGGAACTCACGAACTCGGCGGCGAAGCGGTTGGTGGTCTTGACGATCAGATCGCTCAGAGCGCTGGTATTCGCGCGACCATTGGCACACCGTGGAAGGGCGTCCTCGGATTGTCCTACTATCAGGCGTGGTCCAAAGACGCCTGGTTCTTTGGTGCTGATTACGATCAGGCTAGAGTCTACGGCGCCGACCTCAACATCCCGTTTGGCAACTTCGGGTTCGTCGGCAGTTGGACCAGAAGCGACACTCTGGCCAGCGACAAAGTCGCTGGTGTTCCGACAATTAACGACGACACCGACGCATGGGACGGCAAGATCACCGGCTCGTTCGGCAAGCTCGGCGTAGCCGCTGGTTACAAGAACATTGGCAGGAACTTCGCTGCCGCTGGCGCTTGGGACAAGATCGGCCGCTGGACCAACCCGACCGACGTCAAGGGTCCGTATGTCGACATCACCCTTCCGATCGCTCGAAAGCTGAAAGTCGCCCTCAATGGCGAGTTCCTCAAGCTGATCGACGACGTTCCTGGCATGGGTATTGGCTGGGGAGCTAAGGACGACTCGATCACTAAGGCCGAAGCCGGCCTTCAGTGGGGCATGTCGGCGATGAACTCCCTCGTGCTCGGTTACGAGTGGATTCGCTACAATCCTGATACCCCTGGTTATGACAAGGGTACTGAGAGCTACCTCACCCTCGGGTGGGCGCATCAGTTCACCGACAATGCTGGCTTCAGAGTCGGCTACCAGTTTGTGAACTGGGACGGTGGCGATGACGCCATCGTTTACGGCCCGGACTATCGTGGTGGCGTTGCTGTCGCCCAGTTCGGCGTGAGCTTCTAAGCTCTTCCGTTTACTAAGCCCTCGGAGCAGTCCGGGGGCTTTTTTAATAAGACAACGCTGTTAACGATATTGCGTGCAAATCGATAAGTACTTAGTTACAAATTGAGTGCGAGATACACGCTGATCAGGAGATATGTAGATGACCAGACGAAATATCATAGCAATGATCGCCTCCGTTTGCTTGATTGCAATCGCTCTGCCGGCCTTTGCCGCTAACAGCGAGGCTGCGATAATATCGCCGCCTGCTATCTATATGCCCTGGGGTGGCAAGATTGCCACTGAGATCAACTTCAGCGACGGCGACGTGCTCGGGATCATCAAGCAAGCGATCCCCGCTATGGGTGAGCTGGCAAAGGAGCTTGGCGAGACTCCACAGGCGCGTAAATCTGGGAGAATGGGCGAGGTTGTGTCCATGATCGGAGGGGTGAACACGCGGCATTTGTCTGATGCAATTAAAGACATTACAAATGTCCGCTTGATCGCGATGCGATATTCTCGACCGATGACTGTCGAGCAATTCGCTGAAGACTTTTCCTCTGGGGCGCTCAAAGCCGGGCCATTTAATAAAGTACTTCTGAATGTGGGAAACGCGTCACAGACCGTAGGTCTTTTTGCGCTGCCGAATAATGCGGGGTATATGGGCTTTATATATACGCCTTGTAATCGCACAGCTTATGCGCTGCGTATCGTGGGGAGCATCGATGTGCAGGAACTGATAAAGTTTTCCGGTGACATCGCGAAGCTGTCTCTGAAAATCCATGAGCAACAGAAAATGAATGGGGCAAGCAATTCCGACGAGCAAGGCGATTTGTAGGAAATCGACTGCTGCAACAAAATCAGCGCAGACAATATCGCACAGTCTACCTGATTGCCTGATTGCTGAATCGTGCCTGAGTTGGGCGGGCTATCACCCCTGTGCTGTCGCATACTTTGCGAATTCATCCACCGCCCACATCTGCCACTCCGGCTCGACGGCCAATGAGCGCACATCCGCATAATATCCACAGATAAATCCGCCGCCATTAGAACCCAGCTTGTCTATTAGTTCCCTCGCACGTTCTCGTATATATGCCTCATCAGCCGTCGGCAGGTCGCGTTGAATATCCACCGGAGACCAGATCGCGGTCTTTGCCTTGCAGGTCTCCGCCAAAAAATCCAAGTCAGAAAGCGTCGGCTGATCCAACTGCAGCACGTTGACGCCAATATCCACTAAAGTGGGGATTATGTCCCTGATATAGCCGCAAGAGTGCATCCACATCTGTATACCGCGCTGTTGGGCATGCCCGACGATCTCCCGAAACCCCCATTCAAACATCTCATGCCAGAGTTTCGGAGATACCAGCAAGCGTTCCTGAGTGCCCCAATCCTCAGCCCACATCACCCCATCGCAGTCCGTAGTCGCCCATTGGTCTATGCACCTCTTCAGCAGATCGACGACCTTTCGCTGCAGCGCATTGACCTCGTCCGGATACAACAAAACATCCCCTAAAAAAGTCTCCACCGTTCGCATATACCGCATAATTGCGAATGGAAACCCCGGCAGGCTGCCGAGATGATACAGATCCGGGTGCTCGGCAAACTTATTTCGAGCGGCCTCATATCGAGCGGGCATATCCATGCGAGGCATCTGATACGTCTCCAGATCGGCCCAATCCTTGAGAACCCCTTCGATTACTTCTCCGCGAGTGGTATTGGGCAGGCATTTCCACACATTATGCCACTCGTCCTCCCATTGCTTAACCCCATCCGGCAGATCCCATGTGCGCCTCGGCGCCCAATCAGGGTCTTTGGTAATTCCGGCGCCGCAGAAGTCGTTGGGATACGGCGTGGGGAAGCTCATTGGACATCTGTCGGGATTAGTAAATGCTAGGCAGCGCTTTACGCGCTCTCTACTTGTCATATCGTGCCCCCTAAAACCCACTTGTCTTGATATGCTGGCAATTCAAACGCAGGTAGAATCACCACAATTATATTCACTCATCTGTTTGCAGTTTACCTTCTAACAGACATAATGTCTACTTACGCCACGAAGCATCCGGAAGAAACTTCTTGAAGGACGCAATCTCGTCTCTTAGCTCAGCCGCGCGTTCGAAGTCGAGGTTTTTGGCGGCCCTTTTCATATCCCGTTCCATTTGCGTAATATGAGACAGCAGCTCATCGAGCGCCAGCGCCTCCGGGTTTGCCAGTTTGCCGGGCTTGCCGGTGGCGGTATCGGAAATGCCGGTATCTATCAGATCGCGAATGGCCTTTGCAATTGTTGTGGGTGTGATTCCGTGCTGTTCGTTATATTCCATCTGAATCTTGCGTCGGCGGTTGGTTTCCTCCATCGCTTTACGCATAGACTCGGTCACATTATCAGCATACAAAATAACCTTGCCGGATACGTTGCGGGCGGCGCGTCCCATAGTCTGAATCAGCGATCTTTCGTCACGCAAAAAGCCTTCTTTATCCGCATCGAGCACTGCGACAAGGGAGACTTCCGGCAGATCCAATCCCTCTCGTAAAAGGTTGATGCCCACGATTGCATCGTGGACGCCGAGCCTCAGATCCCGCAATATTTCGGTCCGCTCGATGGTTTTTATCTCCGAGTGGAGATAGTTGACCTTGATTCCGAGGTCAAGAAGATATGCGCTGAGGTCTTCAGCCATCTTTTTTGTGAGGGTTGTCACCAGCACTCGCTCTTGTCGTTCGGTGCGCTGTTTAATCTCGTCTATGAGGTCATCGATCTGCCCCGCAGTAGGTTTTACTTCGACTTCGGGGTCCAGCAGGCCGGTCGGCCGGATAAGTTGTTCGGCGACTCTGGTGCTATGTTTCACCTCATAAGGGCCGGGGGTCGCGGAGACGAATACGGCTTGGTTGACCAGCTTCTCGAACTCGCTAAAGCGCAGGGGGCGATTGTCCAGCGCCGACGGAAGCCTGAACCCATACTCGACCAAAACTTCCTTGCGGGATCGGTCCCCCGCGTGCATCCCATGCAATTGAGGGATCGTTTGGTGGCTTTCGTCGATGAACAACAAAAAGTCGTCGGGGAAATACTCTACAAGGGTATGGGGAGTGCTGCCGGGCGCGCGGCCATCGATTATCCGAGAGTAGTTTTCGATGCCGTTGCAGTATCCCAACTCCCGCAGCATCTCCATGTCGAACCGCGTGCGCTGTTGAATCCGCTGAGCCTCCAACAGCCTGCCGTGTTTCTCGAAATATCGCACCCGATCCTCGAGTTCCTGTTCGATTTCGACAAGTGAGCGTTCGATATTTTCGACGGAAGAAACGAAGTGTGTCGCCGGGAATACGGTCAAATTTTTCTGGCTCCGCAACACTTCCCCGGTGATGGGGTCGATTACGCTGATCTTTTCCACCTCATCGCCGAAAAATCCGATCCTCGTAACGACCTCCTCGTCGATCGGCTGGATCTCCAACACATCGCCGCGAACTCGAAAAGTGCCGCGGCCAAGGGCGATGTCATTGCGCGTGAACTGCATATTTATCAGCCTGCGAAGAATATCCTGGCGCTCATACACATCGCCAACGCGTATATTCAGCACCGTTTCGGAGTAGCTCTCTTTGGAACCGATGCCGAAGATGCAGCTCACGCTGGCTACCACCAGCACATCGCGGCGTTCGATGACGGACTGGGTGGCGGAGTGGCGCAGGCGGTCGATTTCGTCGTTGACCGAGGAGTCTTTTTCGATGTAGGTATCGGTCTGCGGGACGTAGGCCTCCGGCAGATAATAATCGTAATAGCTGACGAAGTATTCGACCGCGTTGTCCGGGAAAAACTCTCTAAATTCCGAACAGAGCTGTGCGGCAAGTGTCTTGTTATGGGCGAGCACGAGTGTGGGCTTCTGGACCGCCTGGACGATGTTCGCCATCGTAAAGGTCTTGCCAGAGCCAGTCACCCCCAAAAGTGTCTGGAATTTATGCCCTGCTTTGACCCCATCGGTGAGCTGTTCGATTGCGCGCGGCTGGTCGCCAGTGGGTTGATAATCAGCCTTAATCTTAAATTCCGGCATGACTTCATGATAAAACCCCGATTGCCGCCGGTCAAGGTCAACTTGTCAACTATATGAGGGTTTACTCGCTAAAACAAAGCTGCCCCCCTTTAACCGGGAGAATAAACAGGCTGTGCAATAGTGAAAGATCGCAGCTTTAACACTGACACATCACACATTCAAAGCCACACGAATTAATCGCTTGACGCTTGCCCCTGCTCGGCATATACTAACCCCGTAGTGGAGGACAACTATGCAGGCTAATTGGTTCATTTTGACAGGCTGCTTGCTGCTTGCGGCGACGTCAGCTTCTGAGGCTCAACCCGAGAAAACTATCCATTCTCTGCGGACAATTCCGGCCGAGATGATTCGCAACAATACCTGCGCCAACATTGTCGACTCGAATCGCGGCAAGGCGTTGGAGGTTCGTTTTTCAAAAGTCGATTATCCGAATGTCTACTTCCCGCACCCGCACGGCGTCTGGGATTGGAGCGATTCAACTGGTTTTGCAATCGATATCTATAACCCTGATGACACAGCGCAAATAGTCAGTGTTCGCCTGGATAATCAGGGCGCGGATGGAACCAGTTTTTGCACATACGGTACCGCCACAGCAGAGCCGAAAGCCTGGACTACCCTCAAGCTCTATTTTAGCACAGCTAAGCCTGTTTTCTGGGGCATGCGCGGCATACCCGGCGCTTCATCGCTTGCTAAACCAATTGATCTCACCCGTGTCACGGCATTTCAAGTCTACCTGGATCATCCTGACACCGAGCGCACTGTTCTGCTGTCCAATGCTCGCGTATTCGGCACGGAGCAGCCTGGCTCAGATGTGAAACTGCCGTTTGTGGATCGTTACGGCCAGTATAAACACGACACGTGGCCGGGCAAGCTATCAGACGAATCCGAGTTTGCAAGCGCGACAAAAGCCGAGCAAGCAGATATGAAAAAGCATCCCGCTTCTGCCGATCGCGATGCATACGGCGGTTTGTTGAATGGCCCAAAGCTCAAAGCCACCGGTTGGTTCCGTGCGGAGAAAGTCAGTGGCCGGTGGTGGCTGGTCACCCCTGATGGTCATGTTTTCTTTTCGCTAGGGATGGATTGCATCAACCCTTGGCAGACCACCTTCGTGACTCAGCGGGAAAAATGGTTCGATTGGCTTCCTGCGGCCGATGATCCGCGATTCGGATTCATTTATAGTGACGTAGGTAGCACACATAGTATGGCGGAAACCATCGGCGGCAAGGGTAGGGCTTTCTCGTTTTATATGGCCAACCTCAAGCGAATCTACGGCGACGATTGGATGCAAAAATGGCGTGATAACGCCTATGTGCGCCTGAAGTCTTGGGGCTTCAACACAATCGCCAACTGGGCGCATCCCGACGTAATGGACAACAGCCCGATTCCTTTTACAGCCAGTGTGCATATGAACATACAAACCAGATATATCGAAGGCGCAAAAGGATACTGGGGCCGAATGTATGATGTGTACGATCCTGGGTTTGCCGAATCTGTCGATAGATCGATCGCCCCTATGGTGCAGAAATACAAATCCGAACCTAAGTTGCTTGGCTATTTTGTTGATAACGAGCTTTCATGGGAGACTATTGATCGAGGAACGCTGGCCTCTCCAGTCGACCAGCCCTGCCGAATCGAGTTTATCAAAAAGCTCCAGGTTAAATATTCCACCCTCGACGCTCTCAACAAAGCCTGGGGTACGAGCGCCAATAATTGGGATGAACTGCGTGCGCCCGAGAATATGACCGACACCGCCGGCGAGGATCTGGCCTCGTTCGGCTATGACTTCGCCAAGCGCTACTTTGAGATAGTCAAGTCGGCGATTCACAAATATGATAAGAATCATCTTTATCTGGGATGCCGTTTTTCCGGATGGGCTCCGGAGTCGGTCGCAAGGGCGTCCGCTGACGTCTGTGATGTAGTCAGTTATAATATATACTCCAACAGACTCAATTGCGAGACGTTTTCTGCGTTGGATGCGCCGATTATCATCGGAGAGTTCCACTTTGGCGCACTCGACCGAGGGATGTTTCACACGGGGCTGGTTGACGCCAAAACCCAGCAGGGCAGAGCCGATCGCTACACCGGATATTTGCTTTCCGCAGCGGATTGCCCGTCGCTGGTCGGGGTCGCGTGGTTTCAATATATCGACCAGGCGATTACGGGAAGATGCCTTGATGGGGAAAACTATAACATCGGTTTTGTCAACGTCATCGACCAGCCGTATTCGGAGCTGGTCGATGCGGCGCGAAAGGTTCACTCCCAAATATACAATCGACACATTAACAGCAAGTCAAATCGCTAGCTTTGGTCGGTGAAGGATTTTTCGATCGAATGGAGCAATAGACTCTTGGCGCAGAAGCCCTGCGCCTCGGCAACACTATTTATCTGGAGGAGAATATGTACGATAACGCTATTGCAGCGTTGCTGGGCATCGCCACCCTGACGGGAAGCGCTGTCTCTGCCGCCAATCCGGTAACCATTGAAAAGGTCAAGTATGCCGATTTTGGCAATTGCTATAAGCTTACCAACGGAAGCGTTGATGTGCTTGTTACCCTGGATGTCGGGCCGAGAGTGATATTTTACGGCTTTTCCGGCGAGGAGAACAACCTTGCCGAGCTTGGCCCTGGGCCTGTGAACAAACACGAATTAGGCGAATGGCGACCGTGGGGCGGCCATCGGCTGTGGCACGCTCCGGAGGTGATGCCTCGCAGCTATTTGCCTGATAACGGGCCTGTGACCTCTGAAATAATCGGCAACAGCACTGTGCGCGTGGCGCCGCCGTTGGAGGAGGCGACTCATATTCAAAAAGAGATGATGATTTCACTCGCTCGGGAAGGAACCAGGGTAACCATAACCCACACGTTGAAAAATAAGGGGCTGTGGCCGGTGGAACTTGCGCCTTGGGGATTGACGATTGTTCGAGGGGGAGGGACAACGATTGTTCCGCAGGAGCCATTTATTGCGCACGGTGACAAGCTGCTGCCGGCTCGCTCGCTGGCGCTGTGGAACTTCACCGATATGAGTGATTCGCGATTCACATTCGGCAGCCGCTACATCCGATTGCGGACCGATTCGAAGATCAAAGATAAGCCGCAAAAACTGGGGGTCGCCAACAGAGAGGGCTGGGCTGGGTATCTGCGTGAGAAAACCCTGTTCATAAAGACCTTCCCGTACGTGGAGAACGCTGCTTATCCGGATTTCGGCTGCAATTTCGAAACCTACACAGATGGGGATTTTATGGAAGTCGAGACCCTTGGCCCGTTGACAAAACTCGAGCCAAACGAGACTGCGACTCATGTCGAGCATTGGCAGTTGTTCAAAAACGTCGAAGCTGGGGATACCGATGAATCTCTGGACAAGGCTCTGGCCCCGCTTCTGAAAAAGCTCATGAAATAACTGTTTTCGCCCTCACCCTAACCCTCTCCCCCAGGAGAGGTGATACGTGTGCTGACCCTCTCCCCCAGGAGAGGGGATTATCTTTCTCCCTCCCGGTGGAGAGGATTGCTTTTCTCCCTCTCCCTCGAGGGAGAGGGCTGGGGTGAGGGGGTGGCTGAACAACCCACACCTTCGTCTACGATATTTCAGCAGGAATTCCAGCGGTTATTCAAGAAAATAGGATATACTACGTTCGAGAGCCGGCGGGGGAGCTAATCGCGAGATTGGACGGGCCGAATATGAACCATTACCACTTCGACCAACTCGGTTCAACAAGGCTGCTGACGGGTGCCGACGGCACCGTAACGGACGAATACTCCTACGACGCGTACGGCGCAGTTCTGTCTCACAACCGACGCACCGGCTCAATAAACCAGCCGTATCAGTATGTTGGTCGGCTGGGTTATTATACGCACTGGCAGGAGCCGAACTTTGGGCTGCTGCAGCTTGGGGTGAGGTTCTATGATTCGGAAGTGGGGAGGTTTTTACAGAAAGACCCGGCAAGAGATGGAGACAATCTATACGCCTATTCGTATAACGCACCGAACTACATGGTTGATCCGAGCGGGAAAATCGCCTGGGTGCCTGTTTTGGCGGCTTTGGGAATCGTATATACATGCTACCAAGGATACTGCTTACGCATGGCTTGGGTAGCCGCAAATGAGGCGAGCAAGGTACCTAACAACGACAAACTCGCCCACTGCCTCATGGGTTGCCGTATTAAGCGTTGCCTGGGCTTGGTTGCTGAGGCTAACATCATGAGACTCCTGTTCATCTTATATGAACACTTGGGCGGTGTCAATGAACCAGCCGATGTAGAAGCAGGGATGGTTGGTTTGGACTGCGCATGGCTTTGCGCAGCCGGTCAGTACACTGGCAGGTGTGGACAATGCTGCCTTGATCAGTTGAAAAGTAGGAGGATACGATGATGCGCCGAATGTTGATTCTGCTTATTGCTTTACTGATTATGACGTGCTGCTACCTAGTAGCCACGCGATCTCCTTCTTACAAGCTATTTGTTAGGCCGAGCAAGCACGACATACGCTCAGCACTCGGGAAGCCCGGCAAAGTATTTTTACCGAATGAGCGCATGGGCACTTATGTGACGCAGCCTCCTCATCCACCAAAAGGCAAGCAAGAGGTTTGGGTCTATTTCAGCCTAATGAAGCTGACATTCGTTTATTTCGATGAGCACGGCCGGGTGCGTATGATATTCTACACTGTGACATAACGAATTCGGGATCCACTTGCTATAGCTTGCTGGCCCGCATTATTCATGAGCGCTGAGCTGGCTTGTCTGGCGCACGATTATCCCTTCTAGGCTGATCTGGCCGCTTGTCTCGTCAATATCATAGGGTTGAGACCTGAGCATCCGCGAAATCCGTTCCAGCGAAAAGTTTCCTCAAAGCCTGCAACAACACGAAAGCCGCACAATGCAGGATAAGCCGAAAATGGTTGGCAAGAAATCGATGACAACTCGTTCTGCCTGAAAGCACATCGCCCTTAAGCTCCTTTATACGATTCTCAACATCGCCGCGATCAAAGTTGGTTGAGATGGTCTTGGAACCGAAAGGAATTTCGAAGCTTAAATCCGAACTCTTCATCAGGGATACCTCCGCTAGAGTTTTTTCACAATGAGTCTCCTTCAACAGCAGAGTGTATCCCTTTCAATCTCATCAAGAATTATCCGGTTTAGCTGACTAACCCCCTAACCCCCGCCTGATAACTGGTTCCCCAATCAAAGGGTAGAGGGGGCGGGCCGCTTCCGTGGACGCTTCAATAATTTCTGGGATTCTGATATAATGTAAACGCTTCTATAAAATCAGCGGATGGCGGGTGCAAGGCTCGTCAGTTATTTTTGTGTACTAGTCATGGAATACGCTAAACCACTAGCCAAACTTGTGGGAGAGTTCGAAAAATTGCCGGGAATCGGGCCGAAATCGGCCCAGCGGTTGGCGTTTCACGTGCTGCGGATGACCGAGGAAAGCGCACAGGCTCTGGCCGCAGCGGTGCTCGACGTAAAAGCGCAGATCAAACTCTGCCCGGTTTGCTTCAACTATACGGATCAGGATGTATGTGTGATTTGTTCGGATCCCAAAAGAGATCGCTCACTACTGTGCGTCGTGGCGGAGCCTCGCGACGCGGTAGCAATGGAAAAAACAAACGAGTTTCGCGGAGTCTACCATGTGCTCGGTGGGGTAATATCGCCGATGGATGGGGTTGGCCCTGAGATGTTGAAGATCCGCGAACTGGTTAGCAGAGTGGGCGAAGACGAGATTAAAGAGGTTGTGTTGGCCACCAACCCTACGATAGAGGGCGATACTACCTCGATGTATATCGCCGGGCTGCTCAAACCGCTCGGCGCTAAAGTCACGAGAATCGCTCACGGAATGCCTGTTGGAGGGGATATGGATTATGCAGATCAGGCCACGCTGATACAAGCCCTCCAGTGGAGAAGAGAAATCTAAAAAGCTGAAGGTATCCGCCTTGGCTTTAGACCATTAAGGAGATATTATGGCAAAGAAAATGGAGAGTTACGACGGCAATGCCGCAGTCGCCCACGTAGCGCACGCAACAAACGAAGTCATCGCCATCTACCCGATCACCCCAAGTTCAACTATGGGTGAAATCGCGGATGAGAAGACCGCTCGCGGCGAGCGCAACATCTGGGGAACGATTCCCTCCGTGACGGAGATGCAAAGCGAGGGAGGGGCATCCGGCGCAGTTCACGGAGCGTTGTCGACAGGAGCGCTTTCGACAACATTCACCGCTTCTCAGGGATTGCTTCTTATGATCCCGAACATGTATAAGATCGCCGGAGAACTTACCCCGACGGTCTTCCACGTCTCAGCAAGAGCCGTAGCTTGTCAGGCCCTGTCGATCTTTGGCGACCACAGCGATGTGATGGCTTGTCGACAGACGGGCTTTGCTATGCTTTGCTCCAACAGTGTCCAGGAAGCGACTGACTTTGCGCTGATCTCCCAGCAGGCGACATTGGCTGCTCGTGTCCCGTTCGTTCATTTCTTCGACGGGTTCCGAACCTCCAGCGAAGTACAGAAAATCGAAGAGCTCTCATTCGACGACATGCGCGCGATGATCGATGACGATCTCGTAATTGCCCACAGAGCGCGCGCACTCAGCCCGGAAAGGCCCGTCGTCGGCGGAACCGCGCAAAACCCGGATGTATTCTTCCAGGGTCGCGAAACGGTCAACTCTTTTTATGCCGCTTGCCCGAAAATCGTGCAAGATGCGATGGACAAGTTTGCCGCCATCACCGGCCGGCAGTATAAACTCTTCGATTATGTCGGCGCGCCGGATGCCGAGAAAGTCATCATTATGATGGGTTCCGGAGCGGAGACCGCTCACGAGACCGTAGACTATCTCAACAAGCAAGGGGCCAAAGTCGGATTGATTAAGGTTCGACTCTACAGGCCATTCGACGTAAAAGGTCTGATCGATGTGCTGCCGGCCAGCGCAAAGAAGATCACCGTGCTCGACCGCACAAAAGAGCCGGGAGCGCTCGGTGAGCCGCTGTTCTTGGATGTTGTAGCTGCCCTGGAAGAAGCCATCACAAACGGAACTGCCCCGTTCAAATCATTCCCGACCGTTGTCGGCGGAAGATATGGTCTAGGCTCAAAAGAGTTCACGCCGGCGATGGTCAAGGGGGTTTTCGACAACCTCGACGCAGCAAGCCCGCTCAATCACTTCGTTGTCGGCATCGAAGACGATCTGACCGACAACTACATCAAGTATGACCCGGCGTTCACCACGGCCGACAAGGAGACCTTCCGAGGTATGTTCTACGGCCTTGGCTCCGACGGAACCGTAGGCGCCAACAAAAACTCGATCAAAATCATCGGCGAAGAGACCGACAACTATGCGCAGGGCTATTTCGTCTATGACTCCAAGAAAGCCGGTTCGGTCACAGTATCACACCTGCGATTCGGCAAGAACCCGATCAGAAGCCCGTATTTGATCGACCGAGCGAACTTTGTTGCCTGTCACAACCCGAGCTTTGTCGAGAAATACGACATGCTCAACAATATCGACGAGGGCGGCACGTTCCTGCTCACGACCTCTCATTCCGCCGATGAAGTTTGGGACACCCTTCCCAAGGAAGTCCAACAGCAGATCATCGACAAGAAAGTCAAGTTTTACGTCATCGACGCCATCTCCATTGGCCATGAGATCGGCCTGGGCGCTCGCATCAACATGATCATGCAGGCTGCGTTCTTCAAACTCACCGGCATTCTTCCGCAGGAACAGGCTATCGCTGCCATACAAAAAGCGATCAAGAAGAGCTATGGCAGATACGGCGACAAGGTCGTTGAGATGAACTTCCAGGCGGTCGAGGCTGGTATGACCAAGCTCACCGAGGTCAACTATCCCGACCATGTGACAAGCTCATTCGCTATGCCGCCGGTTGTCAGCCCGGATGCGCCGGAGTTTGTTCGGCAGGTGACTGCGGAGATTATGGCCGGCCGCGGAGATGCGATTCCTGTGAGTAAAATGCCCATAGACGGACGCTACCCCGTCGGCACCACCGCATTCGAGAAGCGCAACATTGCCGTGGAAATCCCGGAGTGGCTGCCTGAGACCTGCCTGCAGTGCGGTATGTGCTCCCTGCTTTGTCCGCATGCCAGTATCAGGCTTAAGGCATACGATGCCGACAAGCTCGAAGGCGCTCCGGCGACCTACAAGAGTGTGGACGGCAAGGGCAAACTGGCCGGTAAAAAGTTCACTGTCCAGGTTGCGCCGGAGGATTGCACCGGATGCGGGCTGTGTGTCGAGAACTGCCCTGGCAAGGAGCGAGACCCCGAGACCAAGCAGCCGACTGGGCGAAAGGCGATCAACATGGTCGCGCAGGAACCGATTCGCGAATCCGAGCGCGAGTGCTGGGATTTCTTCCTTTCGCTTCCTGAGACCGATCCTTCTTTGTATAACAAAGCGACTGTTCAAGGCAGCCAGTTCATTAAGGCGCTGTTCGAGTTTTCCGGAGCCTGCGCGGGCTGCGGAGAGACCCCTTATGTCAAGCTCGTGAGTCAGTTGTTTGGGGACCGCGCCATCATTGCCAACGCCACAGGCTGCTCCTCCATCTACGGAGCGAACCTGCCGACGACCCCTTACACGACCCGAAAAGACGGCAGAGGGCCGGCTTGGGCCAACAGCCTATTCGAGGATAATGCTGAGTTCGGTCTGGGATTCAGACTCACCGTTGATAAGTTTAACGAGTTTGCGCTCGAACAACTGGACAAAGCCGTTTCCGAAGGCGTTGTTACGGCTGAGTTGGCGGAACAGATCAAGACTGCCGATCAATCCACTCAGGAAGGCATCGAGGAGCAGCGCGCTCGAGTCGCCGAACTCAAGGCGGCGCTGGCCGAAGGAGTCAAAGCCGGCTGTGGGACATGCAAGCAGCTCGATAGCGTCGCGGAGTATCTGGTAAGCAAGTCAATCTGGATTATCGGTGGGGACGGCTGGGCGTACGACATTGGCTACGGCGGGTTGGATCACGTTATAGCCAGCGGCAAGAACGTGAACCTGCTTGTGCTGGACACGGAGGTCTATTCCAACACCGGCGGCCAGATGTCCAAATCGACACCTAAGGGCGCGGTTGCGAAGTTCGCAGCGGGCGGCAAGCCGCTTGGCAAGAAGGACCTCGCGATGATGGCGATGACCTACGGCAATGTATATGTTGCCAGGGTTTCTCTTGCGAATCCCGCCCATTTGGTCAGGACAATGCTCGAGGCGGAGGCTTATGATGGGCCATCGCTGATTATCTGCTACTCGCACTGCATCGCGCACGGCATCAACACCACATTCGGTGTGGATAACCAGAAGAAAGCTGTCAGTTCCGGCCACTGGATCTTGATGAGATACAACCCGGAGTTGGCCGAAAAGGGAGAGAATCCGCTGCTGCTTGATAGCAAGGAGCCGTCAATCGACTTCTCCGAGTATGCATACGGCGAGAACCGCTACCGCGTGCTCAAGAAGATCAACCCGGATTCGGCTGCCCAGTTGATGGCCGAGGCCGAGGTCGAGACCAAGCGCACCTGGAATTTGTATAAGGCTATGGCCGAGATACAGACCAACGGCAAAAAGGACGCATAAATCGTTCCTTAGATAAAAACAAAGATCCCTCCGAGACGCATAATCGGAGGGATCTGTTTTTCTCAATGCGAGACGATTATTAGAGGACTTTGATATCCGCCTGCCGCCTTGGCCGCAGCACTCTCCTGGCTACGGGAGACCCCTGCAGGATATCGCAGGTCATTATGCCCGTTATAATAACCTGCTTGCCCTTATTCGGCCGCACAATCGAAAGCCCCACATCTACATACAAGCCCGTCTCGCCGGTGCCATCGTCGAGATTACTGCCGTCATCCATGTAGAACCAGTTGGTGCCGACCTTTGTGACCTTGCCGGTGGTGCGAACCAGCAATCCAACGCTATTCAGCCCGATCGCCATCTTGCGGGGATACGAATACTGATCGACGACCCCCACTTGTCCTCCTAGGGGCCCGCCGCCAGTGGTTTTGTTCGGCATCATCACCGGCTGCAATTTCTTGTTCGGAATCGCAGATATTTTTGTGATAGAGGGGCTGGTTATCGCAAGCTCGCCGGATACAAGCCCGGTTGAGCCGCTTATGTCTACATAATCTCCATCAGAAAGCCCAGACGGAACATTACCTGCGAAAAACAGCAACATACCGCTTGCGCGATCCTCGGCCTCAACATACATTCGGTTTGCAATCTCTCCGGACGAAGTCGTCAATCTGACCCCGCTAAGAGAGACCGGCTTACCCACTCCTTCTGCTTTAGCCTGCGCGATGGTTGTGCTGATCTGCACATTTTCCGTAAGTGCGCGATACGCGTTCACCCGCCCGTGGCCAGTGTAAATATCGTATCCGGCAGGGCTTACGTCGTCGGCGGTACGAGTGATTTGCAGGAATACTTTCTGGACGGACCAATCCGGGTGAGCAGACCACAACAGCGCCGCCACCCCCGCCACAAACGGCGCTGCGGCGGATGTGCCGTCATTATAATAATAATCGTGCTCTTCCAGCAGGCTGGAGGCGCCGATTATTTGTTTGCCGGGCGCAACCACGTCCAGATACGGGCCATAGTTGCTCCCTCCCGCGCCCCAGTCGGCCGAGGTGCATCGCTGGTCATTTTCGTTGCTAGCGCCGACCGAAAGAGCGTTTCCATAGGCGGCTGGGTACATGTTCGTCGATACGTTCTCGTTGCCCGAGGCGCATACACACAAGACTCCGCGCTGCCACGCATAATCAACAGCGTCCGCCAAAGCCTGCACGTCTTCGTCGCCGGCCAGGCTCATATTGATGACTTTAGCGCCGTTATCGACAGCGTATATAACCCCCTCAGCCACATCGCTTTCCAGGCCATATCCCATCTCGTCGGCGACTTTTATCGGCATTATCGGGCAGCCCCACGCCACTCCGGCTATCCCTTTCCCGTTATTGGTCGCGGCCCCGGCTATACTGGCGACGAACGTGCCGTGGAACATTTTCAGGCCGAAACCATACGGGTCGGCATTGTCGTCCATCGTATTGTTGTTCGAGTATGCGAAGTTCCAGCCTCGCACATCATCAACGTAACCATTATGATCGTCATCGATGCCGTTTCCGGGTATCTCGCCGGCGTTGATCCACATCTTTGAGGAGAGGTCGGGATGAGTGTAGTCAACTCCCGTGTCTAAAACCGCGATAATCACATTAGGACTACCTGTGGTAATGTCCCACGCCTCCGGAGCCCGAATGTCCCGCCGAGGATATGATCCCTGGTTATACAGGCCCCACTGATAAAGATAATCATCAAAGATCCAATCATAGTAGCCGTATAAGAAAATCGGGTCGTTGGGCTGAGTCGCGGTGATTCGGAGAATATGATTCGGGCCAGCATATTCAATGTTCGGGTCGTCTTTTAGTTTTGCAATCGCCGACGCAACCGACATCGACTCAGGCAGCTTCAATCGGGTCATTCCTATTCGGTGTATATCTCTCACAACAGAGACGCCAAGCGACTGTGTCTTGATCTTGCCCTTAGCTTTTACGCCTTGTTTATATTTGATCAACACCTCCCGCTGCGCGTAGGCCGCGCGAGCCGGGTCTTGCAAAGTGCAGATTAACAACACGGATAAGCATATAAAAATGAAGCGACTGTATTTCATAGTCAAACACTCCAATCAGGCGGCCATATCCAATTGCAGTATACCATGTATGTAGTGTGTATGCCGTGATGAATATTCCTTGCCATTGACATAAACCCACCTCTTCTGTTAATCTCTATACGGCGTCCGGGGTGACGCTCATTTTATGTACGGATGTGAGGAACTAGCGATGTCGAACTTCGTTGTAGTCGGGATGCAGTGGGGCGACGAAGCCAAGGGCAAAGTAGTAGACTACATAGCCCAGCAGGCCGATTTCGTCGTGAGATATAATGGCGGAAACAATGCCGGACATACAGTTGTGGTCGGCAAGGAAGTCTACAAATTTCATACAGTCCCAGTCGGCGCACTACACAAAAACGTGACCGCGATTATCGCTGATGGGGTCGTTTTAGATCCTAAAGTGTTTGTCGGAGAGATCGAAGGCCTCAAAGGTCGAGGTATTACTGCAGATCGACTCAAAATCAGCCCGAATGCCCACGTGATTATGCCCTGGCACAGGATATTCGATCAACTCGAAGAATGTTATAAAGGCGACACCAAAATCGGCACCACCGGCCGCGGTAT